>JACLAB010015331.1_pt1 | contig 62861 bp, 52 predicted proteins | sample 8027921 | NCBI WGS metagenome assembly JACLAB01 (sample SAMN15725117, study PRJNA655200) | protist metagenome | isolation source: fluorescence activated cell sorting (FACS) single amplified genomes of... | place: USA: West Boothbay Harbor, Gulf of Maine | collected 2000-07-19 | reverse complement strand
CTGCAATTACGTTCATTTTAAGTTGCGCTGTCATATTCTGTCAGCACACTCCGTACACCTTATCCGCAGAAATTAAAACAAGTTCAACTTCTGAGAGTACTTGTTCGTAAATTATTCGAAGAAGTTTCTTGAGAAATCCGGTGTTTATTTAAAGAAGTTTTAGGTCGCGTACACTTGCGATCGTCGGTAACAGCTGCGTTATCGAATATCTTCGATTATTGGGGGAGTAGATACGCGCTCACAGATAACAGCGTACTTACTCTACTATTGCGGTGCTTTACAACGCAAAATCAGCGTTCGTCCAGTTATCAAATGTGCGCGTGTTTACCAAGCGTGTGGAAGCGTCTTCGAGTCGTGCAGTCGTGCCAGGTGAAATCAAAAACGCAAAAGTTACGACAAAAAACGTGTTTCGTCCTTGTACGAGGACGAGGACGAGGAGTCTAGTCGCGCAAACAACATTTGATGCACGTACTTTGGGGTTTGTGCTAACTATATCTCATGTTTGGGATTTTTCATCTCCAGATGTAAATAAACTTCGCTTAGTGCTTTCGAGTATGAAGTATGCATGTAATCCTGTTAAATTGAGTCGCACCACTCTCGCACGCCGGACGCACCAAGTCGGCGGTTGACTCGCTAACGTCCTAGACGAGCGGCGGTTCCCACCGGTAGTTCTGTCGCGCGACGTTTCAATACCGACTCAGGAGACATTAGCCTATTGAAAGGTACATGAACGTGTAACATACACTCTTCTTGGATTTTTAGACTTCCTGAGCGGTATGGTGGAAACGGAAATTCAAAAAGAAACGCGGAAGCTTTCGAGGAAATTTCGTTGGGCGTACTGCGAATTCCTGAAGGATGTTGGCATGATGATAAAAGTGTAAGTAGTGTAAGTGCGGTGATGCTGGTGTATTAATCAAATTCCAATAGGCCCCAGTTAACCATCGCCACAGCTGTGGTATTTTGCCACCGATTTTACGCTGTGCGGCGTCACGAAGCTCAACAGAGTGATCTACACGTGCGGTTAACTAAAAGAACGGGTTTTTAGCTTGTCTAAACATTTTCTTCCGCAGATCATAGCGACAGCTTGCATGTTTCTTGCGGGAAAGGTTGAAGAAACACCAAAATCACTTAGCGACTTACTCAAAGTATCGCTAACTGTAAGACACCGCGGAGAAGACGCAGTCAAGTTACTCACTGCAGACGCGGTAAGTGACGTCAACCGCGCTACTCATGCTGTCTTAATAGATTTTCGTAGAATTTCGTACAAGAGCAGAGAGAGCTTGTGTTGCGCGCTGAGAGACTGCTGTTACATACGCTGGCTTTTGATTTTAACATCGAACACCCTTACAAGTACTTACTGAGCACAGTGAAAGAAATGCAGATTTTAGGCTACATTTCCGAAAACTGTACTCGGGAGCTGGCGCAAATAGCATGGAATTTTGCCAACGACAGGTAATGCATCGTAGCTCTCAGATATATTGTATAGGAAAATAGTTTGTTTAGCCTTAGGACAACAGTGTGTCTTCAACATTCCGCAAAGGATTGCGCTTACGCTGTGATATATCTAGGTGCGTAGAGTTCGTGAGTGGGATAAATCAACAACAATTAACATTTCTTCCATATAGCTACAAAGTTTATGGGAGTCAAGATACAGTTGCCCAAGGATTGGTGCATAGCGCTTGAGATGGATGAAAGTACATCTGAGAAAATCAGCAACGAGATACTTGATTTGTACGAGAAAACAGACACATTGGTGAACAGCGATATATTGGAGTCGGCAAACCACCGTGTATAGAAAAGCGGACAGAACGCGGTTTTCATGTTATAAACTCTGGCCGTATACAAAATGTTACACCCGATTTTAATAGCATACAAATTGACATTAGTTATTAATTCAGTAGTCAGGCACGATTGTACGACTGTGCTTGGCCGACTGGCGAACAATTTATCCGACGAACTTTTTTAGCAAGTGCTAAGAATATTTGCTGTATACGTGTACGGATGATCAGTTGAAAATGATTCAAGTGACAGATAATAATGCATATTAACTACTAGATTCGAATCAGCACCGTGCGTCAAAAGTAATGCAAATACATTTAGATTTGCAAATGCGTCTGCGTTCGGATTTCTGACTCAGTGTACTGCCTGTCAACTTGAGTTTTCTTCATGATAAAGTTCACGCTAAGAATGGAAAAAGAAGATATTGCACATAAAAAAGCTGTGATTGTCAATTTAGTAGCTCGAGAGTAATGGGAAATAAATCACCTTCCAAATAAACATGTAATATGCGTGTAGCGATGCAGAAGACAGTAAGTCTACTTTAAATGCTTTCGTGAGTACAAACACCACACCGAGCACGTGGCTGGTAATCTAACAAGTTTTATAGCTTCAGCTAGCATTAGATGGATTGACTCAACATATTCACCAGAACACTAGATCTAAGTATGGAGCCACTGTGAAAACCATGCACCGCCCCCCTGAGGAGAAGCCAATAAATTTAATTCTAGCCCTCACATAAATCAACATACCAAGTCTGAGCAAGAAACAATAGAAAAACACACAACGAGAATGCCGTTTTTACCTATTTTATGGTCAGATCGCGCGCAAGTGAAATCCAATTCAGAACGTGCTCCTAACTGTATCCCTATGGTTCTTATCCCATGAATAGCGTCGCCAGAAATATCAGGAAGATCCTACACACAAACTTCACACGAATATACGCTCTACTGCTTTAATTAAGTTGCCTTGAAAATCGCTATAACTATAGAATAAATAGTCATCACTGCCACGACATGCATTAAGGATGGTGGTATGATATTTATGGGCTGCGGGCTGTGAAAAGTCAATCTGCAGCTTCAACTCATACAGCAACTTTCGAACCTAGCATGCAAAAAAAATCCGACGTGCACAGTGAGAGCTCTGACTAATAATATGCAACCAGCCGCAAGAAGCGGAAAGCGCTTCGATCATAAGAAAAGGCAGAAACATCAAGAAAACAAAAGTACCTTCCAACGAAGCATTTTCAAATCAACCGAATAAAGTATTCCGAGTACGAGGCTACAAGTACTTTCGTGAGAATCTAAGCGCACGTAAGACTCAAAACTGCCCACCTCACGAGTAGAGTTGAAATGAGCGCAGTAGATTCGCTGAGAGCGCCTAAAGCTACTTAATACACATCGACGTGAGGCAAGCAATACACGATACCCCACGTAAAAGCGACAGCTGTAGAAGCAGAAACCAAGAGCAGTCCAGTATTCGAGCTAAATTCACCACTTGCCATAGGTAAATACGGTTTGTTGACCTGGGACTAAGTTGATATTGATACAATATGAGGCACATTCGAAAAGTACCATATCGATTCGTTTATCATACACCTGATTAAGCCCGACAATTGCAATATTCATGAAGACGGCGGGCAGTAGTGCCTGGAACAGAGTATTTTAGGAAAACGCGATGCGATGGAGATCATTCTCTTCGTACTTGACCGAGTATGCCGAATACGTCAAAGATACGAACATGTGACGCTGCCAATAACGTCATGGAGCATACGCTTGTCTAGACAAAAAGAACTCAGCGTGAAAGAGTACGGCGCGTGCTTTTAGAGAAAATACCACTGTACCCAACACAGTGTGTGGCCGAGTAAAACGAACCAGTGCAGAGACTCCGTGATAGTCAACAGAAGTAGAAACTGACATCACACGCGGTTGAGTACCGGTCTTCCGAACATGCACGGCTTCGTAAGTTGACACGTCGTGCTCTCGCCGGGCAACTTTTGAGGGCGAGATCTTCAAGAAAGGAACGTGGACGCGTAATATCGGTGCCATCTTCGGCCGCTATGCTCCGGCACAACTCCGCAGCAGCTCCACAGTGCGCGACGAACGCGTCGCTGTCTTACGCGTACGTTGGACTTTCTGCGTCGCCACAACCACTTCTGTATTTATTCGACGGACTTATCTATACTGAACTACGAATATCTCTATGTACACCGTGTAAATACGTACGCGATCGAAGTAGTAGGAATTAAACAAGTCATAGCGTGTAGTCGGAGCGATTATTACCCAACACGAGTTATTAGTCCGCGGTCGAGTTGACTCGGAGTTGACTTTCCACTTTGTTGCTAAAAATAGAGATGAAAAAATAATACCAGTCTTCAGTAATTTCGCAGGTGTGATAGACGTTTTATCGTGAAGCTTGCGCAACAAGGAACTATACTGTACAACGCGATACACTTGCGCGCCCCACGTATGCTCTATTCTCAGCCGGCATAATCGTACAGTAGCGTACAATCGTACGGCATCACGATGTCCGGAATCGCGGTTGACCCCGTAGAGGCGCAGACTCCTCAGTTACACTTGAGTACTTTCTTGCTTCACGTCAGAAAATATGAAAGCACAGAAGGTTTTGGCGCACTCGTTGAAGCGTACTTTTCCAATAAGACTGGTGGTCACGTAAACAAGCAAAATGCATTTCGTGATATCTATCTAGAGCGTCGTGTATGTGTTTTAAAGGCCGCTTATGAACTTTTCACAAAAAGCTCTCCAGTTTCAAGCTCAAAGGAAGTTTTTCAAGACGTTACTGAAGTTGGCGTTCGTCCAAGGAATGTGCATCAGAATGAACTACAAGGTTGCGGCACAGGGAACCCCAGAAGCGATCGTACCAATTCTCTACAACTCTCCAATAACTCACAGCGAAGACATCTTGAAGTGTTCGTGAAACAACGCTTACACTTGTTGCGCAAATATAATATCAGAAGAATTACTGATGACGTAATCGATGTGTCATTTATGGGCTTGAAATCACGCTTGGAGCTCTTTTTGAATACAGTTGTCACGATATCTAGGTCTCACGGTGCTCGCACGAGGACATCTCGCAAGGTTAGCTCACCGAGACAAAGTGTGAGGCAACTGAACGCCAGTGCGGAGGAACGGCAAAATCTTAGGTGCGCTGAGGAACGGAAGGCTCTCATTTTAGCCGGCGAGACGCTCAAACGCGGTCGAGTCGCGCCTGATGATGACGATCAGCTAAAAGAAAAAGTTACAAAAGTTCTACAAGAGGAGGAAGATCGCGCCAGAGCAATGGCTGCAAATGAGGCAGCCCGCTCAGCTCTTGGTGGTGATGCGAAATATTTGCGTTGGTCACTGAAGAACTCTCAAAATAAGCAGAGTACAACAGAACGCGAGAGCACGCTCACGTGCTTACCTGAACCGTTGATACCTAAAGCGCAGGAAATACTCAAGCGAAGCATCACTCTGACTGATCTGTTCTTAGCCATGCACCGTGAAGCACCAGTGCGCACCAGTTCGATGAGAAGAAAACAACAATATCTTGCTCAAGTAAAGATGACTTCGTCTATCAATTGATATATTCGAACCCATCAGTTAAGAGACATGGAAGAAGAAAATGGCAAACACACAGAGAAAATTCTATGAAAATCAGTTCGTGGCTGCACGTTTTGCGAAATACACATTGAATAAATCGACAGTTCGAATCATTCAAAAGGCAAAATACTTCCAAATAGAAAATGACGCATTATTGGAAGTTTGGACAAGCACTCGCCCTACGTTAATTTCGTCATAATGTTTTGATCGTGCGAAAGCGTACTGGCTGAACTGACGCACCTGATACATTTTTAGCAGACCACTGTTGATTTTCTTCCAAGTACGTATCTGACTTACATCAACAAGCAGTGGCGAAGTCGCACTTAAAGATGCCGATTTAGACTAAAGTAGCTCGCTCGTTAAATCAACCAAATCTGCATATATTTCACTAAAGTTTACCTTCATGATAAAATCGATGCTTGAAAAATACAAGAAGGACTCTCTGAATTTCTCGATCAAGTGAGCATCATGTATTGACGATGGCAAAAGGGATTCGTGATTGATGAGTTGTGCTGAACCCCTAGTCCACAAACATAAATGGCAGTCGGGTATGTGCAAGATGATGATTTACCAATAAAATGGTAGGAAAAAGTAATCGTCCAGTCCCCAAACACCCCGTGAGCCTGCTGGCTCTAGCCTTCCCGTTTTATGTGAAGAAAAAAAACGAATCTTGGAATATACATCACTAACCTAAATTTGCGAAGCAATGCACGCACTAGTGCGATATACATTGGGAATACTTCGGCTCCAAGTGGCCGTAAGTCTGCCACAGAGAATATTTCCAGCACATAACAGCACAGTAAAAAAGAAACGAACGAAAGTTCATGCCCCGTCCCAAAGTCTAAGCGGTCGGGGTCACCGAAACTATGGAGGTGAGTGAAATCGACTAAACCTACAATCGTAATTACCTTGCCATGAGATATGGAGTTAGCTCGATCCGAGAAGCCTAGCTTGTCAGTCACAGAGGTTAAAAACAGGAAAGTCGTCGACGTACAAGAACTTTCTCAGGTAGTAAAACAGTCAGCAGTGCTGCGCAGTTAAAAGTAAGTATTCGTCGATCTTGAAGCACGCGTGACAACATTGAACTTCGTTATATAGATTTCCATGCCAAACTCTAAATTTCGGATCCCCATAACGACAGTTTGACGTTGAACTCGGCGTCTCTAGCGACAATCGTAGTCGCAGAAAAAAGTCTAGCATAACGCGAACCGCTGAACTTTGCTCGGTCAAGACATCTGTGTCCGGCATTTGAATATTTATATCCTGGAAAACACGTAAGTACTTGAACAGCCTAAGAAATTGACGTTTCACCTCACCTTAATGAAGTTCAAGATTTTTGAGCAAGTGTTCGACCCACGAAACCTCTCCACATCTTGAAGAGTTTTTATGGATTTCTCAGGCGATCGAAAAGAATGTCCTTGTTGCATGAGGGCACGATATTGTGGCGCAAATGCGCCACGAAATGGGGCACGTGCGTGAACGTTGGCATTCCTGTGCTCATTTCCCGTTTTTAAGTACAAGGCGAGTAAATGACGTTTGCAACATCGTGGTATTTATGAAAGTGGCCATATAGGATCGGACATTATACTGTTGTTTCAAACTATGGTTGGGGAAAATTACATGCGAACACGACTTGGCATTCGAAAACGAGTCAGTGGATATTGAATTTGAAAAGTGCAAACTTGACTGAATCTATGCAATTTATGAAAACAGAAAGGATGATGAACTCACTGGCAATCCACCCACTGTGTGCGTGTGAGGGGCTGTCGGCGTCATAACAGCGCTTTGAAGCACGCGTGTTCAATGACGCGCACAGGTTGCGAAGCATAGTAATGATAATTACATTTTGGGTGAGCGAGCGGCTCCGTGCGTTTTAGGTCTTTATCTTAACTGCTGTCTGAGAGAAATAAATGTAAGATGTCAATATGCACGCCAACTGAGTATGTGGCTATCTTTCCACTGAGAATCAAGGTGAGAGTCGTCTGACGCTCTAAATGTGTGACCTTACCTTAATTAGCTCTTCATTTCCACTTGAACGCATAATCTGTATAATACGTTCTACTTTGGCCCTCTCAACTCCGCTTTCAAACTCATCCAACAAGTCGTCTGCTATATCTGCCTCCTCCATCCAAATGGATTCGAAACCTATGGTGATATCAGTCTGCAGTGGTGGATACGTTGGCACGCTTATAAGAACTTACCATCCATCCAGCTGACGAGGAACTGGGAACGCTCGTTGGAATCTGACCGCTTGCACGTGATAGAGTCTGGAACTACTTCCTCAAACATGAAGCTTCTCAGCGAGGTAGCAACTGCGTCCATCGCTAGTCGTTTTGAGAATGAAGCTGTCGTGGCAGGTGTGTTCTCTAAAAGTGTTTCTAAAAGCATCAGCGCCTATTATCGCAGTGAGGTCGATAGGCAGGATGAACGGATGATACTTACTGAACGCCCAGTGTTATCCTCGAGACTGGGATCCGCACCAGATGCCATTAAAAGTTTTATGACATTCTCATGTACGTAACCAGCTGCAATGTGTAGCGGTGAATAGCCATCAATATCCTGAACAAAAAATTAAATATTTGTATTTGAATAAGTTGTTAAATAATAAATGAACACCATATTACCTGGGCATCGACTTCCGCACCGCAGCTTATCAAAGCTCGAACTGCGTCAGCATCACCCAGGCCACAAGCATAATGAAGCCCACTATATTTACTCAACCCCAAATCACAACACATGTGGAATATTGTTTACCTCCGTTGCTGCTTGTCTCTGGCTAAAACCAAAACGTCACCGCCGGCCTTCAGGCTATCTAGAAGATTATCTCCGCCCTACAATTTTCGTCAACCGTTCAACACGGGTTCACTCCTGATATTATTCACCTCTCGACATACTCTCCACCAAGCTCGTTCATAGTCATTGCGAAGATCCTCGGAAACATTTGTAGCTGAAAGCCTGAACGGAACAGCTCTCAGTTCAACCACAAAGCAGTTAAGGCTGAACGTACCATATTTTCTGATTACTCTCGGTTTTGGCTAAGAACTCGACTGAGGCGAAATCAGTAATATCATCGTGAGTGATACGACACGAGACGATCGCATCTGCGTTCACAAACGCTGCATTTGCAACAGGTACGATTCTTCTCAGTCTAGACGAGAAGTTACGTTGTGCCCGGGATAAGGCAACCAGCGGGCACGCGTTCGTGACACCAAACTTTGCCACCGAAGAGTATTTCATTCAAAGTTACGTTTTGAATAGGTCGTGAGATACACCTAGCGTGATTTTCGCGCCGCAGTGCACCCCTCGTACACGTACGTCCGCAAATTTTTGCCTCGCTAGCTACACCAAACTCTCTGCCCCCGTGCCAGTTAGGTCCACAATTTAATTTCGAAATATCCAAAAGTCCGGGGACTTTTGAAAATACACAAAATCGCGTAATAACATCGCGTAATTCCCTACAGGGATATGGCAATGTTACAGGTGTAACATCGCCATATTTGAAAATATTCTATTCTATTATCAATATTGATAATTTGTTTTTATTTTCGTCGGCGACGAAGAGATGAAATAGCATATTTCTTCGTATTCGGCGTATTTTGTTCAGCTCAGATCTATTATCGTCCCATTTTGAGGCAATATTAGTATTTTTCTGCGCTCGGATTTTCTGGAGCGTGCATTTTTAAAATCTGTCGGCATCCCGAGCACTAACGCTACTTTCTCGTCACAGGACCGAGCAAGCGAGCTCAACGTTTCTTTGCCATCTGCACAATACGACGTTCGGAGGATTATTGTAACCTACATTGTTCGCATGTCGAGTAAGAAATACGAGCACGTTTTGTCCCCTCCTGGGTGTTTCACCGCCGAGGTAAGCAACTGAAAAACACTGACGTCAACGGTCCAGAAAACTAGTTTGCTCATCTAATCACCTTTGGCAGGAGATGCAGTTTTTAGCTGAGGACATACCGACGAGCATTGTTTCGAATTTTAGTACCGAAAAGGTGAGCGGTACACTGCGCACATATTTCTCAGAGTTAACAAAGTGAGAACCACAGGATAAACCGCTTCGTTTGATTCAGGGCGAGGTATACATTATGGGGTCGAGTTGATATGTCTTTTGTTACAGTTATTACGTTGCACAGGTGCCAGGCTTCGTGGCGGCGTTCTCGCGTTCTGTTCCTATGTGGCTGTGTTTGAGTTTGAAGCGACAGGGCAAATGCAGAGTTAACAAAGACGAACTGAAATTAAATTTTATGGATTCCAAAGTATCGTCTCTGATACTCAGGCGCGAAAAACTGATCAAGTTACCGACGGTTCGTTTGTCTGAACGCCTCTGATTTTGAGATAGAAATGACAGTACATGTAGAGGATAAATTTCTATTTCGCAGAGGTATCTGAGCTCATTTTCAGAGGCGCGCGTGAAGATTTTGATGACTGGCACGTTGCATATGATACATTGGTACGCTGGTGGTTTCTGGTTTAGACCACTTGTTCTCATATTTTCGAACGCAGCTTCAGCTAGCGGCCATAAGGCAGCAAAAGCTTAGAGCAAAGTTGAAACAAATGTACGATGCGCAACACAACCTGCGAGAAGAAGCAAGGCAGACGAAGGCAGATGCTGTATTATTGTTCAATTATTATAGCGCATCAGAACTAAATTTAGTGCGGCGTTTTGTACAACAAGGCGCACGAGGATTCCACAGGACGCGCACTAGATCATGATGTGCCAGCGGCGTGTATTAACGTATTCAACGTGGTGGTAAAACATTCAAAACTGTACATTTCCTGGACTCTTGTTCGAGCAGACCGCCCCAATGTTCGCGATTGTGAGCGGTCTTGGCAGAGGCTAAACATGGCATTTGCGAAAGCCTTTCATGACACTATTGAGAAAATAGTCAAAGGAACATGGTATCCAGTTCTCACCTGTGGTGTTTTCGCGACGAGTAAGCCAGTCTTACCAGACAGCACAGTCTCACATGGACCACCACTATCACATGATATAACAGGTCGCCCTGCCGCCATAGCCTCCAATGGAGTTATTCCAAAATGTTCGTTAATTGGCGTATACAGAAGCGCAATGCAACTTTGCAATAGTCTGATTTTTGTACCCTCTCTCAGTGAAGGCAAGAAAAGAGTCTCGTTCGCCACTCCCAGCGAATGGGCCAACCTTGTAGATGTGAATATAAAACTATGAAATGTTGGATCCGTCCTACCTCTGCAATTCTACGTAATATTTAACATTTTCTTGCATCCGTGCATCGTAACCGCCACCTAATATCAAGTATGGAGCTTCTGTCTCCCGCGACGAGAGTTGCACTCTCAAACTTTTGAACGCGTGAATTGCAATGTGCAAGCGTTTTTTACGCTCAAATCTATTGATGGACAAGAAAAACGAACTGTTCAAGATGGAAAATTGTCATGAGCAGTAGAACGAACAAAGATTTCATGTAGTGCGCACCCAGCTCGAATACTGTCAAAGTCCCGTGCACTCTGCATCGCAAATTTAGTAATACGGTATACGGCAATCATAGTGATGAAATATTACCGTTTTGCACTTGTTCAGTCGAACTGACGGATATAGCAACGCTGGAGGTCTTCTTGTCCAGCCGTGAAACGCTGCCGCATATGCAGCGGCTGTAAATTTACTATTGACCAAAACGTGGTGTGCCTTATTATCTGCTGAGGATGAAGAAGATAACAACCGCATGACGTAGAACATACCGACTTCATAGCTAATCCCTCGAGGGCATCAAACGGCAGTCTATACAAGCGTCGTAATATTGAACTGCGTCGCGTCAAAAGTTTGTCCGGGAAGTGACAGTAAAATATAACTTGTGCCTTTGAAAACAAACGAAAGATCAAAACGGGCATAATCGCCTTCATCAAGCAATCAAACAAAGTATCAGTCGAGTGCACTTTCAATACCTGGTCAATGATCACAGTCTTAGGGGAGCCAAGTTCAAATAGCATTCTCAACTAACTGCAAGTGAGTTGAGTCGAAGTTGTAGCTTTAAGTACTTACTGAAGCCCATGCTGAACGCAGATTGGAACATAAAACGTGACAAAAACCAAATATCGATGTAGGTATCAAGTTCCCACGTTCTTGAATCCAATGCACACGCTCGCCTATTTGGGAAAGTTACAAGGAGTTTGTTCTGATAAAAACAAAATTCATACCTTCAAGCAGTGTCTCCTTGAAGCAGTGCTTCGTGTCATGATGCGCAGTGTATAGCATAACCTAGCTATGCTATGAATTATCAGATATCACGTGGTATGTAATATGCACACCCTGTCATTTCGAGCTAGTTCTAGAGCTATGTCTACAATTAGCCTCTCAGCTCCACCTGTCGAAAATGTTAGGGTGGCACGGAATAAAACATGACCATTTGATACCTATTCCTAAATCCGGATGAACAAGCCCGATCCATTGCCGGGTAGCATGGTTATACATAGAGCATGGGCGGCCCGGGTATACTGGAGAATGCCCACGTGTTGCAAGCCTAACGTCAAGAGTCTTGACTCAAGACAGGACGTACACGGCGAGCCCAAATTTAATAGGGGGAGGACTTGGAAATTAGTCCTTCGGGGGGTGAATAAGCACATTTCTACACATGATTTCACCATTTATGCCCGGAGTATACTTAGGTATTGTTGTATTATGTTATGATATTCATATTATAAGAGTAGAAGACGTAATACGTATTATCTGACACATTCACACGTCTGGGTGGAATTACTCATATTCACACGTTGTATGCATTTAAATATTCGAAGCTATAAGAGTAATAATATGGGCGTGGCTAAATCTCAAGTCGTTTGGAGTTCATTTACGTTGCCGATTGCTGTGTTAAGCTCATAGTGAAATGCGCTTAAGCGAGATCGACATGTTTTAGTAATAAAAATTACAAACGATCTACGGCATACCGGTCCACGTTCGAGATTCCAGTACTTGAATATTGGAATGTGTGGATTTCCACGCAGATGTGTCAAACGCGTCCGCCCTGTTCGGCCTGCCGGCCCTAGGTTTTGGATCGCGAAAGGCGTAGGTACAGAGCGCGCGTGACGGCCGTCACTCCATATACCACATCACTCCAACGTCACCGTAACATCACGCAAGTATAATGATGTTACAAATGTCGAGTTTGACAGTGGCGTGTAGATCGCCATTGGTTAGCCAGTCTCTCCGACCATCGCAGCTTGCTTTCGGCAAGGCGGCTGTGCCCAAGAGTCTGGCGAACAGACCGGCCTTTACGAGCTCCGATCGCGTGACTTTCCAAGTCACAGCGGGGAAAATGAAAACGCGAAAATCTGCAGCGAAACGATACAAAGTCACAGCAAGTGGCAAGGTACGTCCGACGCACCACCGTGTAGTTTTTGGTACCGGGGTCTTATCTCTCGCTCTCTCCTCACGTATGCAGGCGATAGCGGCTTAAATCCGCGCACGCCATTTGTAGACGTTCAAAATTCTCATTCAAATCTAATTATTGACCTTTTCATTTACAGGTTTTGCATCGTCGCCCGGGAAAAGCGCACTTGAACGGGCCAAAAACGTCTGAGCGCAAGTCCAGACTGAGCATCGAGGCCACTGTTGGGACCTCCCAATTGTCGTTGGTCCGCGCATGCCTGCCTTACGCGCGCATCTAGATGGACTAATAGACACGAACTTCGCGAAAATTTAAATAGTATAACCATATGCATCGAGCGGAAACGTGCACGCGCCAAAACTTGCACGGTTGGTTCAAGCTCTCAATAAACGTTTCCCCTCCGCGTGTCCTCGCTGCGATGCGCTTCACATTCGATCGGATGTGCCCGCATCATCGAAGTCGATCGCGTTAGAAACCATTTTTATGTCAACTATATCATCTTCGGTACGCGGTCGAATTGTGATGTTGGTAGCGTGGAGTTTGCAGACCCCCATAGTCACTCGTTGCACTTAAACGATTGAAGCCACGCGACCAGCGCTGGAACTCCTGGCATATGTGCTATTATCTTGGCAATTACCGTGCATTTTATAGTTTTTTCGGAGGTGCAAATGCGCAACTGAGGAACAATGTGTGGTATTTTCGCCGCGTTAGAGGGCGTTAGCGGTGCCCAGATACGTGTTGGGGAAATTTTGTTGAGTGACGGTGGGTCCTTAAATCATCTCCGATCGATACGAGGCGACCTTATGCCAGATAGTAGCGTGAATGTCGCCCTAGCTCGTCGCGGTCCAGATAAACGTGGCGTTTGTGAGCGAACTGTAGACTCAAGTACGCGGCTTGTGATGCAATCCTCACTTCTACAAACTCGAGGTACAGGACTCATAGCTACACCGATGTGCGATCGGGAGACTCAGAATGTTTTAGCTTTCAACGGTGAAATATACAAATCGGACACTACACCAATACTGGGCAGTGACACGTTATGGCTCTTTCAACGACTTTTAGCACACTGTGAAGAGCAGAACATCGTACATACTCTTTCCACAATCAGGGGCCCTTGGAGTTTAATCTATTGGCAAGCTGCAGATAAACGATTGTGGGTTGCGAAAGATGTTTTAGGAAGACGGAGTCTACTTGTGCACTTTCCGAACGAAGATGAAAAGTACTTTGCAGCAAGTTCAGTTGTACCATGGAAGCACCGTGAAAATTGGTCTGACATCGCTCCTGGTATATATAGTCTACAAATGAAATCAGGGGATCATAATGCCATCACACAGTGGAAAAGTCACAAATGGTTTGACTTCATACCAGTTACGCTCGCACGCTTCAAACGTAAAAATGATGATGAGTCCAGGAGTATCACAATTGGAGACCAGAATGAAACACATAGTTTACACTACAAAATATGGGGCACGCTAGATGAAGCTGTGTACATGAGAACAGTATACTCAGCTTGTTTCAAGCGACGCCACCAGGATGTGAGGAGCTCCGACGCTTTGTTTGGTGTACTTTTTTCTGGGGGGCTCGATAGTGTTTTGTTGTGCACCTTATTGCACCGACACCTACCGCCTGAGCAGGTCATAGATCTTTGTAGCGTTTGTTTTGACTCTGGTGATTCTCCCGATAGAAAGGCGGCAAGAATGGCTTTACGTGAAGTTGAGCAAGTCTCACCTGGGCGCAAGTGGCGACTAATTGAAATTGACGTGTGCGCTGAGGAAGTTGAAAGTGCTCGACAGCACGTACGTTCTTTGCTATATCCGAGTGATAGTAAGATGGATTTTAATATAGGAATTGCCCTCTGGTTTGCAGCGAGAGGAAGAGGTTTCATAAACCTGAAGCATACATTACCAAGAATACCATACACATCGAAGGCTCGCGTGCTCTTTTCTGGTCAAGGTGCTGATGAACTATTTGCTGGTTACAGCCGGCACCGTACAGTATATCAAACCTTCGGCGAGAAGGCCGCCGGCGAATGCATTCGTAAAGAGATATTACGACTTTGGCGACGGAACATGGGTCGAGATGACCGTATCATATCCGATCATGGAAGAGAAGCACGCTTCCCATATTTAGATGAGAATGTTGTGCTCTCAACACTTGCGGTGTCATTTTCGACTTTAGCAGACTTAAGACTACCTCAAGGCGTCGGAGATAAGATATGTTTGCGTATACTCGCAAGTCATACGGGTTTACTTTCAACGGCATGTAGAGCCAAGCGAGCTATACAGTTTGGTAGTCGCGCTTCAAGTGTTCAGCACTGAAGGTTCACATGTTTATTTGCTCGCTCAAGGGTATCTCGTATTTTGTCACAGCGTTACAACTCATGAGCATAACCAGACTGTTTTTTTGCGTACGGACTGGAGAGGCAAGGCGTTATTCATGATGTAATCAGAGGTCACTGCAACATTCTTGGCACGCGACTCAATTTCCGACTCTTCTTCTGAATCTTCCGTTGACGTAGATAGCAGCTTTATCTTCTTGTCTTGCTTGTTCAAAATGTCAGCTGAATAGCCGGTCGAAGACTTCCGAAAAATTTTGACTGCCGCTTCTGGTTGTTCTGCTGTCATGCGGCCGCGAATCTCGAAAGGGTTTTGTGAAAGAGGCTGTGGCTGTAGGGAGTGGGAGCGGATCTGGCCCTGGGCTGTAAATAAATTGGTTTTACGAAAATTGGTAAATGGGTCACCGTTGCGCAGTTCTACGGTCATACCGACCTTCGCTGCGCGCCGTGGCGCGATAAGTGTTCTTGTGGTAACTACCTTGCTTTTTATGGCCTTCAATACTGTTGCGATTGTATCAATAAATGTGTACAGGTTAAAATTTAAGTTAAAGATTTAACCGTTAAATCGAGCTGAACTAGAAATAATAGTATTAAGTATGCGCGATCAGTCTGTCAGTGTACATGAGACTTTTACAGTTTCCAATGAAGTTGCGCTCGTGAACTTCAAGAATCACTGACGACTGGAAAAATTGTACAGGCCTGCCACACTTGAGTGGTCAGCCGCGAATGTGCTAAGCTTGAGCTCGTTGAAACGACCAGCGTAATCCAGCGCGCGCAAATATCACTGCTTTTTAGCGCTAACCGTTCAAGGATGTTTGAGTACTTCGAACAGTATCCAGTGCGCGTCGAAACCTGGCTGGAAGACACACCTTCGACTCGAACATTTTTACTGACAGTTCTGGTTACGCACTTGCTAAGTGCATGCTCGAGCTTCATACTGAGAAATTCGTACAATAGATCACGGTCAAGAAATACGCTCGTTGAATATGTACAACGGCTACCAGTTATTCAGTATTATATTCAAGTCGTGAGACAAAAAGTTGTGTCGGAAGTATCTCAATCAACGAAAAACAACAAACGGTTAAGACCAGAGTCCGCTCATCTTCCTTCTGATGGACTCTCCGCCGAAGCTGTGCTGGCAGAGTGCGCGCGCCTGATCTCCACTGACTCTGAGCACACGACGAAGATGTCTGGAGCGATATACGTACAACCAGATTCAAACATTTTCAAACTGTGCAGTACTGCATACAGTATGTTTGCGCATACGAATCCACTACACGGCGATGCTTTTCCAGCTGTATCCAAAATGGAGTCTGACATTGTGTCGTTCACTGCGACACTTTTAGGTTCAAAGTTTGACGATGAGGTCTGTGGAAACTTGACCTCAGGAGGCACAGAGAGTATATTGAGCGCAATTCGAACCTCACGCGATTTCATGAGATCTACTCGTGGTATAAAATACCCTGAGATGTAAGTTTGATGCATTCAGTTAAGCTTTAAGTACTGACAAAACGCGTAGGGTTGTAGCTACTTCTGCGCACGCTGCTGTGTATAAGGCGGCTGATTATTTTAACATCAAGCTGAATCTAATAGGCACGGATAAGGAAGGGCGACTCAGTGTCCAAGACTTGAAAAGGAGTATGAACAAGAACGTTATTTTGGTATATGCTTCGGCACCAGGATATCCGCACGGAGTTATTGACGACATTGAAGGGATTGCACATGTGGTCAAGTATTGGGGTTGCTGTCTCCACGTTGATGCATGTTTAGGTGGTTTTGTTTTACCCTTTGCGCAGGATTCGTCGGTGTTGGATATTTCTTATGCGCCGTTTGACTTCCGTGTCCCTGAAGTTACCTCTATGAGTGTGGACACTCATAAATATGGCTGTGCCCAAAAGGGTTCATCTATTACACTATATAAAACACGTGAACTCCGAAAATATCAGTTCACAGCGGTCTCGAGTTGGTCTGGGGGGCTGTATATCTCCCCTTCACAAGCAGGTTCTCGTTCAGGAGGGTTAATTGCGCAGACTTGGGCAGCCATGATGCATATCGGTCACAAAGGTTATGTTTCAGCTGCTGAGTCCATATTAAACGCATCCATTTCTCTCCGACGTGATATTTCAATGATTGAACCTTTAGAAGTAATTGGACCTGATATTACTATGGTCGTTGCTTGGCGAAGTACAAGTAAAACAGTCGACATTTACGTACTCAACGACATCCTAAGCGAGATGGGCTGGCATTTATCTGTTCTCCACAGTCCTCCAGCGGTCCACATGTGCATTACTTCTGTAAATATACAATCGCTAAAAGCACTTGCGGAAGATCTCAGACTGGCAGTTAAGCGCATCAAGTCTGGTAAGTATGACTCGAAGAAAGGGAAAGCTCCTATCTACGGCATGGCGAATCGAATGTCAAACACGAGTACGGTCGATGAGCTCCTCAGGGATATCCAAGATGTGATGGATTAGGACGAAAAGAAAGCACTGCTGTCCACGAGAGGAGCTCTACAACAAACAGTTCACTTTCTGTATTACCACCTTCTAAACGTTTGCCTTCACTGTTCAAGGAAATTTTACATTATAAGAGAAAATTTTGAGTCTTTTCTAAAGCGCGCTCGCAAGCTGCTTTGAATTTCCAAAACAGTGTTTGCAGAGACATTAAATGCGTCTAATACCTCGTACAGATATGAAACCTCCTTCACGGTTTCAAAGCGCACAACGTAGTGAGATAGTTCATCGTAAACTCGTTCCTGGGCAAGCTTTTCTATTTGTACGACATCTAAGGCAAAGTCATTCCAATCAAACGCCCTCACTAAACGAAGCTCATGCCGTGAGATCCGTACAGGCCTGTGTGACATCCACTTTCTCACATGGTCCCTGGTACCTCTCAGCACAAAATCTCTTCCTTCAATTCCCGTTTCTTCAGGTCTTGCTTGATGCAGTTTCAAGCTGAGCAGACGTAGAATGGCATTTCGCCCGTTCAAGAATTTAGGCTGAATTTTCCTTGAATCCAAGGTGAATTTTACAACCTCCTCGAGAATATCTCTATCTTGCTTTTTTTCTTGTGTAGTTGAATTTGACGACCAAATGTGTGAAACGTATCGCGCCAAGACTGGTGTAAAAGCGTATGTCTTTGTGAACAAAAAGCCGCCAGGCGCAAAAGATGCGCGCGCAACTTTATGCAGTTGATCAGTATCTAACATTGATGGGAGTGCAGTAGCAAGCATTTCCAGTGAATGTGTCTTCAGCGCAAAATCTACTTTCTTCTGCATTCGAGGCTCAAGGTTGATAATTTCGCACCAAGTGAGACAGTCACAGAGTTCCTTATCTGGAACGCCATCACATAGCTGCGAAACGTCTACACCTGGTACCTTTTTAATATGCTCGATCAGTAACTTGAAGCTATTGGTCGGTATATGTGCACTTCTTCTGCACAGAACGCCTTCTAACCAGTCGAGCATTATCACTCTCCGAAATGCATCAGGACTTACTTTCAATGCCGCATAAGGTCTACCATTTCGGACTAGGAAAGTGCTCAATGCAACTCTATAATTTGCAAGATCTTCTAGTCGCATATGTTTTTGTGGTAACAAGTGTGCAGCAAATCTGAAAAGATACTGCCTTAAGCACCCAGGCGCCTCTGCGTGCTCAGCCCACTGACGAACGCTTCGCTGATGCGGCACGTCGGCGAATACGAATTCGTGTTCTCGTGATGAAACGTGTTCACACGCGCGAGTCAAAAAATGTGAAGCCGTAGCTACTCCAGTTGTGTTCGTGCTCACACTCGTTGTGCTCTCTTTCTTCAGGCCAGAAAAAGCTTCAAGCGCTCCGTACTTCCAGTCAAGTAACGCGGAAAGTAACGAGGATGGGCTCTCCAAAGTACAGTTGAGATCGAGTAAGGTATATTCGCCGATAACAGTAAGCAAATAGACTGCTCTATCACAGATAATACGTAGAACTTTGGGCGTATTCCAAAGCATACATCGGAACCCGCTGATGCTGACAGACGAGGAAAATATGCAATTTTCTAGATCAGAACTGAAAACTGATAGCATATGATTTGCTGTGATAACAATCACCAGATTGCCAGCGGGACAAGCCTCAATAGCCAAAATATTTAATAATAAACGACATGCTTTCCTCAGTCTCGAAAATAACAAAATAGACTCTGATGTTGCGAGGTAACACGAGCCAGTATGAGCTTTCGAAACCGCTAGACAATTTAAAGCTTTAGGGATTGAGATGCATTGGCTGCGTACTTTTCTGACATGGCGCATGAAAAACAAAATATGCGCATCCGCCACGAGGACTACTCCTGAATTCGTGATAACACACGCGCCAGTTGTAATAGAACGCACAGGTATTCGATACGCACGCTTTGTTGTTCTCAGCATGGAACAATACTCTAAAATTGTTCCATCATTGAACAAGCATAATAAAGTTTTCCCGGAATCCACCCACTTTATGCCAAATACACTTCCGAACCCATGACACTCTATTCGTGCAAGAACGAGTTGGCCGTGGTCGCATACCTCTATAAGAGGCGTAGATTTTGTACGCAACAAGGTGCGAGCGTACGAACCATCCGTAGAGTTCAGCGCAAATATTTCCGAAGTCACATTAGCGTTACTATCGCAGTGAACCCAACTTGTTGAGACCATATTCAACACGTCGGGAAGAAGTATTTAGTGCAACTGAATTTCGTTCACGGAAAAGCGAAACTCGATTGAGCTTACACGACAGTTCGTAGTTTTGTAGCTGTTTATTTTGGATTGCTTTCGGATTTACGTTTGGGGTGTCAGATGCCGTGCTTACGTGATAAATGAACTCCAACTTCTGGCGTATAAGACGGAAACAGGGAGGAGAAAAGTAGAACATTTACTTTTTAAAACTGTCAATTTGGAGTGAAATGCAATTTTATACTAGCACTCAATTGAAGTACAAAGAACTGATACCGCTAAATTAGAGGCGGGCGACATCGTTTGCAGGATGTAAGAAGCAATTGTTTGATGAAGTTGCAGTACTTTCAGCCATTCCGTGCAAATGTTCAGCAATATGCGACAGCTGCCAAATCCTTCGGCACGACTCTGAACGCCAATATCAGAGTCGACGTGGAAGGTTGTGGAGCTCTATTTGGTGAATCATATATTGCGTATAGGTACATATTATTCCAACCGAATTAGAAGTTTATTTTTCTTACCGGAAGATAATACAAGCATGTTATCACCTATGATATCTGACTCACGCACAACCTTTTCTATGTCAGGCACCTTGACGTTATTTAGACGAACACCTCCATTCAGAACTAGTCTTTTTGCCGCTCCTTTACTGTCCAATAAACCTGAATCTACAAGGACTGTAATGATAGGAATACCGATGACAGAACTACGGTTTAAAGTAACTGTTGGAATAAGTTCCGCCACGAGGGAAAGGGCCTCTGAATCAAGAGGTGTATCGGATCCCGGCTTCAAACAAGCCGTAGCTAACTGTGCCTCTTTCAAGCCGCTTTGTCCGTGCACGAATTTAGTCAACTCCTCCGCTAAAATTGTCTGCGCACTATTTGGTATATAGTTTGGTCCTTGCATATTTGCTTCAATCCCAGAAATGTCATCTAGCGGAAGAAAGGTGAGCATACGCAAGAGACGTACAACGTCGCTATCCGTAGTTTGTAGCAAGTACTGGTAGAACTTATACGGCGAAAGTCTTTCTTTCGATAACCATATGGCCCCAGTCGCAGACTTACCAAACTTTGTGCCATCGGATTTCAGAAGTAAAGGAAAAGTCATGCCATATGCACCATCTTCACGGCAGACACGACGGATTAAGTCCGTACCAGCTGTAATATTACCCCACTGGTCGCTTCCGCCAATTTGCACTGAGACCCCTTGCTCACGAAATAGATGCATGAAATCGTAACCCTGAAGAAGCTGATAGGAGAACTCAGTGAAACTCAAACCGTCTTCACTTTCGAGTCTCGTACGCACACTATCTTTGGAAAGCATGGTTCCCATGCGCGCAAATTTTCCCGTGTCTCTTAAAAAGTCCAATAAGGTAATACTCTGAAACCAGTCATAATTGTTGAGGATTGTAGGTTCACTCCCACGTTCATCAGCTAGTAACTTTTCAAGTAACGACCGGATAGCTGACACGTTCGAAGCTAGGGTATCTTCACTAAGTAGAGGCCGCTCTAGAGATCTCCCCGACGGGTCACCAACCCTACCAGTGGCCCCTCCAACTAGACTGACCGGATGATGTCCAGCTTTCTGGAACCAGGCCAGTATAACGATACCAAGTAGATTACCAAGGTGCAACGAGTCAGCTGTAGGATCAAACCCGCAGTATACTTTGACGGGCTTGTGAAGTGCTTCTGAAAGTCCCACTTCGTCTGTGCAGTTGTCGTAGAGCCCACGCGCTTTTAGCGTACTCAGAAGGTCGCAGGCAGTGTCTAATGACGCTGAGGACCGCGATTCGTTTATCTGCGCGCTGTACGTTTTCGTCAGGACGCGCGGAACTGTGGGCAGTCTGTGAGCGCCCCTCTCTGCCGCAAATGTCACGCGCCCACAAAACACTCTACGAGTTGCTAGTGCGCGCCTGCAAATTGTACCGCCACAAACAGAACCGGTGTACATTAATAACATGAAATTGGAGTCAGCGGGTCGGTCGCTTACAGACGTCTGGATAACGCACTCAGAAAGTAACGACGCTCCCGAAATCGTAAAACACTTGTCGTCACCTTAACACGGGGTAGTTTTCAAAATGATAGCCACGTTATGATCAGTTCTATTAAATACTAAATATGATATGTTTTCACGAAAATTGAGAGTATTTAGCTTCTACAAACACGCGTTCAGTATAATGTGAACTACATTGCTTGACATACCGACTTTTGGTAATAAAAACGAAGAAGCCGATACATGCAGTTTTGTCTGTTGCGTACCATCCAGTGGAGGGCTATTGGAGCGCGGCTCCAAAATACGGAACGAGCGTCCCAAGAGCGACGCTGCGCGTTTTGAATACGCAAGCGGCTCCTGCGAAATCCATCCACCCCGTTCTCGAAGTCGATATCTTGCGGTTTGAACATAATCGAGCATGAGCGCACCAAAGAAGAACAAGTCTCCAGTAGTTACTCTTGTAGTCGGGATGGCAGGTTCAGGGAAAACTTCAGTCACAAGTAGACTTCGATTAGCATGCGACGCGGTTGGTTTAAATCCATATGTGTTGAATTTGGATCCCGCTGTAAGAAACCTTCCATACGAACCGAATGTCGATATCCGTGACACTATAGACTACGTTGGAATCAGAAAAAAATACAATCTCGGACCGAATGGCGCAATTCTAACGGCATGTAACCTGTTTGCTACTCGTTTTGATCAGGTAATATCATTGTGCCATCAACGACGCAATCAGCTTGATTATGTATTCGTCGACACGCCAGGGCAGATCGAAATATTTACATGGTCAGCATCTGGCGCAATAATGTGTGAGTCTTTCCAGGCTGAATTCCCCACGGTCTTACTGTATATCCTCGACACACCGAGAGTTCACGATGCACAGGTGTTCTTATCGAACATGTTACAGTGCCTCAGTATTGTGTACAAAACGAAGTTGGCAGTAGTATTGGTGTACAACAAAGTGGACGTGTTGGAGGCAGGCTTTGCCGCTCAGTGGATGAAAGATTCCAGCCTAATTCACTCGGTTCTGGAGTCTGGCACAGCCTCATATTCTTCTGAATTAGCCAAGTCCTTAGCATCTACAATCTCCGAATTTTACGCTGATTTGAAGTATGTTGGAGTCTCGGCACTGAAAGACGAGGGGTTTGCACAACTTTTGGACAGTTTGGCCGACGTCGGCCAAGGTTCGTCGGGAAGCAAACGCAATAAAACGTGATATAGATTTTACAACCTAGCGTTTCTCTGGATTCTCGTTTATTGAGTGCGCGCCAGAGTTCTCAGTGAAAAGCTCGCTACGAATAACGTCGTGGAGGCGTCCAAAAAGCTCACCTTTGACCTGATTGAATGCAAGCTCAAGCCTCGCTAGCTCCGCAGACGCGTTCTTATTGTACATGAATAGACCGTAGTACAAATCGAATGAATCATGATATGTATTATCAACTAGGGACATCAATGAATCAAATCCTTTTGTACTTATTGTCGTTTCTGACAGCTCCATGGTACCTAGCATTCTCCCTACCGTATGTGTAATGAACTGAGAAGAGGCAGCTTGTCGGTCGTGTTCTTCGCAAGACATTTCTACCATACGACATCCTTGTAATTCAAAAAAACTTAACAATCTATTGCATCTCTCACTTCTACACTTTTCGTTGCCAACCCGCACTTTATCGTAAACTAGAGGTAAATCCTGCCAGGAGTTTTTCCCACTGTCTGGGCCAAACATTGGGTGAAGACAGAGGATATCAAAGTTACTGGGGAGTAGTTGTAGAAATAATTGCTTTGGAAACTGCTTCACCGATAAAACATCACAAAACAAAGTGTTACGTTTAAGTCGCTGAAAAGGAAAACACCTCATAGTTGCCTCAAGGGATAATATACTGGTGCAAAATATGACAATATCAGGATGTTCTTCACAAAAATCGTCGGCATCCGCGAAAAACGATACGCCTATCGCACTGGCATGTGTTGAATAATCTGTTCTCGATGTTGCTATGACACTGTGTCCACTTTCAAGAAAGCGTTTTGATAAAAATTGACCAAAGTTTCCGAAGCCAACGATTCCGATCTTTAGTACTTTCTGCCTCTGGGCTTTGACATCCTCTCTAGCTTCTGAGTCGAAGGGTTGAGCCGCATCGATGGCTATAACTTTCAGTGTTCCATGTGCTGTATTTCTACGCTTTCCCGCGTTGACCTGAAAACGACGGCGTCTTATCGGGTCCACGTTTCCTAAGTACGAACTCTCGAAAGACAGCGCACGATTCAATGGCGCGATCATATTTGTGAGACCTTGCCGATGTACGGTGCGGGGTTGAGACTGAACGTTTACCCGAACGTTAATCAATTTCTTTCATTTCGACCGACTGATCCGTCGGTCCTTCGTTCCTTCGAGTACGCCGAACCTCGATAAATATTATCGAAAATAATGGGTTCGGTTATCGTAAAAACAGTCGCTCTCGAGCAGAAAAATAGTAAATTTTTATTGAATTCAATAATTCCCGTGTTTTAATAACTCGTTCGTTACGCTTTTATATGTAATATCGGCCCCGCTTCTTACTCGTGGGTTAACGACGTGCGCCTGCGTCTTACACATTGAAATTTAGTCGTGTAAATATGATATACGTACCTTTCCATACGGTACCTGGAGACGTTCTATTATTGTTATTGTGTCAGTTCGTAATACAAAAGTGACTTCAGAAAAACTCTCTGATTTGAGTCCGTGACCGGCAGGCCGTCAAGAGTGGCGCCGAACTCGTGCACGTAATCTACCTTCATCGTTGCGAACGAATTATCTTTGTCACATTTCTTTTTTTTTCGCGCGACTGTACAGCCTGACGATGCAACTCAAACTCATATGAACGCCACTCGATACAACAACACAAAACTGGTGTGCTGCGATATGAGCCCCGACTTTACGATAGCTGACACGTGCATCGTGCTTGTGCTGATGAAGGAGTATTTCCATCGCATGTCAAAGAAAGAGAGCAGCGGTGAAACTGCATCTTTGGCCTTACACGAATACCAAAGGAAAGTTTTGTTTCTACAACTTGAAGGTTGTACATCGTTTCAGGCGATGATTGAACTTCATGTACGTTCCATACGCCGTGGTTTTGCCCTGGTATGTCTGTTTACACCTGCAGAACTCGATTTATACTTGGAGGCGTTTCGTTTAGCGTCAAGTAGCAACCGCGGCGCAGTCGCCAGTTTGGATAGCAGCTCGGCGGTGTCTTACGTTTTGAGTAGCATTAAAGGCGTCAGTAAGAGTGATGTTGTCGCGTTTCAAAGAAATTTCAAATGCATGAGTGACCTCTTGCGTGCCAAAGATAGTGCATTGTCGCTAGTTCCGGGCATCGGGAGTAAGAAAATTCAAAGAATGAGGCAGTCGTGCGGTAAAGCTTTCTTAATGAGCTAAGTCTGGTCTGTTGATGTGGGATCTTCAAGGTAGAGGAACACGGCAATGATGTACCGTTTACCGTTCAAAATAGGTGCACCGGCATGTAAAAGTGCACTTTTGAAGGCAACAAAGTTGCCAACTGAAGGGCGTACTATGACGTCGTGAGAATGAAATAATGTCCCCCCTCCAGTATATTCATCGTGGTCGTTTAATGCTATAGTGAGTGAAAGCTGACCTTGATCACGGTGTACAGGGAGGTAATACTGCCCGTCGTTGGAATCATATTTCACTATGAAAGCGTCATGCACGCGGAAATCCTGAGGTTTTGCATTTGAAATGACTGTTGCTAGTGCTGGGGCGATGGCCAAGTCCATGAGTTGGTTCCAGTCGTCCAAAATCCCCGGAATTGAATGAATTGGTAAATCGGTTGTTGGTACTGCATAATGGCGGGATGTGTTCCAACCGCCTTGTGCATGTGCCGCCCACTCAGCAGTTCTGATCCATTGGGCGCACTGTGCTTTAGATAGTATTGGTTTTTCGGTGAGCCATACACTGGCGGCCACGAATTCAAGCAGGGCCGGGTGCTCCAAACCGACCGTCGAATCTGGTAGGCTTGATCGATACGCATCATCTTTTTCGATTTGATTCTTCAGTGCTGAATGAAAGGGGTAAAGACGTTGAGAACCTCGCCACAGTGCATGAGCTTTGCCCCACTTGTCTTGGCCAAGAAATGCCTGTCCAAGGCTATGCAATACATCTGCACTGTACTTTCTGCATAGAAGGAATCTTAATAGAATTTCTGCGTCGTAGTAACGATCTTCTTCCAAATACTGTAATGCGACTTTATACATGTCATCAGCCTTTAAACACGAGTACCATTTCTTACTTTCCCAGCAGCATTTTGCACATGAACATACTATGCCGAATTGTGAAATAAGTTTTTGTTGGCGTCTCTCTACTGACATACTAGTATCCACATAGCTTACGGTAATAGGCTCGTGAGAACTTACGTTATGAAGGGCAATTACTTTTGTCAACAAGCCACAAGTACTTGTCTCAAGTTCAATCTGTGCATTTGGACAGCAGCTGTGCATCAACCTGGGTAAACGATGGCCTGTTATCAGGAAGTTCCAAGCCTTGGTAGTCATGATCCGTCCCTGAACGACACATGCTAAGCTATGCGCGCATAAGTTGACTTTAGGGTCAAGTCGATGTTCTACAAGATCTAACTCCGTACATGTATTGGGCATATTGAAAACACGAGTGTGATTATCACACGCAGTTCTCATATCATCTAGGGATACTGTAAATGGTATGTCTGGCACAACATCGACCACGCACTTGGACCGTTCCCATGTCGCAGGTTTCAAAGTTAGCTCTAGGCTAGCCGCAAGCTCTGAAAATTTATCCAGAGTAATAGCTTTGACCAATTCTTGTACAGTACTTTCTTGGATTTGACTCCAACAAAGCATCAAGAGTTCCCAAGCTTGAAACAGCTCATCTTTTAGTACAGTCAACATACGAGAAAATGTTTCGTATCGAGCACAGTTTGACTGTAACTTCGAGCGTGCTGCCGCTATATGCCATGGAACTCCCGTTACGTGTTCGCTCAAAATTTGCTTCAAATCACTCGACGAAGAAATACTGATAGTGCGAGCAATCAATTTAGCAACGAGTAAGAATGTTTCACTTGTATGCATGCAATAATTTTCAAATTCAGAGACAACACCACCGATCAAGCCTTCATCAATGCAAAGTAAACGATGCCAGCCAAATTTATGTGTTGAGCCGGACGCCACTTTGCAGCATTGCTCTGAGCAGAACATCGCTGTACAACGCGATCCGAAGGGGCAACGAAATAATACGGCAGACAGTCCGTCTTTGGAGGAGTAACTGTCGCTTTCACTCGTTGAACAAGGTTGACGTAGCATTTTCTGTCTGAGACTACCAGTGATAGGACGCAGGCAGTTAGTACAAACTGTACTTACGTGCGAGCTTGACACTGGCTGCGTGGCGAAAGTCACGCTCTCTAAAAAAACAGCATCGCCTTTAACTACCGGATGATCTACACATTCCGGGTCGCGAAAATTGCCCATTCTAAGTTCTTCAAAACCGCGTCGTACAAATGGCGGCTTCCCTGCACGTCGGTTGTTATACCTCCTATGAGCTCCAAAACCTCCCTAACCGATGAAGTTATATCACCTTTGGGCAAATCGAACATGCACGGTGCTTCCAAACACCATCAACGCTTGGCGCCCGAGTGTCGCGCGCGCGACGTTAACCGGTAAAATTTACCGGGAAACGTTTGGAAACTATAAACGATATTTTCTTGTGCATTGTGCAAAATAAAAAAAAATAAGAAGAATCGATTGGTTTGTATAACTTTTCATCTCTAAAACCGTCATTTCACTCGACACTTTTGTTCCTCACTTGCAATGCAAGTTGCGCGGGCACCAGCACCCCTGTACACGGATAAAGTAGGATCACGGCTTATTCTACTCCCCGGGGCAAGTCGGTCTGTCATATTCAATTTTGATATCATGAAATATGTTTATGTTGGTCCACTATAGATTAACCCCGAGAAGGTTTACTTCTGTGAGTGCGCGCTCAATGAGTATAGACGACCAGGCTGCTGCTGGCGGGTTGTACAACGTGGAGGTTCACTCGAACGAACCAGGGGTACTAAAGTCTACAAAGGATATATAAATCGCATTGATGTCACAACTAGATGCGGTGCACTGTCGAGCAAGTGATGCTTGAAAATGCAAAAGAACACTGTCTGTTGTGAGTCGTTGACCGGTCGACAGTAATGTATACTTATTTATATTTCTAGGATTGTGGCACGCGGCCTGTCCCACTCGAGCTTTTCTGTGACAGCGTATTTCGATGAATTAGCTCATACTTCTATCGGGCGGCATTTGATTGTATCAAAGTCTGTATCGTCGACTCAGCAAATTTTATCTGCGTATGTTTTTTTTCAAGCGGCCTGGTAGAGGCCTTCTACTAGCCGTAGAAGACTGACTTCTGAGTAGGTGCAACACGTCTTTGCCTCGGGGGACGATCTTTGTGACAGATATTCAATCGCAAGGAAAAGGAAGAGGGTATTAGCGTTTATTATCTCGCATTCGTATCCACTTATGATAGGTACAGGAATAATCACTGGGTTTCACATGCGGGTTGCTTGATGTTTTCTTTTACTGACACTTTTCGGTAATCGATTGCATATACTCCTACTGCGTATGGCCGACATCTTTCTTTGTAGCGATGGTAGATCTTTACCATGTGTGCAGTACTTGGTCAGTATTGCCTTGATAGAAGCTGTGAAGTCGTACGTCGCAACTCTTGACCCCGGTGATACGTACCTGGCCCAGCTATCCGAGTTGAAGATAAAATGGCCGAATGATCTGTATTTCGGCAATGAAAAGGTACAAACGGCAAATTTTGAGGTATTATAAACCCGTTGCTCATTTGTGTCAAAGATTGGAGGAGTGTTATGCAACTCTAACTTCGAAAATGGGGAGTATTTCATGACTATTGGAGTCGGATTCAATGTGAGCAACGAGGTATATTTCATACATATTCTTTCACTTTTCACGACAAACCAATCGAACAGGGACCGGGTATTAATCTAGCAAATATTATTGGGTGCACAGGCGATGTAGACATGGTATGCATAACATGATATCTTGTGCAATAGACTGAAATAATATTGTAGATGTCTCGGGAAAGACTTCTGGTTCATTTCTTAGGTGTAGCAAACATGCCGATGTCAAGTTTCACGCTAACTGTGTACTAGAGAAATATCAGGAACGGAGGCATAGCTTTTGTATATTTGGATTTGAGAGTCTCAAGGTTCTTTCGAACATTTCGCGTTAGTTTGAACTGTTGAATTTTCTTTCTCAGGTGCAGTACTTGCAAAATTGGTTGCACTCAGATCAGCCTGTGGTATTGCAGGAAACCGTTTGCGGTGTTGTGGTCGATATTGACTTGGTCATAAAAGGCTTAACAAATGCGGGATTGTTACTTGCAGGTAAGATATGCTTGAAAGAACAAGGTTACTTCGAGCAGTAAACGTGTACTTTAAACAGAGGACAGTTTTGGTCAAAAATATGAACTAAGTCCAGACGGCAATGGTTTTGACTTCTTCAGAGGCTTGATCAGAAGGAAGTATCACGAGTGACAAGAAGTTGCTCAAGTAGTCGCGTGCGTGTTGTTATAAATAAGTTGGAATGAGCTCTTTTGGTTGATAAACTATTCAATATTTGTATTGAGTCAGGAGACTTGCCGTACCGTAGTCAAAATTGAACATCTTTTGATATGCGTTCAGACACATCTTCGCCATCAACCTTCACATCGAGCGGTACACCAGACTCCGCCTTGAAAGTACTGTACTCTCTGCATTTCAAGTAGGCATCAAAGCTTGGACAATGAGCACCCTTGAAGTTCACCCGTTGCTTGACTAGCTTCAATCGAAGTCGAATTTCGTTGCTCAGCTGAACAGTCTCCTTAGCAACAACAACTGCTCCTGGTTGCTCTTGCGCGCCAACTTTCGGTTCAGAACCCAGCGTCTCAGCGAAGTATCCTTCATCGTTCGTGAAAATTCGTCTTGCGCTTTCCATTTTTTGAGTATCGTTTTGTTCCAAAATTTCGTAGAAGACGTCAACAGGATCATCAACTTGCAGCCCACTTGACTTCCTTAACTTCTGAACACGGTTCACGATTTCACGTGCAATACCAGCATCTTCGAGAGACTGGTCAGTTGAAAGGTCAAGGATAACTACCAGTCCGTCAGCATCACATATGGCGTCCATATTGGGACCAAGCTTGTTTTGGAATTCATATTTCATCAAGATATCATCAGAGCTCAAATGGAAGTCCAAAATATTGATTGAACCACTTTCTCTGAAGTCAGCGATTTCTTTGTCACTCAGATTTTCTATGGCGAGCTTCAGGGCTTTCATAGACTTGCCGACGCGCTTGCCCAGTGTTGCAAAATTCGGAGTTGTTTTCAATGTGACATATGTCAACGCATCACTGACTGTATCTAGCGTTCGGACATTGAGCTCCGCTAAAACGTATGAATTCAAATTGCGCTCCAAATCATGAAGAAACACCTCATCGTGGTGGACAACAATGGCGCGTGCCAAAGGCAATTTCAGCGGCTTGTTGCAACGCTCGCGGATTATACGTCCCATATCTATCACGCTTTGCATGCGCGCAACTGAACGCATCAACACTTCATCACTTTCATTCGATGAAGCTTGTGGGAAATCGCAAAAATGTACGCTAGCTTCTGCACAAGGTAAACATTTCTTCAGATTTTGATACATCGACTCAACAAAGAAAGGTGTAAACGGTGCCATCGTTTTACAGAGCGATAACAAAACATTGAATAACGTGTTCAATGCGATACGCGAATCATGCATGTCGCCTTTACCTTTTAACCGGCTGCGGTTGTAGCGCACGTACATGTTTGTGAGCTGCTCCACAAACTCTAGTAAACGTGGTACGACAGTATACAAGCGGTATTCAGACATTTCCTTGGTGATGAATGAAATCAGAGAGCGAGAAGATGCCATTATCCAGCGATCTAAGGGATTTGCAAGGTCCGCGTCTGTCACTGTGGGACTGAATGGTTGGCGAGTCTCACTTTCAATGCGCAGGATATTTTGCACAAGAAAACGGTAAGCGTTGTACCAAGGCAAAAAGACTTCCTTCAGAACTGCAAAAACACCATCTTCTTTGAAACGTAGTGGTTCAGCCCGTACGACAGGGCTATTGATCAGATATAATCGCAAGGCATCCGCTCCGTATTTGTTGATGACCTCGTTTGGGTCAGGATAATTTTTCAAGGATTTTGACATTTTTTTACCGTCCGCAGCAAGGACGAGGCCATTGCATATTAAATTTTTGAATGCCGGTCGATCAAAAAGCGCTGTTGAAAGTACCATGAGGGTGTAGAACCATCCGCGCGTTTGATCTAGACCTTCTGCAACGAAATCAGCAGGGAAATTACCCTCAAAATGGTCTTGGTTTTCAAAAGGATAGTGTTGCTGGGCATATGGCATGCTACCACTTTCAAACCAGCAATCGAATACATCCTCAACTCGTCTCAGAGGCGGAAATCCTGGTCCACGATTCGAGGGTATGGTAAGATGATCAATTTTATGACGATGGATGTCAGAGATATCAGAACAGCCTGTGAGTCGCTGAAGCTCGTCTATTGAGCCCACAACGATGACTTCTTCTCCATCTGGTGACTCCCATATCGGGATTGGGGTGCCCCAGTAACGATTACGCGAGATCGCCCAATCTCTAGCGCCCTCTATCCAGTTGTGAAAACGCTTTTCTTGGACGTACGCTGGAACCCATGTCGTCTGAGCATTATTCTTGAGCAGGCCAGATTTAATTTGTTCAACACGTACAAAGTACGACGATACTGCTCGATAAATGAGCGGGGTCTTTGAACGCCAGCAAAAAGGATATGAGTGTACTATGCTGGAACTTTCTAACAGCAATCCGTTACCTTTCAAAAATTGAATAATATCTTTGTCAGCATCCTTGATATATATCCCGGCAACAAAACTTGGTGCTTCCCGAGTGAAACATCCATTTGGATCAACCGGATCTGGTAGCTCCTGCCCTTTGTTGATGATGCCATTTTCAATGCATACGCGATAGTCATCTTCTCCATACGCAGGTGCCTGGTGAACGACTCCTGTGCCCGAGTCACTTGCGACGTACATATCACAACACACAGCAAAAGCGGAATCGCCATATGTATCCTGATAACAATCAAAAATGGGCAAATAACGTACGCCCGACAATTCTGCGCCTTTGATAACCTTTAAAAGCTTCCAATCGCTTGATAAAACATCCTTTTTGCCTTTTAAAGTGGCGCCAGGTAGAAACGACTGGCGAGCTTCTGCTACAATAAGGGTGTCACCGTGTGGGTCTTGAAGAAACGAGTAATTCAAATCAGGATTCACGCAAAGAGCCATGTTAGCAGGTAGAGTCCATGGTGTTGTTGTCCATGCGACGAAATAAGTTCTTTCATATTCTTTGACAGCAAATTTTACCAGAATTGCAGGGTCGGATACATCACGATAGTCAAGGCCTGCTTCAAAATTTGACAGAGGCGTATTGCACGCAGTCGAATAAGGCATAACTTTAAACCCCCGGTATATTAAGTCCTTGTCAAAAAGCTGCTGGAAGACCCACCACACACTTTCCATGAACGTGGGATCTAAAGTTTTGTAGTCGTTATCGAAATCTATCCAGCGACCTACTCTCGTGATCGTTTTCCTCCATTCCCCAGAATAACGCATCACGATTTTACGACACTCTTCATTATAAGTGTCTATACCCATACTAAGAACATCGCTTTTACCCTTGATTCCGAAAGCTTTGTCGATCTCGTGTTCAACCGGCAAGCCGTGGCAATCCCAACCAAAGCGCCGCTCAACGTGCCGCCCTGTTGTTGACGCATATCGTGTGACGATATCTTTAATTGTTCCAGCGAGGATGTGACCATAATGCGGGAGACCTGTAGCGAATGGTGGTCCATCGAAGAACACAAATTCGGGTCGACCGTGCGTCCTTCTCAGCTGTTCTTGGAAAGCATCTATTTCCTCCCAGAACTCTAGAACTTTGGTTTCTTCCACGGGAAAAGAGTAGTCTTTACCCTCAGAAACTGGATGGACTGTATGAACTATGCCAGGCGCATCGCTCATGGTTGTTTCAACGATCCGTGCGTAGAGTGTGCTGCACGTACTCCGGCGACAAGGCAACCAACGTAGCTTTGGGTTTTCACCGAGGGCTTGTTCACCTGTATCACCCGCTCGAATTTATACCTTTTTTTACATGTAATTTACATATTATATCATAAAATGTATTTTGTTGAGTATTTATGCTGCTACTTATCGGAGATATGTCCAGTATCGCTTATCGTAACCTAGGCACTTTAGTGACTGGTTACATACACACTCATTATTAAGCTGATTTTCAGAAATGGCGCGACCACCCCCTCTACCGGTCGCGCACGACCCTCGCACGCGCTCGTCACACGACGATGACGTTCAACACTCGGTTTTATTATCATTCAACGATTTTCAGCGGCGCGCAGCGCGTGTCGACGGCGCACTCGGTCGTCAAAGATCGCTCAAAAACTGACGTCCGTCACGTTATGTGGAGGGACTGCGTGCTGAGTCATGATTCGACGACATACGTGATTTGACCTGGGATTCGCAGACGCGGCGCCGACCCTCACGACCAATGGAACCAAGAATGTGCATTCTAAAATTGGTTTGAAGGTCGCTGCGTAGCCCGAATTTTGATTTTCAATTTTATTTGCGCGTAAAGCACTCATGCATTCGCATGTTGAAAATTACAAATTGCACGATTAGTCGACATGCGTGATTTTGACGCGAATGCGTGGACGCGGCGCCGATCCTCACGACCAATGGATGCGCTTACATGCATGATAACATGTTCGTGAACAATTATATGGAGCTGGATTTTCGATTTTCGACTTAATTTGCGCGTCAAAGCGCTCATGCATTTGCAATTTGACAGTTACTTAAGACAACGTACGCCGACGCGCGTGTGGTGTCTTACAACGCCTTAAGAGTGCTATGGCTTACTGTTAAACAGAGAAAATAGTGCGTAAGAGTCGCACAACGACAAATGATTCTGTTCGTGAGTCTAACGGCTAATCTCTCGCCGACACGCCGTCTCTTTGTACTTAACTCCAGACGTACGTCTACGCGCCAGATGTGAATCACCGCAGCCTCGCCGACCCGATCTATGGGGATAAGCTTCACTTCATGAAGCTTTACGTTTGCATTCAAGTCGACAGCGCCCGCGATTCCATGCTCCTGTGAGCCGTCTGACTCGTCGCTCTCTCTTAATAACGTGCGCGTTTCTCGTCGCTGGCGTCGGGGACGTAGTCAATCACCGGAATGTCCCCAAGCGCGCGACTCGCGGTTACACTCCGAGTCAGTCGACGCGCCACATTGTCAACTAGTCCATGACACACACGCTGTAATATTTCCTCGTCGATTTCGGGGCGAGCTTTTACGCTGCGGTCGTTGCGTTGAAGCGTCAACTCTGCCACGTCGATGGGCGAACACATCGCCCGCCGCTAGCCAACGCCGCCCCGCTTCAGTAACACCAGCATCGCGTTGCACGTAGTCGAAGCGCTTCACATCTGCTACGCCGTCAAACTGCTTTTGCGTCGCGCTGTCGGGACACCGGACGAAGTCTCAAGCCTTTTTTAGTATTTTGGTTGTTGAAGCGTGCGTCGTGCATCGTGACGCCTGTGCGATCGCGCGCACCACTCCGTTCAACATGAGCCGTCATTCATCGAACGAAATATAGTTCGCACATGTTCGACAGCGCGTACGCATGACTTCACGCGTCGTTTTAACGTCACTAGGCTTCGGCGACGCACATGAAAATGTGGATGTTCTTCGTCCAACCGCCGCGCACAACGTCTCGGACAACCACACACATCTCGCACTCACTTAGAAGATGATTCCATCATAATACGAACACGCGACGACACAGAGCGAATAGAACGTACCAACTGGTTGGTACAACACTTAAAAATGCACACATAGATGAAAACACCCTCCAAAAGGGGGAATTCGCCTAGGTTACCCCTGAAGGAATAATTTTCAAACAGCATATTACATGGAGGCGAGGCACCTCGCTAATTTCGAGAGACTTAAAGTCTGATATGCCAACTTGGCCAACCTACGACCCACTCTGACACCTGCTGTTGTTCAAGACGCAAGGGAACCGTGTTTGTTCTCGCGGAGTGGGGTTCTTACCCGAGTAAAGTACAGCAGGAGAGCAGCACTGGCGATTGTTGTCCAATATGAGTAAAGTATTTAGCCCAGTTGACGGACTTAGCGAATGCGCAGCCCCGCCAGTCGAACTGTCTGCTAAGAATACGAGGGCTTGTCAAAGCTGCGGGTTAGTTAAGACTTTTGAACAGGTACGAATACGGGATCAATAGCTTTGGTGTGATCTAACTACTGTACTTATAGTTTTTAGAGAGCGGGTGTGAAAATTGTATAAACATTCCGATGGTAGACGATCGTGCGAGTGTTTCAGATAATACAACACAACAATATTCCGGGTAACTTGAAATACATTGTTGAAGTTTCTAGCAGCTGAAAATATGTGCAGCTTAATTTCAATTCACGACCAGTCATCGAGCTGGGCAGCAAAATGGCTTCGAAAAAGTACGCTGAGTGGCGTGTATTTTCACCTTCAATTCATTCATCAACCTTAGGGAACTACAAGCCTGGGTGCTATGCGCTAGATGTCTCTGGCAGCTGACCGATTATGAGTGCTATATTTCAGAGTCAAAATTGAGTCCAAAACATTCGTACGGCATCAAGTCCATAGCTATGCTTACTGGAACAGTATCGCTCACAGTTATGTAAACTAAATTGAACATATTACTGCTGTAACTCCGCTATCTTGATCTTGACGAGCTGAAACATATTCAAGAATCCACTCGTTCGCGATGGAGTAAGGCTTTGATTGAGTCCGAAGTCCTGGATAAAATCCATGGGTAGGCCTAAAATAGTCTCTACGCACCCGCCACTTAAACCTTCAACTAATAACGCTGCTAAACCTTTCGTCAGTTGTGAATCAGAGTCAGCCGACAGATAAACGACTCCGTCCTCTACTCGAACTACTATCCACACCTAAGAATATCATCGATCAAGATGCAATTACGACGATTCATGCATACTGTACCTGTGAAGTACAACCGTGCACCTTAAAAATAACAAGAGTTAGGGTTGGTTAAGTAGATTTATATGCTCAAGACGATACCTTGTTATCATCAACGCGTTGTTCCTGCTCGGAAAGCTCATCAATATAGATATTTTGATTCGAATATAAAAATACCTCGGGGAAAGAAGGTAGTTTTTTTGCCAAGAAAAGTAATTGTTTGTAGCGAAGCATCGGGTCTGGAACCTAACATTTGAACTCAGTTACACCGATCGATGCGCGACTTCAAATACATACAATACTAAACGATTGTATTAGTTTCGACAAATTTGGCGGGTAGTCTTCCTGACCGGCGGTACAATAAAACTGGTTTCGAAAAGCAGGAAATCTTGTTCTGCTCAACTGAACGCTTGTACGCCGCGTACTGTTTAAACATCGCGAATATAACAATCGACTGTGCACCGCAGAAATTTCCACGTGCATCGCTACCTGCCACAATTCAAAACCTACTTCCGTCACGGATGACTATTGGACTTGGCGTGCACGCGACTCGCTCGAGTCAGTGCCCGGCTCTGGTTAGGGCAGGTCCTAAGTGTTGAATCCATATCACGTAGTATCCATAAGTATCCATATATATAGCTATACCAACAAGTTGCTTATAAATTTATAAAAATTAATAGGGTTTAATTCCGTCTAATAGAAAATCCGTAGAGAAGGAGGAGGATCGGAAAGCGTGAAACGTCCCTGGCCACTCGCTGCACCGCGCGCCGCACCTTAACGCGCCCACAGGACCTTCGGCCTGCGCGCCTTGAAATCCGGCGTCGCTATAAACTCGCGCAAACGCCCGATTTTTTTTCGACAACGCGACACGAAATGGTGAGTTTTTCAGACGATGCGAGATCCCAGCGCCGTCTACGTTGAGAATCGCGATTGATAGTCCGTGTTGAAAACCCAGCCGCAAATACGACTGGTCTGTACCGCGCGAACCATATAATCTAGCTTGTCGACTTACCATGCGCATAAAATTTAAAACAGGCGAGCAAATTCTGGGGCGGAGATTCGGACTCGAGTGTTAGCGACTCGGATGATACCGGCTCGTACACGGATTCAAGCTCAAGTGCCAGCTCAAACTCGGGTTCCTCCTCATCTGACCAGGACCTGCGCGGCGCGTCAAAGTGCGTTTTGATTCGCAATTTAGTGCCTAAAACATACTCTTACACGAATTTTGCAGATACTTGCAAGACGATAGTTCTGATAGTTCGGAGGATGATAGAAGAGTTATTCAAAGTGCTAAGGTGAGTTTAAGCTTGTTTGTTGCTGATAGTGTTTCACTTATGCACGTTACCACAAAACTAAATTCTTTTTGCAGGATCGAAAAAAGAGTGAACTAAGGGCAATAGTAGCTGAGGTCACTGCGCAAGCTGGTGACGGAGACTGGGTTTCTTTGGTGAAAAGTTTTGACAGACTTGTTAAGCAGTCCGATAAACTAATATCATCAACCAAACGCTTTTCCGGCTTTTACATCCGGGCTTTGAAATGTATCGATGATGCAGTAGAGAGTACGTACGCAGATAAAGAGATTCGGAAGAGTCTTTCCACGACGGCGTCAAAATCGTTATCGGCTCTTCGTCAGCGACTTGTGAAGTACCTCAAGGTGGTATCATTAGATTTGAGTACTATATCGACTCAGCAGGAAGAAGATGACTCGGCATCCGAATCAGAACCAGATATTTTCGATGATGATGTCGCTGCCGATAAAAAAGACAATCTAAATGGAAAAAATAAGGACTTTATCCTGTATGCTGACAGAAAGGACGTCACTTTTGAGATGATCGATGAAAAGCTGAAAGATATCATTGCATGCAGAGGCAAAAAGGGAACAGATCGTCACGTGGCCGTGCGACAGTTGACGTACATGGCAACTCTAGCAAAATGTCCTGCGCAAGAAGTCGAAATCCTCCTTCATATCATAAGTGCACAATTTGATACAGCTGGGAGCATGTCGACTCATATGTCAGTTTCCATCTGGAGAAGTTGTATGTGCAATGTTCTTCGGCTCATCGAACTGTTACGAAATAACACGCACATTACACTCTTAGAGAAAGAAGAACATATAGCGCGCCCAGCGCGGGACGACTTACTTGCCGGGGCTCCTGTTCAGCTGTGTGGCTCTCTATGTGCTTTTGCAGAAAGACTTGACGATGAGTACATGAAATCTCTTCAGCACATGGATCCTCACACCAAGGAGTATATTTCTAGACTACGAGATGAGTGTTTCGTGCTAGTGTTTTTACAGCAAGTGTTGACGTATTACAATGAACGTGAACTTACCGTGCCTCGTATGAAAATTGCACAAAAAGTATTGGGCCATCTTTACTGTAAAACCCCTTCCATGTATGAGGCAGTGGCTGATTTCGCATCAAATCGACTGAACAATATCAATGAGCTAATTGAGGTCCTACCATCCGAAATGTGTGAGAGCAACTACGATCAAATGTTTTGCTCAGATGCTGGTGAAGAGCACGGGACGGACTCCGGCGATGACTGGTTTCCTCGTGGTTTCAGCTTTCCACGAAAATCACTGCAAGAGTTGATTTCAGAGCTAACGTTCTCAATTTACGAGATGGGAGACGATAGGTCAAAGGTCCGTGCCATATTATATGACACCTTCAATACTTCTCTACGCGGCGAGTTTGAGTTGGCTCGAGAACAGCTGTTGATGTCACATCTTCAAGAAAGTATTCACCACATGGACATTGAAACGCAGGTTCTATTCAACCGTTGTATGGCGCAAATGGGGCTTAGCGCGTTTCAAAAAGGATATTTTCACGAAGCGCGTGCTTGTCTGACAGATATTTTGTCCAGTGGAAGAGCAAGGGAACTTTTAGCTCAGGGAGTATCTGTTTCTCGACACGCTGCAGAACGTAACTTTGAGCAAGAGAAGCTCGAACGTCGTAGACAAGTTCCGTTTCATATGCACATCAATATTGAACTTTTGGAAAGTATTTACCTAGTTTCTTGCATGTTAGGAGAAACACACAGCGTTTTGGACAAACCCAGGCACCTTCGTAGCGTCAACCGAACTTTCCTTCGAATGATAGAGGGCTTTGAAAAGCAGACTTTCAATGGTCCACCCGAGGGTGTTCGGGACACAGTCATGTGCGCGACGAAGTATCTCATAGATGGAGAATGGGCTTCTGCAGCGCACTGTGTGAAATCTATGAGCATCTGGACATTACTCCCTGGCTTGGAAGGCAGTGCGTCCGTACTTGATCTCGTTGTGGAAGAAATCAAGCAAGAGGCCCTTCGCACTTTCATATTTCAGCGCGCATCACAATACGACACTCTCTGCCTAGACACGTTGAGCGATATGTTCGCGCTTTCTGTTGAATCAGTGCAAGCAAATGTTAGTAAGCTTCTCACCACAGGTGGACTTACTGGATCATGTGATGCACCAACGTCCACCTTCGCTGTGCATACGCTGGAGCCATCGACTCTACAAAGTGCAGTTACTCTACTTGCCGAGAATGTAGCTGTCTTCTTGGATGCTAATGAACGTGCTCTCGGTATTCGTGTGGAGTCTGACACGGCAACCGCGTTTGAAGATGAGGATTTGGGGTCCAAACATCGTGGGTATCGCAACAGCCAATATGAAGATCGTGAAGTGAACAAATTGAAAAAATCTCGATCAGTTCAAGGAAAGTATAGTCGTCAGAAGCTTGTGATAAGTGCTGGCGAACGAGATTCGCGAGGACGTAAGCAAGATGCGCGTGATAGGTTGCGAGGAGAACTTTTACAGTTTTCTGGAGGAAAGTTTATCTGACAAAGGCCTGACGATGCTTTGAGCGTTCCACTCCAATTTCTCTACTATCGCTATCAACTCTCTAGTGTTCTAATTAAGACGTACATCTGCACAAATAAGGCATTCCTCTATGCGGAACTTTTGTTGCTGCGCAATACATTCTGCGATCCACATGACGTTACGAAGTTCTTGTTCGCAGAGATTTATGTATGCCATGAAAACTGCGTATCTTGATCGCTGGAGAAATATACTTTGACACAAAAAATGTTCTTCTTCGTCAAGGATCTACAATGGGACGTAAGTTTAAGCACGTGACAACATGACAAAACTATCACCTTGTCGAGTGTACGTGGTTCAGCGCCTTTGAATCTGGACAAAACACTGCCATACGGGGCCATGACTTCTAACATATTATGAAATTCTTCACTGTTAGTACACTGCGCCATAGCAAGCTGACCGCTTGGATTTAAGCTGCCAAAACTCGGGAATAGTTTCAACTTGTCGCTCACAGTAAGTTCAGTCCCAAATGAAGATAATGTGATATTAATCACGCGTCGATCAGCTTCAAACACGAGTAATTGCTGCGCACGTTTAGAAACAGTAATGCATAAGTCCCTACAAAGATTACCATCAGATCAGAGCATTCATCGCCTAACTGGATGCAAAAGTTTACGAAATCTTCCAAATAGGCCTTATAAGAAGCAGGGTCAGAAATTTCTTCACTAACAGTGGACGTACCAACCTTGTATACAGAGTTTCTGATGAATTCTATATTTGTCTCATCAATCTTTTCATTCTTTAAACAGTCGTTGAAATAAGTAGAAATAGGTGTATCAATTAGCACAAGACGGTGGATTTCCCTTTACGTTTCAGAGCTGAGTCTAACGACATACCACGGAATATTTTCATAATACCGAAGATCATTAGCGACCAAAAGATTCTCCATAGATTCAAACATGCCGAGTGGGTGACATTTGCTCAGTAATTCCTTCGTTAATAAGTTCTGAGCTGCTCAACGGCAGGATAGGATACTCTCACCGTAAAAGAACGACCCCTCATAGAGCCAGTCATGATTAGTATAACGTTATCAATCATGTAGCGGTGTGTCACGTAGTTTAGTAAAGTGGTGAGTGGTTCGGATGCCTGCCCGAACTTCATACGTGACGCTTGAAATGATAAGAAAAGTCAATACCTGAGTATTTATTGTTCTGAAACCTTTCACCAGCTTCTTTGCGCAAAGTTCAACTAAACGTGTCGGACTGATGGGACCAATTTCGCTATGTAATTCAGAGTGATAGCCTCTCGATACCTACGCGCGTGTTTGTCATGTCCAGTGTGCTTTGCTCTCCTTGTGTTACCAGATATAACTTAAGATCAACTAGTGAGTCGCACTGTCGGAGCTTTATATAGTCCTCCTTGACAAGAAGCTCGGCCTTCATACCGCGAACTAGTGCCTCGAGAAAGCCTTCTTTCAACGTAAACATGCGTAAAAAGTTAATTCAGCTAGCAATCGTTCGGTTTGATATTGATACGCAGTAGATGTTTGAGGTAAGAATGCTCAGGTCCGTCGTACAGACTTAGAGCTCGTAACTTGTCAACTGAGTTAAGAACCGAAGTACTCGTTATCGATTTGTCGCAGTGAAATTGTTTTAAACATAGTGGTATGTACATGTGTACTCGTACATGTGCATATAATGTATCGATTTGCGCAAATTGAAAATAAGTCAATATGGTTAACAAGAGATAATTTCACACGGACACTCAGGCACACAAACACACAAACACATAAACACATAAACACACAAATCATATGAAGTAGTACCAGCCTCAGAAGCGGATATTGAGGACGCTGCAAGATAAGCAAGACGCGAGTTTGCGCGTCATAACAACACATATTGCCTTCGCCGGGGGTTTACTTGCCCTGCCAGCTTCTCTTAGTTGCAAGGGTTGAATGAGTGTCACTCGTACGAAATGTATTAGTATATCAGGAACCGGTAGCGTAGTAATTGGTGGCAAATCGGAGTTCGAATTTGATGCGAGAAGACACGCGCACATCTCGGCGAAAATGAGCGAAAGATTACGCCCAAGGTTTGCTCTGCATATTTTAATACTTCGCTTATGACTAACTTGTTTTTCTGCAGCGGGGGCCAGGGGGTGACTATCTATCCAGCTACTCGATATTTATTTGGTGTATCAGCGCTTAGTGTACAAGGACACTCTGAGCATGACTCGGTAAGATCGAGATTTAGTGATGAAGCTTACATTCTAACTGTTTAAGAAGATTTTAAGCTCTGCTAAGACTGATAAAAACGCACATGACGAGAGTATGATAACAGTCGAGTGTGAAAAGCCGGTGTTACTAGATTCAAAGAAGATACACGTGCTATGCCTCAGTAGTGATACGGGTGGTGGTCATCGAGCCAGTGCTCAGGCATTGGAAGATTGTTTCGGTTACCTCTATGGTGCGTCGTTTAAAGCAAATAAATTAACATAAAATTGACGTACAACAGGAGTTGAGTTCAAGTTTAACACCGTCGATTTATGGAGTACGCACTCACCGTGGCCATTTTGTAACATGCCAAAAAGTTACTTTTTCCTTGTCAAACACCCTTGGCTGTGGAGACTAAACTTCAGGTGCTCTGAACCAAGTTTCATACATGAGTTTATGTTTAAGGTACGTCTGATTTCTGAGATTTTACTAATACTCCTCTTATTTTTTTACTTTTAGGGCTATGCGGCAATTGTTGGTAGACGCTTTCAACAAGCATTTGCAGAATATAAACCAAGATTGATCGTAAGCGTGCATCCACTGATGCAACACGTCCCAGTACGTAAAATGAGTTATCCGCTGGGATTCATGTATTCAATTCCTTGCAGTTGAAAGTGCTTGCGCATATGAAAAAGCTAGATATATTACACAAACTTTCGTTTGCCACAGTTGTCACGGATTTAACGCGCTGCCATGCAACTTGGTTCCATAAGGTAATTTCACACATATATTCTTGTTCCACGCGTTCTCACGGTTGTTACATAGGCTGTGGATAGATGCTTTGTCGCCACAGAGCTGGTTGCTCGACAAGCTATGGATCATGGGTTAAAGAGGCCTCAAATTACCTGTCATGGTCTTCCGATACGTCCAGCGTTTAGTTCACTGCGTGGTGTCCATAAGATTGAATTAAGAAAGAAACTTGGGCTTGATACGTCGGCGCCTACAGTGATGCTGATCGGTGGTGGTGAAGGCATGGGTAAAATTGCTGAGATAGCTGAGGCACTTTCAGCAAGGTAAGATGGGCGTAATTGAGTTCTAAACGCCCTCTGACTTACAGTATAGGCTTTCTCCATCTGATCAGCTCATAGTCATCTGCGGAAGAAATGCTGCACTTGTTAGCGAGCTCGCTCGCCGTACATGGAACATTAAGATATCGGTGAAGGTAATGCTTTTCTACGACAGTTATTTTTGAAGTGAATTGTTCACCTACAGGGATTCGTCAACAATATGGCCGAATATATGGCATCCTGTGACTGTGTAATCACCAAGGCTGGTCCAGGAACAATAGCGGAGGCGCTGACGTGTGGTCTACCTATCATCTTAAACGGTAGAGTTGATTATAATGTCGTCCATGATCCCTTTCTCATATTAAATAGGGTGCATTCCATGCCAAGAAGAAGGTAACATTCCGTATGTGCTACAAAACAATGTTGGCGCATACAGTGAAGACCCTGTTCATATGGCACAAATAGTCTCTGCCTGGTTTGGTCCTCAAAAAGACAGTCTACAAGAAATGTCAGAGCGTGCAAGGAAACTTGGTAGACCTGAGGCAACTTTCGATATTGTTCGCAGTCTGGCAGGTAAGCGATAATCATAATGCATATCGACAAAACTCACTGTTATTTTCTTTTAGATATGGCCCGCTCTTAAGAAAGTGAACTTTCTCAGCTTAAACTGTATCAGCGCTGAATTGTCTTACAAGAATTTTGGAATGTTACTAAATGGCGCATTCATGCGATTCATTAGACGATTTGTTTTCATACTAATCGAATCATTATTTTGTTCGTCAAAATTTCTAGGATCACCTTAACGCCATCACATCAAGTTTTCCTCTGACCAATTTCTACTCTACCTTTTTGTTTCGTTACCTGTGTCAGCCTTTAAAGGTGTAAAAACTGAAGCAAGTGCTCGGAGTTGGAACTTTTCGCAAGAAACATGCGATAATGCTACCTCCATGTCAGCAAGTGCTGAGATAATGTCTGCCCTCACCGTGGATGACAAGTGCAGTTCAAATATTCTTTTAGATAATAGTGATACAATATCCGTCACCGCCACACCCATGATTTTTGTGAGACTTTGCAGCGTATTGACACCAACTAGTAAATCATCATTGAGAAGAGTTATCATCGCAGTTTCCAAATCGCTTGGTAGCGGTACACCTGCGACTGAGTAAACTGTGCGTTCATCAATAATATTTGAGGTCGTAAGTGCGCAACCCTGTAACAGGTTGCAAGCTCGTCGCAAATCTCCTTCAGAAATTGTCACTATGGCTAATAATGCTTCTTCTGATAAACCAATTCCTTCTAATGTTGAAATGTGACGAATTCGATTTTGAGCAATATCACTTTGAAACGGAGCGAACCTGAACTTCATGCAGCGCGACTGGAGTGCAGGGATTATTTTTGAGGCATAGTTGCCTATCAAACAGAATCGTGTGTGCTTAGTGTACTTCTCAATGACTCGCCGGAGGGCGAATTGCGCATCTTTAGTCATACTATCACACTCGTCAAGTATCACCAGCTTGTAGCCCGAGGAGAAGATACGCTGTGAGGAAGCAAAAGATTGAATCTCGTTCCGGACTACTTCTATACCTCTATCGTCCGAGGCATTGAGCTCTAAAGTCATTTGTCCCGCTTGGTCGCCAAAGTATGCACGTGCGATAGTTAAAATCGTTGATGTTTTCCCTGTACCTGGAGGGCCGTAGAAAAGTAAGTGAGGCATTTGTTTTTCAGCAACCAGCTTTAACACTGTCTTAATCACGTGATTCTGATCAGAAATGTCGCAGAATGCTGACGGTCTATACTTTTCGATCCAAGGGAGTGTTGAAGCGTGTGGACTTGCCATGTGTGTTTCTATCAAAGTGAACGTGACAGAGTGCAGCGAGAGACAGACACAGAGTTACACTTGTGCATAGAAATTTTGAAATTTTATTTTTGAAACCGACAGACCGAGGGTCTGGTTATTTCAGATCGACCATTATTTGAGTCTTGATACCGACGTTGGTATTAAATATTAACAGTACTTAGGAGTGGTCCAGAGCATCGTGTTATTTTACTAAAAGTCGCTTATTTCACTTTTGTCAGTAGTAAACCATTCGTTTGACCATTCAAGAGGAGAATAGAATTTCCTGAAAACCGTAGCAGGTGCGATTGAACATATGTTCCGCTGTGGAACGCAGCGAGTGGACTCGGGAGGCACGTTGAGCTCTCTGCGATCGCGTGACAGTACTTACGTGACACGATAGGATGGCGGGAGAGAGTTGTTTTGATATTAAAAAGGTAAGAGGTATTTTACTATGTTATCATATCAGATACATACTTGTCCTGTAGTGGAACGCCGTCGCTGTTTGGTCGTGGTCAATTTGTACAGATACTTGTGCAATCTGTAGAAATAGCCTGCACGAACCCAGTATAGAGTATCAAGCCAATCCATCAGTTGCTTCGGAGGAAGGACTCAGTATTGCGTGGGGCAATTGTGGTCATGTTTTTCATCTCGACTGTATCTCGAAATGGCTAAGAACTAGAAGTAACTGTCCGCTCTGTGTACGTCTTTTGGTCACTCTTTTTTTTGGGAGTTCTGAGTCTGTTGTTGCAGAATAAAGAGTGGGAGTTTGCGAAAATGGAGAAGGTAAACAACTTGACTGTATTTTTCTTTCCATAAATATTTTTTCATCTCGCAACAGATCCAACTACCGGTGTTGGCAACTTAAAAAAACTTGACACACAGATGTATAACGCGGCAGACTAAAAATAGTATGGGATGTAACTCTTTTGCAAACCTATTCTACGAACGTGATGTTTCGCGCTTCATCTAGCACCCAAACATCTAAGGCGCTATATTCTTCCAAGCACGCGTCGAGGACCTATTCGTAAGTGAATAAAATATGTCAAGGTTCTCCTTTGCAGTTTATGACAAAGTCACCTCTCTTGAGTGCCCTTTAGCCAATATGAGCTTGGCTGCTTCGATGTAACTGATGCACAAATTGTCATTGTTTTCGGCCAATTCACGTAAAATCTATCAAATATGTCGTCAATTGATCAAACGTAGCAAAGTCTGTGACTCACCTTGTAAACAGTTGTGATTTGATCTTCGTTCCGTTGTATGTCTTTGGTTGTTAAACTCATCTGTGTGAAGCGCGTATTCAATTCAAAGTTCTTTCGCTTTAAAGATGTGAACCAACAAACCTTCGACATCTTCATCAGCCTCAGCGCCTCATTTACATCTTGCTCAGTAACCTAAACTCGTTTAGTGATGCGTTGTTCAATCATAAACATACGCTATATGATACCTGGTTGGACCATCCTAGGCGTGCAAGAGCCTCCGCTAATCTCAATATTGATAGAAGTGTTCTTGCCGTTGTGTAGCCCTATCAAAACAAGATGAATATTTTCCTTTCGACGGATGCCTCACTTACTGTGGCGTGCTGAGCTGCACGTGATTCATCCAGGCGCATTTCTGTATATGCAGTAGCAACATATTCCGTAAGATCCTCAGGAACATATGGTTGAAAATCTTGAGATAACGCAACGTAAACGCGTAACTCATCCATGCTCATGTGTGCGGCGCCGGTACTCTATTCAAACGTTAATTTGGTCAGATTCAGACATCAGAAGTGTTATTTTACCGGTGGCTTCCCACATTTGTGTACATGAAGAACGTGGTGAGCCAAAGCGATATCGTTTTCGATATCAGCAGTGTCAAGAATCAGCCAAAGTAAATCAAATCTACTCAATAACGATGCTGGTAAATTGATGTTTTCTTGCGGTGTCGCAGATAGCTTATATCGCCCAAAAGCCGGATTCGCTGCAGCCAGCACTGCCGTTCGTGCATTCAACGTCGTTGTAATACCCGCCTAAAAAAACTAATCATTCAATGACAGTAGATGATTACGTCACGAACCTTAGCAATGCTAACTGTCTGTTGTTCCATCACTTCATGTATTGCAGTTCGGTCACCTTCATCCATCTTGTCAAACTCATCAATGCAACAGATACCGTTATCAGCAAGTACAAGTGCGCCACCCTCGAGAATCATTTCCCCGGTAATTGTATCTCTTTGGACTGCAGCAGTTAGTCCAACTCCACTACTACCTCGTCCAGTAGTATAGACGCCTCTATGCTCCATGGATCAAATATTAAGCGCACACACATATTGAACACTTTACCTTGGTGCAAGCTGTACCATATGTTTCAGCAGTTGCGATTTCGCGACCCCTGGATCACCCATCAAGCACATGTGGATATCACCACGTATAGAGACACCATCTGCCAATTTCCTCGAGACGCCTGCGCACAAGAGCAAAAGAAGCGCCTTCTTGACATCAACGTGACCAAATATTTCTGGTGCAATGGACTCTGCTAAGCGTGAATACACATCACGCTGCTGTCTGTAACTTTTAACTTTTTCCAAGACATCTTTCTCAACTTGTTGATTAATCGCTCGAGTTTTGTGTTTGCGTATTGTCATCAGATCGATAAAAGTTGATGCCAAGAGTGTATTTTGCTTCGCCTGCCAATCAAGTTCAAAGGAAATAAAGAATAGTTTTGGACACGCGTACTCTTAGTCCGTTCGGCGTGGGTAAGAAAATTCCGCAAACGTCTACAATATTACCAGGCCTGCGATACGATTTGATTTCTGCTTCAACGAATCCTAAAATAAAGCGATACCCGAGTGTTTGTATCAAATGTCCTTTGAGGTGGACAGTGAGCGACCGAGGCGTGTGTCCGATAGGTACATCTTCAGACAGTTCTTGGATTTTGGCTTCCTAGAAGAGAATTAGAACTCGTGCGGTATACAATGTGCTCATTATACCTGAAAGCCTACGAACTTTGAAGCTCTCGTTTCGAGTACAAGGTTACCTGTAAGAATAATCAAGTTTGGTGAGATAAAAAAGCGCGCCGTATTGTACCAGCAGAGCCCACTTTACAAGATTTCGATGGGCAAATAAATAATGGAGAAAAACTCTCTCCATAAACCTCCTAGGTGAAGCGCTTAAACATTTATACCGGGATACAAGTCGTAAATAGAACCTGATAAAACTCAGCGTTGCAGGTTTCACAGGTAAAACAAGCCACTTCCATGAGTGGCTTGACATCACTTATGCGTGTACAAATACCCTAGAAATCCCGTGTTAAAATGCGATAAGTTGCAAATATGTGACTAGTAACCTTGAAATTCACCAATCGTCCAATACTTGAAGAACGGATTTCTCTGAGTTTCATGGCAGGGTCTGAACTTCCAGAACTGAATACCACTCTAAATGTTCGCTTCAGCGAGGCTGGGACCGTCGAATGTATTGAATTGGCACTCGTGTTTTGAGTCTCCTACAAGTGTATTAGTTAATAATGTTTGTCTACGCCGGTTCGAACTTACAGGTTCTCGGACAACTCCCTCCGAGGACACCAGCCCGAATTGGAGTAAGAGGGCATCTACAACTTCTGCAAACATTTCAACGTATCTGCGGGTGTTGTTCTTGATATTAGACATCAAATTCTTGAACTCGTCATCATCTTTGAACTAAGTCACAGGCTGTCAAACTACATAGTTGCGTATAGTTGCTTGATATTTTTCACCTGCTGCAGGTCTCCTAGACTGATTTCAAATACCTGTTCTCGCCCCCTCGCAATGGCATCCTGTTTGCTCACGCTCAAGCGAAGTATAGGTGTTTGTGCATATAGATAAACATACCAACTGTATCGCGTAGTTGTGAAGACTGCCGTGCAGATCGCCCATGATGCCGTTTTCTAAGAACTGGGTGCAAAGTTCTGTTTTCACAAAGTTAGAAACAAGAGAACGTGGAAGTCTTTGCGGCTAACCTTTTTCTCTTCGATAATCTGGTTCAAACATGACTTTGACACGTATAATTTTCCTTGGCGATTCCCCTGGCGCCAAGCCGCGTGCGAGCTCTGTTGTTTAACCGAACCTGCGTTGCTTCTCATTTCAAAATCTCGGCGAGCTGTTTGTTGTTAGCGGGGGCCTTCGGTTTTTCGTTGTGTGGTACAATTACATACAATGACTCTAAAATTAACTTTACGGGGTCTTTATAATAAACAACGGAGAATTCCGATAACTTTGTCGAGCATATGTAATATTGTAAGCGTATCATACTGATATGATAAGCTCACCGCATGCAATGATGGCTTTTTGCCCGTGATAAGTGAGAGAGTTGAAAAGCCTTCTCTTTCGGTGGGAGTCGGCACCACGCAGCCTTGTATACGCTCGATCAGTCGATAACGTCCCAACATCCATAATGGATCCACACCCTACGGCATGTTCCGCGATGTACATACTAAACGCTTCATGCCGACCGCTGTTGCGAAGAGACTGGAGAGGTGAGACCACACCTCACCACCTCGAACATTTCTCCAAAATGTTTCTCGAATCAGAAGTCGATTCGGATCCGCGCCCAGTAATGAAATCTGTTTACGTTCAACATGCGTTCTTTCATGTGCGTCATAATGATCTAATATTCATGTGCGTCGGTCACGCTGGCGCGAATCCTGCTTTGATTTTCGCTTTCATTCATAGCCTCATAGATATCCTCAAGCAGTACTTTGGTCGAATCGAAGAGGAGTCTATTCGGGATAACTTTGTCTTGATATACGAACTTCTTGATGAGATAATCGATGATGGATATCCGCAGTACACTGAAGGCGGAGTGTTGCGACGGTTTATCACCCTCGGCGCATATCGTTTGGATGACACACTTGCACCAGCAACTATCACTAACACGGTCTCGTGGAGGCCGGAGGGAATCGTTCACGGAAAAAATGAGATTTTTCTAGATGTCATAGAGCGATGCAGCATGCATGTCAATAGCTTCGGTGATGTAGTACACTCGTTTTTGGCCGGTGCCATTGAAATGAAAGTACAGCTTAGTGGCATGCCGGAGTGTAGGTTGGGTCTAAATGATAGGCTTTCAGAGGGTGAAAGAACGACTTCGGCGGGCACGTCTGATGAACGCATGGAAGATGTGAAATTCCATCGCTGCGTAAAGCTGCATGACTTTAAAGCTCATAAAACCATTTCATTCATTCCGCCAGATGGCTGTTTTGAGCTTATGTCATATCGATTCCCCTCAACAACTGACCCACTGATTTGGCTTGTAGGGAATAAAAAGTACATCGGCGGTACAAGGGTGAAATATTCGCTTAAGCTTTCAGCTCGATACAAAGAGCGCTTCGTAGCACAAGACATTCAAGTATTGATCCCTGTAGAACTGGACGCCACGAAGCCGGAAGTTCACTGCAAACTTGGCACAGTAACATATGTACCAGAAAAGGAGGCAGTGTTGTGGCATATTAAGAATCTCCAAGGTGGTAAAGAGATTGACTTGACTCTTCTAATTTCCATTCCCTCAGTACAAGTAGCACGGAATGGACAAAATAAGCATATGACTGTATCCTTTGAAATTCCTTATTTCACGCCAAGTGGACTTCAAGTGCGCTACTTGAAAGTGTTTGAAAATAGCGGGTACTCAGCTCTACCATGGGTTAGATATTTGACGCGTTCAGGGACATATACATTTAAATTGAATTGACGTGTAATAATACTGTAATACTGTTTTCGTTATAAATTTCTATGTCTACCCACTTGACTTCACGACAAGCTGCCTGCCAAATAATATAGATTCGTCTAGGTTCTGCAACGCCTCGTATGCATCTTCACTACGTACAGAAGAATTAGTCGTCATCGTCGCATACATTGCCGAGTTTACCTCCTCAGGAACACAACGCGGGCAGTATTGGCGGTCCCACCACCTGCGCCCCTTGCACGCTCAACAGAGGCGTGCACAACTACCCCGAACGCTGAAGTGATAGAGTTTATGACTTCGATACTCACATCCTCAGGTAGCCCAGTGATGGTAAGCTCTGATCCGACGTTATTCGACGTCAACATGTACGCTCTCACTCTGGTGAAACTGTGCTCTCCACTACGAAGAGGGCTCGGTACCACGACACCGTGTGTCCTGATGCTCGGTCACGCGAGGTTCGTGACTTTCGCACTCTTTCAGTCACTTTAAACATATGAAGAGATATCTATCTCTTTTTTTTCTAAATATCTATATATATATATATTTAAACTGAAACGCATTGAAAAGATGATTTTGATATGAAATTAGCCCACGGGGAGATAGAATGGCCTATTTTGTGATAAAAACAAAAAGAATGATAAAAAGCTTTTATTTCAATAAGTATCCTTCGTCGTAATGAATCATGTTTAGTACAGTAGTAGTGCCATACAAGACTCGCTTCAGTCCATTTTCCTTCGCTCCTTCACACTTCCAGCTTTCAAGTTGAAATACCGTTACGCACTCACGAGCGTATGTGGAGTATAGCGACGCGCGCTACATTTTCTTTGACACTACGAAAGTGGCTGATTACTGCAGCATGGTCTAACTAACATTACAGTAAGATCGTTCGCTCCAGTGAACTATGGGTACTGGTAACGCACGCGTCGTTCACGAAAGCATCACCGAAACCCACTTTCCACTACTACCGTCTTCAAATATGAGACCTCCACAAGCCACGTGTAACATGTGCATACTCAAACATCGGAAGATCGATACACAGCATGTGTGTATGGATTGTTCTGATACTATATCGAATAACGTTCGCCGCTCCACTATTGAGACGCGTCCTGGTCCCGGTTCCAAACGAACCCAGTTACCACGTGCAGAGAAGGTACATTTGACAATATTTATACCTCGTCTTCCAGTAACAGCATGTACAATAAGCAGTATTGTTACGTGGAATATATTAGAGTACTTTAAGACACCGCGTTTGCTGAGTGTTGACGAAGAAATCGGACTTTTCTGTGAAACTAGAACACGCGGTTTGTTTGGTCGTTTCACGTTCTCTCTAAACTTGAGAGTATCACGAGTTTCCGGCATCAAATATGGTGTATTTCAGCAGACAGACAATTTTTTAGTTTGCTCAGATTTTACCACGCTCTCTATAGATACAGCAAAATCAGTGCATAGTAAGTGCACATTTCCATGTACGTTTGGTTCACAACAATTTATCAAGACAGAAACACCTTTTCTACCGATGACAATTTCACGATATGACGTCTCAACCAAAAGGCAAAGGCAAAACCGTAAAATGCTGACAATTGTTTGGGGAGAGAATATGAATAAAGTCTCTGGCCATGAGCTGTGCCTACGAAGAACCAAAAATATACAGAAACAAATTGGTGTTTCAAATGCTTTATCCTCCTGTATTCATAACCATACTCATGCTTGCACACTACTGCACGATGTCGACTTTTTTCCGTGCGTCGGTATATCGGTGGATAGACTGTTGGCAAATTTGTATACAATCGCCAGTCAAGGCGACATGCGGCCTACGTGGTACAACTCAACACCCAAACAGTTTGCTAGGCACATGAACAAGAACATGTTCACCAAGCTTGGAAATGACGGATTGTATCACCTACTAATGATAGAGACGAAGCATTCTATTAGTGTGACAAATTCAAATTGTATTGATGATTGGCTGAGACAGTTTTTTGATCGAATCAATCTTGCAATAATCGGCACTATTCCAAAAGCAAAAGCAAAAGAGGATGGTCAAATCCCACATAACGTGCTCATATTGGTTAACAAAAAAGTCCATGTGCGTATTTCTCATATTCGTAGGATAGATAACGTTTCGCTTAGTAGTACCAATTGCATGCGAAACGAAGTTGCCCTGTTGAGAAAAGGCATGAAAGACAGTGCTGGCTATTCTTGGTCTAGCGTTGGTGGCCATAATGTCGTGAAAAAGGTTTTGACGAATACATTTGAGCTTCCGCTCAAATATCGACATTTGTTTACACGCTACCGATCTGTTAAAAAAAATGTTCTACTGTTTGGACCTCCAGGTACTGGAAAAACTTTGATTGCCAAGGTTGTAGCTTCACAAGGAAACATGAAATTCATTTGTGTAAAGGGACCTGAAATATTGAACATGTATATCGGGGAAAGTGAAAGGGTTGTCCGTGAAATCTTTCGTACAGCATCTGAAAACCTTCCGTGTCTTTTGTTCTTCGATGAGGTCGAATCTATAGCTCCTCGTAGATACAACGCCGAAGCTATGCTCACGTCACGGATAGTCAGTCAACTCGCGATCGAACTGGATATCTCTCATCCAATACCAGACCTGCTGATACTCGGTGCTACAAACCGTCCAGACTTAATTGACATCAGTATTCTTCGTCCTAAGAGATTCGATCGTCTACTTTACGTTGGAATCGATACAACACTCACTCGAAGAGTGCAACTTCTTGAAGCGCTGACGCGTCATATGAATCTGCCGAGCAACTTTGAACTAGAAAATGTTGCGCGGCACTGCAGTCCAATTTGCTCTGGTGCAGACATTTACGGTGCGTGCATTAAGGCATGGATTAGTGCGGTTAAAAGGCATGTAAATGTGCGATCCGTCAATGAACATAGTGAGGTAGTGATTTCTGTGTTAAACGAGGATCTTTTAGCAAGTTTGGCAACGATGAGTCCCACCCTTACAAAACGCGAGTTAAAACTCTATGATGATCTTAAAGAGGCGTATGATCCAATACATAGCATCTGAAATCGGTTTTACAAAAACTATTGGCACTGCTATCAGTGAAGAATGTCCTCTTTAATATTCATTGCAACCCTTCTGAGCGACTCTTCATTCTTTTGTTCTGCTTTACTGTGTATTTTCGCTTGCAATTTCGCTCGAAGATCAACGGCATCTCGGGAGCTCTTTTCGGCAACGTATAAAGCCTGACAAACGTACATTGGTGAGAGGTGTACGATGTACAAGAAATTCAAATCACAACTTACCTCTGTCAATTTCGCGAAGTTATCACTGATTTTGGTTGTGTGAAGCCCTCTACCATCAGCGGCAAGGCGTTTATCCAATGGTATGGTGAACCCTTTTGAATTCTAGTGTAGAGAGTGTTTAGTGCACTTGTAGTGCTAACATTAGATGCATATACCTTCCAATTAGATATCGCTGGTGGGATATTCCACTGTGAACGCTCAGCTTCTTCCAGCAAACGGGGAGGGCTATGTAGAACTACTTTTGGTGGAGAAATCCTTCCAAGTGGAATCTGTAGATAACAAATAAAGTAACATAAGCCATGCATCAGTCATTCGACATTCACAAACCTTCTTTTGCCGAAATTTAGGTGGAGACAGTGGGTCCGGCGCCACCTCATGCAGTTTAATTACTCGCTCACTGGTATTCTTCGAATATTTGACGTATTCAGATGAATTTGTAGCTCCAGCATCTATGATAAGTCCGGAATTCTGCTTTCCTATAGAATTCAACGCGTCATGCGTCCTTTTGACCCCCGAGATGACACTAAGTTGAGACCGCCTTTGTACCTGAAAAAAAAGTATGTTAAGGTTTTTCTAAAGCGTTCAATTTTACCTACCCTGCCCTGTACGGTTGCGCTATGTGAGGATGTCAAGTTTGAATTGATAGGTGCAATCTCGTGCGATTGCCTTGTGCCATCCTCCATAATTCGTGTCAACACAACTGGACACACAGTCAGGCATAACTCAGGAAAGGCACCACTGTCTGCGCTAACATCTGTTGGTGGAGAAGTGCGGCAACCGTACAGATTACCGGAGCATATTGCCGCCATACGAACAATCAGATATCCGGGCTAGATAGTAATGTATCGTAAGCACGACACACCGTTTTTTCTGGTTTCTGCGACGGCTTTTTCAGCGAGCTAGCGGTCTTTAGATGAAAGCAAAATAACATCAGAAAAATAACACTGAATATATATATATATATTCAGTAACATCAGAAAAATAACATCTACACTGCTGATATATCTACACTGCTGGAAATATTATGATCCCGATATACATCCGATTCTTATCCCAAATATGTTTAATATATTGGATGTGGTCATGGAAAAAAACCTTTTATGTCTGACGTATTTTAAAAACAAATACCCAAAGTGCGACCAAGTGTCACGTGCCGAGGCGCGCTGCGTGCGCAACCAATCTCGGCGACGTTAAGTATGATGATCCCCGTGTTCAAACCCCTACGGGGATGTAGGATTCCCGCCCCCCGGATAGTTGGAATGCCTCGAAGACCAATTTTAACTAATATTGAAGTACAATTATTGAGAATATTGATTGCTTTCGATAGACCCATTACATTAAGGAACTAAGGAACCTCCAACTTTTGCGTATGTAGTTACATTTTTCTCCTATCATTTTTACGCCAAAATTTAAAAAAAACAGTGCAATTACAAAGGACAGCGTAACAAAAACGTAGACGGTTTGTTATAGGGCCTTAGTATACCGTTCGAACGCCCTTTTCTCGAGTATTGGCAGGGTGGCGGCACCTGACGGCGGCACAACGTCACCTCTGGCACACCGCACAAGAGCTCGTCAAGTTAAAGATTGTCCTACCCGTGTTCGCATGCGCTCATCATGAGCTGCAAACAGGTGCCCTTGGTAAAACAGTTGGTATTTGGATTGATAGAGGACTACCTGGGTAAAACAGCTTTGGAAATTTGTAAACCTTTAAACGCCGCGGGCGGCAAAACGTTGAGGCAACTATCGGTAGAAACGACATTTCCGCGAGGAAAATGCGCAAAAGTGCTATATGTCCTCATTCGGCATGGATTTGTTGACGTCGACGCGCAAGTAAGCGTACACGCGAAATCTTCACGTGAGGCAGTCAACTATTCTCTCAATCACAAAAATCTCTTAACGGTTGCAAGGTATCCCATGTACTTAACGTACGTAAGGAATCTATTCGGAAAGTTTTCAATGCGAATATTTTGTTGCCTTCTAATACATGGATCGCTAAGGTTCGAAGATGTCCTCGTTCTTGTTCAGAAAAACACACGAAGTCAAAAATTGGTTAGAGCTGCTTTCAAGCGCCTATTTGAGCAACGCTTGATTGAACCTCTGAGTATTGACCTCAATGCAGAAGGTCTTTCAGAACATGCTTATAGTCGTTCCGATGTCCTTTCATTTCTCTCTGAGGAAGCGAGCAAATCATGTGGAACCGCTCATACAGCGTTTTGGCGAGTATGTACTCACGATATCAACTTAGCTCTTCAAAAATGTGAGTGCCTCACCTCTATCAGGCCTTGTTTAGTTGGAAATGAAGATAAGATCATCTCACTTCTCAAAAATAAAGATATCCAGCCTGGAACGCGCGACGCATGTGCGGTGCGTGTCGTCGAAATTGTAGACACGTTAACTTCAGAACATGGCATGTCTGTACGAGACATTCATGAAGCGTTGACGTCTTTACTAGAACGCTCGCATCTTTTGGAGCAGTCGCTTGCAGACTCGAGGAATGTGATAATTGGTCTAAAACGTGCGATCTCTGTAGCACAACTTTGTTTTGTACACACGATAGTCAAGCAGCGATTTGGAGATACAGCATGTCGGCTTTTTAGACTGCTTTGCAGTTCTCCTCAACTCGAACAAAAACAGATATCGGAGCTTGCCATGATTCAATTAAAGGACTGTCGTGAAATTCTAGGTAAACTTCTGAAGCAGGAGTACGTTCGTATGCAGGAAGTGGCTAGAACAGTTGACCATGCTCCATCGAGAACGATATATTTGTGGAAGGTTCAAGTGCCCTCAGTCATGGCCAAGATCTCCCTTGAAGTACAGTGCACTATACTTAGTTTAGAAACAAGGCTTCGCTTCGAGAAGGCAAGGATAGTAAAAGGCCAAAAACGATATTCAGGCGCAATAGATCGACAAGAGTGCTTCTGTAGCAGCACACTTTTTCACGAACAAAAACAGGCTGCTGAAGCTCGAATTCGAAAGCTTGAAGCAGCTTTGCTTAGACTCGAAAAGGTCGTGCTCATATTTAGTTTATAGCGATTACAACATGAACCGTTCACAAAATTATTCACCTTCGGTCATCTAAAATTAAGCGACTTGCTTCGCAAGTACGTCAGCCTTCGTAATCGCTTCGTTCATATCACCAACCATATAAAACGCCATTTCAGGCAGGTCGTCATAGTTTCCACCAATCAAACCTTTAAAGCCAGAAATAGTATCCTTGAGATCGACATACTTACCTGGGCTTCCTGTAAACACTTCGGCGACATGGAACGGTTGCGATAGGAATCGTTGGACCTTGCGTGCTCTTGAAACTGTAAGCTTGTCATCCTCGGACAGTTCGTCCATTCCAAGAATGGCAATGATATCTTGGAGGTTCTTGTAGTCTTGAAGGATCTTTTGGACTCCACGAGCAGTTTCATAATGTTCATCACCTAACGCCAGCGGTGAAAGCATTCGTGACGTGGAATCAAGAGGATCAACGGCCGGATAAATGCCGATCTCGGCGATAGATCGTGAAAGCACAGTAGTCGCGTCGAGATGGGCAAATGTCGTGGCTGGAGCGGGATCCGTCAAGTCGTCAGCGGGCACGTAGATAGCCTGCACCGAAGTGATAGAGCCCTTGGTAGTCGTAGTGATGCGCTCTTGTAGACCCCCAAGATCTGTCGCAAGTGTGGGTTGGTAACCGACAGCAGATGGAATGCGACCAAGTAACGCAGATACTTCGGAGTTCGCTTGCGTAAAGCGGAAAATATTGTCGACAAAGAAAAGTACGTCCTGGCCCTCAAAGTCCCGGAAGTACTCTGCGACTGTCAAACCAGTGAGGCCGACACGTGCCCGCGCTCCGGGTGGTTCGTTCATTTGACCGTACACCAGAGTACACTTAGAGTCTTTGGCTTGATCTCCAAGCTTGATCACGCCACCTTCGATCATCTCGTGATACAAGTCGTTTCCTTCGCGTGTTCTTTCACCAACACCGGCAAATACCGAAAATCCACCTGAACATGTCGTTAGATACAATAATATTGAGAGATTTACGCACACTCACCGTGGCCTTTGGCAATATTATTGATGAGCTCCATAATGAAAACGGTCTTGCCGACGCCGGCACCACCAAAAAGACCAATTTTCCCTCCCTTCTGATACGGCGCAAGCAAGTCGACGACCTAAAGTAGAAGTCAAATCAGAACGCAATTCATGAACGATGACAATACCTTAATTCCAGTGACAAGCATTTCCATTTCAGTAGACTGATCAACGAAAGGCGGCGCCTCACGGTGAATTGCGAGAGTTGATTCCGCCGCTACAACACGAAGTCAGTAGCAGAACCAAGGCGAGATATGTAATCTAGATGCACCCGACGTATAATAGAATATGACGTACCTATTGGCCCACATTCATCGATTGGCTCACCAATGACGTTCATGATCCGACCAAGAGTGGATCGACCCACAGGAATCTATTTACGGGAAAAAATCAGGGTTAGAACACTAGTTTGGATCACGCGCGACGGAAATAATAGATATGAGAGGCGGGTAAAGTTAAGTTTTATATTCGAGCGTCATACCTGAATCGGCGAACCCATGTTTAGAACTCGCTGTCCGCGAACGAGACCCTCGGTGGTATCCATCGCGATCGTTCGGACCGTGTTTTCACCCAAGTGTTGTGCGACTTCCAGAACCAGGCGAATTTCATGACCTTGAACCTCGAGCGCGCTCAGGATTGGTGGCAATTCACCTTCAAATTTTACATCCACAACGGCCCCGATGACTTGCGTCACGGCGCCATGCGCCGGATTCGCAGCAAACCAACGAGTGGTATTCGCGGCAACAGCACGACGGGAGCTCGGAGCTACGCCCAAGCGGCCGGAAAGTACAAAGCTCGATTCTTCAGCTGCACCACGCGTGCGTGGAATCGCACGTTGCAGAGCTTGAGCGAGAGTTTGACAGGAACGCCGCATCTTCAACCGGAAGAGTTGTGCCGGGAACCCTTGCCTTTGTCGGATCGAGTGTCAAACGAGCTCGTGCATTGATTCGGACGAGTGAGCTACCATAAATACGAATAGAATATGACCTAACGTTGATAGGTGTTGTAATATTTATTGTATTGACACAATACGAGTACTTTTTAGTACTACAAGGTTGTACAAGTAGTATACTAATACTACACATGTATACTCGTACGAGTATTGACACAATACGAGTATTGAACCAATCAGAAACTTGTATCTTTACTTTCGAACTCGACTCCAACCTTCAGCCTTGAGCACGCAGTTCAAAGTTTGTGAGCAAGAAAACAAACCGTTGCGAGTCTGGCTTTAATTAATGGTACGAACATGCAATTGGATCACACACAAACATCATCTTACTGCTCGCATAGATTTGTCTAGGGTCTTTCTGCGTCCCAATATCTGCAGTCACTGGTATTTTCTTGGTAAGTATCCAAAACAACTGGCTCTTTAGACGACTGTTTGTTCGCACACAGACATTATGGCGCGCTCGCCAGAAACTGTGTTGAATAAGCGAAGATATGCGAAAACTATAGTATCAGGTTTCGACATATTATGTCGTCCGCTGAGCCAGTGTCGTCCTCAATACTGTTAAGTGTTGGGTGCTTTCAGTAAATATAGTTGTAAAGACATAGATATGTAGTCAATTATTACTAATTCTACTGTCAAGACCGTAAATCGATCACCACACATGAAACATTATCTTGCGTTCGACTCTTTATCGCCCTATCTACAAGAGCCCGCGCCACCTCATCCATCAGACTGTCTGGTTTTTTTTTCACAAGTGAACGAACAAACGTGATAGCTTGTGCACTGTTCATGACGTCCCAAAGTCCGTCGGTCGCTATAATTAAGAAATCGTCATCTTCAGTTCTCTCTAAAACTTGTACATCCGGCACAGCAACAACGGGCGGACGTATAAGATCACATGATTTTGGTAAACCTGCTGCGCTTAGCTCTTCCAAAAGTTCATACCTACCACCTTTGAACTCATAGTCACCAAACGCCCTTGTCACTGCTAGTATACCACACACCCGCATTTGCAGAACCCAACCACCACTGTCCGAAATTCTTTTTATCTCTGAACGTCCCACTTTTGATGATGCAACTGGCCGGTGGTCGCTACTGATGTCAACTGTCCGCCCTTTCTTTCCCAGTACAGCTCTACTATCGCCAACGTTTGCTGTAACAATAAAATCTCTATTGAGGAAAACCACTGTTGCCGTACTTCCACTCCAGCACTCTGGATCGCCAAGTGTACCCAAGTAATCCAGTAGTGCACTGTCGGCCTCTTCGAAAGAGAGCGATAACGGATTAACTTCTTCTGTACCGTACTTCAGTGGCAAGCCATTTTTACAAAGTTGAATGCCAGCCTCCGATGTGAACCGCAGGAGATTGCTTTTCAAGTAACCAGAGCTAGCTGCACCACCGTGTCCATCGAAAACGCCGAAATAAAGCACTTTTCCACCGTCTAAACTATTCATACACCAGCAATCTTCCATCTCATCCCTAGGTCCCTCAGAGTCGCAGCCGCCCCAGTCGATTTTTAGTCCTTTGCGTCTAGAGTCTGTATATATGCCCTCTTCCAAAACGTTTGGATTGAGTTGTGCTTTTTCAGCTATCTGCTTCGACCTCTGGCGCTGTGTGGCAAGTAAACCAGTACATAACACTCCTACGAAGGGTATTACGTTTTGATATACTGAGCTCTCAACCGAAGGCAGTGCATGCGCTCTACAAGAGCGGTGTTTACCGCGATTGGCGAAGTCTTTGACATTCGACGGAAATTCTCTTATCAGCACGCGCGTGCATCGTTGCGCCATAGAGGTTGAGAAGGTTGATTGTTATTATCACGATATCCCAGGTCAACACTGAAGTCTTTCCGCGCTTTTTTGTGGACAACTCGAAGTCGTTCTCGCTCAAGTCGTCGAACAAAAAATATATATTTTTTGTTTACTTTTCTACTGAATTCAATATTCAACAGTGATATCATCAGTCTACCGTAAATCCATGTGTACGTGGTCTAAAAAGCACACTTATGCGCAATATTGTAACCTAGGCAGTTTACTGCTGGGTTACCAGGACACGGATATCAAAAAGTTCGCTATAAAAACGCCCGACAGGCGCCGCCTCACAACCACACGCGCCAGGATCACGCACACTCAACAACAATGCGTTTTTAACACCTTGTGCAAAGTTATAGCGCCGCGCGTCGCGCGTCGACGACGACAAGTGACTAATTCAAAACGCGTTAATTAGTCCCTGTTTTTGAGTCACGAATTGGTCAAGGGTAATCGATTTTTCCACGCGTCGTGGTACACGAAAGCATGCATAGACGTGTTGAGCCTTTCAAACGCGTCATGTTCTACACAGCAACTTTTCGTTTTGCGTCTTTCGTGCTCTGAGTCGACCGTAAAGTGAGATCTCATGCCCCCAATTGATTCTGTTGAGCCAAGGCGCGCGCACGCGCCGTTACACGCGTCAGGACGTTTCTGATGTAGCAGTTTATGTCTTACAAGATGCATATGTTACACAAGCATGTCAATTGTCATTTACATGTTGTTGCGACAGTGATACAGTTAAGATACAAGCGCTTATGTGCGTCGGCGTTCACATGTATTGCTCCAGAGTCGCACGACGGCGATCGATGTGCTCGAGTATTTCGTTTTCTTAGATGTGCCGATCTGATTCTGGCCAGTAATTTCGCGAATTGGTATGAAACTTCACACCTTTCCATGGAACTTCCTTTGTTTTCCGATTTCAGTGTTTTATAACTGTGGCGCGTTCACCTTCGCGTCGAACAGCGCAACGCAGCGCGGTGCGTCCATTCCCGTAAAAGCAGATGACGGCTACTCGTGTTGCATTCAAACTTGGTTGAACGTGTTGCGCGCAAACAAGAATGACAACTTTCTATGCACTGTAATGTGATATACATCGACATTTGAATCATCATCCGGGTATTTCCCCATGCGCGTCCGCGGCTTCAAACATGGCGCTCTCTGACCTCTCACGAACCGTGAGTCCATGCGCATAATAACATCCAAGACGTGAAACAGGAACGTGTTTTGACCTCGCGTCGAGCGGCATTGTGCACACGCCCAAACCTGTTTTGAAGTGCTCCAGGCTCTGTCTTTCGTGGCGAAGAACTTCCCAAAGTAGAGCACTTAATGCAGTCTTTTCCTGCTGTCTTTACGTTCAATGACGAACTTCCAAAAAGCGTAGTAAATCTAGTCCACATCCATGACGACGTGTGGTTAATACCTAGTGACATACCAGCCTCGTTTAACTCCGTCACCTTCGTACCTGCAAATATACGCCCGCCTGACATGTGCAGTGCGCGCTGCAACGTTTTCCACGCACTGATTCAACTGGAGGTCTCGTATTGCTCTTAAGTGCTCCACAGACATATCTTCGTCCTCGTTTGTCAATGTCACCTTTAGTGGATCCACAACCTTCGCTACGCATAACGACTTCAACGCATGCAATACAGCACGGTAATGTTCATGCAGTCCTCGTTCTATTCGCGTACCAGCACTTGTGCGAATCGACCCCCCACATCAGTGATTCCTGGTCATGATAAACGACTATGACATTTGTTCGTTATCGATCCTCAGCGTTCAGCGTGGTTCCGCTTACTGTGGCGCCAGTCCGTGGCGTGCTGTGCCGTGGCAGACTACCCACCGTTAGTTGTAGCTGGTGAACTAGACCTTGAGCGTGTCAAGGTCGGTCAAACCGTTTGACCATACAAACGCATGCGCGCATCGCATCCTTGGGCAACTGCGAAAGGCTGTCGATTGAAACGTCCAGAGACGTGAATAGTTTACAGTTATGGCGCACAGAGCGCGTTTGTCAACACCTCACACGACGTCTTATGTCGTCGTCGCTTCAGTCGTCGGCGTTACGAGCTTCCCATCCCTCGTATTTTGGATACACGCAAGCCTTGTTATTCATGAACAAGGTGTTGATGATGATATCAGACGAGTTCGTCGCGTGTTCACGATATTCAAAAATGTATAGAACTATCAGATTCATCGCCTAGGTTACCCCCGTAAGGCATTATTATTTTAATTACAATTGCCGCTCTCACGAGCTTTC
>JACLAB010011156.1_pt1 | contig 63211 bp, 50 predicted proteins | sample 8027921 | NCBI WGS metagenome assembly JACLAB01 (sample SAMN15725117, study PRJNA655200) | protist metagenome | isolation source: fluorescence activated cell sorting (FACS) single amplified genomes of... | place: USA: West Boothbay Harbor, Gulf of Maine | collected 2000-07-19 | reverse complement strand
AAGCGCTCGTTCGCACGCGAACGCTAACGGGTTCGCGCCTTTACCGCCGCACGCGTCGAGAACTTCACTCTCTTTACCCGCGAGTTGTTCTCTAAAACCTCGGAGTAATCTCTCGATGCGTTTGTTCAAACGAGCGTCGGCACCGGTTTGGTCGGAAAGTTCCATGGCTTTTAAGACGCACGAGCGCGCGCACAAGACGGTGATTTCAGACGCTTTTTCTCTCGCCACCGTAACGAACTGTTTCATTTCCGAAGCGCCGGCGTCTAAGCTGGCGGCGAGTTCAACCGCGGCGGCTTCGGCCGTTTGCGCGCGCGTCGCTTCGTGCATCAAACCATCGGCGAGGAAACGTTCGGCAGCTTGACCAGCCGCTTCGGCTTCGCGCTCGGCGTCGTGGACGCGGTGAAGGATGCGCCGGGTGCGCTCTAACGCGTGCTCTTCTTCCGCGGTGGCGTGTTCGAGGACGTAGCCGCACGTGTCGGAATACAAGACTGGGTTTTCCGCGTATTTCATGCCCGCCCATTCGGCGACAAAGGCGATGTCGCACAACTTCGCGCAAATAGTTCGATCGACGGCAATTTTCGCGTTTTGCGAGCCTTCCCAAACGTTCACTATGGCTTCCAACAACTCCCTCGCTTTCGTGGAGGAATGGTCGATGAGTTTTCGAAGCAAAATGTCGTATCGAGTCAACAACGTGTCCAAGTGTGTGATGCATTTTTGTCCGTGCACTAAGATGGCCGTCGCGACGCAAGCCAAGCACTGTTCGGCGGTTAAGCCGCCCGAGGACTCTTTCAACCACTGTTCGAGCTCGTCCGATGGTGTTTTCGCTTTTAACATTTCTCTAATCGTATCGATGGCGTTGTTCGTTTGCGCGTTGACTGAATCGACGTACGCCTGGTTAATCGTTTTCGCTTCTTTCGGTAACAAGTCATAAATAGCCTCTGGAATGGACTCCTTGACATTTTTCGGGTACGAGAGATCGCACAATTTACGCAACAACGTCCTCACAAACTCTCTTTGCGGCGATCCGTCTGGTTGTTCGCTGACGTGAACCCACGATTTCCACGGCCACACTAAATCGAAACACGATAAATGGTGCGCCATCCACGTCGCTAAACGTTCGCGCAATTCTTCATCTAATCGGTCCATCGCGCGGAAAAGCTCACCGACGGTTTTTGCCATCTTTGGTGGAAAGGAGGGGATCGCTTTACACAAATCTTGAATGACGACGTGGTAAAAGACCGGCTCGAATCGCGGCCGCGGCAAATTTAACAATTCTCCGAAACACGTCTCCGCGACCAAGTATTGACACCTTTCCGGATGATCTGCGGGTAACGGCAACGTCGCCAGCTGTTCCGTGGCTGGATGTAACGCCGCTCTGCGAAATCCAGGTTCAAACGCCCACAAAGTATCCACGACGTGTTCTTCAGCGACAAACCTCTCCAGAGGCTGCCAATCGTTCTTCTCCCATCCGCCTTCCGTTTGCGCTCGATTGATCACTCTCAATCGAGGTCTGGAGGGAAACTTTGTCAACGCTGTCGCCGCGGAATCCGAATTTAAATACTCCTCGTAATCTGGAATTGTAATTTTCGGCGCCTCCACGGTGGAAAACGAAAACAACTCTTGCTCGAACGGTTCTTGGACGCCGACGATGCCGGCGACCGCCCACCCTTTCAAGCCTCTCTTATCTGCCTCGTTTACGCGTCCCCAAAGCTCCTCTAACGCATCCGGTTCATGACTATTATTTTTATTTTCTTCTTCTTCTTTGCTACTATCTGTTTTTGCTAATAAAACCCTGGCGCACTTATCAAACGTCGGGTCTCTCGCGCCCATATACTCCTCCATCGTCCTCGCGAACTCCTTGTACATTCCTTGCACAACCTCATCCGTCCCTTTCGCGAACGACCCGTTCGACCACGGCAACGCGGACAACACCACCGTCGCTAAAAAATCCGCTCTCGGCTGCCACGCTTTCGGATTCAACTGATTCTTACACGCCTTGGTCTTACTCATCGCCACGCACTTCTCGGCGAACCTCGTCAACACGTCCACCGCGGACGCCTGACTCACCAGATTCGTCACCGACGCGCACACGATGAATCGCACCAACAACTTCACCCTCGTTCGCGCGTCTTTATCCTCGTCCAATCGCATCAAATCGTGTTCCAACGCCTCCCCAACTCTCGATAAAAATTTCTCCGAAAACTCCAAGCCAAACTCCTCGGAGTTGCTTTTTATCAAAGCGATCAGTAAAGCGTACACGGGCGTTTTCACCGGTAACTCCGAGACGCACTCCAACGTAAATCGCGTCACGTCATCGCCGATTTGTTGTATGTCCGGAGCGATGTCCAAGGAGAGATTCTTCACGTTCTGTTCCGAGCCGTCCAAATGGATTATGGCTTCGCGCAATTCTCTCATCGGCTAATATACGCGCGCGCGGTAAAAACACACATCATCACATCAAATCACCACCAAGTAGTCAAAGAGTTAAAATGAATTTGGAAAAAAGAAATTTTTGTTAGTAAACCACAACACGCGCATCAACACCGAAGACACAGAGAGAGAGAAACGAGGCTCAGAGGAACCTTTCAGAAGAGAACGACTTCTTTCTGCGCGTCAAGAAGTCGTCGTCCTTTTCTGAGGAGCATCGCGACTGCGAGCGAGAGAGAGAATTCTCATTCTCATTCACACACACATCGGGCGGCTCGATCACAATCCAAAATTATATGTCTCTCCCTTTCTCTCTCTGTTTCGTTTTAGAAAAGCAAAGAGAGAGAGAGAAAAAAACGATGATCTAAACGCGCGAAAAGCGAGAACGCTTATCGCGTTGGGATGCACGCTACGCGTGCGAGAGAAACAGAGTTCAACTTACGTCGCCGAGCTGTCCTGGCCTCATCCTTTTTTTTTCTAATCGCCCCTACTTGAAAGTAATGGTGTACAGCTTTGCGTCGACTCGAGTAAGCTTTTTGCGTCAGAGAAAACAAAACCCTAAATTAAAAGCTTCAATAAAAAGAGAAGAAAGAGAGGAAAGACGACCGCACAATACACCAAAGTCTAAAGCGAGATGATGACGACGACGACTTTTATGAGAAGAAGAGCTTTAACAGCAGCAATTTCAGGAGCAGGAGCAGCGAGAGGAGGAGGAGGATTTGGAGGATGTGAAATCCCGTCGACTTCGGGAAGGATTTTTACGACGAAGATGATGATGGGTTTTTTATCAGACGCGAATGGGAGCAACGCCACGACGGACGACAACGATTACGTTGGAAACGGAAAGAAATCGATAGTAAAGCAGCAGCGAGGACAAAACTACACGCAGATGCGAGCGTACGCGAACGATCCAACCATCGACAAAGGTCTCTTCCCATCCGCTCGGAAAAAACACGAGCGAGAACTCAACGCAGAGAGGAAGAAATGGCGAGAAGAGTTCGAGCTCGAGGCGGAGAAACGAAGGGAAAAGAAGGAGAAAGAGGACGAAACGAAACACCGAGAAAGAGACGAACGAAGACGACTCAAAGCCACCGCGTTTAAAAACACGACGGGCGAGAGAGAAGCACTGAAGAAAGAAAACGACAAAAGAAGAGAGGAGAAGAGAGCGAAAACAGAGCGCATATTGAAGCAAAAACTCGCCGCGACGGAACGTAGGAGTCGGTGGCGAAACGTCGAGTTGTACGCCGAAGCGACGAAGTGGATCACGCGGGAGGACCTGGAAAAGAGGATCGAGAAAGCATTGAATCGTCCGGAGAGGATGTACTAGAAAGAGAAAGATAGAGAGAGGTGAACGTTGTGCGTGAGAGTGAGTAGTAAAACCACGTGTAATAGTACTTTACCGCAGACTTGTCTGATCCGTTTTTCTCTCTCCTACCACTCGAAAATTCGCCACTTTTTCCACACGCACAAAGCGCGGAGTATTCTACACACAGATCGCGTTCTTTTCGCTCGCACTTGCCCCCCAATCCCGAGCGTAGTACCAGTAAACGACTAATCCCGGCAGACTTTTGGGCTTTTTTTTCTTTTCTTTAAACGAACGACGGCTCGTTGAGGATGACGACGATGCAGACCACGGGAAGAGGACGAAGAAATTGCGAAGATCGGAAACGCGCGATGAAAGAAGGAAAGTTGAGTGAGAGGAGACGAGCATCGTTAAACGCTCTCTTAATATCCTTCGTGATTGGCTCTTTATCGTTACTCCTTTTCTTCAGTTATTCTTCCTCTCCGTTTGTTTTCGCGGACGAACTGTTAGCGCAAGAAGCCGAGATGGAAAAACGAGTCACGTGCGGATCCGCCATAAAACTGACCCACACCGCGACGAAGGCGAAGTTACACTCGCACGGCATCGGGTACGGGTCAGGGTCCGGTCAACAATCCGTGACTGGTTTTCCGGAGTCGAACGACCCCGGGGGGTATTGGCAAGTGTTTGGAACGCGAGAGGAGCCGTGCGAACGAGGAGAGGACATCGCGGACGGCCGCGTGATTCGGTTGCTGCACGTGCAGACGAGGAAGTGGTTACACTCGCACGCGGCGCATAGGAGTCCGTTGACGAATAATCAAGAAGTGAGCGCGCACGGGGACGACGAGAATTCAGATGCCGGAGACGAGTGGAAGTTTGAAGTCGCGGATGGGAATAAAGGCGATAAGGCTGGGCCAGTTTGGAAGAAGGATCAGAAGGTGAGATTGCAACATCGACAGACGAAAGCGTTTTTGAGTTGCTCGAATACAAAATTTCAAAGGCCGATTAGCGGGCAAAACGAAGTGTGCGGGACGAGCAGGTCGGATGGGAATAGCGTGTGGAAAGCCGATCAAGGCGTGTATTTCCCGAAAGTAGAGTTGTAATGATGATGATGATGATGAGGAAGAGGATGAGAACTCGCGTTGAGGAGTTCATTTTTTATTTCAAAATAGTAGTTTGAGAGTTTGAGTACACAACGCGACTTGACGAAATAGGATCTCTTTTTTTATCATCGAGCGGAGCCCGGCGGTAAGCCTTTCTTGGACGCATCTCGTGCGTCCGCATCCGTCGCACCTTTCTTCCAATCGTTTTCAGTCCTATTATTGTTGTTGTTATTATTTTGACTCGCTGCATTTACATTCTCTCCTTTTACGTTGACTATGATCGGCGTCGCTTGCGGTTGTTCTCTCGCTTTTTGATTGAACCACGATTTCACGCCCGACCACGCTTTCTTTCCGGCTTTTTCAAAATCCTCTTTACTCTTTGCATCTTTTAACTCCCCCCACGCGTTCGTAAGCGTGCTCTTCAAATCAATCGGTCTCAATATCGCCAAATACGCGCTCGTCATCATCCACAAAATGACGACTCGTATCAACATCCTCGTAATCTTACTCGCCGCCGCAACCGCGTCGGACGCTCGCACCCACTTCGTCATCCAAAAGAAACCAAACAATACGCCCGCTTTCATCAAAACCTTCCTATCCATCCCCAACACCCTTTGCTTATTAAATGTCAAATCCATCCCCACGTTCTTCTCTTCCATCTTTAATTGCACTTCGCCTAAAATCTTATCGCTCGCGGCGGCTACAGCGGTAAAAAATCCAACCGAAGACAACAGAAACGGCCAAAAGTTAAATCCACCAAACATGACACAAAACGGGACAAACATGACGAAATAATTCTGCCTGTAGTACACCAGATTCGATTTCAATCGTTCCACACCTTCTTCTTTCGTTTGCGGGAAATTTAAGGACGGACTTTCGATTTCGTTCGCGTTTACGGTTTGTTTCTCGTTGTCCACGTTCAAGACATATCCGGCTGGTCGCATGCCCCAAAACTCTTTCCAAGGTTTCGGTAACGCGTCCCACGGTTGTTTCTTTAACGATTGGAAATAATTGGAAAAGTCGTCGTCGTTTTCAGTCCTATTGTTGTTGTTATATGCGGAGGAGGAGGAGGAGGAGGAAGAGGCTGTTCGACGCAACGCTTCTCGCCGTCGTCGTCTAAAGACCGCCGTTAAAACTTTGGCATTCGTATTCGTCAAAAACGCATCCGCACAAAAAGAAGTCGTCCTAAAACGCACCGTTTCCGTCCGCTTTGTCGTTCTCATCTTCCTCGTCTTCTTCTGCTCTTCGGAGGAGGAGGAGGCGTTAAAAAAGGTGGTTTTGATGGTGCCACTCCTCGAAGAAATCATCATCGTCATCGGTGTATCTCTGCTCGTACTCGTTAGTAGGGGTTCGCGTGTTTCACAGAAATGAAGAAAAATCAGACTTTTGAGAAAAAAATTCAAAAAAAGAAAAATTTTACTTGACTTTTTTCTTTGGGCATTCCACACATATAAAAAGTTCTCACTAGAAAAGAGAGTTAAAAGAGAGTTGTCTATATATACACATATATATATATATATAAGAGAGAGAGGAGGGAAGCAGTTTCAGCAGTAGCAGCGGCGAGAGAAGTTGTCGTAGTTCTCGTCGTCGAGCGAAATCTCTTTTCTCTCGTCCAACGTTTCTTTTTTGTGTGCTCTGTTGACGAGAGCATTTCCATTTTTTTTTCTACTCTGAAATAAAGAAAAACATTTAGGACGACGATGCGGGAAGAAGAAGAAGAAGAAGAAGAACAAACGATGCGCGCAACGACGACGAATACGGCACACGAATTACGCGTGATCGTGCGAGACGCGAGAGGGATGCGCGAAGAAGCACCGCTGAGAGTGCACGCGAAATTTGACGACGAGGAAAAGATGACCGTAAGTGTAACAGAGCGTATATCTCTCTTTTTTTGTTGTTTGTGTGCACTCTCGAGAGAAAATGTGTTGACCAAAGAATGGAGTTGACCACCGCTGACGCACCATTTTCTTTCCTATATTTAAAAATGAAAACAGAAAGCGGCGAGACCGTCGACGAACCCGAAATGGAACCAGCAGTTAGTGTTCTCGCGAACGCCTTCGGAGATGAAGAAGATATTGCAACGCGGCGGCGCTTCGTTGAAGTTGACCGTACAGACGGCGAATATGGCGGAGGAAGAAGAGGAAGAAGAGCTTTCGCGGTTGACGAGCGGTGGGAGTTCTTCAACGAAGAATAAACACGGGTGGATAATCGTTGAACCGAGGACGTTGCGGGCGAACGCGACGGCGATTAAAGCGGCGGGGATTGATTGGAAAACGACGAGAGGGATGCAGATGGTGGGCGAGTGGACCGCGCTGGCGGCGGCGAAGTATCGATTGGCGAAATCGAGGGAAGTGCCTGAATTGAGAGCGTTTGCGTTCGTGAGAGAAGTGTTGGTTGGAGAAGAGGGAGATGAAGATGGAGACGAAGAGATTGGGTACGAAGAACGAGTGAGATACGGACACGGTGGCGTGCAATTAGAGTTATTCGACGACGAGGACGAAATAGACGACGAAATAGATACGGTGTTGAAAAATTTATCGGTTGATGAAGAAGAAATGAGCAATCGCGCTTCCACGAGCGATGAAGACGACGACGAAGAAGAAGAAGAAGAAGAAGGCAGCGAAGACGAAGAGAGCAACGTCATAGAAAAGAAACACGTAACGGCGAATCGTGAAAATGCAAAACCGTTCTCGCTTCGAGTTCGACTCGCCTCGAGCGGTGGCGTCCCGGTTACGTTTCGACTCCCGAACGTTTTCGAGAATTCAATATTCAACGTGACTTCCTCGTATAGCAACGACGAAGAAAACAAGAAAAAGTATAAGAAATCAAGAAATGCGAATAGAATAGGAAAAGGCGTCGACGATGCGATAACGTTCAAGTTTTGGGCCAATCCGTCGAGTTTAGCCGAAGCGTTGTCCTCGCCGGACGCGCTTTTGAAAGTGCACACATCGTCTTCCGTGTCTTCGGTCTCGATGTCGGGATTGTTACAGAAGCCAACCGTGAAAGAGTCTCTCGTGATTCGCGAAGAACAGGAGAAAGTGCGTCTCGAACTCACGCTTTCGGATTTATCTTCCTCGTTTTCTTCGCCTCACTTTGTCGAAGAGGACGAAGAGCAGGAAAACTTTGAACCGAAGCCGAGACCGCCTTTGGCTGCGCGCAACCCGAAACCGACAGATTTTCACGACCGCATTCGCCGAACGCGAGCGAATATTCTTCTTCAACAACAACAATATAAGAACAAGCAACATCGGCAGTCGCAGCCGTCGCAGCAGCAGCTACAACAACCGACGTTGTCTACGTATAGCTTCCCATCCGAAGACGACGTTCGAAACACTGCGGAATACAACGCCGCTTTCGCGCTCGAGAGCTGGAAACGCGAACGCATGCTTGCCTGGGAGAGCAAGTTCACCGAGGAAGCTACCAAACGCATGCAATCGCTCGAGGAAGCCTGGAAGCAACGCGAAATTCAAAGGAACAAAGAATTCGAACTCTCGTCTCGTCGTGCGAAAGACGCGGAAAACAAATTGAAAGAACTCACACGAATGTTGGAAAATCGGGAACGGGAAGTCGTTCGAGCGGAAGAAACTATTGAACGACGCAAGAAAGAACTCGAACGAGCGCACGTCTCAAAAACAGAACAATTAAAGCGCGAGTACGCTACGAAGGAAGAAACGTTAGAGAAGAAAGTTGAAAACGCCATCCGAGACCAGAAAACGTCCAAGAAGGAGCGCGACGACGCGACGAAGAAAGCGGCTAAGCTTGAAAAGCAAAAGCGCGAGATTGAAGACATGTTTTCCGAGTACAAGAAGAGCTATTTCCAAAGTGATGTGGCTAAATTGAACAGCGAGATTGCGACGTTACGGCCGCGATTAGAATCGGCGGAAAGTGCGCTGGAAGACGCGAGTTCGAGTCGAGACCGCTTTCGAGTCCAAATGCGAAAAATGGCTGCGCAGATTGTTGCGTTAGAGCGCGAGAAGGCGCAGCTACGAGACGCGTTGGAGAAAACCGGAGGTGTTTTCCCGAACCGCGCGCACGTGGCGCCAGATTCGTCATCGCTCATGATGGATGTGAGCAGCGCTTTCCGAGGAAGTGAAAGTGAGTACCGCGGCTTTGGCGGCGGCGACGACGTCGGGAACATTTCTTTTGCGGGTAAGAGTAAAAATACCAAGAAAGCTTCTTCTTCTATTTCGGGAGGAGTCGACGCTCGCTTAGACGCGCTTCTCGCATCTGAGAGAATGTCATCGTCCACGTTCAAAAAGGACGAGGATATTGAAATTCCACGGGCGAATCACCATCCAATGTCGATGGTTGAAAAGCGAGCGTTGGAAAAAGAAGTTCGACGTTTGGTCAACGAAAGAGGTGATTTGATGCGCACGGGGGCGTATTCTTCGAACGACCGAGCGATATCGTTAATAGACGAACGAATCGAGGAGCTCTCGATGCAAATTAGCGCTTAGTAAAGATTAGTCGATAGCAAACGATATACTACGTACGTGTGTACTGCTGGTATTTAAAATTACAGTTTAATTACAATTTTACCGCTCGTTTTGCCGCTTTGAAACGCTTCTAACGCTTTCGGTAACTCCTCCCAAGAGAATTCCATCCCAACTCTTGGAGGCGGCAATTGCAAATTTTCTAACTCTGATAACAAAGATAAGAGCAAGTCACTCTTATCAAACATCCATATCAAGTTAAAGCCGGCTATGGTCTTATTCTCCCCCGGAAGTTCCATCGCGTCAATTTTTGGTCTCGTGAGGAACTTTTTAATCAATACCAACCAGTTCCAAAGATTATACCACTTAACGCCTCCGCGAGGCGTCATATCCGCCGCGCCGTAAACAACGTACACACCTCTACCTTTTGACAAGTTGTTCCACCCACCTTCGAAAAAATCACCTAACGTCGCATCGAGGACGATATCGACTTCAGACCGGTCGTAGCTGCGCTGCGCGGCTTCTCTCACCTGGTCTCCAAAAGTTTTTCTATCTCTCACGATAATCGCGCTCGCCGGTAACAAACCTCCGTGTTTCTTCTCCAAAAACCCTTTCTTACTCTCATCGCCGATAACCGCAATCGCTTTCGCTCCAACCTTGTCGCAAATTTGCAACGCTTGCGATCCGCACCCACCGCTCGCGCTATGAATCAAACACACGTCGCCCTCGCGTATCCTCCCGAGCGCGGATAATCCGTAATACACCGTGAGCGATTGCACGATGAACGCAGCACCTTCCGAGAAACTCCACGCGTCTGGAATCACGCGAACTTGATGTCTGGGAACGTCCACGACCGTGGCGAACGCACCGAATCGAGTCACCCCCATCACTCTCTTTCCGATTAAACTTGTCTCTCCTTCTTTTCCTCCTTTTCCTTCCTCCACGCACACACCTGCGAATTCTAAACCAGGAATAAACGTCTCGTGTTTCGGCGTCGCGCCGTACAAACCGAGCACGGTAAACACGTCCGCGAAGTTCAACCCGATACGTTTCACTTCCACGCGAACTTTGTCTTCGTCTTCTAACGCAGATAAAGGGACGTCTTTGCGTAGTTCTAACGCGGATAAACTTCCCGGTTTGGAGACTTCCCAAACCTCTCTTGTATTCGTCATCGATGATGATGATGATGCCACGACGACTGGGGGTGTTCTTCTTCCTTTTCGCGAGAAAAACGACGACACAGTAGACGGGTAAAAAAGGTTGTTGTAGTTTTGAACGACTTTGATGAACGAGGACATTCCCTCTCTCTGTATCTCTCTCTTTCCGCGTCAACTCGCGGGCGGCTTTTTGTGTCGCGTATCTGTCGATTTCCATTTTGAAAATCCCCCCACAAAGAAGTTCTGATGACATCGTCGTCGTCACCTTCCGCGCTTCGACGAAAGTTACGTAAAATACTCGATGAGAACGCGTCGAACGAATCCGTTCGAGACGCCGGTTTGCACTCTCTCGCGAACGCACTCGAGGAAAACGAATGTATGCGAATGGAAATTGGAAAGTTACGAGCAGACGCGCAACTGTATAAAAAGAAAGACGCGGAGAACAAAAAGGAGATTGACGCGTTGCAAAAACTCTCGGAACCGAACGAGTGGAGTGCACAAAGGCTGAAGTTATACGAGAAGCAGTTTCGTAAGGTTTTAGAAATGCACGCGGAGACGCGCGACAAACGCAGGAAAACAGAGGCACGAATGCTTCTGCAAAGGTGGAGGTTTCTGAACGCCTTGGCGAAAGCGAGAAGGAACGACGCGAGCGAAGGAGACGTGGTGGAGAAATTAGAAGAGAAAATAGAACAGTTAGAAGGAGAAAACGCGGAGCTACGGATTGATTTCGTGACCGCGGAAAAGGCGCTGAAGAGGTTGCAGTTAGATGTTAAGCACACCATGTTGCTTCGAGCGAAAGAAAAATGGGACGCGGACGATGAAGACGACACGGATATCTCGGAATGAAACGAAGAGAAGCTCAACAACTCTAAAGCACGACGCGAGAGCTGATAACTCACGCGTTTTGTAAATACTACTGGCATATGCTATGCTATTATGTAATACTAAAGCGCTACACGAAATAGTGAATGAACTACTTCCATATCTCGTTGATGCGCATCCGAAAACTTTCGTACGAATCGAAGCCTTTCTTACCGAACACTTCCATCCAGCGTTCTTCTAATCGCTTCTGCACGGATTCCGGGAGCTTTTTCTTCCCGTCGCCAATCTTACCGCCCGTCTCCCTGACTTTCCCCACGGAAAACTCCGGCGCATCGTCCGGTATTCCCATCTGTTTCTTCACCTTATTCCTCACGAAATGGTCGTCGAATTTCGTCTTGTGTTTTCGCATGTACTCGAACGACCCGCGACGACACATCTCCTTTAAATCCGCACTCGCGATGAAGTCTTCCCCCATGAGCTTCGCTACTTTTCTAATCACACCCGCTAAATCTTCTTTCATATCCTCAAAGCACACCATCAACACTCTCTCTGGATGTTTCTCAGCAAACTGGAACCAATCCATGTTCCATTCCCAATATTGCCCGCTGTGCGAAGCTCCGGCGAATATGGCGTCGCAAAACGTCTCCGCGCGAATCTCCTCCGGGTCAATCCCGCAATACGCCGGTAAAAACTGATGAAAACTATGAAAAACATCCTCTGGGTTCCTACACACGATCACGTATCTCGCCATCATCTCATTTCCCTTCCTCTTCGCGATCGCCTCGACGCTTTCGTGCGACTTGAACAGCCTCAACCCATGCTTCGGGTCTGTTTTGCTCTGCCCGGCTCGTAAATCCTGCGCGCCACCAATCGTCCCTATTGACCGGCAATCTTCCGCTAATATATCCCAGGGCACTTTCTCCGTGATTTCGTTAAAGTTCATCGCTTTCGCCTCGTCTAGGAATTCGTTTTCGATGACCAAACGCACGTTGTGTGAGAGAAATTGCATCCACGTCGTCCCGCTCTTCGGGTACGTGGAGACGAACACATCGTTCTCGCGGACGGGGAAATTGCGTCCGTTTTCGACCGATTTTCGCGAGTGCATTCGAGCGTTGCGTTCGAGCATTAGTTTTAATGACAACGCTTCTCTGTCGTCCTCGTCTTCGCGCTTGCTCATCATCGTTTCTTATGAGGTGAAATGTCTTCCATTTTATCCACTTTTGGACAGTCAATTTCCCCTACTTTTACTCCCCTATAAGAGCGCACATTAAGGGCAAAGAAACGGCGAGAGACACGATAACAACTACAGAGGAGGATGTTCTCGTCGTCTGCAGCGTTTGTTTTACAACCACCATCAGTATGCGCACGAAGACGGCTGAATACGAATACTACTCACGGAAGACGTTGCGTTGCAAAGCGTCTCGTAAAAAGGGGATGCGATGCGTCGAAAACGTCGTCGTTTACGTCCTCGAGGACGCGCATCGAGGACGAGGGCAACGACGAGAGCAAAAGCAATGTCGAAATTAATGGTGTTGTTTCCTCCTTCGCGATATCGCTCGCGCTTTTAAGTGTTCTTTCAACGCCTTCATCATCTTTTGCGTTCGATTCGAAAACCTCCCAGTCGCTCTCCGATACCGCGAAAGAGTACAAAGTCGAGTTGACATCCTCCGAGAAGGTCTCCGGCTCCGTGAAAATCACATCGAAACTGAACCGAAGTTTACAAGAAACGGTGACGTTTGATTTTTACTCCGTCGATGGGTTAGCGCCGAACACCAAGCACGGCGTGAACATTCACGACGATAACGGCAAGAGTTGGAATCCAGAGGTAAGATGATGATGATATCAATTAGTAGTACTCGATCGAGGATGATATAACAACGCTTTACGTTGTTGGTTTAAGAATAACGCTGACATCTGTTCTTCTTTTTCTTCTTTTTCATCTTAATCTTCTTCTTTCGCAAAAACAGTTGCGCCCGCACGGCGCTCCGGACTCGGTGAAGAAATTCGGGGCGAGCGCGTGTCATTTCGTCGGCGACGGGTGCGTGTTGAATCGACACTACGGAGATTTAGGGAACATTTCCGTCGATAACGAAGGGAAGATTGCAAGCGTGAAGGATATTTACGTCAGTTTGAACGAGAAGAAGGATAACTTTATAGGCGGGAAGGAGTTTGTGATTCGCGAGAATAGGGATGATTTTACGACGGAAAGAGACGACGGAGACGCCGGGAAAATCATCGCGAAAGGTGAAATCGTCGCGGTAAACTAAAATGTAAAATAACACTTCTCACTCACACGGCGTGTGTGTGTGTTTTAATACGTACATAAGCGCAGTGTACTAGTACATCTTCTCGAATATTCGAACGCGTCCTCCTAATACGCCTTAGAAACTCTCACAATTCGAAGCTTCACAAATCCACTCCCTTTTTACAATGAGGACAAAAGAAGCGGACGACGACGCCTTCTCGACGTCGAAGAAACGCCCGTTGAGAAAACGCGCGAAGGCCGTGCCGTCGTTTGCTGCGTTCTCGTCGTTTTTCTCCATTCTCCTTCTCGTCGTCGTCTTTGTTCTTCCCTTCTTTTTAGGGGAAAATGTCACCGTTCGCGCGGAGGAAGAAGGAAGCTTTGAGAGGACGTCGACGGCGCAAAAGTCATCGTTTACGTCGTCGTCTGAATCATCATTCACCTTACCACTTTCCGTCGACGTCCTTTTGCTCGGATTAGACGACACGCTCGGGAACGATCCGTATTTACAGGTGGACAAATCTGGTTTGCTTTTGCACTTAAACGAAGCGTTTCAGAAGTTTTCAGTGTTACACAACGATATGAAAGAGAAAAATGTCATCGTCCCGATGAAGAGCAAAGTGCGTTTTACCATCCAATGGACGGTGAAACACGGCTCGGTATCGCTCTACGAGGAAAAGTTAGGGAAATTAAGACGGGATTACGAAGACGCGGTTGGTACGTTAAAATCGAGGCGTACGCACCGTCCTCGATTTATCGTCGACGCGAAAGCGTTGGAACCGGTCGTGGAGCGAGTGATTCGAGGGAACAACGACGAGGAAATCGATTCGGATGGGAAGTTTACGGTCGTCATCTGCTTGCCATCCGCGACGAGGATTATTTATAACTCGAACGGGACCTCCGATATGGACACGAAAGAGTTTTCGTACACGTACGGGTACGATTTGAAAAACGTAGATATGCACGAAGAGTTGAGGGCGCCGAAGAAGAGGCACAGGGAGTACGCGACGTCGAACGCGTGGGTCGGGAGTGGAAAGTACGCCGTGGTCGATTTAAGAGCGGAAGGACCGCCAGTCAAGAAAGGCCAGAAGAAGAGCACGTGGGTGTTTCCGACGAGACATGGCATCGTAGAGCCGTTTAAGGAGTTTTTGAAAACGGAGGAAGGTGTTTTTGAGAGCGTACGGAGGAATTTTGACGCGCACGTGTACGGAGAATTAGGGAAGACAATATTTGATGGCGTGAGGAGTTTGCACGCGCCAGATATCGCGTTCGAGACGATGAATTTCGCGAAGCGAGTGTTGGTGCCGATTATTGCGCTGAGAGATCACGCGGCGTTCGATCCTCTCGACCCGGAGTTGCATTACGAACACGCCGATTTTAAGAATAAAGATGTCGTCGATGAAACCGCCAACGAGGCGAGCGTGGATTTACAAGCGATTGAGCGAGAAGTGAGAAAGTTCTTGCTTCCCGGCCAGGAACTCGTTTTGGTGTCTGGGACGCACGAGTTACATTTACATCACCACATTGCCTCTGCCATAGCGCGTGCGAAGAGACACAGCGTCGTGAACAGAGAGGAGCGATTCGTCAAGTTTTCGAAACGCCACGTGTTGGAAGAGCTTCGCGTTTCCAGCGACGTGCTTGGACATGGTTTGAGTGAACACGTCGAAAGAGCATCGTCTTTGTTGTACTCTAGATACGGGCCGAAAGCAGCCGAGCACGCCGCGCACGCGATGCTGTTAGATACGCATTTGAAGGAAGACGTAAACGTCGGGCATTTGCATTCGAAACGCGGCGATGTCGGGGGATCGCAGTTCTTGGCCAACAATCGAACGAATACGGTAAAGCTATTCGGTACCAGAGTGGTTCCAGTGTACCTTTTATCGCTTGCATCGTACGGTAAAGGCGTTACGTTAGATGAGGACGACGGTTTAGAGGTGAGTGAGAACGATGATATCAAGGATGACGATGACGACGATTACATACGAAACGACGTCGCTTCCGATGAAAGCTTGGTGGTTGTTTTACAAGACGCCTCGGAGATTGCTTCGCAAGATGCAGCAATGGATGGAAGCGGTAATTCTGCACCATCGCGTAAGGGGATTCCAAATCCAAACCCGACGCGCGATATCATCGCCGGTCTCGCGAAAACGCTCGGTGCGTTGCCGTTACCGTTTGAAGCGAGGAAACACAAAGGCCGAGATTTTGAGCCGTTGCTGTGGGCGGTGGGCTGTCACCCGTTTGGCGGAGACCTTTCAAACACGGAAGATGTTTCCGAGGTCATTGCAAACGCCGGGAGAAGAAATCACATTGTCTCTCGTTTGGACTCTGCCATACACATCGTGGAAGCGGCGACGGAGACGTACAACGCCTTTGCGAGCGAATACGTCAACGAGAGCGATGACTACGAAAAGTATCACGACGCGCTGCCGCACTCTTTACCAAAACGCATTGCCAAGGAAATGCGAGAAAATCTGCGAGACATGAATGACGCGTTTGAAGAGTTAGCGAAAACTTTATCTTCGTTTGAAGAGAACGAAGACGCTGTGCACGAACAATCCGATTTCGTCTTGAGCAAAGCTATGGAATTCGCAGAACGGTCGAGATTGACGATTGAGAACGCGAGGATTAAATTAGCGCGGTGCAGATTACGTCGCGAAAAAATGAGCGTTACCAATTCGATATTGATGCTCCCGGTCTTTCTCGAAAACGTGTTTAGTGGTGAACACGTGTTCTTCGCGTTGGCGATTTTGGCGATTGTCATCTTCGCGATTAGCACCGGGAAAAGAAAAAGAAGGAAATATCCTCGTCATCAACAACAAAATTTCGGACACGTGAATCGCGCCGCCATAAACAGAGCACAAGTTACTAGCTTCTAGTCCATCGTAGTACCTTATTTTTATTTAAATAGATATTCTAGCAATTTCGCGACGACGTGTACGGAAATGCCGTTCCCTATGAGTTTATACTGTTGTCGCATTGATAATGACGGAGGGAAAACGAAATCATCTTTAATCCCGTGTAAACGACAAAGCTCAGTAGGAGAGAAATAACGGACAGACTTTGAAACTCTCTTTGCGAAATCTTCATCGCTTTCGTTATCATCATCCTTCACCAATCGATACGAGTTGTTTGCATTCACATCCCTCTTTGCGATATCGCCGTTTTTCAGAATAAAACTCCCGCTAAACACCGTTTTCCCGTACCCGGACGTAAACGTCGACGCCACGTTGTCGGTGTTGTTCTTCGATGACGACGACGATACGTTCACAACATCGAAAAATTTCCAATACTTAATCTTCTTCTCCTCTACGTCTAAACCTATATCTACTTCTTTATCTAAATACTGAGCTATATCTTCTACCGCCGTTGTTACATTTTGCGACGACATCCAAGGCGGATCATCACCGTCGATATCAAAACTCCCAAACAACTCTTTCCTTCTCGCCAACAAGTAATACCTGGGCCGTTTCACCGGAACGCCTAACATCGTCTCCGGGGACAAACCAACGAACTCTTTCACGTGATATTCATTCTTCTTCAACGCTTCAATAAACCTCTCCCGTTCCGTACCGAGCTCAAACCCGACGACGTTTTCCAACAAGATCCTCTTCGGCAACGCCGTTGTTCGAGTACCAACGCTTTCCTCCTTCTCCTCTCCGGCGTCTTCAAAGATATCGATTATCCTCGCCAACGCCGTCGACCGCGAATCTTTCTCCCCTCGATTCTTCCCTTTCCTCGTGTACGGTTGACACGGTGGCGATAAAGTCAATATCTCGCACCCATCAACCGAAGATGCGAGCAGGCGCTCGACGTCGAAACTCTCGATGTTGCCCTCCAGCACTCGAGTCTCAGAGGAAAGATTCATAAAGTTTGCTTTGTACACCGCGTTCGCGTTGCAATTGTTATCGATGGCGGTAAAATGCACTTCACTTTTATTAAACACGTTCGCGCGTTCCAAAGCTAACCGCATCCCGCCGATGCCAGAGAAGAGTTCGACCACCTCGAAGACCCCGCGTTGTTCTTCTTCTCTAACGGTCTCGTCGCCGTTCTTCTTTTCCCCTAAATTCACATTCGCACAGCGCGGTAAAAGCGCTCTGTCCTTACCCCGACGACGACAAATAAGAGTACCGCGCGATAAAACGCTTCTTTCCTCTTTTGCGTTTTGCGTCGTTAAGAGAAAACGGGGATAGCATTTCGACGATGCAGACGCTCTTTCGAGCAGAAGCATGTGGATTGGAAAGTGAGGAAAGATATGGAAAGGAACGAGTTTTTAAGCGCTTTAGTTTGTATTTGTGTGTCTCTCTCTCTGTCTCTGTTATTACAAGTTATTATTCCGATTCTGATTCTGGAACGTGTAACTCCCCGTCTTCGTAAGACCAACCAGCTGGTAAAGGGCAGTTGTTGTCGAGGAGGTATTGTAAACATTCGAGGTGGTTGTGCGCTCCTTCTACGGCCTCAGAGTCCCACTGCGCTTTGGCGGTTTCGTGCAAATACTTCAAACAGTCGAAGTGGCCTTTCTTGGCCGCATCCTCGCACGCATATGTGTTATATTTATCAAACTTACGCTCAACAAGATACTCAAGTATGTGAAGATGACCATTAAAAGCCGCCCAAGAGGCAGTTCTCGAATCCCAAGGCGCTTTGGCTTCTTCGCGTAAGTATTTGAGGCACTCGAGATGACCGTTTGAGGCAGCATATGCACACGCGTCCTCATCGATAGGACACTCATTTGCAACGCAATACTTTACCATTTCCAGATTACCTTGACGTGCTGCGATTGAAATCGTCTCTTCATCCCACTCGCACTTTTTCTCCTCTCGTATCCACTTGAGCAACTCGAGTTTATTCGTTTCAGCAACTCTCCAGCAGAAATATGATTTGTCCAGCTCTTCTCCAACGCTATTATACGTGCCCCACGGAAAATGCTCCCACGCAACTTCCAAAGTCGATATCGACGACATCTCTTCAATATAAAAATTCTCTTTCAACTCACCCGCGCGAGACGATCTCTTCACCAACTTTCTCGTCTCCGTATTCACCCCGTACAAGAATTTCAAATCATTCGCATTCAATCTCGGAAGAATATGTGTGAAACAAATATCGTCGCACTTCACGATCACATCCCACAAAGAATCTCTCTCCCCGATCCGCCTTTTCTGCGTTTCTCTCGTCGTCACTCCCGACATCGTTCGTTCTCTCTCTCGCTCGCTCGCGCGGTGAGGTGGTATTATTCTCGCATGTGATTGCAGAAAAAAAAGACGTTTGAGAGCAAAGCAAAAGGAATAAAAACAAACGGAAAATTCCCCACTTTGTTTCTTCACTTTTCTCTCTCTTTCTCTCGACATGAAGTACGACGTGACCGTACCCGTAGGCATTGGCGAGTTCACAACCACCACCAACGTTACGTCGTCGTCTGATGCGCAGAAAAAGAAAGGGAGATTCGATGCGGTTTCGGAACGAGAATCATCGTCAGAGGAAGAAGCGGGGGAAGGGAAAAACTCGTTGATGATTGGAAACGTGCGCGTCGACGTGCGCGATATAAACGAAGGAAAGAAGAAGAAAAACGAGGTGTATTGGAAGTACGACGATTCGGACGACGATGGTATGGATGATGACGAGGAAGACATTGAGTCGTATTCGTCCACCTCTTCTTCCTCTGATGATGGAGAAGACAACATGGAAGAGGAACAACTCTCGGATTCGGCGGAATACGAGCGGCAGTTGAAAGCAATCGCCGGGATGGCGTTGGATGGAGGGTACGGAGGAGGGTACTTGGTTCCAAGCCCGGGGTCGTCGTTTGGCGAGAGCAGCAGTTCGGGCGAAGAGGATGATTGGACGTCGAAAAAAGGACGGCAGAAAGCGTTGGCGAAGAAGCGCAGGGCGAAGCGAGCGGCGCAGGAACAATTGATGGAAGAGGAGGAGCTCGAAACGTACGTAGAATCGGTGTTGGAAACGTTGATGTATTTAGGCGAAGGGAGTTATATAGGATTACCGGCTGGGATGACGAAAATGAAATTAGAGTGCGTGAGGGATATCGTACATCAAAGAAGCGGCGGCTCGTCCGGCGGTTTCGTGTTTGAAACTTTGGGAGGCGGTAAGAGAATCCACGCCGTTATAAGGTTTCAGGGAAACTCGTCCGGGGCGAACAGAAGCGTGTCAACGCATTACGGTAAAGAGATCAAAGATAAAAGTAGAAATAGACGAAATAGACAACAAAGAGGGAGTAATGGTACCAGAAAAAACGCGACGCCGGTGTCGTTTATCAAAGCCGGCGAGGCGGCAGACTTGACCAAAGTAGAGTCCGAAGACGACGATGACAACGACGACGATATCGACGACAACGATGGTGAAAGAAAGATGTACGCGAATAGGGGATTACGACGAGCCGCTGAAGCCGAGGCGAAGGCAAACGCTTTGAGACGGGCGAGAAAGAAAGCGTCAAAAGGCGTTCCGATTGACGCCGGGAGAAACTACGCCGAATTTGAACAACACTCGAACGCTATTGGAAGTAAATTGATGGAAAAAATGGGCTTTACGCACGGCACTGGACTCGGTGCGAAGAGAGACGGGAAAGCAGAGCCAGTTGAGGCGGTGATGCGAAAGAAACGTGCCGGACTAGGCACTTGAGTAATGCAGTAGTACGAGGTAAGGGGTTTTGCTTTTTTGTTTCTCCTCTGTTTCTTTTCTCTCTTCGTTCGCGTGCGCAGTGATGTTCAATTTAGCTTAATCTTTTCTGACTATCCAACGTGAAGATACCAATGACAAATTTACTGAGCGCTTGCATTCGTTTCATTCGTTTGATGCTTTCTGTTCTATCCTTCCGACTGGCGTAGCATCTGACGACTTCCCTCTTTTATCTCTCCGTTGAATAAAGAATGATAGTACTTGTGTATCAAAAATGTAAACTAAAATGTAATACTACAACATTATCGCTACAAATCCATCGCTTCAAATGCCTCTTCCTGCGCGGTTTCGTACGACGGGTTTCGCGTCATGTTCTGTTCCTCTCTTTTCACAAAGTCTTCCTCTTTCGTATTCGTCGGGTCGTCGCCGGCGTCGGAAGTGTCGTCGCCGGTATCCTCCGTATCGTCGTCGCTTTCCGCTGGTTTCGCCGCTCGCCCGCATATATACGCAGAATGTTTCTCCAGTTCCTGCATGACTTCCTCTTTTGGACGCGTGATGAGATCGGATATGCGCCAAAATTGGCACGTGGACGCGACATTTGCGCCCGATCCCGAGCTCACTACCGTCCACGGATCGTGAGGGTTCCACTGAAAATCCGTGATAGGGTTCCTGTGCCCCGAGTGCGTGAAGAGAAGTTCATCCGGCGGAGCTTCGCCGAAACGAGACTTCTTCGGTTTGTTCGTATTTCCATCATCGCCTTCGCCGCTGTCGTTTTCGGCACCAGCGGTGGCGCCGTCAGTATTAGGTTTGTCGTTGTCGTTTGCCGTCGTGGTTGCTTCTTCGTCGCTACTATTCGTTCCTTTCTTCCGAGATAAGTCCCACACGTTCAAGCACCCGTCGTCCGAGGCAGATGCAAAGACATTTTCATCGTGCGGCGACCAACTCGCGCGAAGAATTTCGCCTTCGTGCGAGTGACTCATTATCACCATATCTTTTTCCGACGCGGTTTCTCCTTCTTGTTGTTTTTTGCCGCCTTTCCTCGGAGAGGAAAATTCCCCAATCTTTCTCCAATCCCAAACTTTTACAATCTTATCTTTACCACCAGTCGCGATTAAATTCGTATTCAGCGCGTTCCAATCGACCACGTGGACGTCGACCTCGCTCGCTTTCACCGCGTTCACCGGTTTCCCGTGATCGCACCGCGAGTCCCAAAATAATAACCTAGTGTCGTCCGATACCGAACACAAAATGTTCGAATCCGTCGGATGAAACGCCACGTCTTCCACCGTATCCGTGTGCCCTTTGAACGTGCATTGCGCGTTAAGTCGAACACCTTCCACGCCGCTCTCACTCGTCTTCACTTTCCCATTTCTATTACTACTATCCACCGCCGCGTTGGCGCTAAAATCCGGCAAATGCCAAACCAAAACGTTCGTATCTCTCCCGCCACTCGCCACTTTGTACTCCTTCGCGTGACAGTCCAACGCAAACTCGGCAAACTCAGTGTGCCCGCTTAAAATCAAATCCGGCGTGCTCGGTTTATAGTTCGCATCGTCGTTCCTCACGCGACACTCTTTAAACGACCTCCCCGGCTGTCTTTTCACGTCCCACACGTACAACTCCTCCGAATCCGTGTGCGTCACCAACACGTCCGGATTCAAACTCCCAAACGAGCGCATATTATTTACTTCCCCGGGATGTATAATCGCGTGCACTTTCTTAAAGAACCCGAGGTTAATGTTCGACACTCTCGGCCCGCCGCCTCCCGCGTTCTCTCCTCCGTTCGCTATACCGTTCGCGCCAGCCGAAGCGAACCCGCCGCCGTCCGTGCCGTCGTCAAACAGCATGTGTTCCGCCGCCGCCACTCTCGGTTTCGTCACGTCCACGTTGTAGCTTAAAATCGTATTCGCGTCCGCGCCTGGGTGCGCTCCGGTTTGTTCCGTGATGTACACTCTCTGCGAGAACTTGTACTGTTTATCTTCCAGGACCGATCCCCATCGAACGGCTAACGACGGCCAAGGGACGTTGAAGTTATTGAACCAGTCGTACACGAACGGGACTAACGTTTTCCATCGCTGGTAGGATTCGTCCGTTGGAACGTACATTATTCTCGCTTTTTTGAGAGGGTAAACCTACTACTCTCTCTCAAAATACTACTGCTACTGATGCGTTAAACAATGCGTCCCCTACTAAGAAAGAACTCTAGAATTGGATTTGGAATTGGAAAGCAGAGCGTTTGAATGCATACAGAAAGCGCCCCGGCAAAACTTAAAAAACCCTGATCTTTTACTGCAACTGTTGTTCACACAGTTATTGTATTTGTGAGTGCTGTTCTCTCTCCAGTTTTTGCTTAGTACGTGCTCAGTGTGCGTGTGTTTTGAAGTGAAGACTTCAGAACGTATTCAGATTGGTTCTTTGGTTGGTTGCTTCAGAACTAATCTACTCTTCGTTCTGTTAAACCTAACACGACAACACTTTTACACTCACGCACTACTCAGAAGAGAAAGAGAGAGAGAGAGAGAGAGAGAGAGAGAGAGAGAGAAAGCCACGATGTCTCGTTCTTCGTCTTGGACGAATTCGTCGTTTTTGTTCTCGTTTATGTCGTTTACGATGAGAGCAGTTTTGACGACGCTTTCCCCGTTGGGTTTACTCACGTTCAGCATCGTGGCGAGCACAACATCATCGAATATCTTCTTTACCGTTCGAGCGGAAGGCGAGCTGAAAGTCAGAGACGAAGGGCAACTGATCGCGTCGCAACACTTCCCCGTTTTCGGGTTTATTCCTCTGGAGAGTGTCATCCCACCGCTGGAATCAGCAGGAGAGGTGAAAATCACGTTAACCATATCTGGCGGGTCTGGAAAGCAGAAAGTGAGGACGACGCCGAAGAAAGACGGGACGTTTTGTTTACTCGACGTGCCTCCGGGAGATCACGAGCTACAAATAGTCGCGATTGGGTTTTCGTTTCCACCGATTGTCGTCTCCGTGGACGGGGAGAACGACGGGGAAGTTGTCGCGCGATACAGCGAAGACATGTCGACGATATTGCCGAAAGTGAAGATGCCGGAGAAAACGACGATTCAGACGACGAAGAAGAATGATGAGGAGAACGCGAAAATGGTCGACCGCGTCGTCATCGCGCCGGTATCAAAAGTAGACTACTTTGAACCTTCGAATCGAGTGACTTTGCTCGGGTTGTTGAAAAATCCGATGGTTTTGATGGTGTTGATGACGGTGGTTATGGCGGTGGCGGTGCCTTCGTTGATTAGAAACATGGATCCGGAAGCGCTCGAAGAATTAAAGAAGGAGATGGGTAAGGGTAACGTGTTTCAACAGATGGCAGCCGCGAATAAGGCGATGGATGCGAGCGTCGAGAAACAGGTAAATAGCAAATTTGGCGCGAAGGAGGAAAAAAATAGTGGCGAGAATGGCGGTAGTGCAAAGAAATAGTTGTTGTTATTGTTTTACACCAGACTAAAACTATATTTTCTAAACGCGCTACATTTATGCCTATCCTATCCTTGCAATTTATTACTTTGCCGCCGCTTCGTCGTCAAACATGGATTGCATTTGCTTCGTTTTTGCTTTCAATCCTTCTTTGGCGTCATCCGATGCCGTCGGGTGCGTTTCGCGCAACCGCTTCTTCGTGCCCTCTTCTTCTTCTACTACTTCTTTGTCCTCGTCTCCCTCCGTCCGCGCTCGTTTATTCGCCGCTCTTTTCGCCTCATCTTCGCCGTCCGTTTTTGTATCGTCGCTCATTTTCTTCTCCTCGGTGGTAGTCACCTTCCTCTTTGGCAATTTGCTAATCTCCGTCGGCGCCGGAGCGGTGTTGAAGTACGCGTGCTTCAACGCCTCTTGACACGAGATTCGTTTCTCTGGATCGTATTTCAAAAGCTGTTCCAACAAATCAATCGCTTCCAGGTTCGCGCTGCTCGACTTCCCCCCTACTCCGCTCTTCCCGCCAACTTCCACGCCGAAAATCTTCCTCAAATCCATCTTCTCTTTCCTCGGAAAACTCATCCAATCCGGCAGCGCCGCGCACCCTTCCCACTCCTCCTCCGTCGGCGTCCCTAAAACGTGGTAAATCTTCGTCAACTGATCTATATCCGAATTTCCCGCGCAAAACGGTTTCCTTAGCATCAACTCCGCGAATACCATCCCAACCGCCCACGAATCTACCTTCGGCCCGTACCTTTTGGCGCCCAACAAAAGCTCCGGCGCTCGGTACCATCTCGCAAACACCGCGCGAGTATACTCCCTCCCATTCTCCCGTTCTGGACTCCCAAAAGCTCTCGCTAAGCCAAAATCTGCCAACTTCAGCGCCCCGCTCTCGTGCACTAACAAGTTGTTCGGTTTCACGTCTCGATGTAAGATCCAATTTTGGTGACAAAACGCAATCGCCTCCAAACTCATCCTCAAATACGACTTCACGTCCGCGATGGACAAATCGATGCTCGAATCTTTAATAATCATCTCCAAATCCCCACCCGAGGCGAATTCAAACACCAAGTGTAAGTTCCTCTTCTTGCTAAACACGTCCACCAAAGGAACGACGTGTGGGTGGTGCAGCTCTCTGAGAAGTTTAATCTCCCGAATGGCGGTGAAGTTGATGCCTTCTTTCGCTTTCCCGAGACGGATTTTCTTAATCGCCACGAACTGCTGAGAATACGATTCATCGTTAGCATCATTCGTCATCGAGGCTTTGTAAACGATCCCGAACGTGCCTTCCCCGAGCGTTTCTAGCTTCGTGTATCGGTTTTTTGTCGTCGTCATCTCTCTCTTTAAACTCGCACGAGTTTGGGTGCTTTTTTTCTCGGAGACAGTCGAAATGGAGAAAATTTTGAAACATTTTCGACACAAAAAGAACCAAAGATGTCTCCTCCTCCTCCTCCTTCGGATTCGTCTGTATTAAACGCGGAGGCGAAACTGTTCGTTCCTGGCGTCGGGATGGTCACGCCGCCTCCGAAAGAGAAGAAGAAGAAGACGAACGTTATTGGTAAAGTCGAGGAAAAGGGAGGAGAAGAAATTTCCCCGTTGAATTGGGAGTTGAACGCGCGAAACGAGCGACTTCAATCGCCGTTTACGACGCCGCCGGTTTCGACGATTTCGACGAGCGCTGGTGGCGAAAAAGAAGCGACGAGGGGAGGAGGCATGACAACAAAAGTGATCGCGTTTACGCCGGCGACGGTGAAAGAACGAAAGGACGATCCGTTCGATAAGGAGATTTACTTGCAAAAAGCGGTGACTTTAGTCAAAGAGGAGTTTACTAAAGCTGCTTCTTTGTTGCACGAAAAGGAGGAAACGACGACGACTCGGACGACGGAAATGGCACTCCACGTGGAAGTGGTTCCGGCGGCGTCCTCGGAGGACGAAGAACCGACCCCGAGGGAAAGCAAAATGCTTTCGAAACCGCTTTTATTTAACGAACGACAACACAACGGCGACGACGACGAATGCGGAGGAACTACGAGTGGCGGTGTTCTCGTGGTGAAGGAATACGGGACGCATCAACCGCAAAATGTGGAGACTTTGTTTCCGGAGGAGTCGCGCGTTCCGCTTTTAGCGGTTTCGGCGGAGAAGAAAAGAGAAGAGCAATACGGCGCGAACGAGGAGGACATTCCGGACGAGTTGTTATGGACGAAAGAAACGTTAGCGCCGCTGTTAGGGGGTGGTTTGAATAGCATTAAGACAGTAAATACACGAACAGGAGAAGACGATAAGGAGGAGGAGTTAGCTACGAGCGTAAAATTGACGTTTACCAACTACGGCGCCGACGACGAGAACGTAGTCGCCGATTGGGGCGACGCGAAAGTGCCTCTGTTGTCCGCATCGGCTGGGAATACGCCGAGGTATCTAGACGGGGGTGGAGGGCTGTTGTCTCGGCAAGGCCCGTTTTCGTATGGGACCGCCGCGACTGATGAAGTCGAAGAACGCGTCGCGACTTCTTCCTCGTCGGGAGGCTACTCGTCGGGGTCGGAGTCGGAGTCTTCATCGGGCGATGATGATGAGGAGGAAGAAGATGATGACGGCAAAGAGAATCGACAGCATTCGGCAAAGTTATTGTTGGAGCAGTTCCTCATGAGCGAAAAAAAACAAAAGAAACATCCTATTGGTATGGGTTATAAGCAGAACAAAACAAATGACATAGCATCAACGAGAGCGAGAGAAACGACGGCGCATTCCATTCAGTTCAAACCGCTTCTCAAAACGCCTCCGCGACTGAAGAAAGTCGCTCATCATCTACACGAACAACCGCCGCAACAAAGATCACAAACGACGCAGACTGAAAGAGAATCGAGAAGACGAAGCACTTCATCACCATACACACTGCTCACGACACACACCGCCGAACTACGAAGAAATGCCTTGCGAGATGATCTGTGTTGCGTATTCCACGCCGTTCTCGTCTCGCGACCGGAAATTTTAGAGAAGCATTTGGCGCTTTCCTCGGCATCACCGTCGTCTTCTTTGCGAAATCGGGTCGCGTCTCTCGAACCGAGGAGATCAACCAGACGTCGTCTCGACCGATTTGAAGCGAACGTGGAAAGTTTTATGGTGTTCGCGTTGGGCGAAGAGGATGATAAAGGGCACCAGCAGCTTGTATCGTTTGACGCGTTCGCTCGCGCGATGCGAGTCGCGGCGACAGCGGCGGCGAGAATGACCACGCTTGAAGGCGTTCGCGATGCGGTGAACATTTTGAGTGACTTTGAGTCGTTGTTCACTCAAGATTGCGTGTACTCTTCCATAGTTCGCGAATGTTTAACTTCTGCCACAAATACGGATCAGATGTATCGCCACAGATGTTCGCGACGACTCCGAGCGTACAAATCCATCGTCTCCATCTTGAACAAAATCAAACGGTACGACCAGATGCGCGCTCAAGAATCCAACATCACCGTCGACCGCGTCTGTTTACTCTTGGCCGCCATAGACAGCACGGACACCGAATCCGAATCGCAAGAAGAATATTCTACGACAACGACGTCGCGGGACGGGGAAAATGACGCCGACGCTCGATACGTCTATCACCTCGTCTCTTCCGCGAAGCGCAAACTTTCAGCCGAAGTCGAGAGCGGCAATACTTACCAACGCGTCCAAGAGAATAACGGATACAACAAAATTAGTAGCAGTATACACAATAGCAATAGTAGCATACAAAGCATGTCTCTCTCTGAAGTCATCGCGCGACGAAGACAGATGGTCGACGCGTGGTTCGAGACGCAACGGTTTTAATTAATACTTAAAGTGCAGAGAGTTCTAAGAATATCTCGAAGTGAAACGTCATTCAATTTCACCCGCGCGAGCATAAATTCAATCACACTTCAATCATCAATGTCGCGCGCGATTTCCACCACATCGTTTGCGTCTAAACCAACATCATTGAGGCGAACCATGTCGTCGTCGTCGTCATCTCGACGCGCAGCGCGCGGTAAACATCAAATCAAAGCTGGTATTTTCGAAGACGTGTTGGATTCGTTGTTACCGAAACCAATGTCCGATGCGCGGAAACAGATGGAATATTTCGACGGCCCTGGGGGAATGCTGGCGAAAATCAACCCGCTCGCGAAGAAACCGACAATGAAAGCTCCGGAAGTGATTAGCACATCCTCCGCGCAAGTTTTGTTTGATTTTGCGAGCATGAGTCAACAGACTTTTGAAAGTGAGTTCGGTGCTTTGAATGACAACGTCATGGGAGGGCGTTCGGATGCGACGGCCATTCTCGAGAATGGAAAATTTGCGGTGTTGAAAGGGATGACGGAAGACCAGTTTGGTGGTTTTGCGTCTATGAAGAGCAGAGATTTCGATAAGGCGATTAATCTGAAAGAATTTGACGGCATTTCGGTGAGATGCAAAGGCGACGGGCAGCGATACAAGTTGATTTTATACGACACGGACGACTCGTTCAACGTGGCGTTTCATCAGACGTTTGAGTGTCCAAAAGGTGGCGGCAAGTTTGAAGACGTGAAGTTGTACTTTAAAGACTTCAAGCCAGTGCAGAGGGGGAGGTTAGTGAAGGAGAACGAGAGCGAGTATCGTTTGTGCGACGGGTCGAAAGTCATGGCGGTGCAGTTGATGTTGAGCAAGTTTTCGTACGGCATGGACGATAAAAACACTAATTACAAACCAGGGACGTTTGATATTGAAGTCGAACGCATGGAAGCGTTTAAGGATTAAAAAACGTGTTGTGGTGTGTGCGTGTCTTTGTATATCTGTAAACTCTAATTCAACTTAGCGCTGCTTTATTTTGCTACATCAGAAAATTAGAATCTGTATCTCCGTGTCTCTGTATCTCTACTTCTTCAAACGCGCCTGTTTTCTATCTATAGGCGCTACCACTTGCTTTGCTTTCTTTGTTTTCTTCGAGCTCCCGTCGGCTCTTTGAACCACCGGTTTTAAATTTGACTTTCGTTTTAAGAACCGGTTCTTTCCTTGCGACGGCAGCGTCTTTGCACACTTTCGCGGTGAGGAAGAAGGAATATGAGCACCTAACCTTTCGCGTTCTCCCCTATGCATCCTATGCACCAACTCGTGATCCTTCCGATTCTCTTCTTGTACCGATAGACAACACTCAGGGCACGTGTACGTATCCTTATTATTCAAATCAAAGTAAACGCCCTGATTCGCGTGAGGAAGATCGCTAGCATTCGCCGCTTTCGGGACGTTGAGCCTTTGATCTTCCGTGATATTTTCAAGCTCCTCGCCTATAAAGCAGGACACTCTGACGCCAAGTCTTCGAACGTCCAAGGGTTTTGTATCCCCATCAAACTCGTGGTATAACTTGTCGAACAAATCTTTGACTGTAGGAATCCAATCTTTGTAGCTTTGCGAAGCGCGCGGCAACCTTCTTTGCCTCGTCACTTGCTGGAAGTTGTGTTGGAACTTCGCGGTAATCATGATCTGTCGAGGTATGAAATTCAGGCGTTTCACCTCTTTGGAGACACCTTGTGCAAAACTTTCGAGAATTTTGAACAAGTATTCGTATTTGCTAATCCCTGGGTACCACGAGCGGTTCATGGAAACACCTCGTCTTCCAGGCGCACCATCTTGTACCGGCGGTGGTACGGTTTCCATCCCGACGCCCATGGCGACTGAGAATAAAAACGTATACGCCGTCGCGTGACACACTTTCGCGAGTTTGGCTTTGTGTGTGATGATATCTCCGCACGCTTTCACATCAAACGCGTTTAAATAGCGCTCCATGGAAGCTCCAATCCCTCCAATCTTCCTAATCGAAAGGGTGTTCAAGAACTTTAAAATGTATTCGCTGGTAAACGTCAAGATTTTCTGGCCGTTTGGTTTGTTCACGTCTGAACAAATTTTCGCCAAGCGCATGGACGGGCCACCACCGCCGGATACCGTCAGCTTTGCCTTTTCAAAAACTTCTTCTCGTATTTTCTTCATCGTTTTCTCCATTTCGTCGGCCTTTTCTTCCGGGGTCATCTCTCGTTCGTCAAACTTGAAATACTCGGTCATGTTCAAATACACCTCGTCGCTCGACGGCGCGAGGAAGTCTGGATCGTATTTCCTGTACACTTCATGACCAAGTTTGGCGATTTCCGCGTACCGATCAAAATCAACGTCCGTCACTAACAGTTCCTCAAACTCAAACGCTTTATCGTAACGTTTATCACCCAACTCTTTGCGTCTCGCCGTTTCCCACGCTTTCCTCTCTTCGTCGTCGTCTGGAAATCGTTCCCTTAAACCTTCCAGGTACGCCTGCTTCGCCGCTTTCCTCGTCTGTTTATTCACGTGATGTTTATACAACTTCATCGCCGTGTGTGTTGGCATGCCACTTCGAATCCCAAATTGCCTCGCCACGTACGACGCCGTCGTGCACACCGGTGCGCCGACAACAAATGGCATGTCCCTCAACACCGGATTATCCACAATCGCCGCTTGCGCGTAAAACATGTCGTAATCGAAATGGAACCACACGTGCGTCAAGTCCCTTTTCTGTTCCATCAACCTCAAAGTTTCCTCGCACGATTCTTCCAGCTCTTCAATCTCTTTCGCGCTCGTTCGCTTCCATCTCTCCAGGTTCGGAACGATCTGTTTCGTTTTTTGCTTTTCAATTTTCGAGCGTTCGGCGACGCCGGCGGGTGTTTTTTCCGTCAACTTTGCGATGACTTCTTGAACAACCTCGGTGCACGCGACGCCACTTTTTGCGCCGGTAAAGGCCCCTCCAGTCCGACCATCGCGAGGTTCTTGGTTTTCTTGTTTTTGTTCTTCTCGTTCTCGCTCGTCTGGAGGAGCGGTAAAAGGTTCTTCTTCTTCTTCTGGGTCTTCTTCTTCTTCTGGGTGCTCACATTCAAATTTTCGCATCAATCGTCGAATCTCTCGCTCTCGATTCGTCCCGTCGACGAGATGCATCTCGTAATTCTCCGCCAGCTTGAACTCCCCGTGTTCCCCGACAATCATCTCTTCGTCGTCGTCTGAATCGTCTTCGTCTTCTTCGTGTAATCCTTCTCTCTCCTCTCGACGATGACGATGATCTTCGCTCCTCCAAGTCTCCTCCTCCTCCATTCGCGCTCTCGTTTTCTTCCTTCTCTTCATCACCGCTGCTGCTGCTGATGATGATTCGTTCGTGTGAGTATTCCAACAATCGGATCCGTTCCCGAATTTGTGCATCATCGAATGTCCTCCTCCTACTCCTCCGTCTCCGTCTCGTTCGATGTCAGAAGCCTGGCGCAGCCAATCCGGCGACGGCGACGGCATCTTTTTCCTTCTTAATTTTGTATCTGTCTTTCTTTGTGCGTTTTTTAATGAACAGACTGACGAACATTTTCGCCACTTTTTACTAAAAAATGGGAGCAGAAGCAGCGTCAGTATCGCGGAGAAGAAGAAGAGAAGAAGAAGAAGAAGAAGAGAGAGGAGAAACAGACGAGGATTTAGAGGAAGATGATAACGGAAGTCTTCTCTCGGAAGGAGTCGTCGTCGGTGCAGATCCGCCAAAGGTGGGATCCTCGCACGAGGTGAAACTCGTTTCTCTGAATTCTGCGATGAAAAACAATCACAACGACGGAATGGTAACGGTGTTGGAGAAGGAGGAAGAGGACGATGGGAAGAAGACGAAGAAGACAAAGTCGGTGAAGATGATGATGATGGCGCTGAGATACACGCACGAGCGAGCGCCAGCCGCGGACGCGAGGAAGTCCGTTCGAGTGGTGAGGAGGAAAAATAATACTACTACTAACAACAACGAGCGCGGCGTGGTTGAAATCGAGTTTAGGAACAAAGAGGAAGAGAAGAGCGGGATACGGTATCGAGGGGTGACGAGTACGAGCGGTGGTGGTGGTGGTGGTGGTCGCGCGACGACGAAGAAGAAAAAGAAAAAGAAGAAGAGCGATGGAAAAGAAGAGGAAGAAAAGGAAACCGCCGACGATGCGGATGAAGACGAAGACGAAGACGACGAAGACGACGAAGACGATGATAACGTGGAATGTGCAATCTTATTTGATGGAAAAACCATCGAGTTTCGCGTGCTGGACGAAACCGTCGCCGGTTTAAGAGTGCAGCGGAAACGAGAGGACGAAGAGGAGAGCGGGATTGTCTCGAAACGATTGGATATTGGAGACGCCGCGGACGTGAAGAATAAGAGGAAGAAAGTGAATTTGTGATGATGATTTCGCGTAGTATTTTAGAAGATGTATAGAAGTTTATAGGGGCATTATGAAGTAGTATTTAGCGGGTATTTGAAAGAAGAAGAGAGTAAAACGTCGTGCGCTTGCTCGCGTTTTGTAACAACAGCAAATACGAATATTGCATTTACTCTCTCTACTATTAATAACGATAATAATAATAATAATAATAATAATACAACGATACCTAAAACTACTGCTCTACTGCAATTCTCTCTCTCTTTTCATCGTCACGAATTCGTCGGTGGCGCCATCCCCGCCGCCGCCTCCGCGTCTCTCTGATTATGCGGCTTTGGTCCGTTCGCGATTTGTTTCTTCAATTTCTTAAACCTTTTCGTCTTGGTGTGATTCTTCAACGCCAACGCGCTTTCGAAGTGCCTCCCGGTCACTTTGCAATAAAACTTCCCCATCCCCGGCACGTCCTCGTTTAACTCGGTTCGGTTCACCGTCCCAGGTTTCTCCGGTTCGTGATACTCGTCGTATAAAACGTCCACGTGCGTGGCTAAAAACGTCGCTCGGAGTTTCTGTTTGTGCAGGTACTTGTGGCCGTGATTGCCTTTGTGCTTGTGTTGTTTCGTTTTGCTTTTCGGCATTATTCTTATTCTTATTAGTACAACACACACACACGCTCTCTCTCTCTCTCTCTCTCTCTCTCTCTCTCTAGTACCAGTAGTCGTGCGTTTATTATTACGTGCGTGAAACAGTTCTTCTTCTCTTCTTCTTCTCTTTGTGCTGTTAAGGTGTTCTTCCCCCAACAACAACAGGGGCTGCTCTTTTGCTGTTTTTTTTTTGTTTCGACCAATTAAGTTTGAAAAAATTCAAACGTTTCTCTCTCTCTTTTCGCTCGTCAAACATCATCAGAATAAAGAGAGTATATACTTTCAAGCGCGCGCGTGAGAGAGACGCGCAAATACTATATATACACACACACACACACACACACGTGCCCGTATATATTGATTTCACGAATCCCCACGCGTTAGAGGAGGAGACGGAGGAGAGTAAAGAGAGAGAGAGCGAATACTAAAAGTAATACATAAAAATAAAAGATGAGTTCCGGAGTGATTCCAAACGACGACTGCAAACCGGCGTTCGATAAAGTCCGTCTCGGGAAAGTGAAATACGTGACGTATAAAATCGACGACAAAGCGGAGAAGACGGAAGTGTGCGCGATTGGAGAGACCAAGGTATGATGTTATTATTCGATATGGTTTTGTTTTTGTAGCAGCTGCGCGCCGATCATCGTTATTCTTCTTCGTACTCGCGAGCCGCGATCTCTCTTTCAGCAATCTGACACCAAACGTCTCTCTTATTTATTCTTTTCACAACTTTTGTTTACGAACGCGTACAGGCGGAGTTCAAATTTGAAAAATTCCTCTCGTTACTCCCGGAAACGGAGTCTCGATACGCGGTTCTCGATTGGGACGTGACCACGGACGACGGCAGGCAGTTTAGTAAGTTATTTTTTATCAGTTGGGTTCCGGACTCGTGTAAAGCGAAGGAGAAGATGTTGTACGCTTCGTCGAAGCAGAGTTTACGAAACGCCTTGAGCGGGGTGCACTTGGATCATCAAGCGGCGGATATGGACGACGTGACGGAAGAGATTTTCACCTTGAAAGCGCTTGGGAAGTAGGCAGAGAAAGAGAGAGAGAGAGAGAGAGAGCACCTATATAGCACAACACATATATAAAAAGATGGCGAACGAGACTATGAGAGTATTCATATTTGCGCAGACGAGAGAGAAAGAGAGCGCGAGAGAGAGAGAGAGACCTTACCCATATACATACAACAAAACCCGATATTTTTAATAAGTAATAGTACGTAGAACAGTAAAAGTGAAGAGAGAAAGAGAGAGAGAGACGCTGCGCAAACATTGGTCGTTGGAATACGTTCACATTCTTACGCCTTGAATTCAAGCGATGCTTCACAACTTCGTCAACAAAGCGCAAACCATCATGATTTAAAACGCAGAGTATATATCGAAAAAGAAATCGAACAAAATGACATCCTCCTCTCACACTGACTCTTCCTCTCCGTTAAACCCGCGTCGTCGCGCTCTCTATCACTCTCACGTCCTCCGACGTCTCCCGAAATTCGCCTCCGCGTTTGCATACGGCGCGAGCATTTTAACGCCAAACATCCCATCGCAAATGCTCGACTACATCATCGTCGTCGACGACGCTCGCGCATGGCACGAAGTAAACATGCGTTTGAATCCCTCGCACTATTCGAGAGTTTTACGCTTCTTCGGAGCGAGTGCTGTCGATGCGATGTCGAACACTATCGGCGTTGGGGTACATTTCAACGCGTACGTGGACATTGAAACTCCGAATTTGGAGGCGTTCAAGCAGACGAGATATAAATACGGCGTCGTCGAGCGGAGGACGATTGAAAGGGACGTGGAAGGATGGGATAATTTGTTTTTAGCTGGTAGGATGCAAAAACCGTACGAGCGGGTGATGGGTGTAAGAGAAGAAGAAGAAGAAGATGATGATAATGATGATGATAACGGTCTCGCGTTAGATGCGTTGAACGGTAAGAAGAACAAGAGAGCGGCGTTGGCATACGCTTTGTTAGTTTCGAGAGGAAGTGGGAAAAGTAAAGGGACGACGACGGTCGAAGAACGGGATTTGTACGAAACTATTGCGAATTTGAGTTACGATGGTGATATAAGACATGTTTTTGGTGCGGAAGATGCACAGAAAGCGAGGAGGATTGTGGACGGGTCGTTCGAGAAGATGCGAGAGTGGTACGAAGAGAGTTTTCGAGATTTTCGAGACTCGTTGGACGTGATTGATTACGACGTGGATTTGGATTCGAACTCGTTGTCGTCGTCGTCGTCGTCATCGTCACCATCACAGAAACCACGAGTACTCACTCACGATCATTCTCCGCAAGCGACGAGAAAGCTCCTCGCGATGCTCCCTCCGCCTTTTTTGGAAACCATGGTCGCCGGTGACTTGAGAAAGTTGGATATGGTTTCCCGAGAGGCAAACGCGGAGACCATCGCGCGTTCTATCCGAGAAACTTCACGAGATATCGTTCGTAAAAGTTCGCTCAGACAATCCATCTCTGCGGCACTGACGACAGATGTAGTCAAAGTAGTAACGTACGCGTACCAAAAGTTTAGCAAATACAGAATAGAGTAGTTTAGAAAAAAGTAGTAGTTTTAGATAGATAAGTGTGAATTTTTGTGCGTGTTGATGTGTGTACTGTATGTATAAGCGTGTGGTAATTATATATAATTTAAACCATTTCTAATTCTCTCCTCTCTCTCCTGCTCTCGCCCTCTCTCTGCTCTGTCTCCGTTTCTCTCTCTCTCTCTACTCTCTCTCTCTTCCTCTCTTACTCTCTTTCTCCAAATTGTGTCGTTTTGTTCGCGTTTATTTTTCTATTTCCTGCTAAAATTTTTCTTCTCAATTTAAAAATTTTATTGGACAAACACGTTGGAGAGTTGTCTGACTTGCCCTTTGACGGACATGTCGATGAAACCAGAACCGTCCTTACCGTATTGCACGACGAAACCACCCAACAAAGACTCATCAACTTCCGGCTTTAACTTGATGTTCTTCGCCCCAGTCATTTCTTGCAACTTCTTCGCAATCATGAATTGCTGCTCGTTTTCGAGCTTCACCGCGCTCGTCACCGTCGCGACTTGCGTGTCCGTAGCCTCGCAAAACAACGTCTCAAATTCCTCGATGATCGCGGACAATTGGTTCATGCGCTTCTTGTCGACCAACAATTGCATAAAGTTGGTCGTGAACGCGTGGAACGACGCTTCCCCGGCTAATTTTTGCAAGATTTCTTTCTTCTTCTCTTCGCCTACAACCGGGTTGGCCAAAAACGCGGCGGTCCCTTCGTTGGCAGCCAAATAACCCGAGACGGTTTCCAAGTCGTCGTGCACGGCTTCCAAGGCGCCGGCGGATTTGCAGGCGTCAACCAAAGCGGCAGCGTAACCACCAGCGACCGGAGAGGAGGCCTAGAATAGAATAATTTCGTAAGTACGAGTTCATCGGAGGAATACGAATACGCGCGCGAGCAAATTATTATCTTCTTCCGCTTAAAAAAAAAGAGATATCCTAATCCAGAGGAGAGTAATCGAGAGGAAAAGATCTTTCCAGCCGCGAAAAATGATTGTCCGAAACGCGCTGAGAAGAGAACACAGACGACGTCTTTCGCCCGAGAAAACGATTACATCGGATGCAGAAAAGTGTATAGAAACTTTTGCACGACGATTGAAGTCTCACGAAGACTCGCAAACCGTCGTCTTCGTCCATCGTTCTCCCAATCAAGATGCATTTCAGTCCCTCCCTTGCACGCTTTCTTCTCCCTCTGTGTGTCCCTCTGAACGGCCCAGACACAACAAGAAAAACAAAAAAAAAAACTAATCGCCGATTTTTAAGCGTACCTTAGCTTGCGCTTGCGTGTTCACGATGCGTCTCGGCGCGACGTTTTTTCGTCGCAAAGAACTCGTGGAACCGGCGGTAGATCTCGCGAAGGAGATGGATTGCATAGAAGCGGCCATATTTAGTTAGAATATGTGTGTTTTGTTAAGAGTGTTTTTATGATGATGATTTGGATTTTTCCGCGTTTATCCCTTTTCTTCTCTTAGAAAAGAGATTTTTCACCTGACCTCGCGAGATGAGCATTTCTAGGGTGTCAAAATTTAAAAAACGTAGCAGAAAAACAACGATTTCCACTTCATCACGTCCAAAACAAGCGCTGTTGTAGGTGTCGTTGTTGTTGGTATTGTTTGCGGTGGTGAGAGACAGAGAGTAGCGATAGTTTATTCATTAGCAGCGGGAGGAGCGACTGCGACAGCAGCGACGACGTTAACGATTCAGACGACGACGACGGTTTCTTTTACTTCTTCTTCTTCTTCAATCCGTTGTTGTTTCGGTTTTAGGAGTAGTTATACTGAGAAGAAGAGGAAGAATACTAATTCGGGAAGGACGAACGCGAGGGCGGCGAGAGAAACCACCAAGAATCAGAAACAAACCAACGAGGAGGATAACAACATGGCGGCTGCCGCGAAATCGCTCTCTCGCGGCGCCTTCATCCTCTTCGAAGGCGTGGATCGGTGCGGGAAAACCACCCAAGCGAGTAAACTCGTGGAAAGCTTGAACCAATCGGGAGTGGCGAGCGAGTTGTGGAGATACCCGGACCGAACGACGACGATTGGAAAAATGATCGACGATTACTTGCAGTGTAAAGCAGATAGCGACGACGCGTCCATGCACTTGTTATTCGCGGCCAACAGGTGGGAGAAGAAAAAAATGATGGAGGAAAAGTTGCGAGCGGGCGTGACGCTCGTCGTGGACCGGTACGGGTACTCCGGCGTCGCGTTTACTTCGGCGAAGAAATTACCAGGTTTAGACCAACAGTGGTGCAAACACAGCGAAACTGGCTTGGTGAAACCAGATTGTTTGATGTACATGGAAATCAGCGAAGATGCGGCGAAAAAGCGAGGTGGATTCGGCGAGGAAAGATACGAAACGACCGAGATGCAAAAAAATGTTCGAGAAGTTTTCGCGGATTTGCGAGAGGATTGGTGGAACGTCGTCGACGCTGACAGGACGATTGAAGAGGTCCAGAAAGACGTGCAAACGATTGCCAGAGATGCCGTGGAGAGGTGTAAACGAGGGAAAGAGTTGGAACATTTCGAGCCTGGATGGTAAAGAGAGAGAGTTTATGCGTTTTTTTAGTTTTGATCGTATTTATACATTTTCCATAGCACACTCTGCCCCCACACTTCGTAACAAGCAAAACATGGCACAGAACCCGCCTCCGACAAAGCATCATCGAAGAGTCGTCGATTACTGCTCCGACGAGGAGGAGGAGGACGAGGAGTTTGTGATCGAAGAAGAACTGAACAAGCTCTCCGCGCTCATCGAAACGTCTCTCGCGAACGCGTTCGGTTTCGCGTGTTGCGACGAATTGGCCGTCGACGAGAATTTGGAAACGAAACGGTTAAGCGCACACTTGAGGTTGATTTTAACACCACTCTCATCGTCGAAGAAAGAAGAGATGAAAAATGCCTGCGAAGAGTGCTTGACGACGCTGTGGCGTGTTTTGAGGGACGAAAGCTGTGGGTGGGATAAACCGACGTATCGAGAGTGCTTCGTTCTGAGTTCGTTACGGCTTTCACTGTGTACACTACTCGAGGGAAACTTACAGGAAGCGATGGAGTGTTTAGATACGGCGTTAATATTAGGTTGCCCTGGAGAAATGGCAAGACCGTTCGTAAGGGTGTTGGAGAAGTTACTGCGTCGATCGGCGGGCGGCGGAAATAGAGCGAGTAGTAATAGTTTAGTAAAGAAGCAAAAGGTGGCGGCGCGAGAGAAAGCTTTGGTGGTTGACAATGTTCTGCCCTCTTCTTCGTCACTAGTCCCGAAAATTCTCCACCCGTTGGAAAGAATGAACGATAACGCGACGTGGGAAGAATTTAAGGTGATGTATTTTAATAAGGATATGCCAGTGCAATTGCCGTCGGACAAAAGCATGCCGTGCGTCGAGAAATGGCGAGACTTGGCGTACTTCAAGGAAAGATTCGGGAAGCGGCTAATACCGTTGGAAGTTGGGAAATACGACGACGTGGAAAATTGGAAAGAAGAAATTGTGCCCTTGGAGGTGTTCATCGACGAACACTTGGCGCCGGACATTTTGAAGAAAGGAGACAAGAATAGTTTCGTTTCGTATTTAGCGCAACACCAACTTTTTGAACAAATACCGCAGCTGGCGATGGACTTTGAGACTCCGGTATGGTGTAACGCGGGACAATTTGAGCGATGTAACATCTGGCTTGGCACATCGAATACTATCACTCCTTGCCATTTTGACTCCTACGACAATATTTTCGGCCAAGTTTTCGGGTACAAGTTTGTTCGATTATACTTGGAGAGCGATTCGCAGTTCATGTATAAATCCGGCGGCGATTGGGAAACGACTCGGTCTTGGAAGGTGAAAGATGACGACGATAGAGACGGCGACGACAATAGCGAGAAAAAGGAAACCAAAAAGAAGTTCCGCAACGCGCAAGGCAACATCTCGCGCGTGGACGTGGAAGCTCCGGATTTAGAAAAATTCCCCGAGTTCGCTAAAGCTACGCCTATGGATGTCATATTAGGCCCGGGAGATTTCATATACATCCCGTCTCGAACGTGGCATTACGTCAGAAGTCTCACCGTTTCGTGTAGCTTGAACTTTTTGTTCTGAGCAATTTTATAGATGGATAGATAGAGATAATACGTAGAGGAGAGCCTTCCGACTTTTGTAACTTGCAACGAAAACCTCAAAGCACAGAAGATACACAACAATAACGTTATAACGAACTTTATCCAAAGAAATTCGACGCTCACAACACAAACACGCACAAACACACGCACGCGCATCCGCACACGAAGACAATCGATCAACCACTGCTCGCAACAAAACTATGTTCACCGCGCAACAACTCCAAGCCGCGCCGTATTCCCAGGACATCCAAAAATGGTTTCTCATGTGGTCCGCAACTTTCTTGTTTCTGAGAAATGTGCTTTTCCGTTCCAAAACCGCCGACTTTAGCAACCGCTTCGTGAGCATCGTCCACGCGTTGATCGCGATTTACTTGAGCTACGAGTCCTTTGAATCCATCGATTCGAGTATGTTTGATAAGGTTGGGACGAAAAATACCCCCGCGCAGACGTATTGCATGGCGGTGTCGTTGTCGTATTTCATATACGACTGTTTGTATTGCATCGTGACGTTCGAGTTCGACGCGGTCGTGCACCATATTTTTACCATCGGCGGGTTAACCAGCGGCGTGGTGAACCAGAAGTCCGGGGTGGAGTTGGTTGGTTGTTTGTTCTTAATGGAAGTATCCAACCCGAGCTTACACTTGCGGTCGTTACTTCGCGAGATGCGAATGAAAGACTCCATGTTTTCCACGTTGAACGACTTGCTCTTCGCCGGTCTGTTTCTCGTCTGTCGATTGGTTCTAGGCCCGCCGTTGGTGTATAAAACGTTGACGTGTAAAAACAGCGATTTGCTGGTAAAAATCGGTGCGTTTGGAATTTTAGCGGTGAGCGTGTTGTGGGGTTGGAAGATCATAAAGATGTTCATCAGCAAGGCGAAGAAGTTGTTAGGGATAGAGACGAGGAAGAGGAAGAGAGCGTAAAATAAAGTTCTCTCTCGAAGAGTCTTTTCTCCTCGAGGAGGGAGAATACGCGCGCGAAACGTTCGTTCACTCGAGAAAACAACAACACCAAGGAGAAAGAAAGGAGATGACTTTGTGCTCCGCTCTCCTCAACGAGAGGCCAGATGCCGACCGTCTTATTTATTCAAGCGTATTTAACAACATTTAAGTATTTTTCACCCAAGCTAAAAATAAATGCACACACATCCAACACATGCGTTGACCACCCGCGTCGTCGTCCCGCAAAATGTCCACATCGCACGTTTCCTCCTGGTCGCGACTCCTGCACGACGAAAGAGACCCCGAGATCGTTTCAAAAGAACAGAGAAACGCGCCGGCATCGATCTCGAGCGACGACGACGATTCAGACGACCAACCTCGACTGGCTTCCCCGGAGACCTTTTTTGCCATTTCGCAGCAAGGTCGTCCGTCGACGTCGAGCCGAGCGTTGAAAACCTTCGGACGAGCAAACAACAACAACCACCTAAAAGATCAGGCGCCGAGGAGTACCGACGACGAGAGCGTCGTCGTCCCCGAAAAACCTTTAGTATTATTAGGTCGTCTTAAAACGCGAACCACCGGGAAGAAGAAGAAAAAGACAAAAGTGCTCAAAAACGAAAAGTGCTCAGAAGAAGAAGAAGAGGAAAATTTCAAGCTCCGCGCGATTGTGATTCGATCACCGGAACCACACGCAAAGAAGAAGAAAGATCTAAAGTTTGCAAAAGCGTCGAATGATGAAGTGCACGCGAAAGTACACGACGGGTCCGCGCTGTTTCGAAGAGCTAAAGAACGGGAGGAAAAGAAGACTTTTAGGAACGACGACGACATCGCGCTCGTACCGGAGGAGAAACTTGAGCACTTATTGCGAATCTGTCGAGAGGCACCGGACGGCGAAAACTGGCGCGATAAAGTGAACGCGTTGGAGCGATTGAGCGAAATCTCACACGCGTATTCAATCTCTAGATCGTCGTCGATGTTTATCAGAGCCATCGAAGACGGAGGTAAACACGCGCAAGATTTACGCGCGTGTTTAGCCAAGGCGGCGTTGAAATTTCTACGCGCGGTGTGCGAGCACTGCGATGCTCCTCATTGCGTTTCAAATAGTAGCAACGCTTTGACGGTTTTAGGTAAGTGTATGTTGAAAAGAGCTAGCGATGGAAGCGCATTTTTGAAACAGGACGCGTTGGATGCTTTGAGACTTCTTCGCGAACGAATCGGTCCGAATGCATTTCTGAAAATTATACTCGCGCAGCCGTCCAACGTCAATCCGAGAGTGCGACGGACGATGGCTTTGTGTTTGAGCGAGGTGAGCAATAAAGAAAGGAAAATAGACAGACAAACTATCGAGCGAGTTTTATTAGTGAAAGATGTAATGGTCAAAGATGGTGACGCTGAAACGCGAGCGTACGCGAGGAAAATCTTTTCATCGTCCGGAAAGAATGTTTGAAATGTAATTCGTGTATTATTATTAAACCACGCACAAACTGCTATACTGTCTCCCCTTACTTACTTTCGCTTCTCTATGACAAAAAAATCTCTCGCTCTAATCATCGCTCTTCCCCGCCGCGTTTTCGTCCGTTCTGTATTGTTCCTTCCACTTGTCCCCTTTGTTCAACTTCGGCGCTCCTTTGTCCACCTCCGTGCTCGACAAGTTCAACGTCGATCCCAACGCGTTGTCGTCAAACTTCGTCACGTCCACGTCGTAATTTTCCACGGTCATGTTATCCTTTAACGTTTGCGTGACTGGTTGCGCTAACAAAGAATCTCTCCCCTTGGAATCGGCATCCGCTTCGTCACTCTTCGACTTGGCGTTCGCCATACCAATCGCGCTCGCCGCTAACTCCGCGCGTAACTTCTCTCTCGCCGCTTTCTCTTCTGGCGTTTCTTTCGCCAACTCTTCCTCTCTCTTCTTCAAATCGGCCATTTGTTCAGCCAACGGCGAGTTCGGGTCGACTTTCCCGGAAATGTTCGCCACGCGTTCCGTCGCGTTCTTCCCTCTCGAGTCTTCGCCGTATTTTTCGTACGTTCTCTCCTTGGTCAACATCTCGAGCATTTTCGCCGGTTCATACGAGCCTTCGTTGAAAATATCCGCCAATCTTGGGTACAACGAGCCGAACCCGAGCGGCAACACCAACCACGAGACGCCTTCCAAAGCGCCCAAAAAGGTCCCCGGCAACCCGTGCCCGGTGAAGGTTTTCGAGAGCAACGACAAGCCGACGATTGGCACCGTCGCCGCGGAAACGATCGGCGGAATCTTGTTCGTGATCTCGTCGTACTTTTTCATGAGCTCGTCCGCGTCAAACCCGTCCGCCGCCGCTCGAACTTTCACCGAAGAACGTTGTTGTTGTCCTCCTCTCGGAACGAAAAACTTATTCGATCGCAATTTGGATCCCGAAACGGACGATTGGTGTTTCGCCGAAACCAGCTTTGCGGAATACGTGTTGGTCATCATCATCATCGCAGACATCAAAATCAAGTGTGCAGAGTTACAAACAAAAACGAGTCGTTTGTGTCGCGTCGCAGGTTTGAGAGAATACGATAATATAAACTCTTCGTCGTGTGTTAAGTGAAGCGTGCTGATGATTTTTTCCCAGAAAGTTTTATCCACCAAACCAACCCAAAAGAAAGATCTTTTTTTCATGCAAGAGAGCACAAAAAAAAAGAATCGGCCAATTAAATTCTCTCTTATTCCAGCAGGAGGCACACGAGACAGAACAAAAGAAAAGAAGGAAAAACTCTTCATTAAAAACTAGTTATGGAGGATGTGATGAGGAAGTTTTAGTAAAGGAGGAGGAGGAGCTTTACTGCGCGAATCTAACGGGGAAAGATATGTCGTCTCTGGAGAACGGTTTTTTTGACGAGGAGAAAGAGTTTGAGAGGAAGAAGCGCAAGAAGTTTCGACATCTGATGAATCATCCCGAGCACTTCCTCCTCGGAAACGCGCTGGAAGAAACAACATTCGAGGAGGACGTGCGGGGGTGGCAGAAGAACCAGCACCAAAAAAGCGACAAAAACGAGAGCGGGAAATTGGCCCCGAGGGATTTTGTGCGCGGACTGTTCGCGGGACCTCGCACAGATAAAAAAATGGTCGAGGTGCAACTGTCTGACAAGAAGAAGAATGCGTCGGTATCTTTTTCGGGGTCGACGTACGACCGAAAGTCGACACGGATGGACATCGACGATTTCCTGCGTCACCGTGTACCACCCGACAGTAGTGGCGTGAACTTTTTGGGAGAAGGGCAACACTCGTTGTATCTCGCGCAGGAAGACGTGCCCGAGGCGATGGCGAAACATTTAGATTCGTTTAAACCGTACGCCGAAGGTCTCAAGCGATACGTATATAAGAGATGGAACGTAAGACTCAGTGCGAACATCCAAAGACGCGTGTGGATGAACCATGAACGCGTGGAAACGACGCCACATTACGACGATTACGATAACGTGTTATTCGTGTGGACGGGGAGGAAGACTGTACATTTGAAAGCGTTTCGTGGGGATGGATTTCATTTTTGCGTTGCGAATACTGAGGTTGCGAATCACGCCCATCCGGAAGCTTTACCAGATCCTGAGAGTTACGAGTATACGTTTGTTGTGAATGCTGGGGAAGCGGTTTTTATTCCGATGGGATGGATTCACCGCGTCGAATCGGATGAGGGAACGATTGCTATCGCGCACGAAATACAAGACGCTCTGAGTATTGAGTTCATACATAACACGGTCTCGCGTTTGGACTACCCTTGGGATGAAAGCTTATACCTGGTGCGAAGAAAAATTGAAAGCAAAATCGACTGGAAGTTTACTTCGCTCGTAGCTGAGTTGATAGATTCAAAGAACGAAGAGATAAAAACGCGAGCGAAGATTACTCACGAAAACGTCGCGTACATAAAGAGTAAATGCGAGGAAGGAAAAGAGGTCGAGTTTGAAATTAATAATCCCGAACAGCTCATGGAGAACGTTTCGCAATCTTGCGCTATACTCGTAGACGGAGGAAAAGAAGAAGGAATAGACGACGAAATCCCAAAGTATCGAAAAGATGTGCTCGCAATGAAGCCTTTGCAAGCCAAACTGCACACGTTGCAACTCTCTTTACTCAAAGACTATCTAGGCGAGAGTAAGTTTGAAAAGTGGATCGGCGACTGCTCTCTCAAATACGCCGAATCGCGAGGTCCAGAGTGGAAACGCGAGGACACGTGCAAGTCCATCTTGTGCGAAAAGGTGTACGAATACGATTTCCATCTAGCGTGCGAAGCCGTCGTGGAACTCGCTAGGCGTCGTAGTAGAAACAAAGAGCACGACGTTAAAAAAGAAGTCGACGACTGCCCGGGGTCGTCGTCGTCGTCCGTCGTGGAAGAATACAAGTCGTTGAGCTGGGATTATAAGCTCATCGGCGGATGGCCGAGGGGTAGCATCAGGAAGCCGTTCGATCCGCACGTCGCCGCGTTTGGTCTCCTTTAGTATTTAGTATTAATAGTAGTAGTTTAGAAGAGCTTTGTAAAATATTTTATAAAATATTTTATACGTTGTGAGAACCATCGGGCACGATTTCGATGGAACGCCCGATGAACGCGTGCGTTGCTTTCGCATCTTCACTTTGGTAACTCGCGTATTACACAACTTAACTTTTCCAATGGCATCAACGCTTTTGGTCGCCGCACCAACCTTACGCACTTCAAAGCACAACGAAACAAAGATCAACAAAGAAGTTCAGCGTTTCTTTTCATCGTCTGCTTTTTCGAGGAACGAGAAGCGTCGGTTGAGGACGTCTCTGTTATGCGCGTCGTCGTCGTCATCTGCCGACGACGACGAAACGTCGTCGTCCACATCCTCCTCTGCGCTTCCTCGTACTCCGGGAACCTCCGTGGACGCGTTAGATGCGGTCATGATGAGCCCCGAGACAGAGATCACGACGAAAACGACGAACCCGGATATTAAAACGTTCTCTGAGGACGTCCTCGCTGTCTGCTCGAAAGGCTATGATTTCGCGTTGCAATCGCTCGATAAAAAGTTAGACTTGGCCATAAAGCTCGATCCGGCGACGGGCGAGTTACTCTCGGACGACAACGAACAGTCGGTAAATTTGAGACAACAAAAAGGATTAGAGGAGGAGAAGTTTGCGATCGACGTGCTGGAGTGTTTAGCTTCTTCGTCTGGTAATGGTGGTGGCGAGGACAACAAACAACGCATTCGAGCGTTTGCGAGAGGACAACAAGTGCCGAAACGCTCGTACGCGTTGGCGGAGTTAAAGTTGAACGATATCGATCCTTCCAAGTTGTTAGCGCCGACGGAGAACACGATTACTGAGATTAAGAAGAAATTGGGCGTCGCGGTTGGAGCGTTGGTCATTGTGGGTGCGATTGTGACGAGTGGGGAAGACGTGGGCGCGGCGCCGTTTCAGGCCATCAAGACGTTTGTGTTTTTGAGTTTTTTATTAGCGTACGACGCGGTGGCGTTAAACGCGGGGGCGCAGAATTTGGTTTTGGATTTCGTCGCGAATTTGACGTCGGAGGAGTACAAGACTCGGTTGAGAAGACACGAGGCTGGGCATTTCTTGGTCGCGTATTTAACCGGCGTGTTGCCGAAAGGGTACACGTTGAGTTCGCTGGACGCGTTTAAACGGTTTGGACGATTGAACGTTCAAGCGGGGACGTTGTTTTGCGACGGACAGTTTCAAAACGAAGTGAAGAGAGGGAAGATTACGAGCACGTCGGTTGGGAGATTTGCGTGCGTGGCTTTAGCTGGAGTGTGCGCGGAATACGCGAAGTATGGCAACTCGGAAGGCGGCGCGGCGGATATTCAGCAGTTGGATCAACTGTTCAACGCGTTACAGTTTTCGCAAAAGAAATCGGACGACGAAGTCAGATGGGCGACGTTGAATACGATGGCAATCGTGAGGAGACACGAAGGTTTAGTGGACGAGTTGGCGAGAATGATGGGAACCGGAGAGAGCACGGCAAAGTTGATTTCAATCATAGAAGCGCGTTTAGCAAACGTAGCAGAAAAAGACATTTAGTCGAGTATATAATTTATTTGAGTCGCTTGCATGCTAAAAAGAATGTTTATTTACACGTCGTTTTTGTGTATGTACCAATGTATGTGTGCACCTAGGTACGTGTGCTAATCTCTCACGGCTTTCGCGCTTTCCAGAACAAGTAGTCCTTCTCTCGTAAAATCGTCACATCCGAGAACCCGATTGATTGTAACTGGTCCCGTAAATCCGCCGAGTTCCAAAATCGTAACCCGTTCGTCCCAGGTCTGCTCGCAGATAAGTCTCTCGATAACGTGCTCAACAATCTGTTCTGGTCGTCGTCCAAAAATGGCACGTTTGGCGTCGCAAACGTCGTCCCCGTGAATATTCTCCCTGGTTTCAACACGCGGAAGATTTCAGCGCACGCGCTCTGGACGTCCGGCCAGCAATGAATCGCCGCCGAAGCAGAGACACCACCAATGCTATCGTTCGCAAACGGCAATCGTCCAACATCCGCTCTTACGAATGCAATCTTATCCGCCGGTACGCTCGTATCTTTTTGTGCGCGCTCCATCGCTTCTTTTATCATACTCTCGCTAAAATCCAAAGCGACGATGCCGTCGTACTTGCCGCTCCTCGCAAACTCTCTCGTGAACAACCCTGAGCCACAGGAGCAGTCAATAATCACATCACCAACTGCATCTTCACCGAGTGCCTCCATTGCATTTTCCTTCTCGACTTCTACGCCCGGAAACCCGCTTCTCTTAAAATTATCTCTCCACCCTCTCTCGTACGCGAACGAGACCAACGGACTCTCAAACAACGCCTCGCCCGGTAAGTTCGATGTCGGTATTAAACGTTTAAACGGTTCCGGACTTAAGTCCCTGATCAACTTATCCAACGAAGGCACGTCGTTCTTCGCGACCAAGTCGAAGTACCCGTCTTCGTTCATCGGATACTTTCGTCGGTCTTTCTCCGTTTCTAAACGCTCGAACGTTATCGGAGAGGCCAACCGGTATTTTTCGTATGGGCTTTTCACCCCCGCGTTCATGTTGTTAGCGGTGGTGGTGGCCTCCTCCTCCTTTGAATCCGTAAACTCCGCCGGGATGGTCGTGTTTTTCATCGTCGCGTCTTCTTCACCGCTTTTGTCGTCGTCGTCGCCGCCGCCGCCGGTGGTATTCGTAGACGCTTTCGGAGCGTGACGTAATCTTTTTTTCCCGGGAACTCTTGGACTTTGAGCGCGGCGTGATGAGTACTTCACGGCCACGGAGAAAGAAGAAGAAGAAGAAGAAGAGACAGAGCGCGGCGACATTTTCGTTGTCGTCGTCGTCGTCGTCATCGCGTGGGAGAAGGGCATCATTGAAATCTTCTTGCGCGCGCACTTGATGTGGCGAATGTGTAAATTTGGGTGCCGAGTTTTGAAGTGGAGGGACCTTTACTACGTTTGATGTGACGCTAATACGGGGGTACCTCTCTTCGAATTAAATGTTTCTCTCTCTCTCTCTCTCTCTCTCTCTCTCTCTCTCTATTAATACAAAACTCTCTCTCTCTTCTTCTTCGAAAATTCTCTCTCTCTCTCTCTCTCTCTCTCTCTCTCGGCTATTAAGTAGTATAAATTTATATTCTCGGAATAGTGCGCAGAGCGTAAATCTCTCTCTCTCTCGAATCGTTTCGAATCGTTTACGCGATGCTCTTCTCGTACGCCGCGGCGTCCATCAACGAACCCGGCACGTCGGAAACCTTGACCTTCATCAACCACCCGCCTTCAAACGGCGAGTCGTTCACCGTACCCGGCGAATCGTTCAACGCTTCGTTGATTTCGATGACGGTGCCGGAAATCGGCGAGTACACGTCCGAAGCCGCCTTTACGGATTCGACGACGCCGAAAGACTTGGTCGCTTCCATCGCGGAGCCAACTTCTGGGAGTTCCACGTAGACGATGTCGCCTAATTCCGCTTGCGCGTGGTCGGTGATCCCAACCGTGGCGACGTCGCCGTCAATCTTCGCCCTGTCGTTTGAAAGAAAAAGAAAGAGAAAATATGTATCATCAGACACGTGTTGTTGCGAGAACGAAAAAAAGAAAATCCTGCAAAGAGGATGAGCGTTTTTGAACCGAAAACTCTCTCTCGGACGAATAATCCATCCATCTCTTTCTTCGTTTGGGTCATCTCTCATCGCGATGACGAGTGAACTTTGCGCGCGTTCGCTCGCTTTTCTCTCTCTATTTCTCTCTCTCTCTCTCTTCCTGCGTCCAAACTCGTCTCCTTCACTCTCGTTTACGCGATGTGCACATGAAATGTACGCGTCACAAAGGGATAAGAAAACAGAAGAGAGAGAAAGAAAACAAAAAAATGTGTTCCCGAACACCACAAAAGGAGGTACACCGAAGCGAAAGTTCACAGAGATTGGGAGAACGAGTTTGTACGAACGTACCACTCGTGCGAGCTCGCGTATTTCAACCCCTCGATGACGGTGCTGTACATTTGCACACCGCTCGCTCGGCTTAATAAAGGCGCGAACGCGGTCGTTTTGGAGGTGAACTGTTTCAAGGTTTGTCTGAGTGCCATGATGAAATCGTGTGTTGTTGTGCGTGTGAAGTGTGATGACCAGAGCGTTCCTCCTCTCTTTCATCTCTCTCTCTCGGAGGGGAATCGCTCGTTCTCGCCTTTTTCGCCTGTTTTTTTGTGTTTTTTAAGGGTGAACGACGCGCTCGCGAGAGAACACGTCGCTCGATTTTTTTTTTTTGGATTTCTTCTCTCTTTGGCAGGAACAAGGAGAAGAAGAAGAGAGGGAGTTTTTTGTGTTTCTGCCCCCTCTTCCTCCTTGTTCTCCTTTTGCTCTTTCTCTTTCTCTCTCTCTTTCTCTTTCGAGAGAGAACGAAAAAAGAACAACTCTCTTTGACGCTTTATTTCTATTTCCTCATCTGTGAAACACACACTTACACACACAACGCGTCGTAGAGTATTCGTCGCTATTTATTGTTTTTATTACACATAGTAGTAAAAGAATAAACCGTAATTATTGAGAGAAGAGAGGATGGTGGCAGCAGGAGCAGCCAGCGCCGAAACGATTGAGAACAACAACACGAATAACGATTCGTTGTATTCGGAAAAGCAACCCTATTACCAATCGCGCATCCAATTGTTCGAGAAGTACTTCACTCGCGAGCAAGAAAAGATCGCGCAGGCGAAAACGGACGACCGAGAAATCTCGGTCGCACTTCCGGATGGGAAAGAAATTAAAGCGGTGGCAAACGCGACGACACCGTGGGATATAGCCATGGGGATTTCGAAAAAGTTAGCGCAAGCGTCGTTGGTAGCGCACGTGGATGGGAACGATTGGGACATGAAGAGGCCACTGGAATCGAATTGTAAACTGCGGTTGTTTTCGTTCGACGATAAGGAAGGGAAGGAGTTGTATTGGCACTCGAGCGCGCACGTGTTGGGAGAAGCGTTGGAGTTGGAATACGGCGCGGATTTAACGATTGGCCCCGCCATCGAGGAAGGGTTCTATTACGATTGTTACTTAGGCGAGAAGACGTTGACGCCGGACAACGTGGAGGAAATCGAAAAGCGAATGAAGGCGATCATCGGAGAGAAACAGCCGTTTCAGAGAATCGTGGTCAGCCGAGACGAGGCGTTGGAAATGTTCGCGGAGAATAAATTTAAAGTGGAGTTGATTTCGAATTTACCGGAAGATGCGACGATTTCGTGTTATCGATGCGGACCCATGGTCGATTTGTGTCGAGGGCCTCACTTGCCGGATACCGCGTGGATCAAGAGTTTAAAAGTGACGCAGTGTTCTCGGGCGCATTGGAGAGCGGACGTGACGAAAGATCCACTGGTGAGAGTGTACGCGGTGACGTTTCCGAACGATAAGTTGATGAAAGAATACACGAGACGGATTGAAGAGGCGAAGCAAAGAGACCACAGATTGATCGGGATGAACCAAGAGTTGTTTTTTTTCAACGCTCTCAGTCCGGGGTCCTGCTTTTTCCAAAAAGACGGCGCGAAGATTTACAACACTCTGATTGAGTTTATTCGAGAGAAATATTGGGAATACGAGTACGACGAAGTCGTGACGCCGAACATTTATAACTTTGATTTGTGGAAAACCAGTGGCCACGCCGCGCACTATAAAGAAAACATGTTTGGTTTCGACGTCGAGAAGCAGGAATTCGGAATGAAACCGATGAATTGCCCGGGGCATTGCGTGATGTTTAGCCACCGTAAACGATCGTTTCGAGAGCTTCCGATGCGAGTCGCCGACTTTGGCGTGTTGCATCGAAACGAATTTAGCGGCGCTTTGCACGGTTTGACTCGCGTTCGTAGATTTCAGCAAGACGACGCGCACATCTTTTGTCGCCAAGACCAAATGGAGGAAGAGTTGACAGGTTTCTTGAAGTTTTTGGACGAGTGTTACGAGGTGTTTGGTCTGGATTACGAGATGAAATTATCCACGCGACCGGAAGGATACTTAGGCGAACTTGAAACGTGGAATAAAGCGGAAATGGCGTTAGAAGGCGCGTTAAAAGCGAGCGGGAAAGAGTGGGAACTCAACCCGGGAGACGGCGCGTTTTACGGTCCGAAAATTGACATCGCCGTCTTTGACGCCTTGCGAAGACGTTTCCAATGTGCCACGGTTCAACTCGATTTCCAACTCCCAATCCGATTTGACCTCGCGTATCAAAACGAACACAACGAAGACGAACGACCGATTATTATCCACAGAGCTGTGTTAGGTTCCGTCGAAAGAATGTTTGCCATCCTCACCGAACACTACGCCGGCAAGTGGCCGTATTGGCTTTCGCCGAGACAAGTGATGATTGTCCCAATCTCCGAACTTTCGTTAGAATACGCCAAAGACGTCCGCAGACGCATTCGCAAAGCCGGTCACCACGTAGAAGTGGACGCCTCGGACCGTAAAATGCAAAAGAAAGTTCGAGAGGCGCAGTTGGAGCAATTCAACTACATCTTAGTCGTCGGCGAACAAGAGAAAACGAACGACACCGTCAACGTGAGAACGAGAGATAATCAAGTTCACGGCGAGCGCAAGTTGGAAGATTTAATCCTCGTTTTGAACGAAGAGAAAAAAACACGAAGTTTAGAGTGCATGTTTGAAAAGGAGAAGAGAGAGAAAGCCGCCGCTGCCGAGGCCGAAAAGGTGGCGGCTCCCGAAGCGTAACATTTTTTAGAGTTGAATTTGGAATCATCATCATCAAGTAAACGCCATAATACTCCTGCACTTTTAAGGCCGGTAAAAGTATCATCATCATCATCGTCATCGCGAGGTTTCCATCATGCCAACGACACCATCAATACGAATAACGGCTTCCTCTTCCTCCTCGTCTTCTCCTGTTCCCGCGATGGTCACCATCAAACGAGAGCCACCGAACAAGTCGCGTCCGAATCTCACTCGCTTGGTCGCTTTTTTCCCAAGAGAAGAAGAAGAAGACAAAGATGAAGAAGTCGCGCGTTGCGTCGTGTGGAGAAAGAAAAAGACCGGAAAAACGCTGTTCGTCTCGAGTCTCGAGGTGAGCGAAAAGTTTCGCAGGCGAGGTATCGCGTCGAAACTTTTAGACGAAGTCGAACGGCTCGTGAAAGAATCGGACGCTTTGGAGACTGTTGAGCTCACGGTGAACGCGTGGAACGCGAACGCCATCGCGTTGTACGAGAAGAGAGGATTTAAAGCGTTGGAGGAAGCAGAGGGAGATGTGGTGAAAAAAATGATAGAGTTGGCGAAAGATCCTCTGAAGATGGTGCAGAAACGAATGACGATGACGTTGTGAAGATGTGATGTACAGATGTATATTTCTCGCGAATAAATGAACAGCCTCCTCGCGAGTGTGTGTGTGTGTGTGTGTGTGTGTGGTTCTCTCACTTCTTCGGCGTGGACGGGTGGTGTAACCTCTTAATCGCCATAGAGGCGAGTCTAGATGCCGGCGAATGAATGATACCGTTTGGTTGCTTCCCCTCGACGTCGTCTTTCGACGGCGGAAGGACGTTGCGAGGGAAGGAAAGTTTGAACACCGGCAACGAGTGCTTCTCCGAATCGCAGACGATGTGGTCGCCAATTTTCACGCATCGCTCGTCGATGACCACGAACGCGAGGACGTGAACGCGCGGAGAGATTTCATTGGTAAATTCCTCCCCGTTCCGTGGCGGCGAGGCGATCACACCGTGGGTTGGGTGAGCCGATGCGGAGGAACCGCCGCACACTTCCACCGAGGAAACGCGACAAATCGCCCGCGTCAAGGCGTAATTAATATCCTTCGTAAACCTGTATAAATAAACAATAGAAATAGAGAAAAGAGTGTAATAATATTAGCCACTACGCAGTAAAAGCAAAAGCAAGAACGAAAGCAAGAGCATATACAAAACGCACCAATCGCCGCTCGACGACACTCTCAATTTGGGATTCATACCATTTTGCATGATATCCTCCGTCGCTTTACACCCCGTGCCGTGGAAGAGCAAAGAAAAGCTCTTATCGCTCGCTCTTTTCAAACTGCTTTCGAAAACTTTGTACAGCTTCTCCCCGTGCATGCTTTGCTCGACCATATCAATCTCGTAGTTTCTCGTATCCAAATACGTTTTTCCGCATCGATACGGCTGCGTTTCCGAAAGCGGTTTCTCTTTGAGTAACTGTTCGACGCCGAGTCGTCGAGTGGAGAAGAGCACATCATCGCGCTCTTTCTTCTTCTTCGCGGCGAGCTGCTGCTGCTTTCGCGTGCGCACGCCAACTCGCTCTTCCTCTTCTTCTTCTTTCACCTCTTCTTCTTCTTCTTCTTCTTCTTCTTCTTCTTCTTCTTCACCTTCGTCGTCGTCGTCTTCCGCTTCAGCAACGCGCGAGGAAGCGCTCTTCACGGTTTTCGCCGCCGCTGCGGCGCGACGGCGCGCGTACAGATTCAACGGGAAGCACGGCACCACCACCGAAGCGGAAGCGTTGCTCCCACCACTCGCCGCGCCCTTGATTTTACTGTCGTCTTGTGCGCTCATTGCGTGCTTAAAGTGCAACAGCGCGCGCTTATTTTGGGAAAAAAGTTTACTCGTTAGATACGTCATCGCGTATTTTTTTCACATCACTAATAAACTAACAACTCTAATAAAATCTAAATCAGCTTTAATCTACACGCGAAAGTAAAGCTCTCGCACGCATTACCTTCTGCCTCCTGCGCTGTTCGTAGTGTTGAACCTCTGCTCTCTTTCCTGGTCTAATTTTTGGACGACTTTTCTGCGCAACTGCGCGATTTTCCCGCTTCGAAAATTCCTCAGCGCAAACGCTCTTTCCATGACTTCTTCGGCGTCGTCGCTGCGTTCCAACTGCGCGCGAATGCACCCGGCGACTTCTGGCAACGATTGACACTTGAGGATTTCCTTTTCGCACTTGAGGATTTGGGAGACGGCGACGCGGTGCCAGACTTTGAAGCCGTTGGCGAATAAGGAGTCGAATATGCGCGCGACGGTTTCGGACGGGAAGGATTCGAGAAAGACGCATACGAGCCATCTGGGTTCGCAACAGGCGAAATCGACGCCGATGTCATCGAGGTAGCGACTGAGTCGTTTGTTACGCCAGGTAAGGATGGAGTGAAGGACTCCAAATTCGCGGACGGTGCCACGTAAATCTCGGGCGTGTATTTCGCGGCACAACGCGTGGCCGTCTAAAGCGGCGGTGAAGATCCAGAAGGCAGTTTTCTCAATCGCTTCCTCGTCTTTTTTGTCGTCGTCGTCTGCTTCGCTTCTACTATTATTACTGCTACTGCTACTCGCGTTGAACGAATCTGAATTCCTTACCGCCAGCCATATGAACGCGGCGATATAGTTCATCCCCTGGCAGTACCCAGTTTTTGGATTCCTCCTGGAATACGCTCTTAAAATTCTTCTCAGCGCCTCCTTCCCGTGCGTCCGAAAAATGTCATTCTCGGGAAACGTTCGATCGACGTCTAAATCGATTTGCATCGCCCACTCCTCTTTCGCGCGTTTCTTCTCAGACTTAGATCTCTCAGAACCGTCGCGGTGGACATTGTACGTCGTGTCGTCGTCGTCGTCGTCGTCGTCGTCGTCATCATCATCATCATCATCCTCGTCGCTCTTCGTCGTCTTCCTCCCGTTCTTCTTCTTCTGTTTCGAACCGCCGCGAAACGAGGACGACGACGCCTTTGACGCCGAAAGCATTTCTCTCCCATCTTCCTCCTCCGCGCGTTCCACTAACCTCTCGTAACTCTCTTTCGCCATATCCGCAAACTGTCTCGCCCCGCTGAGTTCGTACCAAATCTCTCCTCTCTTTTCTTTCGGCGCGCCGAACGTTCTCACCGTTTTTTCCAACAGTTTTCCTTTTCTCGCTTTGACTGCTTTCTTCCATCGCTTGCCGTAGAGAAAGTCGTCGTCGTCGTCCGATGCCGCTGCTTCGGACGCAAAAGTGGCGATAGAAATATCGCGCGCGCATTGCGCGAGCTCGTTCGTCTCCCAGCACGCGTTGAGATGATCTCGCTCTTTCGTTCTCTCTGTGGTCTTCTTTTCTTCGTCGTCGTCTTTCACGGGCGCACACCGGAAATCGTGCCGACGAAATCCGTAAAAATCTTTCGAATCATCATCATCATCTTTAAGAAGAGGTCGTCGCGCTCGTTTCACCGGCGTCGGCGGTAACGGTTTGACGAGCGCTGAAGAGGAGGACGATGCTACCACCGGGTGCGAGCGAAGCGTCGTCGTCTGAATCGTCGTCCCGTTGTTGTTGTTCGTATCATCACTCGTCTTCGTTCGTGGTGTTGGTTGCTTTTCGTCTCTCATTTTTTTTTTTTTCTGAGGAATTTTATTTGACGAGACTTTTCCAGCGTGTGTTTGTGTCTCTGATCTCTCTTTCAATCTCTCTGCGTGTGTGCGCGTGTAAAGCTGAAACGAATATAATGAGTATCATCGCGCCGCGTCTCCCCCGCGAAGGCAAAAACGCGCGAAAGTGTGTTGTGCTGTTCGTTTTTGTTTTGGTTCGTGCGTTGTTGTCTCGTTCGTCGCGCATAGAGGTTGTTCGTTCTTCTTTCTTTGATCTCGTCGTGCTCTCATCACACATGCGAGACATTTGAGCACCCAGAACGACGAAAACACAGACGTGTCCTATTCTCCACTTCTATTATCCACACGAGACATCATGCAAGCGTACCAATCATCATCCATCACCGCGCGCAGTTTATGCGCGCTGTCTGCGGCCAAGAAACACCAAATGAAGAAGCAAAGAATCTCAACAACGGTCAAGGCGCAAGAGTTTATCGCGACGGATAAAGCGCCCGCCGCGGCTGGGCCGTACTCGCAAGGCATCAAGGTACGCATAAAAAGATTGGATTGATGATTTCTTCTCGCGAGTATTTGATTGGTTTTTTTCTCCTCTCTTTCTTACTCACTCTTTTCATCTCTCTCTTTCCTAGTCTGGCGGCCTCCTCTACACGTGCGGCTGCGTCGCGTTCGTCCCGGAAACCATGGAAATCGTCGAAGGTGGCATCGAAGCAGAAACGAGACAAGCGTTGACGAACATGGGCGAGATTTTGAAAGCCGGCGGTTCTGACTTTTCCAAGGTTGTCAAGACGACCATCTTCATCACGAACATGGCGGATTTCCCCAAAGTGAACGCTATTTACAGCGAATTCTTCAACACCCCGGGACCGGCGAGATCTACGGTTGGCGTCGCGTCTTTGCCAAAAGGTGGTTTAATTGAAATCGATGCCATCGCGGAGTGCTAAACGAGACGAGACTAAGAACAGAGAACGACGAGATTCGCGCGACTGAGAGATTCTTTCTTTCGACGAGAAGAAGTAAAGGAGGTTTGAGGAAATCGCAAAAAGACGGACGACGACGGCAAAATCAACAATTTAACATTAACATAGCAAATACTTAGTAGATGTGGACTTTCTGTGTGATTACGAATCGAATAATTCGTTATTTATTCTTCGTCCTATTCTTGTTCTTATTTACGTACTTTTCTGTTTTCTGCCCTCTGTGAGCGATTTTCTCAAAAACACAAAAAAGAGCTCTCGAGTGCTTTAACGAGAAAATTCTCAATTCGTTTAACAAATCAAATCATCATAAAAGTTCGCGTGCAAAACACACCGGCGCGAGCGTAGTAGTATATTTTCAGCGACTAAATCACACGAAGAAAATGCCGAGAACACCCATGGGTAGAGGCGGTGGCCGAGGTACGCGTCGCGTCGAGTGATGCGCGCTTTTTTTTCGCGCTGATTTTGTTGCCGCTTTCGTCTCGAATCGGCGGCGTGCAAATTTTGGTCGTTAATTTGGAAAACGATTCGCTCCGAGAGAGGACGCGCGCGAAGCGTCGATGCTCTTTTCGATGAGTACAATGGATGGCGCGCATGTGGATTGATACGATTTGATCTTTAGATTGATCGTGCGCTCGGTCGGTGATGATCCGCGCGCGCGTTTTACGACGGGGGCATTTGTTTTTTTAATTCTCTCTCCTCTCGTGCTCTCCTTCCTCTCGTTGGCCGTTTCCTCTCGTTCTTTGGTGGAGACTAACAAATATCTTCTCTTCTCTTTTTTAACCCTACGCAATGATAAAACACAGGTGGCGGAGGCAGAGGTGGCAGAGATGGCGGCAGAGGTGGCGGCAGAGGACGGGGCGGTCCGGGCGGCCGCGGCGGAGGCAGAGGCGGCAGAGATGGCGGCAGAGGTGGTCGCGGCGGAGGTCGCGGCGGAGGCAGAGGCGGCGGCAGAGGCGGCGGCGGCATGAAGGGTGGCGCCAAAGTGGTCGTCGAGAAGCATCGCCACGAAGGAATTTTCGTCGCCAGAGGGAAAGAAGACGCGTTGGTGACGAAGAACTTGGTCCCGGGCGATTCCGTGTACGGCGAGAAACGAATTTCCGTGGACGAAGCGGACGGAGGCAAAACCGAATACAGAGTGTGGAACCCGTTTCGCTCGAAAGTCGCCGCGGGTATTCTTGGCGGTTTGGATAACGTGCACATCAAACCAGGGACGAAATTATTGTATTTAGGTGGTGCATCCGGGACGACCGTTTCGCACTGTTCCGATATCGTCGGTCCGAACGGTTTGGTCTACGCGGTTGAGTTTTCTCACCGTTCAGGGAGAGATTTAGTGAACATGGCGAAGAAGAGGACCAACGTGATTCCAATTATTGAAGATGCCAGACATCCGCAAAAGTACCGCATGTTAGTTGGTATGGTTGATACTATCTTTGCAGATGTTGCACAACCAGATCAAGCGAGAATCGTCGCTTTAAATGCCCAATACTTTTTGAAACAAGGCGGTAACTTCATCGTCAGTATCAAATCGAGTTGCATCGATTCCACGGCGGCGCCGGAAGCCGTGTTCGCCAGAGAAGTCAAAAAGTTGCAAGAAGATGGATTTAAACCGAAAGAACAGTTGACTTTGGAACCGTACGAAAGAGATCACGCGATTGTTGTTGGTGCCTACCGCGTTTCGAAGGACAAAAAGTAAAAGATATGTGTTTTTGATGAGCGTAATAAAAACAACATTAACAACAATAAACTTTAGTAGAGAATAAAGAGAGAAAGGAGAGCGACGCGAGAGAAGGCGCGAAAAGAGAGAGAGAGAGAGAGAGATTATATAGTAGTTTACCTGTAAGATACAAATTAATATAAAACACATAACACAAACTTCATTGCCGTCGTTTTTTTCTTCTTCTTCTCTGTCTGTCTGTTGCTTGTTTGTTCTCTTCCCTTCAAACTTCTCCAATTTAATTTGTCCTCCTCCCCTTTGTAATCGTCAAATCAATTCGCCAAACAGCAAAACTGCTGACAAAAACACACACAAAAAGAAGAAGAAGAACGAGGATAAGAAGGAAATATGGTCGTCCTCGATGTCCCTCTCATGCAGCGCTTCCAGCCCGGTCGTTTTTACAAAGACTCGACGTCCATCAACGGCCTCGATTTTCACGAATCGGAACCGATTTTAGTCTCCACATCGGACGACGATTCGATACACGTGTACAACACGGAAACCGGTCAACGGACGAAAACTTTATACAGTAAGAAATACGGGTGTTCTGGGGTTAGATTTACGCACAGTAGCGAAGCGATTTTGTACGCGAGTAAACCGAAAGGAGGAAGCGGAGATGAAAAAAAGGCGGCAGATGCCTTGGTGAACGACCACGCGGTGAGGTATCACTGCATACACGACAACACGTACTTGAGATATTTTCGAGGTCACACCGATCAAGTGGTAGATATTAGCGTCTCTCCGAGAACCGATCAGTTTTTAACGTCCAGCGTGGACGGGACGACGCGAATGTGGGATTTACGGTCGCCGTCGTGCGCGGCTATTATAAAAATCCCAACCGGAGTCCCGAGAGCGCAATTCGATCATCAAGGTTTGATTTTTGCCGCGACCGCATCGGTGAACGAGGTTGTGTTATATGATGTTAGGAACTACGAGCAAGGACCGTTCGTCTCGTTTACGGTAGATCCGGTGTTGAGTAAGTCGGGGGATCTGCCGACATACGGCGTGTCGACGATGAAGTTTTCCATGGACGGAGAGAGTATTTTGGTCATGTGCGGGGGTGTGATTCATGTGATCGATGCGTTCAACGGAGAGAAAAAGTTGAAACTGAAAGTTCCGGGAGCGGAGTCATCGTTGGTACCGTTAGAACCGACGTGGACGCCGGATGGTCAGTTCATTTTGTGCGCCGGCGGTGGGGATCAAAAGATTCACGTGTGGTCGGCTGGCACAGGAGTGGAATTAGAGCCGTGGAGAAATAGACACGCCGGTGCGGTTGCGTGTATGAAATGGTCGCCGAATACGGCGCTAGTAGCGAGTGGGTGCACAGAAGGAGGTTTAGCGATGTACGTGCCGAGTAACGCGAAACGATAGAAAAATAAAAGGAGAGTTTTCTACTTGCGCAACGATTCGCAAATAATTTTTGCGCGTACTCGTTGTAATCGGTCGGTCACTCTATACTTCCCTAGGTAGCTGATGATGTTTAGTTCTTATCATTATCATTATTATTATTACACTGAGCACATGGTCGCACGAGAGATGACTCACATCTCCCGTCGTCGTCGTTCTGCGCTTTTTCACTTCCCGAACAACCCGCCGAACAACCCGCCGCCTTTGTTCTTCTTCTTCTTCAACTTTTGCTTCTCCTTCTCGAGATCTTTCTCGTCGACCCAGCCTTCCTCAGCATACGGCCCGCGTAAATCGAACCGTTCTCCGCCGTCAAACTCCGGCATTCCAAACGATGCCATTGGAAACGGAATCCCTCCTTTCACCGCCTCTTTCGACAACGCGTTCGCCGCTTTCGTATTTTCCGTCTTGATCTCATCCATCTCTTTCTTGCTCAACGTTTTCTTCATGAATCCACTCACTTTCGCGCGTCTTTTGTTCGCCTCTTCGTCGATTCGGCCGCCTTTTCTTCTTTTGGCGAGAATCTCTTGTTGTCGTTTGAACGTTTCGTCGCGTCCGTCGACGTCTTTGTTGTTTTGGAACCATCCTCCTGCGTTTAACGTGCTCCCATCATCATCGTATCTTCGCCTCTTCAAGAGGACGTGATTTTGATGGAAAATGAATCGATTCCTCTTCGTAGTATTCTTCGCGCTGCTCGTGTTGCTTTTGGAAACGCCTCCTGCTCCTCCTCCTCGCGCACAACAATAACTGCTCATCATCATCATCATCGTCGTAATACTACTACTACTCCTGATGACAAGAGACAAAGTAACGCGTCGCAAGAGTGAAGATATTTTTCCTCCCCTGGAAAGATATCTCCTCCCTGGAAAGAATGAGCGTCTTTATGTATAATGTTTGTGTACTTGTATTGATGCGTATGTTGTCTACTATTACTACTTCTCCTCCTACTACTCCTCCTACTACTACCTGCTGGACTCTACATCGACTCCCGAGGAGTCGTTTTTTTCCGATGAACGGCGGACAGACTTTTCAAGACGGACACGATGGCGACCGGGGAGACGTTCAGTCTGCACAATTCAATCACTCGGTCGCACATTTCCGAGGAGAAAAAATCCACGCCGGCGAGAGAGGCGAGCGTGCGCAAGCTTTCGTTGACTGTTTGATTCGTTTTCGTTGTTGTTCCGCGAAAGCAGAGGTTTAATAATACGAAAGCGCGGTGGAAGAAGAGAGAGAGAGAGAGAGAAAGAGAGTTAGTTGTTGTTCCCGAAAATTCAAAATTAGAAAGAAGAGAGAGAAGAAAGAGAGAACAAAAGAACAACACCATCATCGAGAGAAAAAAACGAGAAATAAAGACGACAAACGCGAGCTCTCTTCTCACCTCGAGCTTTCGACGGCGTCTCTCTCTCTTCCTCTTCTTCTTCTTCGCGCATCATCATCTTTACAAAAGTAAGTAAAAGTACTTTCGTGTGAAATGATGTTGAACGAAAGAAGGGACAAAAAAAAACGTTTAGGGTTTACTAAAACCCTAAAAAGAAACGGCACGCAAAAAAAAGGGCTCGAGAAAACAAAAGAGAGAATACAGCACACGTAACTACACGCGCACGCATTCAAGATGGCCGACGCTGAAGCTAAACCGGTGGTTGAATTCACCAAGGTACTGTTATCACACATAACAACAACCAGATTTTTTTTTTTAAAGATATGCCTTGAGATGCTTTTGTTTTTTCTCCCTTCTCTCTCGCGTGTGTGTGATGATGAGGCGGCGACTTTGACGAGAAGATGATGATCGTGCTTTTCTCTCTCTCGTCCTCATCCATCGGATGAAAGACTCACCACACGTATTCTTCTTCTGTCTTCTTCGATGATGACAACAACAATAATAATAACACTTCAAACGAACAGGATTTCCCGAAAAAAGACGCCGCCATCGCGGCCGGGTTCAAAGAAAAAGACGTCGCCAAAGTGTTCAAAGAGGGCGGTAAAAAAGGCGTCGAAATCGAAGGCGCCGCCGACATGTCCGGATTGACGTGCTTTTGCACGCGCATCCAAAACGCCAAAGGGGAGGTGAAACTCCTCGAAGTCGCCATGGAAGGGATGAACGCGATTCCAGACCCATCCGACGAGGAGGAAAGAAAAGGGTGCTCCGGGAAGATCTCCAAAATTATAATCTCCGAAAGCGAAGAGAAAGGACAAATCGCGATGGTGGCGTACGTCGCCGAAGAGACGAAGGACAAGCTGAACGCGAAGGATTGGTTGCAAGGCGTGTGCGATTCGGATTTGGGTGGTGGCGTCGGGGGAACCGTGGACGAAGGCGCGACGGATACCTGGGCGACGGTCACGTGCAAGGAAGATAAGGAGAAATTTTTCTTTTTGAAGATGAAGGATAACTGCTTGGGCGCGGCGATTGCGTATTTGAGAGAGAGAGATTTGTTCCAAGACGATTCGTCCTCGGAGGAGGGCGATAACCCGGCGGCGGACTTTGAGTGGTAAAGAATTTAACAATTTGCGAGAGAGAGAGAAAGAAAGAGAGAGACTTTTACGCTCGTAGTAGTAAAATCTTTAGTTTTGTTATTTCATCACAACAACAGAAACGTATCATATATTCGAGAACGAATCTTCTTTCTTTCATCAAACTCCGTTGTTTTAATTCACAAATGCTTCACTCCAAGACGTAACAACACACTCGTTCTGCTCCTAAATGCCGCCACCTCCAACGCTCCAACTCGGTTCGTCCGAACGCGCTACTTTCGGGTTATCTTCTGAAACTGTTTCGGATGAAGTCTCGTTGCCGTACATCGACGCCGTTTCCGCGCACGAATTGAAAGCGGCGGAAACGATGGTCCAAGAAGAGGTAATCAGACTCCTTCGTTTTATGACGTATTACGACGCGTGAGATACTACGAAACGCTCTTTTGTTCTCGTTCTCTCTCGCTGACTTCGTTCTCTTCTTCTTCTTCTTCTTTATTATGTTCTTATTATTAAACACAACAGATGCGCCGGATGCCGAAACGCGAGAAGGACTACTTGGCGGATGTGCGAGCTTCAACCTCGTCTCGATTCAAAGAAAAAGAATTCGCGCATTTAACGCCCGCCATGATAGAGGAGTACACGCGACGGTTCGAGAAGAACGAACCGAAGTTGAACCCAGATACGAGTCGGTACGAAGTTCCACCGCCTTCGGTGAAACACAAGACGAACGCGAGCAAATGGGAAGAGAGCGTCGCCAACGCGAAGAGTCAGTTGGAACACACGGCGTTGAGGATGCAAAACTTAGAGTTGATGCAAAAATACGCCGCGAACGCGTGGAGGAAACACTTAGAGGAGTTGGAAGAGGTGGTGAAGGAGTACGAAGGTTTAGTTCGAAAGGTGGACGATCAGTTAGAAATGGTGAATTCGAAGAGGAGGTTGTCCCAAGAGGAAGCGCAGGGACATTTGAGAGAATTGAACGACGAGTGGATTTCGATGACGAGGAAGTGCGCTTTGATAGAGGAGAAGTTGAGGCAAATGGAGAAAGACGAAGAGATTGGAATGCAATGATTCACCAATTTAGCACACATATATCTAGAAATACTATTTTGACTACAAATCTATTACCTGCTTTTTAACCCTTTTTAAAAACCTCTGTTAGAACTGAGCTCGATATCTGGGACACACGTGAAATACTGAATTCGAAGCACGCCGTCGTTGTTGTTGTTCTTGTTATCTCCTCCTTTTTCATCTTCTTCTTCTCCGCAAAACGCAAAAACGACGTTCTTCCTGGCCGCGTGCGCCATCCTCGTCACGGACGAACAACTCAACGGCGTCATCTTCTCCCCTCTCTCCAACACTCTCACCGTGAAATACGCGTGAAATAACATCGGATCTCCCGGATACGCCAAGTAATCACCACCAAACTTTGCCGCCGAGGTCATCGTAAACCCTTTCTCGTGTAAATCCTTGAACACTGCGCATTTATACCGATCAATTTTCGACATCTTCCTCCAAACTCTCCCCTTGTACGCCTCCTCCTCCTCCTCCTCGGGCGGCGCGTCGTCCAACTTTCGCGCGTCGTCGTCCATCTCGCTCGTGGTTAACGGCAACACCACCGAGCTCGATCTCCCTAAAACTTGCTCCCAGTCTACAATTCTATCCCTATTATTGCTGCTTTTCTTCTTCGTTTCTTCTTCTTTATCGTTTTTCTTCTTGGGTACTACTTTCTGTTTCTTCTTCGCCGCTCCGCCCCACTGGCTTTTCTTGCTCGCTTTCATCGCTCTCAACTGATTCCTCGTCGTCGTAATCTGAGGCTGCAACAAAAGCTCCCGTTCTTCCGCCTCCTCGTTAAAATCACTCGCATTCCGTTTCCTCTTTTTCGTTTTGAACCGCATCCTCGCCCACGCGTTCTCTTTCAGAACGTACACCTCCTCTTTGCTCAACAACACCGGTAACCCGCGAGTGGAATCTTGTTGCCG
>JACLAB010001615.1_pt1 | contig 63763 bp, 49 predicted proteins | sample 8027921 | NCBI WGS metagenome assembly JACLAB01 (sample SAMN15725117, study PRJNA655200) | protist metagenome | isolation source: fluorescence activated cell sorting (FACS) single amplified genomes of... | place: USA: West Boothbay Harbor, Gulf of Maine | collected 2000-07-19 | reverse complement strand
CGTCGTCGAGGTTCCGACGAAATTCATGCATCTTGGAGGTTAATTTTATCAAAAATAATGAAAACGGCGATGGGGTGATTTTCAAGTTGTTCAGGGTCTAGAATTACAAACTTTGTGCGTACATAGCGACGGCGCGCGGATGCGGTGTGCGCCGAAATCTCGCACGAATGATGAAAATATTATTTCACATCGATATTCGCAGCCCACTTGCGTGTTCAGGCCTTTCACGAGTTCTTTTAGTCGGTTATAAGTTGTACTCGAATTCCACTTGAATGGTACGTAACCGCACAGCGTATAGTTTCATCGCCGACTGACGACGTTGGACGTGATCTTTTTGGCCGAGCTCTTGTCGAGATGCTTAAACATTCCATGTTTGCTTCATAGAGCCGCTCATCAACCTCTTTCAACTTATTTCTCAAGAACTCAGCGGTCGGTGCTTGTGGCAGTGGAATTCGCTTCGCTCGCATCACCTTCTACTAGTAGTACTAGTAATATCATTGATACTGTATATAAAAATCGAAGCAATTGTTGTTGTTACACGAAGAAATCGCCGCCGCTGGCTGCGCTAAAACAAGACTACGGGTACTGTACTGAAGAAAACTATTTAACAATCATGGTGGCTTGGCCGGTGTTGCCGAAGTCGTGGGCGTGGTTGCGGATGCGGCATACGCCGCCGAAGCTGAAGCCGCTTGCTTTTTGCCCACCTTCCAAAACGCCCACGCGAGTTGGCTCTTGAGAAGCAACAATTGTAGCGGTAACAATGAAATGGCCACTGAATCTCCGAGGCGCTCGCGCATGCGAGTGAACACACCACGCTTTATCGTTTGCACGTCGGTCAAGTCTGTAGAGGATGATGCCGAAGACGACGTCTGTAATCCTTCGTTTGCCGCAGCGGCGATAAACTTGAAGCGATTCACTGGACTTCCGAGTTGTTCATTGATAAAGCGCAACAAGTTGTTCGCTTTGAGCACAAGTAACAAGTCTCGCGGAAGTTTTTCAAACAATTGCGATTGGTCCTCCAACTTGACGCCGAGAATTTGACGCATTACCATGCGTTTCCCCGCTGGCGACAACGAGTCCATCGTACTCGTGTGCGTCGACTGCTCCGCGTCATTCGGCTTCACGAGCGGGTCTTCGATGACTTGCGTTGGCATGAGCGCGAGGATGAGTTTGAAAAACTGAGACATGTCAGGATTGACGCCGAGCGACGCCGTGGCGTTTCGCAACGCGGCGTCGTCTGAACGAATCAACGCCAACCAAACGTTGGCCCATTTCATACGTAAGTCGTCATCCAGTGTACGGTACACACCATGATCGAGCAAAATGACGCGCCCCGTGCGGTCAACGAGAATGTTGCCTGGATGCGGGTCCACGTGAACAAAGCCGTAGACAAATGTCATCTTGGCGAACATCTTTTGTACGCGCCCGGCGACGTCGCCGATGTCCACACCGTTGCGACGCAAACTATCAACGTCATCGATACGGTCGCCTTGGCACCACTCCATGGTCAGCACCCGCCTCGAGCTTAAATGTCTATGTACGCGAGGGATGTGCAATTCGTCGTCGCTAAACTCATTCGAGAGCATCTTTGCAGCTTTCATCGCGTTGGCCGCCTCGGCTCCGAAATCGAGCTCCTCCGCCATGTGCCGCCGCGTCTCATCCGCAAGCCATTGAAATCGCAATCCCGGTATGAGCGAGCTGAGCAACGAATAAAACATCTCAATCGTCGCTAAATCACCCTTTAAGAACCTCGCCACCGGTCGCTGCTGAATCTTCACCGCCACGTCCTCGCCGGCAAACGTCTTTGCCCTATACACCTGCGCCAACGACGCGCTCGCTATCGGCACATGATGAAACTCCGCAAATGCCTCATCAATCGTCATCCCACCAAACTCCTCCTCAAACGTCATCGCATCCTCCGCAAACGTCCGCGCGCCCGAGTCATCCATTAAAACCTTCAACACATCCCGAAACGGCGCTGGGCTCACCGGCTGCGCCGCCACGTGCTGCCCCGCCTTGACGTAAATCCCACCCTGCGCGCGCGCCAAGTCTCGCATGCGCACCGCCACATCGTGCCACAATATCTGTCGACTCGCGCGCACCGCGTCGTCGTCATCCAACGCGCGAACGCGCGCGCGATGGTTCAGATAATCGACACAGTACATTGGAACAAAGTGCGACGATGCGGTGGCGAAACGCCGCGCGCTGTCGACGTGAAACCGCCACGGGGCGTCATCGCTCGACGTGGCTGTGATCGCCGCCGCCGCCGTCGCCGTCGACGCCACGACCGCGGTCGACGCGCGACGGAACATGGGCCGCGCCAGCGTGTGACGTCATACGTAGCCTCTTTTCGCGTGCACTTTTTCATGTTCGGCGCGCTCGCGCGACCGGTTCGCGTCGTTCGCGCGCCGGTGACGCGCACGACGCGCGTATTTTCGTCGTCGACGCTCGCGCCGGGCGATGCGCGCGGTCCGCGCACGCTGGAGGGCGCGAGAGCGCTGTGTAAGTTGGCCATGGTGTGCTACTGGGACGTCGGACAACGCGGATTTTTCGACGACGCGCGCGAGGGCGATGCGGGCGTGAATTTCGCCACGCCGTTTGGTTTTGAACCGCTCATTGGCGACGGGCGTGGGTTGCGGGATGATGTCGTGCGAGCGATGCCTGGGTTTCGCGCGCTCGAGTGGTTGGACGGGACGACGTCGGCGACGACGCGCGCGGGCGTGTTTCGCTTACTCGACGGCGCGGCGCGGGATTGGGTGATTGTTGCGTTTAGGGGCACGACGCCTAGTCCGTTGCGTGGGTTGTTTCGCGAGTCGCAAATCAATGGGCGCGCTGGCCAGACGACATGGGCGGCGGGCGAGGTGAGCGGTCGCGTGCATTCGGGCTACGCCGAAGCGTACGCTCGCGTTAAAAGCGATATAGAAGACGCCGTTCGGCGCGAGATGGATGCCACGGGCACGGCGAACACGAAAGTGGTGATAAGTGGACATAGTTTAGGTGGTGCTCTCGCGACGCTGTGCGCGGCGAGCTTGGCGAAGGAGTTTAAGGCAAACGTCATCGAGTGCGTGACATTTGGGCAGCCGAGAGTGGGCGACAAAGATTTCGTAGCATCTCTCGACGCGCAATCGTTACATTACGCGCGCGTCGTGCACGGTGGTGATTTGTTCGCGCGCGTGCCAACATCAGGATTTTGGTTGCCAACGTCGAATGAAGGACGATTTGGGTTGGAATACGCGCACGCGGGATCGATGTTTTGGACGGATTGCGGTTTGGGCGAGCGGCGGCACGCCTACGTGCCCAAAGGTCAAGGCGATCCGGATGGATTCTCCACCGACACGCGCATGGTGAATCCCGTGCGCGTGGCTAACGATCACTCTGGGTACGCGAGGTTTCTCGATGATCCCTCTATCGAAGCGTACTGGCCTGAAAGTGGAATGATTTAGCCGCGCGTTGTATAATAAAAGTGTCAAATTGTTGTTGTTGTTGATGTTACAGCACTGCATGAAAAAATAATACCGCGCGCAAAAGAAGAATGCACGTATAATGTTACGCGTCGTCGTCATCGTCGTCGTCGTCGCTCGTTTGCGTGCGCCGACGCGGAAGCTCGCGTTTGTCTGAAAGCGGAGGCACCACGGGCGACACCACGACGCCTACGGTTTCAAACACGCGCAGCGCGTTACGCATGGCGGTGCTCACGTCGCGGCTCGACTGTTCAATCTTTCCCACCACCTCCGCAATGTCGCGCCCAGACGATGGATTTTGCAACTGCGTCGTTAGAAGTTTTGCTCGCTCTGTCGTTTCGCGCGCGACTTGCACCGCGTCGGCAATGGCATTTTTCCTCTCATTCTTCTCTTCTTGCGTCAACCCCACGTCAAAGGCGTCGTCAAAATCTCCAGACGTCAGTGCACCGACGCTTTGCATCACCAATCCCAACTCCATCGATAAACGTCGCACGTACTCGCTCGCGTCGTCGCTCAAATTTGCAATGTCCCGCGCCGGGTCGGGCAAGTCGCCAATCTTTGTTCTAAATTCATTCACCAACGCATCGACGTTAAACGCATCCAAACGCGTCAGCGCCTCCCTCGTCTCTTGTGCCAATAACTCCACCTCATTCGCGCTCGTCTCCATCGCATCCAGCGTCGCCGGCAATTCTGCCAACGTCGCGCGAGACAACGCTTCAACTTCCAACGCCGCGCGCTCCGCCGCCACAGCGGCGGCGTCCATCGACGCACACGCGCGCTCCACCGCGCGCAACGTCGGAGCGACAACCGTGACGAGCGTCGCCGTCGTCATCGCCACGCTCGTCATCGTCAGCGCGCCGAGCGCGGCGTATGGATTCATGCGCGCGAGCGGCGACAGCGGCGGCGGCGGTGCCTCCGCGGTGGTTACCGACGCCGTGCGCGCCACCTTGGGGGGCGCGAGCGACGACAGCGGCGACGCCGCGCGCGTCACCGCGCTGTGACGGCCGCGGCGGTGGCGCGAGGGCGGTAACGACGGGCGCGCGCGCGCGGCGAGAGCGCGCATTTGGTGCGCCGAGGTGTGCGGCGCGATGCGGAGCGGGACGGAGTGTTGATGGTATTACACAATGGTGAGCATTTCTGCAATGGATGTGAGCTTGACGCGAGGTTTCCCGCGAGATTCACCGAGCGCGCGTTCGTGGATGTCTAATTTTGCCCAGTCGCGAGCGGTGATGACGCGCACGGCGCGTTTGGCGAGCGCGGCGTCGACGCCGGATGCCGTCGGCTCTCGCGGAGGCGACCGCGCGAAATCGCTCGCCATTTTTGCGACGGTTTCTTCGGCGCACGTGAGATTGGTACCGATGATCCCCGTGGGGCCGCGTTTGAGCCAGCCCGTGACGTAGAGCCCGGGGATTTGTTTTGCTGTGGATTTGTCCGGGCTCGTCAGGACGGCGCCGTACTCATTTGGTACGACGCGCTCGCGTTCGTCAAATGGAAGAACAATTTGACTCGTGCTTTCGTCATTCACCGAAACCACGATCGGTTCGGCGCGATAGCCTACTGATCGCAATGCCATAGCGGTATTTACAGTCTCTGTTTCCCCAGAAGAGATCGCCTTTCGCGCGCCGGCGGCGCCGACGAGTTCGTTGCGCCCGAGCTTCATGGAACGCAAATTACCATTAGAGTCACCACCAAACTCCAGCGGGCTCGTTTTAAATCTGAAATTAAGCACCTTTGAAGCGTTTGTTTTCGGGGATTGATGTGCCTTTAACAGCACGTCATATGCGCGGCGCCGCGGTCGACTCGCGGCGAGGTCGGCTTCGTCTTCAGGCGCCAATCCAAATTCTTCGTCGTCAATCACCACACGCACATCTGGCAAGCCCAACACCTCGCGTAGCTCTTTAGGCGAAAATGACGCCTGCGCAACGCCCCGTCGACCGATGACGGATACTTTTTCTACGGGATGGCGTCTTAAAACATCCAACGCGTGCTCGCAAATGTCTGTCTTGGCCAACTCACTCTTATCGCGCAGCAATATACGCGCGCAATCTATGGCTACATTCCCCACACCAATCACTGCAACGTGTGGTTTTGGTGTTGACGCTAACGCACGCACCACGGCGTTGTGTGTGGCACTCTCAGGACCGTGCTCGGGATCGCCGTTGAACCACGCCACGAACTCGCGCGCGCTCATCACCCCCTCTAGCTCGGCTTCTCCAGGTACATCTAAAGTCCTATCCCCGCTCGAACCGTAGGCTAAAATCACACCGTGATAGCCATCGTATAATTCTCCCACCGACACGTCACGACCGAGTTGTACGTTGCCGTAGAAGCGAATATCGTCTCGCGTCGTCAACGTCTCGTGAAACTTATTCGTCACCAACTTTGTCTCCGCGTGGTCAGGCGCGACGCCGAATCGCACCAAGCCAAAAGGCGTTGGATACCGATCGAATACATCCACTACAGATCCGTCAAACGTCTTCGTGAGCGCGAGCGCGGCGTACATGCCCGCGGGACCGCTCCCAACGACGGCGAACCGACGCGACGAAGACGCCTCCGTCGCGTACGCCCTACACCACGCCGCAGTGTGTGTCGACGGAACGACATCGCGCAGGAGCGCGTGTAATAGTTTTGTCCGTACCATGCGTTTCAGAGTATCGCCTGCCTCTAGACGTGTCGCGCGGCGCACACTGAGGTACCTGAAAGAATCTCGAATTGCTTTTTGCGCCGGCGTCGCCGGCTAAGAAACGCGCGCCGTCATCAAACATTAAGCACAAAACATCAATCACCACGTTAAAATGTACCGCTAGTACGCGGCGGTGACGCGTTTGTAATTCGTACACGTAAAGAAAAATCGTAATTGACACTCGCGAGCGCTTTTTCCAGCATCAAACGGCGAGCGTCCTCATGATAATCATAATCGACATCGTCAACGCCTTCATCGTACATATCCATAGCCGCAAGGCGGTTCGCATGCGACTTAAGAATAGTATTTAATCGCGCCCAAATCCTTGCAATCCGCCTTGCGCCATTTCACATCCACCACGCCTCGATGCCGAATCGCAATCGCGTCAAACGCTAAATACGACAAATCCAAATGCCTCGCCGAACCCGGTCCTTCCCCGGTGCAGCACCACCGTTGATTCGACGGATTCGAGTGATGACACGGACACGAATCCGTAATCATCACCGTCACTGACTTCGCCCCTGAATCCACGCACCCGGCCCACGGTCCGAGCAACGACTCGCTCAACCCGCGTTGTCGTCCGGCGACGCACATCACCTCGAAGCATTGCCCGCAGAGATTCGTCAAACCGTAATCGTACCCGCCGTCCGTGTTAATCGCGCTGACGTAATGCGAAGGGATGTTGCGCCCGAGCTTGCACGAACCGGTGTAGATGCTCATGCCGTCCGGGCCGGGGCCGTCGGGACCGCCGTACCACGTCGCGGTGCCGATGCGCCACCCATCGTCCGCCGCGACGCGCGCCGCGACGCACGCCGCGACGGCGGACATCGCGAGAGCGCTGTATGTGCGCGTCGGGCGCGTCGTCTGAGTCGGGCGCGGCATGTGCGGCGAGAAATGAGGTGTGTTGTGGATGGTGCGTGTCTGTTCGCGTTCTCTCGCGCGCGGAGACGCGAACGGTCGCGAGTACAATACATACTACAATACTAGGATGGTTGTGGATGGTTGCCACGCGCACGGTGCGGTGAGGCGCGGGCGTGTGCGTGTACGGCGCTAGGAGCGACGGGCGGAGCGTCGACGGAGCGACGGCGCCGGGGTGGTTTTGGTGGATGGTTTCGCGGCGGTCGATTTGGATCGAGATTTGGACGACGACGCCGAAGAAGAAGAAGAAGAAGACGAAGACGAGGTGTTTTTCGCCCCACCGAGGGCGTAGGCTACGCCACCAATGACAACCATAGCCGCACTCAACGCCCCTTGCGCGTTCAAGCACTGTCGACTGTCGTTCGCGCAAAAGAAGACGTGCGAAAACGTAATCACGCCGACGGATCGAATCGCGTTGGACAACGCCAGTTGCGTCGCCCCGGCGCGCGTCACGATGGCCATCATCATCTTCACCATAAACGCACGACTGAGCATGTTACCAAACAGCACTTTGGCCACCTCGCGCGTGTCTCGCTCGCGCGCGTTGTAATACGACCACACTAATCCGTCGACGTCGCGCGCGGTGCGCGACATCGTATACGCCGCAAACGCCGCGAGACCGCTGCATCCCATCAACATCGTCTGCGCGTTCCCACTGAGCGGTGTGGCAGATTTTGACAAATATTCCATCGTCAATCCTCGAAACCCATAAAATACCGTGGCGGCGATGGCGATGACGACGCCGCGCGCGTCAACCGTCGCGTCGCTCGTCAACGCGTCGCCCGCCTTGACCGCCAACCCCCCGAGCACGATTGCAATCGCCGTAATCTGTCTCGACGTAAACGTGCGCGATAGAAATACACTAGATAACAACGCGCTGAATGGAATGAGTAATCCAGAGAGCGTTTGATACAGCGGACCGCCCAACGCGCGCATCGCTTCAAACGCGCACGTGAGCCCGCACAAATCAAACACCGGCAACGCCAACGCCGCGCGCGGAAACCCCGCGCGCGACGTCGACGACGACGTCGGTGTCCCCATCGTCGCCCTCACGCGGCGCTCGCGCGCGTACGACACGAACGACGACACGGCATCCGCGCAATAGATCATCCCAGTTAAAGGCTGCGCGCTCGGTGCGACGAGTTTCATGTTCAGCACCTCCTGCGCGGTGAGAAAGTAGCACACGCCAAAGGCGACGTGGAGCGCCATGATGGGTATGACGCCCGCCGGCGCGCGCGATGCGGCGCGCATCGCTCGTCGCGTGCGTCGGTGAATGGGGCGGCTGCAGACACTGACGCAGGTGGTTCAACGACGACATGGCGCCGCGTCGCGCGGCGAATGCCGACGACGACGACGACGACGACGACGATGCGTTTACCTTTGCCCCTGGGTTTACCTTTGATGGTTTCGACGACGACGACGACGACGGGCGCGGGGCGGCGGGGCGGTCGAAAACAATTGTTCGCGGTGGCGGCGGCGGACGCCAAGCGCCGTGGGATTTTTCAAGCGCACACGCCGAGGCGGCGCGTGAACTCGCGGCGAAGCGCATGACGAGCGTGGATGAGAAGATTTCTCGCGCGCGGGAGTCCGCGGTGGGGAAGACGCGCGGTGGGAAGGGGAAGAAGGCGGCGAGGGAGGAGGAGGATGTCGGGTACGGGAGCGCGAGCGAGGACGCGCCGTTACCGGGCGAAGAAGACGACGATGACGATGAGAGTGACGACGATGAGATCGATGATGATGAGGATGATGACGATGATGATGAGGATTCGGAGGGGGATTCGGATTCGGACGATGTCGATAGCGAGGCGGGTGAGTCGTCGGACGAGGACGAAGAGGACGAGGACGAAGAAGTGGAAGAAGAGGAAGACAAAGAGAAGGCGGCGGTGGCGGCTAGGACGGGAAAGAAGAATGAGACCAAGAAGAATGATCCTACTCTTGACTTCGATTCCTCGGATTCTGAATCGGATGGTGGGTTTCAAGAGCGCGCGGTGGTGAGCGGCGTCAAGGGCGATACGACGTTTGACGCGAAAGCGTTTGAGGAGTTGCACTTGTCTCGACCTCTCACGCGCGCGTGCGAGGTTTTAGGTTACAAAAAGCCGACTCCAATTCAAGCGGCAGTGATCCCAATCGCAATGACCGGGCGCGACGTCTGTGGACGCGCGGTGACGGGGAGTGGGAAAACCGCGGCGTTTATGTTGCCGCAATTGGAGCGCATGTTACATCGAGGTCCTCGACCACCGGCGGCGACGCACATTTTAGTGCTCGTACCCACTCGGGAATTAGCGGTTCAGGTGCATCAAATGACTGAGCGTTTGGCACAATTTACCACCATTCGCGCGGCGCTCGTTGTCGGTGGGTTGTCTGCAAATGTGCAAGCCGCGGCGTTGCGAACGCGACCCGAAGTCGTCGTCGCTACGCCCGGTCGAATCATCGATCACGTGCGTAACACGCACTCGTTCGGCTTGGAAGATTTAGCCACACTAATTTTAGACGAAGCCGACCGACTTTTAGAGATGGGGTTCTTGGAAGAAATCAAGGAGATTGTTCGACAATGTCCGAAGAAGCGCCAAACGCTCCTGTTTAGCGCCACGCTCACGGCGGGCGTCGAAGCTTTGGCGAGCCTTTCCATGAAGAACCCTGCGCGACTGTCAGCAGATACGCTCGGTACAGCGCCAGGTTCGCTCACGGAAGAAATTTTGAAGCTCAAGCCAAACCAGAGCGCGCAAAAGGAGGCATTTTTGATGGCCATTGTGAGCCGCTCGTACGACAAGTCGACGATTATCTTTTCCAAAACCAAACAGGAAGCGCACCGTTTGAAAATCATCTTTGGCTTGTCCGACATCAAAGCTGGGGAATTGCACGGTGATATGACTCAGACGCAACGTTTGGCGGCGCTGGATAATTTCAGAACTGGTCGCATCACGCACTTGATTGCCACCGACGTCGCCGCCCGCGGCTTGGACATTCCATCCGTCGACGCCGTGATTTCATTCGACGCGCCAAAGACTTTGGCCAGTTACCTCCATCGCGTCGGTCGTACCGCGCGTGCGGGAAAGAAGGGTACCGCGTTGACCTTTATGGAAGAGAGCGATCGTAAGTTAGTCAAGACCATAGCAAAGAGAGGGGCGAATTTAAAGGCGCGCATCGTTCCCGGGAACATTGTCGCCGAATGGCACAAAAAAATTGAAAACTTGGAGGATCAAATTGTTCAAGTCAACTACGAAGAACGCACGGAGCGACAATTACAAAAAGCAGAGATGGAAGCCACAAAAGCTGAAAACATGATTGCGCACGCGGCTGAAATTCACTCGCGTCCGGCGAAAACGTGGTTTCAAACAGAACGAGAAAAGCGCGCGACGCAAAAAGACGCCCTCAAAGCCGCCGACGCCGCGGAGACGGATTTAATCGACGGCAAGAGTCGCGGCAGAGCCGCTCGTCGCAGCACCAAGCGAGATCGTGACGCGCGCGGTCCAGATAAACTCCCAGACAGCAAGCGTGCGCGACGTAAACTCGCGCAGCAACAACTATACGCTAAAGAATACGGCGGCGAGGACGGTCCCGGCGCGCGCGGCGGCTTCAACGTCACCAAGGGTGTCCGAAGCGTGAAATCCATCGAACGCGAAGCCCGACTCACGGGCGGTGTCGCCAGCAAAGTCGTCCGCATGGTCAAAAACGCCACCGATCCCAAGGCAAAACAACGTCGCGCGGCGCAACGAAACAACGCAGACAACGACGACAACGACGACGACGAAGGCCGATTTCAACGCTCGGGCCGAGGCGCCGATTTCAAGGGCTCGTTCAAAGGACGCCCGGCGTCAAGCGACAAGCCGTTCAAATCCGCCAAGGGTAAATTCAAATCCGCCTCAAAGTACAAGCGCAAGAAGAAATAATACGCATAGTCACACGTATGCGCGCGCATCCTACCGCGCCCTCGACGACGGCGGAGGCGGGCGCGCGCGCGACCCGTGTAATACGACGCCGACGCGCAGTGTCTCTGTCCCAAGTGGGTCTCATGGTGATGTGATCCACGCCCTCGCGCGCCACTCTGCACCGCACGACGCGCGCGTCACCGCACACACGCACGCGCCCGCACGTCGCTGCGTGCGCTGCGCGCCACGATGACGACGACGTCCGCGTCCATGGCGTCGCGAACGACCGGCGCGAACACCCATGGGGCGTCAAAACGATCACCGATGCACATCGAATGGCGGGCGAATGCACGCCGACTACGCACGCAGACGCGGAGTAAACCACCGAAACGCGACACGGGCATCGCGAAGGAGGATGAGATATTCGATTCACGCGCGCATGAGAGCGCGGAGGGTGTGGGTGAGGCGACGGAGGCGCGAGGGAGAGGGCGCGCGAGGACGACGACGCGCAAGCGAGGCGTGGACCGAGGCGAGGGCGGGTATCAGAGTCGTTGGAGCACGACGAAGAGTGATGACGACGATGGGAGGTCTGGGTCGAGTGAGACGCGATGGGAGAAGTGTGATTTGAGTGGGTATAAGGAGTTGGGGTTTGAGAAGTCTGGGTTTAACGCGGAGGGCGAGACGTGGTGGGAGACGTGGCGGGAGACGTATTGTCGAGACGAGTATACTGGGGTGGAACACTTGGAACGGAGCGCGGATAAGTGGGCGAGAGATGCGGAGAGTAAAGAATGGCAAGAGAAATGGTGGGAGCGGTATTATGCCGACGGTAAGGTGGAACGTGGGGTGGAGAAGAGTGGACGAGAGGTGAGACAGGCGTGGTGGGAGAAGTGGGGCGAGCAACACGATGGTAAAGGAGCGACGTTGAAATGGACGGATAAATGGGCGGAGAATGGCACGGGCACGAGATGGGGTGATAAATGGGAGGAACGCATGAGTGCGATTGGTAGTGGTCGTAAGAGCGGAGAGACTTGGCGCGTGGGTAAGGATGGCGAGCGTTGGAGCCGAACGTGGGGCGAAGTCATCAGCCCGAATGGGAGCGTGCGCAAGTTTGGTCAGAGCACGAGCGGCGAAAAGTGGGACACCACGGTCACAGAGAGAGTGTATTTCGATCAAAACACGCCTTCGACGTGGCAGGAAACGCTCGATGCGAGCAAAAAACTCATGTCAATCGAAGTCATCGAAGAAGGCGACGACGACGATGACGACGACAAATTCATGCTTCGATGGATGGATGTGCGTTCATGATTACCAGACGTACACTGCTGTACCGCGCGCTTCTAGATAACCAATTAATTATATTCTTTTAATCACGATAATGAAATTAAATCAAACTGCTACTACAATTAAAAGTCCATACCGCTTTGGTTTGCCGCTTTGACTTCGCGCGTTTTTGACGTAAGCTTCGCCTCGTTCTCCACGTCGAGAGCCTTCCAAAACTTCTCCGTGAATAACTCGGTCGATTCATTTAAAGATTTTGTACCAGAGATGAGATCAAGAACCGTGGGTACTTGCTCAAAATCAAACTTCTCGCACGTCTCTGGATCCATCGGCACGCACACGCGCCCAGTCTTGGGGTGGATACAAAACGGCGCCTTCAACAAGTGATTCATGTGTCTGGAGACTTCAATATCAAGACGCGGGTAGATGTGACCGAACACAATCTTCTCTAAAATACCATCGAGCTTGTAGTTGCGCTTCACCTTGGCTTGTTCGCGGGTCACGAGCGTTTCGAGAAGTTCCCATCGCGCGACAGAGTCGGTGCCGCTCCTTTTAAACGCGCTCTCCAACTCAGAGCGAATGTCTTCGTCTTGAATCGAGTCCAAAATTGGCGTGTATTTGTCTTCATGCTCGAAAATTTTCTGCGCGGGCAAGTACACTTCGGTCCAGTATTTCTTCAAAACGTCGTTGTACGCGCGCTTGAGCGACGGATGCAAAGGCGTCGTGAGCGACAAACGCTTCGCCCCTGAAGCATCCGTCCCTTTATACACGGCAAAGTATTCCGCCACCGCCGAACGTGCTTCATCGCTCAATTTTCGCGCACGTTCATCGCTCACCCAGCAGTGAACCCCACGGCGACCAGAATACACCCACAACAAGTGCTTAAATCCAAAATCCTTGCGTAAACCGACGTCGAGCACCTTGATGGCGACAGTCATCAACGGCCAACACTTCCCACAAATGTTCGCCTCGCTGCAGCACGTGCGCACGTCATCGTAATCCGTCATATCGATATCAAACACCAATTCACGCTCGACCGGCTTGAAATCCACTCCATGCCTCTCGCTCGGTTTGCGGTTAAACACCGGCCCGATGTCAATCTTACTCGGCACCTTTCTCGCCAACCCGGCGCGGAATTCCTTGGCGTTGGGAAAATTTTGATACCTCGCGAAAATATCCCCATCAAGCGTAAAACAAAACTCCCGTCTATTCGTAAACGACTTATCAACCTGCGCGTGCTTCCCATCGTGCCCGTACGCCAACCACTTGTACATCAGATCCGCCGGGTAAAATTGTTGATAATACTCTCGCATGCTCCTCTTCACGCTCTCGGCGTTCACGTTCCCACTCCCCGCATCCGGTGGCACGTTCTCATTCGTCTCCATCGCAATCGCATCTTTATCCTCCATCTTTGCCTTCTTCGCCATCGGCGCGGCGTCGGCGTGTGCGTCGCTCGACATTGCCGCGTTCAAATACAAAACTCCACCACCGAGCGCGCGCGCTTTAACGCTTTGACGACGCTTTGACGACGACGACGACGATCTCACTGACGCTTCTCGCGCGCGATCCGAGCTCGAGCACACGACGTGTCTCGACGCGCGTGCGTGCGTGCGTGCGTGGCGACGGACGAGCGTTTCACGCGCGTCGCAGTGTCGCGCGCGCGCGGATGATTTTTGAATTTTTCACCTGTCGCCAATAAATTAGTACCCATACTTTTCGCCACCACACCCAAAAACCACGCACCCGGGCGACCGCGGCACTTCGCGCACCACAGTCGCCATATCTGTGTTGCTTTTTTGTCCGTCGCCTCGCCGCCGCTCTCGTCGCCTCGCGCGTTCTCGATGCATCTTTTATGTTCTCTTCCGTGCGTGTCGTTCGCGACATCGATCGCGACGTCCACAAACAAAACCATCTGTCACTCCATTCGCGTGGTGCCCATATCGCGCATGAAAAAGATGGTGTTATCTCATGGACACGCGCAGCCGTGGAGCGGCATTGGACGACGCAGGAAAGCGCGCACGACGCACCGCGATGGCGACAACGTCTGAAAACGCCGCATCGGTGGCAATCGTGGATGCGCACGTCGCCGCGGGGGTGCTGACGTCGGCGCAGGGCGCGTTGATTCGCGCGTTGATCGCGCTGGACCAGAGCCACTTGGTGCGCGCGTGGCCGGCGCCTGGGGTGGATGACGACGCCAAGCGCGCGTTCGCCGAGCAGTTGAGCGTGGCGGATGCTGGGTATCCGGGCGGGGTGGCAAAGTATATCGCAAACGCGCGTGGGTTGTTGGCGGCGTCTCGGGATGGGAAGAATCCATTCGAGGGGTGGACGCCGAGCGTGCCGGCGGGTAAGGTGGTGAAGTATGGCGGGCAGGAACACGTTGAACTCGAGCGCGTGGGCGTGGAAGAGGCGAGAGCGACGGCGTTCGTGCTCGTAGCCGGTGGATTGGGTGAGCGATTGGGATACTCTGGGATTAAAGTTGAATTGCCCGTGGAGCAAGCGAGCGAGACAAAGTATTTGGAGTTGTACGTGAAGAATATCTTGGCGTTGCAAAACCGAGAAGCGAGCGGCGACGGCGTGAGTGTCGGATGCTGCGGTGCGAAGAGTACCGCCGGTGCGGAGGTGAAAAGCCAAATGATTCCGCTCGCGATCATGACATCGGATGACACGCACGAGAAGACGCTTTCGTTGCTTGAAAAGAACGACTACTTTGGCGCGTCCAAGGAGCAAGTCACGTTAATCAAGCAAGAAAAAGTTCCGTGCTTGATTGACAACGATGCGCATTTGGCGCTCAAGGATGACGATCAATACAAGCTTCAACTCAAGCCGCACGGACACGGAGACGTGCACTCGTTGTTGCATACGAGCGGTTTGTTGTCCAAGTGGATGAGCCAAGGCAAGAAGTGGGTGGTGTTCTTCCAAGACACCAATTCCCTCGTGTTCCGCGTCATCCCGGGCGCGCTCGGGGTGTCCAAGTCCATGAACCTTGAATTCAACTCCCTTTGCGTGCCGCGTAAGGCTAAAGAAGCCGTCGGTGCGATTTCGTTGTTGACGCACACCGACGGTCGCAAGATGACCATCAACGTCGAATACAACCAACTCGATCCACTCTTGCGCGCGACAACCAACCCCGACGGCGACGTCAACGATGCCACTGGATTTTCGCCGTTCCCGGGTAACATCAACCAGCTCATCGTCAGCCTTCCGGAGTACGCCAAGCAATTGAAAAAGACGGGTGGTGCGATTGAAGAATTCGTCAACCCAAAGTACAAGGATTCCACCAAGACGACGTTCAAATCTCCGACGCGCTTGGAATGCATGATGCAAGATTACCCCAAGTCTCTCGGTACGAAAGCCAAGGTAGGTTTCACCGTGTTCGATAACTGGGTCGGATACAGCCCAGTGAAGAACTCGCCGGCGGATGGTTTGGCAAAGTTTAAAAACGGCGACCCGACGCACACGGCGACGAGCGGTGAATTTGAATTCTATGAATGCTGCGCCGAAATGTTGCGCTTGGCTGGTGCGGATATTCCCGCCGCCACGATCGATCAAGAATTCAACGGCATGAAGTTGCCCATGGGTCCGCGCGTAGTCATCGGTCCGAACTTTGCGAGCACGTTTGAAGAGCTCAAGGCGAAAATTGGCAAGCTCAAGATGACGGCGACGAGCACGTTGATCATTGATGGCGCTGACGTGTCAATCAAGAACCTCGATCTTGACGGTACACTTATCGTTGATGCGGTTAAGGGGCATTCGGTCGTCATCGATGGCGTAGTGAAGAACAAGGGATGGAACTGGAAGTCCATCGGCGGCGGATTTGGTAGCCGAAAGATTCGCGAAATCGACGCCCTTCGCGGTTTCACGGTGGAGAAGAAACCCGAGAATGAAGCGCGTTTCGTCTTCGAACAGCCGGGTTCAAGCAAGGTGCCGAGCGCGAAATAAGCTTGAAACCATGTGTAGATTCATTTTACAAGATTGAGGTAGGCAGTGAACGGGATTGTATTACGATCTTTTTATATTACTTCATGCACGGAATGCACGATGTCTTGGCTTCGCGAATCTCCGTCGAACTTTCACGTCCAAAGTAAATGGTACGCACTCCCTTGCATGCGCACCAAAATCCGCCGCAGCCTTTGACGCAGCCCTTCGCTGGGCCACAAATCGGCGCCTCTTCATCGAATTGCAACGTCAAATCTCCTCTAACGTTTCTGTCGCAAATGGCAATCTGGTTAAAGTATGTGACAAAGTCAGAGAAACTCATCCAAAACACGCCGTCGTTTTTGTCGTTGACGTATGCGAGCTCTTTAGCGATTTTCGGGTTTTGGGTCCACTCCTTGCTACCGTCAGACCATGCACCCTTCCATTCGAAAGTGGCCCAGGGATTACGAACTTTCACAAACTTCTGTCCGCCCATGCCAAACGTGCCGCCGGCGGTGCGCACAGAAATCACGGAGAATAGGTGACCGTTCACCAAACCCGTGGTTTCGTCCTTTGATTCACCACCCTTTTCCATCTTCGACACGGCGATGAGAGAACGTGAGCGGTCGTATTGCTGTAAGATGTTAAACAACTTATCGTTGACGATGTCCTCCTTGACTTCATCGTGATAGATGCGGTCCTTCTTGTCATTCTTATCATTCGGGTTGATAAACTTCATGTCGTGACGACGCCATGCGTGATTTTCACGACGTTTCAACAAAAAGACATTGTCACCAGTCAGCGTGTGCGTGGCCCACGTACCGAAACCGCCATCCATGGCGGCGTACGAGCCGAGAAATTTCGCCATCGCCTTCTCCATGATGAGCGGCCAAATTTCATTGTTGTGCGGTCTCATGTACATTGTTTGCTTCGTGCCCTTACGCACGGGAATGTAATCGTCAACAGTAATCACTTCCCACTTTCTTCGGCGGCCATTGTAAAAGCGCACGCGATACTTGCCGCGCGTCGACGCTTCGCGGTTCAGAATCAACTTCTTCACCGCGCCTGGGTGTTCACTCAAGCACGCCAGTGCCGCGACGAACCAGCAATCCCCAAGCGCACCTTGTACGCAATCTTTAGGTTCAATCTCTCCCTGATACAACACCATAGGCTTATCCTCGCCCTCGAGCAGCTCCCCGACGCGAATCCATTCGCATTTCCTCGCATCCTCCGGATTACCAATCGCCGTATCCCCAAACCACTCGCGATCGGTATACTTCCAGCAACTCGCGCACGGAAAGCACACCGTCTTCATAAACCATCGCCCACCGCCGCGCAAGTACGCACCCATGCACGGGAACATGAACGCCACCATCGCATTGTACACCAACACGAATGGCAACAACACGCATCGCAACGCCGGGTGACCGCCGCCCTCGCAGATCCCGAGCTCGCGCTCGCCCGACTCGATGTCCACCGCGGGCATGACGTCTCACCTCGGCGCCCTGGCGGCGTATAAATAGGTTAAATACAGCCGCGCGCGCGCGCGAATGAGGCGATGCGATCGTTCGCCAACGCTCCTCACTGTGCGACGACTCGACACCGCATCCGCGTCCGACGCGCGGGCGCACCGAAGCGAGCGCGCGATCGCGACACATCGCGCGCGATGTCGCGCAGCCGCGATCCGACGCCCGCGTCGCCGTCGTCTTCGCCGAGGAAAGGAACGAATCCATTGAACGTGACGTCAACGGCAGATGACGCTGACGATACTGCGGCGATGACACGCGTGATTAGCGCGCTCACGCGCGCGGCGACGAAAGATGACGTCAGTGGTGACTTGTTTGGGCCGGTGGCGAGCGCGAGCGGGGGGTCGGATGGGGATGGGCACGGACGAGGCGCTGGGACGTCGGCGCCTTCGACGAGCGGCGCCAGCGCGTCTTCGTCTTCGGACGACGACGATGGAAACAAGGGACGCGGGAAGAATGCAGCCGCGCGTCATGAGGCTATCATGGCGGTTGTAGATGCCTCGAGAGCGGCGATGAAGATTTCAGGCGACGTGTACGTGCGAGAGGTGGAGGATAGGTTGCCGAGACCGGTGCGAGCGGTGGTGCGCGGGACGAGACGTGAGGCGCGCGAGTTCGCGGATATCTTTTTCCCCACAGTGGCCGCGACGGCGATTCTGAGCGTGCGCGCGGTGTCTGAGGGTGGGAAAATATTGGTTCGTAAGGGTGGGGAGAGTTTAAGCGGCGTCGGAATGGCGGTGAAGCGCATTGATCCATCGAATTTTGGTGAACGCGTGAATAGCGTGCGAAGAAAGACGCTCAGCGCCGCGTCAGAGACGGTGAAGCGAATCGATACTTCTCGTCGATTGGCTGCGGATAACTTAAAACAGTTTGTAGACGAACGTCGTGATCAGTCTAAGCGCGTGGAACCCGATGCAAAGGTGGTAAAGGACAAGAAGCGCGGGAAGAAGAACTTGCCAGCGCCAGCTACGAAACATTTTCCAGGCTCGCGCACAACGAAAGACGCCAAGGTGTCCAAGGGTCAAGGTACTGACGGCGCGCAAGAGATTCGAGATATTCGCGTGATCCCGAGATTTGACCAAACGCGCTTACGAGATCCATTGAATGGTCTCGTACCCGCGCAGGCTTCGCAAAAAATAAAGGATGCGTTGAGGAAATTTGAAGACGTGGGCAATTTACCCGTCGTCGAATCCATCAAACCCAAGGTGAAGGAGTTCGTGCACGGTTTCGCCGAGCGACAGCGCGTGGTGATGAGCAACTTGCACGCCGCCACAGAGGGTGGTGTTGAAACCATGCGCGAGGCGCGTGCAGAATTAGTTCAGCGAGCGCGCGGGATGAAGCCAGTCGTTGCCGACGCGTTCGCCGCCGGCTTGGCACGCATGCGTAGGCCGAAATCAAAGGGCGATGGCGATGACGACGAGAAGAATCTACCATCGTCGTCCAATGCGCGCGAGTCACGCGGACCGATGACGACGGCGACATCAACGTCGTCATCGCCCCACGCGAGCAAGAGCGCGACGGCGTCCGCGGCACCGGCGCGCGCGGAGGAATTACTCGCCAAGCCCATTCGCTGGGTCGTACAGCCGCAAGACAACCTGTTCGACATCGCCTCCATCGCAGGTATCTCCGTCATGGACCTCGTTCGGTACAACAATCTCCGCCCAGACCCGCATACGAGTTTCATTAAACTCACGCCCGGACAGGAGCTCTACGTCCCGTCTCGAGCGCTCCTCGACCGCCTCCCCGCCGTAGACGTCGACGAAGAGCCCATGTACGAGCTCTCCGTCAAAGTCCGCCCTCCAAAGTCCGCGGCGCATAGATTCGTCAACCCAGCGTTACACTCCCGTAACGCACCCGCAGAAACTGTCGCCGCGGAAGTGGATGAAAAGAGACGAGCCTTTGCGCTCACGCTCGCCGGTTCGCTCGCGCTCGCGTGTTGCGCCTTTGCCGTCCGCGCCGTCCGCGCCGCCATCGACGCCGAAAACGACGACGACGACGGCGATCGCACCGGTGCATCTCCCAATGCCCCTTAAACCTCTGTCCATCATCGACATCAGCCATGTAATTAACGTACGCGAGTATTCAACCACGCGAGCCCAAAAATATTTCTCCCAACAAAACGTCACTTTCTATCCTCAGACTCGCGCTCGCACACAATCGGCGTCGATGTCACCACCGCCACCGTCCAAACGCCTCCGCGCGACGACGAACGCGCTGGCGATGCCGTCGACGCGTCCGCTCACGCCGAGCGAGTCGCTGTCGCACACCGAGGCGCGCCGGCGCGCGCGGCATCCTCCGCTCGAGGTGCAACCGCTGCCGATTATCGATCCCATGCGCACGGGCGAAGTCGGCGCACTGGGTCGGTTGGACAGCGAGCTCGTGCTCGAACCAGGGTACGCGAACGGTGCGTCGGCGTCGGCGTCGACGGCGAAAGCGGCGACGCATGGGAAAGCGTCGGGGGGCGGGGCGGTGAAGCTGAGCCAGGGGTCGAGCGCGTACGTGGGCGTGCACCGCGTACGAAGTCGTGGACGACAACGATGGCGGTCGATGATTGCTAAGACACATTTGGGGTATTTTGATGATGAGGGTGATGCGGCGGAGGCGGTGGATAGGGCGCACATTGTTATGTACGGTGAACCGAAGAATTTTGGCGAGGAGCGGTACTCAAACGAAGACTTGGCCAAGTGGCGGTCGGAGGATTACGGCATCGAGGAGCTTTTGAAAGAGATGCCTCCGCCCATGGGACATTTACCTGGCCGACGACCGAGATCGAACTTCAAGGGCGTGACGTGTGATAATCGCGCGAAGAAAATTAAGTTCAAGGTGGAGTTGTTTCATAAAGGGAAACAAGTGAGCATGGGATATTTCGACGACTTGCGCGAAGCCGCGCGCGCGTACGACATGGCGGCGTTGGTCTCGCGAGGAGATAACGCCGATACGAATTTCCCATTCGCAGATTACGAACATGATGGCACGATTGCACGCTTACACACGTTCAACGGTGATTTCGAGAAATATCGGGACACCGTGGTGACGCGAAACCGTGGTCCAAACGGCAAAAAGACGAGCAAGTATCTCGGCGTGCGAAAATTCTATCACGAGCACGTGGGCGGTAAGGTGACCATGAAGTGGCGCGCCGAGCTCGTTGTACGACACAAACGAATTGACTTGGGTTATTTCAATACCGAAGAAGACGCCGCACGCGCGGTGGATGCCGCTCGCATTGAGAACCCACCAGTCCGAATGAAATTACTGAACTTTCCAGCCGGATACGCATAGCCGAGACCAACGCAAGCTCCACCGTAGCAATACCATTACGAAACAAAAAAAACGGTCTCGACTGCGCGAGAATACTACGAACCGTGTTGTTTAGTTTGATGTTTTCGCCTGTACAAGGTGTAAATTACTTCGAGTTGAACACAATGACGCATAACACTCGCTGCAGGATTAGCGCGCTGTAACATACCATCGATACGCCGCTTCCATCTTTTATGTTATATGATTGAAATCGCTGAATCCATTACCGTCATACGCACACCAATTCTCACAAACTTATGCGCCAAGCTGTCGGTCCTCGCTCGATGCAGACGACTCGAGGACGAGCTCCGTAGAGCTCCACACAATGCGACGCGCGACGTCACCGGCGATGCACGGCGGTGCGTCTTCGCGCGTCGGAGCCGCACACGGCGGTGCTCCAACGCATGGTGCTCGTCGCGGGTTTTCGCGCCACGGCGCGCACGGTGTGCGACCGAGCCGCGCGCTCGTCGGCTTGGCGTGTGCGATCTTTCTGTTGGCCACTCGTGCGCTGCTGCGAGGGAGTTCTCGAGGCGAAATGCGAGCGAGAAAGCTCGAATGCGCGGAACCGCCGAGCGCTTGGAGCGTGAGCGATGCTTTGTCGCGCGTTAATGAGTTGACCCGGGCGAGCGAAGCGCTACGCACGACGGGGTTTACGGTTATATTGAACACGTACGAGCGCCGCGCGCAGTTGAAGCGCGCGGTGAAGCACTACTCAAAGTGTCGAGGCGTGGAGGGCATACGCGTGACGTGGAGCGAGCAGACAGCACCACCCGTAGAAGGAGTGGATACGGAGTATTTCGTGCAATACAAGGTTGGGTTTGTGAGATATCGGGCGTATGAAGGGACGACGATACAGAATAGGTTTGAGCCGTACGACGACATCGGGACGAGGGCGGTGTTTAACGTAGATGACGACGTATGGATCCCGTGCGATGCGTTATATCGTGGGTTTAGTGATTGGAAGAAAAGTCCTGATGCTCTCGTTGGGTATTTCCCACGAGATTACGCGCCAGCGACAAGTCCACCGGATGGATGTACGTGGAAATACGTCGCGAATGAATTCAAGCTTTGGCGTACGAGACGATACAGCATCATCCTCACCAAGGCGGCATTCATGGATCAAAAGTATTTAAAGCTGTACAAGGAAAAACTTCCTGAGGGTGTGCGTGAGTACATCGATAAACAACGAAACTGCGAAGATATTGCAATGCAGTTTCTGGTGTCGTCGGTGTCTCGCGAGCCGGTGAAATTCACGCGCGCGAGCTTCTTTTACTACTTGCGAGCAAAAATAGGTGGCGCGGGGTTGAGTGGTATTAGCAAAGGTTCTGATCACAAAGTCAAGCGTGGTGACTGCATAACGGACTTTCAAACGATGTTCGGGGCGACGTCGATCCCGCTCACCGAGGCGTTTTGGTAGAACATTCCTCAACCAACGTTGAGAGCATTTTAATCATACTTTTAGTTATTAGCGTTTTCGTTTACCACATGTTGCGCGAGGAAAGCCGCTGTGTACTCATCGGTATCTTCCAGTTTAAACGCACGACTGTAAATGAGAAGTTTCGAGCCGACGAACATGTCCCGTACGTCGTAATACGCATCCGCCGTCTTCTTCACCTTGGCGCGCTCGAGAAATTTACTCGAGAAACTATCCTTTGAGGCGCGCTCAAAAATAGACAGCGTATCATCAGCGACGTAATACGACACCACAAAACATCGCGAAGCGTCGAATTCGGTCACATCTCTATCGCTTCCATCGACACTCACCATGCGCGCGCGAAACTGCAACACGCATTTGTCGAAAGCGAATTGCTTTTCGATGCATCTCCGCGGCGCCTTTGGAATGAGCGAGATGCAGTTTTGCAGCGAGTCTTCTTCACTTCCGATAGCAAGCCCTTCGTGCGGGGGGATTCGATGCGCCGGCGGGGCGTCTTTGGGCTCGGAAACGTCGATTGGAGTGAAATCAGATTCACGCATGCCCTTCTTTTCAACGTACCACGACTTTGTAAATTCGTCTGCGGCGTATATGAAAAAGTTGCGTTTATACACGCGAATTAAGCCACCGACGCGCAAGTCGTCGGCAGTGACGTAATCGAACATGTCTTGCGTCGGCCCGTGCACACCGGCGTCTTCATCTTTGATTGGTAAACGCGAACGGTTCAGCATGGTTGATGATATACCGTACCCGCCGCCGCTCGGTTCGGCTTCAGAAATACTCACCGTGTCGTCGATGAGAAAATACTGCAAAACGAACTTGCGGCGATCATCGAATTGCGACTCGTCGTTCCACACGCAATAAAATCGAAGCACTTGTTTGTCGTGCGTGAGAAATTTTCCTCGTGCGTCTTTCTTTCGAGTCATCTTTGCGTCGCGCGCGGCGGCGGATTTTGATTTGGCGCCGCCATCCGGCTCGTCTCGGTCGCTCGGTACTTCGACGCCGAGGGTAGACTGCAGATACTCGCGCGTAAATGAATCGCAGCGATAAATAGTAAAAGTATTCCCGTAGATTTCAATCGACTCGCCGATTTTCAAATCACGCAGAGTCACTTGAGGAATGATGTGTCGCTTGAGAAAAGCGCCTTGCGGCATGCCACTATTCGCCTGACGCGGCTCGATGATTTTAATCGACCCGTCTTCCACGTGGTAGTAGATCACAAATTTTCGAATCCGTTTGGTTTCAAATTGACTATTGGTCACGTCTTCTTCGAAATAGGCGCTGAAGCATAACACGAGCCCATTCAGTTTGACATACGCTGGCGTGTATTCTGAAATTCCTCCACGAACGGGCGCGTCGGCGTATGGGTTAGCGACGAGAACATCGACAGTTGAATTCGAATCACGAGGCATTGCGTAACCATTCACAAAGTTGAGCGATTGCGTCCTCGGTTTTGTCGGCGCCTGCGTGTAAAATTGAAAAGTCAGGATATTGTACTTGAATGACTCCCAGAGTTGACCAAACGTACCGTCGCGGCGCCGCCAAGAATTCCAGGCATATTTGCCAGCGTCATGCACTCAACACCCTGCATCATCGACGTCGCGCTCATCACGGGAGAAAAATTACGTTAATCTCACCAAGCGCGATCCGAACACCCGCGCATTCTGAAGCCACGATTTTAAACACCGCGCGCTATTTTCGGCGCGTCAACCGCGTCGTTGTTATCAAAACAAAACAATCAATCAAAACAATCAATCAATCACAATTCAGCCTCATCCCTCGCTAACAACTCATCACCACGCTTCCCACCGTGTTTAACTAATAATTCTCTCACTTTAACGCTAAAATCTCCACCATCCGCCACCATATCCAACGCCGTTTTCCCATCCGCGTCCCGCGCGTTCACATCCGCCCCCGCGCGAAGAAGCTCCGCCACGCCCTCAACATTCTTATCCCCACCGTACACCCACCATGCGAGCGGTGCCATGCGCAGATACTGTCCACCATTCGTTCGCGCGTTCACGTCGCACCCCCCTTCGTCGATGAGCGCCCTGGCGACGTCTGCGTTCCCACTAATCGCCGCCGTGTGCAGCGCCGTCTCCCCTGCATCGGTGATTTCTAACGCACACGCACCCATGTGCGCCTGCACGCGCGCGAGATCGCCCTCGCCCGCGGCGGTGATGCACGGCACATCTGTCGCCGCCGCCGCCGCCGCCGCGCGCACCGCGCCCAGGGCGATCGCGCACGCGATGCTCGCGCGCGTCACCATGTGCGGCGGCACTGGGACTGAAAAAGTTTGCTAGCCGAGCGTCTTGGCGCCACTTTCGCGCGCGGTAATGCCCGCGATACGGTCGAGACACAAGGTGGTCGAGCGCGACGTGGACGGCGACGGAAGATCTACGGCGATGCACGCCGATCAATTCGTCGATCCGCGCGATCGACGGAGGTTATTGCGCCCGGAACATGCGCATTCGAATGGGAATGGTGACGGGGATGATTATGATTCAGAGGAGGATGCGACGACGATGAGGCTGGAACGCGAATGGCGGGCGCTGTCGTTGAAGACAAAACTACTTGGACCGATATTGTTCGTCGTTGGATGCGCGTGTTTGGGGGTGTATGGGATGTATCAAGGTGGGGTGATTGATTTGCCTCGAGCGGTTGAACGCGGGACGTCGACGGCGTTGGTCGTCGTGGGATCGATGAGCGCGGCAGCAGGCGGATGGAGTTGTTTCGTCATGGCACAGGTGTGGCGACGTGAACCAGGGTACGCGTACTCGATGATTCCTGGGGAATGAGATGCGCTGCGTGTGAGAAATAGTTTTTGTGAATCATACTCTAGAAATACAAGCGGGTGGCGTCTTTGAATGTTGTGTTTTACGCGCCGGATTCCGCGAGCTTGGCGCGAAGCCGAGCGTTTTCATCTTCTAATTCGACGATGCGACTTTCTTGAGCCTGGGCTTGGGCGTACAAATCACGAAGGGCGTTGTGCATGGAGGATGCAGATTGCACGACTTCTGAAAAGTAGCGTAAATCCAATCCCATGGCTGCGGCGCCGCCGTCATTCTCGTCGTGAACGGTAAAGCGCCCTTTTTGTACGGATTTCTTGCGGGGAAGCGAACCCGACGGTGCAGGAGACGCCGCGCGCGTAGGTGACGTACTCCGACTTGCGCGCTGTGACTCTTCAATGATGTCGAATCGACCGCGGCGTTGCACGTGCGTCGACTGCGACGTTTGCGACTGCTCCGGCATTTCGTCGCTGATAATCTCGAATCGACCCTTTTTCTCCACACCTTTCTTGTCACCAAGATTCATGTTTGCCACCGCGTTGGCGGCGGCGATTGCATCTGCCTCACTTACCAAAGGGTCATCCAAAGCCGCCGCTTGCGCCTTCAAGTCTTCGACGTCAAAGTTCCAATTGGACACGCCGTGCTTGTACGCTTCGGCCGATGCAGCTTCTTTCTGTTCTTCGCCGACAGCATTTGCTGATTCTTGTCGACGGCGCTTCTCACGCTCGGTGAGTGCCTTCGTGCGCTCGCCCAAGGACGGAATGTTGTCGAGCAAAGTTTTTGCCAACCAGTCGGCTTTCTTCGCCTCCTTCAAAAATTTGTGCTCTAGCAACTTGGCTGCAGTTGGGCGCTTGGAGGGATCCTTTTGCAAGCACAAGCTGACGAAATCGCGAAGTGCGCGAGAAAAGTGACGATCGTCATCCGGGCGTTCCTCCAAAGTTGGCGCTGGGTTTTGCAAAGTCATCAGTAACACCTTCATCGGAGGATACTTTGAAAACGGCGCGTGCCCATGGCAGAGCTCGAGAATGGTGATCCCCAACGACCAAATGTCGGCGTGGAAGTCATATCCGTGTTCTTGCTCCATCACTTCGGGTGCCATCCAACATGGAGTACCGACAAACGTCTGATGCGACCGCGGTCGACCTCCAGAGCCCCAACACGACGCGCTCACGCCGAAATCAGCCAACTTTACCGACCCATTCTCATCAACCAAAATGTTACCAGCCTTGATGTCGCGATGAATATTGCCATTTCGATGGAAATAGTCCAAAGCCTTGAGCACAGCCTTGACGATGCACGCGATCACGGGCTCTTCAAACCCGCCAGGGTGCGACCACTTCATCAAGTTCAACGCGCTCCCTCCAGCCAGGTACGGCATCACCACCCACAACGCGCTCTCGTGAACGAACGAACAATGATACTTCACCAAGTTCGGATGACTCAGCATGCTCATCGTCTGTGCCTCGCGTCGAATCTCATCCAAATGTTCAGGTTCGTGCTCTTCGAGATCCAAAACCTTCACCGCGACAATTTCATCATTAGCCGCGCATCTCGCTCGCCAAACCGTCGCACTCACGCCCGTGCCGACTTCCTCTAACAATTCATACGACGATGCATCGGTGGGGTACTTGAGCGGCGCCGATCCCGCGTCGGAGCACGAGTCACTGAGCTCGCCTGGGGTCACCACCATTGTTCCGCTGGGGCGACGACGACGACGACGGGGGCTTTACGGCGCGCCGCACGAGACGACGACGGCAACGACGACGACGACGACGACGTCGTCGAGTACCGGCGACGGGCGTCTGACGACGGACGTCCGACGACGACGACGACGCGTGAGTATACAGACGCGTTGTGACACCTCACCGAGGCGCATCCACCTTGGACTTCACTCGCTGACGCGCGCGACCCGTCGCCCGTCGTCGTCGTCGTCGTCGCGCGCGCGCGGCGACGACGATGATGACGACGAGGGCGATGATGTCGCGATGCGCGACATCGCGCGCGACGTCCACGTCGTCGTCCACGCCGTCGCGCTCGGGCGTGCCAAAGCGTGCGCTGTGGACAGTCCCGCGAGCCAAATCATCAGCACGCGGCGACGGCGACGATGTGGTCGGGGATGACGACGACGATCTAGGATTCAATGAAGCCTTACTCGATCGCGCCGTCGAAGAAGCGCGCGAGTTGCTCGAAATGGCGTGTAAGATGGCGAATGAGCAAGCGAGGCAGGAGCTCATTCGTTCGTTTCGCGAGGCGCCCGCGGAGGACGACGACGACGTCGATCAAAAGCGCACGGTGGCGTCCGTCGCGGTGGATATGCTGCGCGTGCAGTTATTTCTACGAGAGAAAGGGTTGAGAGATTTCGAAGCCGAGCGCGTGTCGAAAGAGTTGGTACGCGTGGATGCCATTTATCAAGACGTTGGTCGTTTAGCCGTGAAATGGGATCGCGTGGAAAAGGCGTTGGCGTTGCCGGGCATGGATGTGGCGAGGTTAGTGTCAAATGCACCAGAGCTCGTGATAACGATGGATTTACAACGTGCGAGCGGGAATTTGATGTATCTCGCGAATGTGTTTAAGATTGAAAAGATGGCCGTCATGTTGTTGGACTGTCCAAAGTTGTTGACGTGCGACGATTTAGATGAACGGTTGCGACGCACGCGAGAATACATTCAGCGAATCTGGTCGAGCGAGACGTACGATGATACGACGTATGCTATTTCGGAAGAACCCAATTTGCTCTTCACGCTCGCGGATTTGACGATTTTTGACGCCGGTACAGCGGTGGACATTTCCGAGTTACCAATGAGCGTACAAGGTGCGGATTTCGTCTTCATTCGTGTTTGATTTGCGCGTTTTGTGTGATTTTTAACCATGCGTTCTCGTTCGATTGCATATTATCAGAAGCTCTTGTATTCGCGACGCGACGATTCAAGACGTGAGCCGCGCGTTCTGTGAAAGACTCACCGTGAAATGTTTGCCGCGAGCAGCCATGCTGGTTTTCGCTACCGGCAACGAGTACGAGTAATTACTAGTTGTTTGATTCATCTATTTCGATGCCTACGCATGCTATAAGCTATATTTGTAATTGTGTATCTATAACGTCCAAAATTATTTCGTCAGTTTGACTTTCGGAGCCCATGAAGCTTCCGTCCAACGCGGCTTCAGTGTGTCGTCGCCGTTCAAAGATTAAAAGCTTTGGTGCGGTTTGTCCTTGTTTGCACAACGTCGATACGCGCTTCCACGCCGTAGGAACCATGGAACGATTCTCTTCACACTCAATGAGCCATCGATCTTCTCTCATGTCTGCCTTGATCAACGTCAGGTATTGGTAATCTCCTCGACTGCACATCACCGCTTTTAGTTGATACTCTTCATTCCCGAAGTCGTTGTCGCCGGTTACTGGTGATATGTCAGAAAGCGCGAGCATGTGCGGAATCGAATCCATCGCGCTTTGAATGACGTCTGGGTCCAGGAACGTCGAACCCCACGTGATGGCGAAGGTGAACACTTCCGGTGGTTGGCCGTTGGCGCATCGAATAGATTTAGTCGTCCTCGCGACTTCGCCACACGATTCGCACACCACATCTTCTCCTTTAAGAGATTCCAGCATTTCAGCAAATGGAAGTACGTCGCCCCCTGCGAATTTCGACATTGGGAGCTTTTTGATAAATTGAGTGTAGCGCTTCTTTTCACACTTTGAACATCCTGAGCAGGTTGTGCTTTCAATCACGTCTTGACCAAAGTTCGCGTGCACGGCGCTACGGTACCCATCCATGGCGTCCAACCAATCACGTGACGTACCAGAGTCGCCGCGAGATGGCGCGTCGAGTGGGCGCAAACCTCTATGAAATGTTTTCAACATCACAGAGTACAAAGCCGAGGGCCCGCTTTTCGCAATGTTGAATAAACCAAAGTTTGATAGCGCTCCACAAAGCGCACTGGGATCGTAATAGTCACCCACTTCGAGTTGAAGAAAGTCACGCTTGAGAATTTTCAGAGCCTTCTCGTCGAACGTCTGCATCTGACGTTGCGTTGGAGCGTCAATGATGTCGTCTCGGAAGTCCACGATGTGCCAAAGCGTCTTGATGACTGCAAATACGAACGACGCATTCGGATCGGTTTCTTCCTCATCTTCGTCGGCTTCCTGTGGCGTCCCTTCGAAGACTGGTACGCCTGTATTTGTCGGATAATATGCCGGCATACTAGCAGGTGCGTAATACATCGGCTGGGGCATCATCGGCATCGGCATCGTCATCATGGCCATAGCTTGCATGTACTGACTGAGTTGCATGAAGTCAGCGCTTTGAGGAGCCTGAAGATGCGCCATCGACGCCGGCGGAGTCGGGGGCACACTCGCTGGCATCGGCGGTGGCGGACCTGCTGGAAGCGGTGGAGTTAATGGCGGAGACGCATGCTCAATGTCAACCTCCTTTGTCTTGTCACCGCCGTCAGGAGATGATATCGATTCGGCGGAATCATGTTGCGATGCCATCTCCTGTTCAAGTATCATCTCGGCTGCGCGACGCGCCATTTCTGCAGCCTCAGCCTTACGTCGCTTCGCTTCTGCGGCGTCCTCTTTAGCTTTCCGGATTTTTTCTTCTTTCAACTCTGCTGCACGAACTTTTGCTTCTTGCATGGCGAGCATTTCAAGCTCAATACGTCTCGCTTCAAGCGCTCTGTCTTGTTCTCGAAGCTTAGCCTCTCGCGCAGCTTTCGCGGCTTGACGTTCCGCCTCACGTCTATCCTCTTCCGCCTTGCGAAGTGCTTCGAGTCTTTCAAGCTCGTCTCGTTCGCGATCTTCTTTTTCCTTCCTCTCCAGTTCTTTACGAGCCTGTCTCTTAGCTTTTTCCTTTTCTTTGGTTTTATTCTTGCGTTCTTCTTTAGCTTGAGTCTCGAGCTCCGCCGCGTTGAGGTCATCCATCAGGCGTTGTTGGTTAGTTTCTCGCTCGATGCGAGCTCGCCGCAAGAGCTCAGTTCTGAACGCGCTATTAATTATAGTTCGCAAGAACTGTTCATGATTAACGACTGCATCTTCCACAATCTTCATGCAAAGTTGGATTCTTTCAGCGGACAAAATTTCCAGTTTTAACTTGACATCCATGAGGTGTCGCTGCGCGAGCGCAATCAATGTTGCCGAGCGAGCTGGGAGACTTTGAGCAAAATCTCGAATCTCTTTGAGTTCGTCAGCAATCGACTGGTTTTGTTCCATTTTTATCTGGAGCATATCTGCTTTCGATTGTTCCATGCATGAGAGTTGGTCGAACCAAGGCGTCGCGCCAGATGCAACATTGTCGTCGAAATCGTCCACCACGTATCCAGTTGCACTTTTCAGTGTGTTTTCTCGCACTAATGAGCAAGCATCTACGGACTGAAGAAATTGCATTTTTGTAAAATCTTTGGGTTTGTTCTCGTCACCAGATGGACGAATGAGCTCTAAATGATGCTGGTCACTACTTCTATGATCCATCAATTCGCACGTGAAGGAATTTTTGCGAATTCTAAATTCGGTGACGTCAAAAAATTTCATCGCCGACCAGGTTTTCGTGACCATTTCATAAAGTTCCTCCGAAATGTGCTCTTCTAAATGGAATCGCGCATCCGGTCTAAGAAGTGGGGATGTGATGATCGAGTTGAAAACCATCAGTACGTCACGAATAAGATCACTGAACGTGACAAAGTACTGCACGGCATTTTTCGCACTTTCAAAGTTGGCTGCAAATTTATCATCCAATTTCCAGTCTTCGCGCCTCGCCATGTGTTTGTCAACTTGATCCAACACAGTCTGCGGATTATCGATGTGATCTTCTTTTAAGATTTCCTCCAAAAGCTCGCCGTCTGTTTTGTGTGATACAGGAGAATCCATGTCTGATGAAAATTTGATCACCGTTGCACCGTTTGCATCTTTTCCGGTAGTGAACCATGGTTTCTCAACTGAAGGCGGCAACTTATCGTGATCCACTAATGTGTATGCCATCAAATGTTCTTTTGCAATAAACTGCGAGCGGACCCATGCCCACAACGCACCCAAGTCGCCAATCGACAAACGGTGTATACGCTCCACAAGTTGTGACATCGTCACCGGCGACTTTCTCTTCTCCAATGAGGATCGAGGTTCTTTGGCGTACACAAATCCACCAATACTTTGTAATAGTCGCATCGTGAGCGTTCCACTATTATACATCAAATTGAGCGCTTTCTGTATATCTTCCTCCATGGTCTGCCGGTCTGGTCTCAAATTCACCGTTTCTCTCGCCCGTTCCTGTAAGGAGGAACCAAGACTAAACGAAGGAAAGTAAGTGCTGGACAACTTGAACCTCCAATTGGATGCGTCTATATTGACTTTGTGCTCTTGTTCGAAAAACGTGAGCCAGTTCATTTCGCCAATAGTGTCTTTAGACATGCAATTGTAATAATTGTCGAGGAACTCGTTTCCATATCCATCTTCAACATCATCGTCTTCGGCCCACTTCGAATCAATCGGTGGAATGAGCATTGGGTCAGTACAGTGCTTGACGATACCATCGCGTAATCCTGCGTCAGCACAATTCCCAGAGAGCCGCTCGAGGGCGTCAAAGTACATGCGCTTCCTGGCAACGTGAACTGAACTCGCTCGAGAATCTGGAAATCTCCACTTTTGCGCGGCGTCGTTCTTTTTAACAACCTGCCCAAGCGCCACAAAGTCCGGCACGTTATCCACAGTATCTTTGATTGTTGTCGGTTGATATAATTTCACACTTGAACCCTCTTCAGCACGTTGAAGCCATGCAAAATCCTGAATTGACTTCGGTTCTAAAACTTCAAAGTCAACGCTCAAGCGCGCATCTTTTCTGACAACCGTTTCTAGCGTGTTGTCACCCACCTTCCCCGGGAGTTGCATGCTTGAAAATATGTAATCGATGTCACTAGAGATTTCAACACCAGCAGCGGTAAGACTCATCGGATAGTGCTTCGAAACATGTTCACGAAACGCACCACCGTGACTAAACTGACTTTTGCACTTTGGACACGTAAATTTAATCCAGCCTTCCGAGCTCTCCACGTGCTTCAGCATGGCATACAACGTCTCCTTGCACTGCAGAGCTCTTTCCATCGATTTTTGATGTTCTACATTGTGCTTTAAAGAATCAATTTCCGCCTTGACCGCGTCAACCGATACGAACAATTCTTGAGCTTTTCTCTCGGCTGTGCTCCAATAATTTCGGATCATCTCCGTGTCTAATTGGCGCAATCTCTTATCCGACTCACTCAATTTCTGCTTCTCTGGCAATTCAAGCGTCACTCCGGTCTTTAATACGCTCATAAGGTTGTCTTCTGTGCTTAACCGTGGCTTTGCGGCGAGCTTCTCTTGTGCGTCACGCGCTAGTATCTGCTCCCGTATTTCGCCCGTTTCTTTGAAAACCTTGGTCTTGAGTAGCTCCAATTGCCTAGAAGCGTACTCGTTCGTCATACGTCGGAATAGATCTCCTTGCGAAACAGTTAAGAAGTCCCCACCTTGCTTGTGTAGGACCGTAATCGCGTGCTTGACACTGCGCCTAAACTTCACCGGCTCCCACTGTGACATGCGCAACGCATAGTCTTCCCCAGATTTACTCGCATCAAAAATATAATGTCGCAAATAAGAGCACTCACCTTTCCCTCTGTTAAATTCTCTGCGTATGGCGCGTGTCGCCGCCGCTCCCGACTCATCTTTTACCGTCGTCAGCGCTACAGCTGCAGCTGAGAACAATCTCTCCGCCTGCTTTTCCGTCTCATCGCTCAACTGTGCAGCAACAATGTACGCTGTCGCACACGCGGCATTCACTGCAGCACATGTCCCACCAGTCTCAATCAAAGCTTGCGAAATCGCGTCCCATACGACCTTTCCAGCCTTTGGCATGCCCGAATCCAAGAGCGTCAACGCCTCGTCGTTTTCAACGATTCGCAATCTGACGTGGTGCGCGCACGCCAGCGCGAACGCGTGCTCATCAAACTCACCATCACCCACGTCTGCGTTGGTGTCTTTTCTTCCCGCTACCTTTGCCAACGCCGCACTGCGCACTTTGTCAACCTCCTTGAGCGCCTTGTGGTTATTCTTTTTGTTATGCAAGTTCCACGCCTTAAGCACCGCCGACGGCACCTCGCGCACGGATTTATCCGCCAAGGATGGTTTGGACGGTTGTTTTCCCCGCTTCGGTGGCATCACGGGCGCGCACGGGCGGGCGCTTGACGCGGCGGGCGCCAGATTATCACGAAATTGCGTGCGCGAGTCGTGGTTGACTTTTTCAGAGAGGAATGTTTTACAATGACGCGCGCTAGAAGTTTTTATAGAATTTCTTCTTTGCTGGGGCGGCTGCTCCGGTAAAACCGGCGTAGAACGTGAGACCTGGAACTTCCACGCCGTCAGCTTTGGCTTTTTCGACGGCGGCGATTCGTCGAGGATCCCATTCGTCGAGAACCGCGAGCGGCAAATCGTTCGGATGTCGCGCCAAGACGTAGCCATAGACGTCAACACGAGGGAGTTTACGATGCCAAGCTAACGCATCACGTTGACGTTCACCAAAGCAACAGTACCAAAATGATAAAAATGGGGATGTGCGCTCGCCGAGCGCGCCAATGTGCGTGCGCTTACGACGCGCTTTGGCGCTCTCTTCGGCTTGGCCTTTGTTCGCCGCGCGTGCCTTGACCATGGCTTTCGGCGTCCAGTAATAATAGCGCTTCTTTGGGGCAATGTAAAATGGCAAGATTTGTGCTCGTCCTTTGCCACCGCCATGAATTTTCATGCCATCGTTTTCATCGTCGTCGTCGCTATCTTTCTCTGAGACTTTATTCATTTCCATCGCTTTGGCCTTGTCTTTTCCGCGCGAGCCTCCTGTGAGCAACGCGGGCAAGTAATAATCCTTGTGAATGACGTACGATGGAAGAAGCAACATGTACGGTCGACCGTGAGCGGCGAGATTTTCCGCCGCGAACGTCACGCATCGTTCAATGTGATCGGCGCTGTACGGAGGATTCGTCACCAACACGTCGTGTTCTGGCACACGGTTCTCCTCGATGACTTTGTAAAAGTCTTCGTTGCGATTGATGACATTTGTGAACCCAATCAAAGCTAAGTTTCTGCGCGTACCACCAGCGCAGTAATAGGGGTCGTAAATTACCAACTCGCTAGGCGTCTTGCCGAGCTGCCCGCACAGCGCCTTGAGAAAGTTTGCAATGTTTTCGTGCGCCTCGGGCGACGTCTCGCAGTGGTCATCCGCGTCCGTCTCAAATGGATGTTCCACCTCTGTCGGTGCCTTGAACTCTGCCGCTAACTTGGCATCGCCCTTAAAAATCGCCGCAATCGTCTCTCCGCGTTCATTCAACGCCAGTTTCGGCTTGTCATCAGTTTTCTTCTTCTCCGCCGCCTTCCAATATCTGTAGCTCTGCGTCGCTTCGTCCCACGTCCCAATGCGCACGTGTTCACCATTCGCCCCACGCTCGGTGCTCGAATACACCGCCTTGGACTTTTTATCCACAAGCACTAACTCATCATCCATCATCACCCCTTCGACGTTAAACGTACCATGAAACACTTTCTCGCCCTCCGCGTCGTCGCCCGCCGCCTCGCCAGCCTCGTCCTCGTCCTCATCCCTTCTCGTCGACGCAAACTGTTCCTTCTCAATCTTTCGCCGCTTCGCGCGCTCAGCTTTTGCCTTGCGTTTCTTTTCGCGTTTACTATCGAGCTTTGACGCATTCGTCGACCGTCCGTCGACGCGTTCGTCCCCGTCATCCTTGCGCAAGCCGCCGCCAGCCTTCTCAACGCCTTCGTCCCTTGGCGCTCCCGCCGCGTCGTCGTCATCCGCAGCTTCGCGCGCACGAACGCGCGCGATGAAGTCTTCTTCATCGCTCGATGCGTCGAACCGCGCGAGATCGTCCATCGCGTCGACGTGTGTGGATGCGCGTCGCGGTGGGTGGTGTGTACTTTTTTCTTGGTTACATGTTGACTAGGAGAGGTGTGGGACAATGACGTTTACGCGGTACCACGCTTGACGTAACGCGCGGGCAAGCCAGGCATGAGCGGCGGTAAGACTTCCATGTCTTCCATCTCGCCACCGCCACCGCTGCCGGTGGTGATTAAGGCGATTTCAACCTTGGAGCCTTCGAGCTGCGTGGCGGCGGCGACGACGCCGGGACCGAAAAAGCCGGTAATCTTACCCAAACGTTCCGTCCAATCGGAGAATTCCATCTTTGGCGAGTCGAAGACGAGGCATAAGGCGTAACGGTCGTTGATGACTTGCTCGGACAAACCAACGAGTTCGGGGGCTTGGTTGCGACGCAAGCCACCTGGGCGGTTGAAACGGAAAATAATCTTCAGCGCCTCCTCCAAGTGTTGCTCATCACCGTAACGGAAACGAGTGACATCGTTACGAACTTGCGTCAAAATCGACGTCGTTTGTTCTTCACGAAGCTTCAACGCATCGGCATACGTGATGCACTCTAACGGCTCCAACTCAGCGTATTTCAACGCGAAACCGATGAGAGAAATCGGAAACCCATAAATCAACATCAACGCCGAAACATCGCTCCCGGGAAGAAACTGAAAGTACGCACAGAACCCATACGCTAACAAAGGCAAGCCGACGCTCAAGCCAATCGTACCGAAAGACGTCGTGCTCAAGGACGCACCGCCTTCGTCCTCGCCCAACGCCCGAGCCGTCGACCGGCGCAATTCCAACGCGCCCGCCGCGTCCCCAGCCGCGCCCCCAGCCGCGCCCGACTTCCACGCGTCAATCCACGCTTGCGCTTCAACCGCGCGAGCCTCAGCGCTCGTCGCCGTCATCGCCACCACCGTCGCCCCGCGCGCGCGCACGGAACCGCCTCGCGCCATTGTCACCGGCGCCGGCACCGCGCGTGCGGTCGCGCGCGTCACACAGGATAACGTTGCGCTGCGGCGCGGCGCGCACGCCGCGCGCGCGCCCATCGTCGTCGTCGTCATCGAGGATGATGCGTACATCTTCGTCGTCGTCGTTGTCGCGTGCGTGCGTCACCGACGCACCGTGCGTGCGTGTGTGTCGGCGCGGGCGACGTCGGTGCGCGTCGACGTCATCTCTCGCCTGAGTTCGGACATTTGGCGCGAATGATGCTTTTAATGACCTGACATTACATGACGATTGAGACGCGAGATGTACGAGAACACGCGTCGATGGCTAGAACAATGTGTGAAATGCACGCATGAAGCCTGAGACGTCGAATGTGGAGACGTCGAAGGGGTGGTGGTGCGTCGTCGGTGAAGGTTTGCGGTGCGCGTTGACGCGAATGGTCACAAAGAGCGCGACAGCCACAAAGTGCACAAATGCGAGAGCCGCGGCGACAAATGGCCGCGGCTGCTCGAGGATGAATGTCATAATACCGAGAGGTGTGTCGGCGACACCGATTGGGATGCGTACGAGTGCGCTGAGACGAGACGAGGAGAAAGGCACGCGCGCGTCGGCGACGACGACGTCAGTGGATGTCTCCTCGGACGCATTCGCGTGGTCTTCTTCAGCTGGTGGTGCCGTGGCGACCTCAAGCGCGGTATTTAAACGCGCGATTTCATCTTTCATTGCTTTGACGAGTGCATTGGCATCATTCCTCGCACGTTTCGTTGCCTTGTACCTGGTATGCACAATTTTCGCGTCTGACACGGCATCCTTCAATTCCGCTCTGTACGCGTCCAACTTATCCAACGCTTCGCGCAAATTATTCTCCCCAGCCTTCACCAACAACTCCAACTCCACCACTCGTTTACTCAACGCGTGGTTCTTCACTTCTAACATCGACGCATCTCTAGCTTTCGCTTGAAGCGCGCGCGTGAGCCACTCTTCGTTCTCGCTCACCGCCGACGAAGACGCGCGCTCTGCGTCAGCCACACGTTTCGCCCACGCCGCGTCTGATTCTTGTCGCTCAGCGCTCATGCGAGCAATTGTGACGCGGAGTTCTGTTTCTTTCGTGATGGGCGACATGCGCGACGGCGCGTTCGTCGCGTCTCTCAGCGGCGTTTTCACAGATGACGATTGGAGTCGTCGTGCCTTTTGTTGTTCCCCCTCTGCGAATGATGGCTTCAACGCCGCGGTGGGCGACTGGAACTTCAATCGCGCGGTGGCAGTCGCGGGTGGCGTGAGTTCATATCGTTTACTTTGACCCATCGCGAGGGGATTTTCGCGCGTCGCGGCGCGTCGCGGCGCGTCGCGGTGTGTGGGTGCGCGCGGCGCGAGGGACAAAGCAAAGGTACTAGTGGAGGTTGTTATCACATTGTGGAGGCTTGGCGAGTCAAGACTTGTTTTGACGCCATAGGGGCGTATGTTAAGACTAATAGTACTTCACCCTTAGCGACGCCTTGGAGAGTGAAGGTGTCGCGGATCATGACGTTTGAGCGCACGAGCTTGGCGTCAATTTCGCAGTAGCCGAGTTTGACGTCGTTGAGACCGGTGACTTCTATACGGATGGTATCTAGATCAGCAAGCACGTTGTAAAAGACAAAGCGCTCGTTATCCCATTTTGGATGAGATGTGCGTATCTTTCTTGTGCTATCAAAGTATTGTTTGGCACACCTCACAGTTACCTTGGGGTTGGGTGGCTTGCCCGCGACGCGCAAAATATTACGCGCCTCGACGAGCTCGACAGTGAGTAAACCTTGTTCGTATTCCTCATCAATATCATCGGGAGTACCAGTGTCGATGTACTCCAATTCAACCTTGATTGTGGGATGATTTATGATCTTTGACAGCGCAACCTTGCTACTACTTCGTTTCGCGGTGCTGGCGCGATAGAAGTACTTGGCGCGCTGTTGCACGGCGTCTTGTTCAGCCTTTTCATTCCATGCCTCAATGTCAGCATATCGTTGCATGATCTCATCATACGTGTAACCGTCTGCGGCGATGAGGTACTCCAAAGGACACTCTTCCTTGTAATACGATGGCTCGATAAAGGGCAGCTCCAACGTCACAGGTCCTTCACGGTCGGCTATTTCTCCGCACGTAATTTGGCATTCGCCGTAGTTACTTACTCGTTCTGCGCCGGTCTTCACAAGTCGCATGAAAAGTGTAGTCTCTCGGTCACATAAAACAAAAGAATCTGGAGTTCCATCCCAGTTTGGTACGTCACCGTTACGCGGTGGGGTTTGCAATTGACGAGCGTCACGAGTCCAAAACTTGATAAAGTACGTGTCTGATTTGAGCATGCGCGTCATTCTCCCAGACGCTTTCCCTGCCTTTCGGGAAAGTTTACTGTAATTACGGCGCTTGAAGAATCCTGTACCAGAAATAAACTTCACTCGCAACATGCCCGTTGAAGAAGCTTGAATACCACTATTCGGCATGATGGGCATATGAAGCTTGTATGGATACAACATCAACGGTGCAAGGGACTGCTGCACAATATTTCTCACCAACCCATGCACGCCTGGAATTGACATCAAATCGATCTTCGGTGGAATGAACAACCCGAAATCCAAAATTTCCGGCATGTCAGTCAAACACACTTCTAAAGCACCAATGCATGGTAAAATGTCAACCAATGGATCAAACGTCACTTGCAAAACCGTTTTCAACTGCAAGTTGGCCAACTTGACTGGAAATCGAATCCCAAACATGTAAAGCGTGACGATGATGTCAGGATCGGACCCCCACGTGAGTTCGATGTCGATTATGACATTTTCCAAGTGACTCTTGTGCGTGCGAATGCCCGAAAGTGTCGGTGCACGTGGGCCCAGGGTAAACTTTTCAAAGCCGACCCACTTGACAAAACTCGGAAGTGAGTCCCGCAACATTGGCTCCACGCTCTCCTTTACAGTTTTGCTCACTCCTGTGTCGATGAACGGCCAAGCAGCATCTATAACGCGATTCAACCAATGCGCTCGAGAATACGAAGGATCACACGTCCATATCGGCGCGTGGGCGTTGAACAACGCCTTGAATTCCTTTGTAAATGTCACCTCGTCCACGGCCGCTTTCACCTGCGTCAACTTCGACGCCTGCGCTTCTTCCAGCCAAGACTTTGCTTTTGTAGTCGCATCATGCTGCTTTTGCATCAGTCTGCGCTTCGTCTCCTTCGCTACGCTCAATCGTCGCCAGAATAATGCACCCAACGCCCCCAGCACGAAACCAAACAGCACCGTGAACACGGCAACCTGCACTTGCATAACCGCCGACTGCACCACGTCTTTCACCGCAGTCGCTACCAATATTGCGATGTGTACAACATTCTTCTGCGCATCACCATCGGTGCTCGCCGTTGAACTCACTCTCGCCGCCATCACGCGCGCGATTTGTTTGGAAAATTAACAATCCAAAAGTGATCAGCGAATTCCGACAGCTGAGCTCACGGACGCGCGACGACAGCGACAGCGAAAGCGTAAGAGCTGCACGTCCCCGCGCGCGATCGCACCGCACCACCGCACTGCGCGCCGTATCCCGTCGATCACGACCGAGTAGCCGTGCGTTGCACTGGCGACTAACTGAACAGAACAGCAACGCAACGGTGCGTCAGTGCCTGACGCATGTTTAGGATAAGCCCGATCGCGTCGACATCGAGAGCAATGGTGCACACGAACCCTTCATCGTTATCGCCGGTGCCGACGACGAACGCACCGTCGTCGTCGAGCGCATTACGGTGTTCGAATGGTGGGGTGGTTAAAGCGCCCGCTGCGGCGCTGACGCGTAAAAACTACGAAATTGTCGAGAGCGCGACGGTGGAACGCACAATGTCAATGGTGCAGGCGTTGATGGTTATGTTTCCGTCGAGGTTTTCGTCGTTAACGTCGGCGAAGAAGGCGTTGCGTCGGAAGGTTGTGTTGGTTAACGACGAGTTCGCGGGCGTCGTGGACGAAGCCGCCGTCGGAGCTCGAGTGGATATCTTGACGCGCACGAGTGGCGCACCACAGTTACCGAGTTCGGATTTACCTGAGCAGTATCGTAATGTTGCAATTGTGTATGAGGATGCGCATTGTGCGATTATGGTGAAGCCAGGCGGCGTCGCTACGGTCGGCGGCGGTGGTTGGACGGCGGAGCGCATGGCGGCGTATCTGTGCAAAACGCCGGATGATGTCGAAGGTGTTTTAGCTCGCCCGCGTCCAGTGCACCGCCTAGATGAAGCCACTGGTGGGTTATTAGTCATAGCTAAAACACGCGAGGGGATGTTGTCGTTGTCACGAGCTTTTGCGGACCGCGCAGTGAAGAAGCGGTATCGAGCCATTCTCAAGGGCCGATTGGAGCAAAACGAAGGCGAATGCGACACGCCTCTGGGTGGTAAGGCGAGCCTGACAAAGTGGAAGGTCGTCAGTACTATTGAAAGTGTCCAAAGAAGTGGCCGAGTGCTGACGCTGGTGGATTATTTCCCTCAAACGGGGCGTACACATCAACTTCGGCGGCATTCGCGTGCGTTGATGTGCCCGATTTTGGGTGACAAGAAATATCGTCTTGCGGGTGAAGAAGCTACAGATGCAGAAGAAAGTGATGGGCTATTTCTGTGGGCTGTCGGTGTGACTATTCCTGCGAGCGCAATGCCCTGGCGGAGCGATGATTTGTGCATAAATGTCGATGAAGCTGCGAAATTTGCAAAAGTCATGCGTGGTGAATGAGCATCGTAGTCGTAGTCGTCCGATGGTTCCTTTTGTATGAAAAAATAATGTTCCTCATTTCATCACACGGCAAGATCAAACAAAACATGAACTCACGCACTAATCAAAGTTCTCGATTATACGCCGCAATGCTTTGCGTTTACGCTGCGAGTGCGCTCGCATTGTGCGCGCAGTGGTGCGTTTACGTCCCTGTCCCGGTATGGAAAGACGTTCCAAGGTGCGCTGGCTGCATCGAGTAAACTCAAATCTCAAAACCAAGACTCAAGATCTATGACCATCACGATACACTAGTCCAAACATCATAGCGCGGTGTTGCTTGCATTTTGTTACATAGTTTCGCGACTAATTGTACAATCCCTGCTCGAGCTTGAGGAGCGTTTGTGCCACCTTTACAGCGTCTCTCGAACTCGTAGCCGTAGCTAAATCGTCGCCTAAAGCACCCTTCGCTAATCGCCAAAAGTGCGTCACGGTAGCAATGTTCGTTTCGGCCTCCATGACTGGGTCTTCGTTCAACGGGAACGTGTCAAAGTACAACTTGCCGGCGTATCCAGACATGTACAGCTGGCGAACGAGCTCCATGGACATCGTACGATGCACAGATCCAAACATCAACCCATCTTCTGCACCGAGGCGCGAGTGCCCATCGCCAAGTTGGATTCCAAATAATACCCCACGAGACGCGACATGTGCTACGCCTTGTGCGGGATTTTCACCCGCTGCAAGCATGTGCCCGACGTCCAATGTTAGACCAAAATTTGTTAGACCGACAGCATTGACGAGCAGCAACGCCGAGCCTGTCGATGGAATGAAACTGAATCGACTTTTTTCATCAGTAGGCTTGTATTCAACGCTGATTTTTAACGATTTGCACTCGGTACTCGTCGCTACTGCTCTGTAGCTCGCCACCATCGAATCCCATGCCTCGTCATAGTTTGCTTGGAAGTGATAATCATATCCGTCGTAGCGTGGCCAGATGATGACTTCATCAGCGCCTAGATCATTTGCGGTGCGACAGGCGTCGCGTACAAGCGTCTCTGCGCGTTGCTTGATGTTTTCATCCGGGTTGGTAAACGCACCAAGACGAAATTCTTCGGGAAATCGCACGCAAACTGCACCCATTTTGAGTTTGAAACTTCTAATGGCACGTGCCAAGTCAGCTGCCGCGAGCGCTTTGCCTCCATCGACAAAATGCTCGGGATAGTTTAAAAACACCGATGAAACGCCGCGCACGCTAGCCATGCGCTTGATTAAATTGATTACTTCTGGCACATTTGTATCGCTGTCTATGAATAAATCTTGTCGCGCCTTCATGGAGTTCAACCGACTTGCGAATTGCAAAGGTACAACGCCTCGCGCACGCGGCTGACGAAGACCACCGCACGTCGAGTGTACGCCCAATAGACCGTCGATCTCTTGACGTGATGGTAAACTTGGCATTGCGCCAAGCTTAGTTACCGCGAGAGCACCTGCAGCAGCTGCAAATCGCATCGCTTCCGCGTCAGTACGACCTTCAGCGAGAGCTACAGCAACTGCGCCGCGAAAAGCATCGCCCGCCGCCGTTGCATCCACGCTCGCACCACTCGGAAGTGTCATTCCCTTGATGCGAATGGGTTCGCCTTGGGGTGGTACCAATAGCGCTCCTCGTGCGCCGAGCGTCACCAATACTTTGACATTCGTATTGCCCACCGCCACGCGAGCCGCATGAATCACGTCGTCGTCCGTAGCCAAACTTTGCGCATTCGCCATGCCTTGCAACTCATTCTCATTCGGCGCCAAGTAATCAATCAACGAAAGTAACTCGAGCGAAACTGCGCTATGCGAGCCACCAGCGTCTAAAATGACCACGGCATTGTGCTTTTTCGCCTCCCGTGCCGCGTGGATGTTCACTCGCTCTGGCACTTCGCGTTGCAGCAACACAATCTTCGCATTTCCAATCGCCTCACGCAGTTCTCGAGCGAGCACTTCATCGTTTTCGGGCCAATCATCAACATTTGCACCTCCAACGACCACGGCGCTCGGAATACCATCGTCCGCGAGCAGCACCAAGCCTAAACCATTCGGCGAGCCGCGCGTCGACCGCGCGCTCTTCGTCAAGTCAACCTCAGCCTCGAGCTCAGCAAACAACTGCGCGCCGTACGCATCGGCACCAAACTTTCCTACAAACGACACGCGATTGACGTCGTCATCGACGTTGACGTCATCGATCGCGCACGACGCGCGTGCGGCAGCGACCGCTTGGTTTGCACCCTTGCCACCGCAGAGCACATCGACGGTGTTTTTCGGGCTCAAGCGCGTCTCCTCGGGGCGCGGAAGCCTATCGACGCGAACGATGACGTCGGCGTTGATGGAACCTATGACGACGATCGATGCCGACGCCGCCGCGACCGCTCGGACGGCAAAGGCGATGAGGAGAAGGAGCGTTCTGAAAACCATCGCGCCAGTGACTGCCGCACAGAATGGACGACGCAGCCGCAAAGGCGGCGGCGGCGGCAAAGAAACAAGCGCGCATCGCGTCGCTCGATGCTAAGTTTGCCGCGCGCGCGAGTGCCGGCGCGGCGACGACGACGACGGCGACAGCGGCGGCGGCCAAGTCTTCGTCCATGCGAGCCAAGCAACAGAAAGTGCTTGAGAGTAAAGGACACGCTGCTCCCGCGCGCGGCGGTCGAGGGGGGCGCGGTGCGGGCGATGGGAACGACGTTTCGGGGTGTCCAGAGGATCCTTCGACTTCGTTGTACGCGCCGCTCGTGGCGAACGAACGGGTTGAGGTATGCGCGCGCGCGAACGAAGCCGCCGCGACGAAAGGAAAACGTAAACGCGTCGTGGACATGGTGACGAGCGATGCGAGAGACGCGCGACGGGCGTACGTGGAAGAGTACACACGTGAGTTATTAGCAACGAGGGCGATGAATGGTGATGACACGATGGGGGATGAAGACGATATTTTACGCGCAAAGTTGAGCCGCGACAAGGCGTTGCTCCTCGACGACGCGACAAAGACTTTAGACCACGGTGAATCGCGCGCGAACCAGTTGAAGGAACGCTTCGCAAAAGCCAATGCGGCGCGTTTGAGTCGCACCGCGCTGCGCAAACGAGGGTTTTATGGAGTGCCCAAAGAAAAGTGCACGTGGAGCGCGCTCGCGACGCTTCGAGCGCACTGGGACAGGTACGCGAAAGGCCTAGTCAAAGACGTCAAGCGCGACGAAGCCAGACGGCGCTTGACGCGAGGAATTGACTTACATGGGTGTGTCGTTAAAGTTATTCGTCACTCGCGCACGCCTGATGCTATCGGGCGCGAAGGATGTGTCGCGTTTGTCGGCGGACGATTTCTCTGGCTCGTTCCGCGTCTCACAGACGCGCCGACTTTAAAGGTATTAATCGACGGCGGTACGTTCGAATTCACCGTAAACGAATTTGTGGTCAAACTAAATCACGAGGACATCGTAGCGGCGATGCCTAGCGCGTAGAGTCCATGTAATTTTCAATCAAATAGCACGCACTATAACAACCGTGGAGCGCAACCAACAGCGTGCGCGCGCACACTCGACGTCACAATTTCGCACGCAACGCCTCGACGCGAAAGCGTCATGGCGGAATCTGCGGCCGAGCGCATCGCGGCGCTGCGCGCCAAGGTGGCTGCCGAACGTGATAAAACACGCGCGCAACACGCATCGTCGTCAACGTTGAGTCATCAACCAACGACAACCACACTCGACGAAAGATCAAACGCACGAGTTGCGGACACAACGACGTCTGCAGCGACGACGTCGAGCGATGAAGGGCGTGAAAGAGTAGGCGGCGCGGGGTCAACGACTGCGAATGTCGATGCGCGCGATGATGCAGCCGGGAGGTCAAGGTTGAGTAAGGAGCACGACTTTGAAACTCGAGGCGCAACGCCGACGGAAGCGGAAATAGAGCGACGCATTCAGGATGCCGTACTCGCGGCGACTGCGCGCGAGCAAGAAAAAACTGCATCCATTATAGCGGCGATGGCGGAGGCGAATGATGCAGATGGGGACGTGGGTGAACTCAAGAGACGGCTGTTGGCGGCAACAGAGTCGTTGCGTGAGGCGGAACAGCTTCGTGGTATGGACGCTGCGAGGTCAGCAACGGCCATGGATACGATGGCGAGTGAACTCGAGGAGTTACGAGTTGAGAACAGCAAGATGAACAAGGAGCTCAAAAAGCTTCGGGCGCACTTGTTGGATTTGGAGGATGAAGAAGATGAAAACGCCGAGGAACAAGAACGGGAAATTGATGAAGCTCGGGAAGAAGAACGTCGCGAATACGAGAGGAAATTGAACGAATATAAGCGCAACTTGAGTGGCAACGACGCAGAGACGGCAAAGTTGCGCGAGATTATTCGTCAGCGCGATGAAGAGGTGACAAATTTGCAAAAGGCGTTGGGTGCGTATTACGCTGAGATGGAGAGCGCTGAATCGCAACGCGTTGAAGCCGCAAGTTTGAGACAAAAGCTCGCAGCATTGACGTCTCAAGCTACGGCTGATCGCGCTGCAGCTCAAGAAGCAAAAGCCAAGGCAGAAAACGCTGAAAATCAATTGAAGACATTTGAGGGGCATTTGAAGATAGCCAAGGAGGAGTGCATCAAAGCAACGGGCGACGCGAGCAAACTTAGAAAGGCGTTGCACCATGCGTTGCAGAAGAGTAGCGATATGATGGTGGAAAGCGAGAAACTTCTCGACAAGCGCATTGTGAGTGATTTATTTATCGCCTATTTAGAACGCGAGCAAGCGGAAGAAGTTCTTGATTTGTTGTCAAGGATGCTCGGCTTTACGGAACAACAGAAGCGGCGCATGGAAATGTTGAAGACGAGAAACAAAAAGCGTGGTGTGTTGGGCAAGATTGCGCGCGCGCCCGTGAGTATTGCAGCGGGTGCTATTGGTGTCGCACTCAATGTCACAGGCGCGACTGGAGAAAACAAAGAGGTGCCCATCGCGGATCTCTGGTTGGACTTTTTAGAAAAAAACGTCGCCGACGAAAATAAAGAGCCCATTCCTTCGTCAAGCGAGCTTATATCTGCCGCAGGCGCACTATAGATAGTAATAGAAAACTTAATAGCGTGTAGTATTTCTTACAACAACCTCTGGTTGAATCATAAACGAGACAATGCGGTTTGGTACTGCTTCATGGCTTGTCGAACGCCGAGATCTAATAAAATTTCTTCGCTTCCTCCCGGAATGGCGTACGCGCGAACATCCCGATAAAGACGCTCAACTTTCTCCCCTTGGCCTCCTCTAGTGTACGATGCACCACCAAACACTTGTGCGGCTTCTCGAGCGCAGAATTCGAATACCTTCGTGCTTTGTACTTTAGCCAACGCGGTGATGCCCGCCAGTGCTTTTGCCGCTTGCTGCTTGCTCATAGTATTCATTTGATACGTAAGAGTCTCTAACAAGTAATGTGTCGACTCTATTTGTCGAATCATCTCGGCGAGCTTGTGTCGAATCACGGGGTGCTCTATCAAGCTCTTCCCAAACGTACGTCGACGATGGGCGTACTTGAACGCCTCCTCATAGCACACGCGCGCAAAGCGGTTGGCTTGAATGACAAAACCCCATCGTTCGTGATTAAAGTTGTGCATGATATACTTGAACCCTTCGTTTGCGCTACCAATCAAGTTCTCCACTGGCACTTTGACTTCATCAAAAGTAATGAACGTCGTTCCACTTGCCCTACGCGCGAAAAAAGCAAGAAACGGTTAATACGAAGAGCGTCCGCGCGCAGCGAATACTCACCAAACACCCATACAGTCCATGCGTTTACATTCCACCCCGGGCATCGACCGTTCGATGACTAATAAAGAAATTCCACCCATGCCTTCACCGCCGGTACGCACTGCGCACGTAAAATAATCAGCCCAAATTCCATTCGTAATCCACTTCTTTTCACCCGTGACGGTGAAAAACCTCCCGCTCGGGTCCAATTTCGCCTCGCATCGGATGTTTGCCACGTCACTCCCGGCGTACGGCTCTGTGATTGCCAAGCAAATAATCTTTTCTCCACGCAAGCACGGCACGCCCACGCGACGACGTAATTCTTCGCTCCCAAAGTTCAACACTGGCGGCAAACCAATGTTTATGCCTTCGAGCAATCCCCAAAGCACCCCGCCGCTCCCGCACCTCGCAAACTCGTCAAATACGATCAACTCATGGAAGTAATCAAAATTTTCCGGCGCAGGACAATCCGGGACTAAATCACTCGGCCACGGCTTGCCGACAACCGCGGGTAATATCCCCGCCGCGTACGTCGCTCGATAAATCTCCAACGGAATCGTCTTTGACTCATCCCATTCGTGCACGTACGGCGCAATCGCGGAATCCACAAACGCGCGCACTTTCGCCCTGAAATCTTCATGCGACTTGGTGTAGTAGGGCGAATTGAATTCACCGTACCAACTCGGCTGTGAGCGATTCGTAACAGTCAGCATCGATTGGGTCAGTGTGTCAGCGCGAGTCAATGCACACACGGCGACGACGACGACCGCGGCGGCGACGGCGATCCAGGAAAACGCGCACATCGCGAACGAAAAGCGCATCGCATCGCATCTCCTCGCGCACGCACGTCACCAAAAGGCACGCCTTCGCCAAACATATCTCGTGCGTGCGTGCGTGTGACGAGCGCACTTTAACCACCCGTGTCTGCACACCTCGGCGACCGCGAGGCGATGTCGACGAATCGACGAGCCACGGCGCGGAGCTTTACGCACGCGAAATGTGACGTCAAACGCACGCTCGCGTCGCGGTTCCCATTCGCGGCTGCGGTGGAGTTGACGACGTGCGCACACGAGGCTGCCGAGGTTGAACACGTTGAAGCTGGGACGCGAATCATGCGTGATTTGCGCGCGGCGATGGGGCGAACGAGGTACTACGAGTGTGCCATGTCCATCGCAGATGTGCTTGATCCGCATTTCGTGCACGCACACGTTAAACGCGGACATGAGGAGGAGGAGATGAAGAAGGTTGGCGACGGGACGGCGACGAGAGAGACGACGGCGTTCGCGGCGACGACGACCACCGCGGCGTCGCGACGCGCATCGACGACCGCAGTGTCGATCGATAGCGATGATGTGTGGTGTGTGACGACGCAGGGACGCTTCGTTGGGTCTTTCATGCGAGACACGGCGGAGGCTTTGGGATTGCAAACGACACGCGACGGGTGGGGAAAGCGGCTGGCGAGCGTAAATTTGCGTCGAACAAAATTTAAACTCTCGAATAGGTTTCATGATCGCATCGGGGCGTGTGCGCGGATGCTCGAAGATGCGCGTGGGAAAGCATCGGTGCGCTGTGCGTTTAGTGTGAATGATGAGTATGTGGATGTGAAATTCCCACCGGGCGTGGACGCGGGCGCGGCGAAGACGCGCGAAAATGTAGAGACGACGCGCGAGTGGAACGCGAGTGCCAACGACGCGGATGAAGCGCTCTTACGGTCCATAGAACCACCGTCACGAGGTGAGACGAGCAGTACCGATGTAAATGACCTTGATCGCGTCTTGGAATGGATTGGGCGCATGAGTCTTGGATTTACGCCAGACGCCGATGGATGTGAAGAAAAAATGCGTAGGGTCCGTTCAAGCCGCTGGCAAGGATTCATCTTACATCCCGAGCTCGAGCGCGTCGTTGAATACGCGCGCCAATTAGTAAATAGCGATAGTACACCGTGGGCTATAGTCACAGTTTGGGCCTATCGCGACGTGCCGAGTAATCTTACTGGCGCGCCCGTGGCAAAGACACTCCGCGAACCGTGTCGACCGCGAGGATGCGACGCCTATGTGATTGTCGTCTTTCCTAACGATCGATATGTCACGTTTAGTCCTTAAATTAGATATTAGAGACAAAAAATGTATTACATGTGCGCATTTGTGCATCCTTTGTACAAGTTCTTGAACGCGCGATGGCGCTTGGCGTTTTGAATGTGACTAGAGGATTGTTGGACTGTAAGATGGAAAATTATTCGCCCGAGCCTTGGCCTTCTTGACGAGATGAACTGCGGGAGCCCTCTTTGGAGTCTTCTTTCGAATCCTCTCCGGAACCTTCGTTAGAACCGTGACAGTATTCGGCGTCACGAAGCTCTTCTTTGACTTGACCTTTCGACGTGGAGGCGCGCTTGGTCTTGCCTGTCGTTGAGTCGCCCTTCGTGGCGTTTGACATGAACTGCCCACGCACGCGAGGTCGAGACACCGCAAGTTTTTGTCGCGATTCATAGCGAACTTTTTTGTCAAAGTTACGCTCTTTGCGCTTCTTGAGAAATCGCCGAATAGCTGCGGCACGATGTTCAGTCGCTTGGTTTGAGGGCGCCCGCTGCGCGTGCTCGGCGGCGGTTTGTAAAACGGTGTAAAAGGGATTTACATGCGCCGCACCGTGACCCACCGCCGCAGCGTACTCCATTTCCATGGAATAGTGCGACGGTTGTGACTGCAGTTGCTGCTGAGTTTGCTGCGAATACTGCGCATCGAGCTGCGACGAATGCGACGGACCAGCCACCGCACCAAAAAAGTTGACGTAATCCGTTGCTGGCATGCCACCGATGGATGACGCTTCGTAAAACGACTGATGCTGCTGCGTTAAGTCAATACTCATCATGTGCACTGGAGCTTGCTTGACATTGGTTTTCAAAAACTTTTGAAACCCTTGAAACGCGGAACGCGAGTTTGAGCGACGTACTGTGACGTTCTCCGCCGAATTTTCGGGGAGACTCAATTCAAGCATCGTCGTCGCTCCGCCGTGCGCCTTGACGAGTTGTACGCTCAAACCGCGGAAATGCGTGTTATCGTTTGGATCACGTTGGCCTGAGCCCGAGCCTTCATGACTACCCGATCCACTTCCAGTGCGCGGCGCAGAGTCGTCAGAGCCGCAATCACCCGAACCACCTTCACGACTCGCCCAACGATCCATGGCTTCCGCCTCCGAGCGGCGCGTGAGCGGTTTTTCATGGTACTGATTGTCCGAGCCAGAATCGCACTTTTGTCGCGGTACGGAACCACCGCTGCCATCGCCACCGCTGCCAGCCTTTTCGGCGCTGATTTGCTTTGTTAACGAACTCTTCGCGCTTCCGTCGGCGCCAGACCCACCCTCGGCTGGGGACTCTTTGCCCGTCTGTCGTGCCGCATCGCTACCAGCACCACCTGCGGCATCGACGCTTTCGCTGTCATTGGAAATCGTTGCCGTCCCACGCGTCGTACGCGCTAGACTTTCTTTGAGCATTGATCGGTTCAGAGGCTTGGTTAAAAAATCCGTCGCCCCCGCGCCTTCGATGCGTTCACCCTTTGCGTGTCTTTCGTCCACAGTGGACATGATGACGACTGGCACGCCGTGCAACTTGGTATTTGTACGTACTGCATCGAGTAATTCCTCACCATCGACTTCGGGGATTAATATATCCGCCAAAATCATATCGATCCTTGCCTCGTCGCACCGTTTCAACGCCTCGAGCGCTTCGGCGCCGTCGCGCGCGTGCACGACTTCGACTCCGAGCGATTGAAGCATAGAATCCACCATTGCGCGCGTATCATCGTCATCTTCAACTACGAGCACGCGCAAGCGATATCCACTCATGTCATCATCCTCCGCCACGTCCATGTCCTTCGCGTTCTCCGCCGTCGCCTGTCCCCGACGTCGACGTCGCGATTCCTCCATCGTTCACCAAAAAGAAGACGCACGCGCGCGTATCTTCTCTCAATGAATAATATACGTTATATTCACGCTCAAAACGACTACGTCTCGACTCTTCGTCGTCGTCGTCGTCGTCCGTCGTAAATACAACAAACCCAACGCGGTTGGATTACTTCTCAAACCGTCCTCGAGTAATCCAGTCCCGTCCCCTTCCCCGTGTCGTGTCGAACCCTCGTCTCTCGCCGCAATACACAGCACTCGAGTTCAACACTACACTATGTGTGCCTGAAACGCGTCTCGAATCGCGCGCACGCCCTTTGTCCCGTGTGTAGTAATCACAAATCAAATCAATCCAGCGCGCGTGCAACGAACGGCACGTGGTGGTTTCAATGAATCAAACGTCTGATGCGGATTACGACGGTGTCTGCGGGTCGGTCTCGATCCCCTAAATGCGAGGTGAAACGACGACGACGACGACGACGGTGTCGGGGTGTGTGTGTGTGCGCGCGGTCGTCAACGACGCGGTGTGCCGCACGCCGCCGCCGCCGCCGTGCGCGTGACAACGCACCACGACGACGACGACGACGACGACCAGGACGACCAGGACGACGACGACGTAATAAAGCGCACGCCGACGTCGTAATAAAGCGCATCGAACGCCGAGATATCGTCGAGATCTCGCTTCGCGCGAACGAAAACGCGCACTTTTTGGACAAAGATTCGTGTGTACCCCTTAGCATGCATGGGTGCGTGTTGACGAATTGTAATTGTAGAGTATGTGTGGGTACATACACGCCATGGAGATATTTTGAGATCTCAAAATATCTGGGCACACGGGACGTGGTCCGACCGACCGACTTTTGACACCCGGGACGGTGCTGGTACAGTATTACAGTTTTGGTGTGCTCTAGATGACGACGACGGCGCCGAGTTTACTGGTGACGTAGTCGGCAAAGGATGCGAATGGCGCGTGAGCTGTGATGTCACACGCGAAGAGCACGAGCCAGAATAAGGAGGGGCGGGCGAGGAAATTGGCGCGGTAGGCGACGTCGTCGACGAGCGCGGCTCGAGCGCGTAAAGAGGCGCCGAATGTGGACCAGTTTAATAGCCAGATGAGTCCACAGAGGGAATGCGTCCAAAGTATGGATAGACCTGGACGCGTCGCGTCGAGGGCGGCGACGGTGCTGGAATCGAGCACGGCGTGCGCGGGGAAGATTTGAGCGCCAAAGCCCAGGACGCCGAGCCAGACGCCGATGGCGGAACGCTTGTCATCCTTTGTGCATAAAAGTATGTACGACGTCGTGCACGTTTGCCATACAAATGGAATCATGGCGAATGAAAAGTCGTCCAAAAGCGGTACGTGCTCCACCGTGCGGTCGATGATGCCCGAAAAGCGTAACGCTTCCCACGTCAATACGAGCTGAAATGCCACCGACCGCAAGCTCAACTCAGTTTTGCGCCATCCGCGGCTTTTAGACAGCGGAAGACCACTCAACGCACACACTGTGGCGAGTGCTAGACTAATTTCCGTCGTGATAAGATCGAGCTCGGGCATGACGTAGGATGACGACGTCAACGCGCTCACGTCTTGCGACGCCCACTTCGCCATCAAAGCCGCACCGAGCACGGTGTACGCGCCACCTGAAATTCCATGCACGTGCCATTTATCTGCACGCGTCCACATACGTTTGAACGCCTTTTCTACGCTGAGCGTTACCGTCGCTGACGACGTCGACGTCGAAGCAGCACCGCTGTCTCTCACGCTATCCACTTCGCCTTGGTCGGCATCTTCCGCTACTCGCGTGCGTAAGCGCTCGCGTAAAACGTGCGCCTTACGGTGGCGATGCCAACCGTGTTGCGCGCGCGACGTTACGCGCTGCAGCGGCGCACGCGCGCTCGAAAGGCGTGCCGCAGGCGCGTGAGGCATGGTGTGAGGCCTTCCTTGTTCTTTTCTTTCTAGATTACTACACGCTATTCGCTAGGTGGTACTATTCGAACCCGCGTCGCAGATCATTAGGTAGATCGAATCCTGTCTCGCGTTCGACGCGCACGGCGTAGACGCTGCGGTAGAGACTGCGATGATTGAGTAATGCGCCGCAACCGCGACCACATCGAGCGACTCGCCAAGCGAAAAATTCCGTGCCTGGTGCGCCTTTGCCGAACGCATACACCGAGTCAGAATCGACTAAATGTTTCAATTCATCGCTTTTAAACGCCTCAGCGCTCGTATACGCATCACAAGCGCTGAAGACCACCCACCCGACGGCTTTAGCGCTCGCGCCCTCGGGGAGTTTGTCTTTGTCAACTGTATCACCCAAAACTGATTTCCCAGGTACTCCACCCGTGGTTTCGATGATGTACACTGGTCGATTGAGCATGCGCTCACTTAGAGCATACGTACGCACGTCGATGACTTTTGTTCCCGAGACCAGGAGCTCGGCAAACGGGGCTTGCACTTCGAGCGCAACGCCTTCCCCGCAGTCGGCGTCGAGCGTTGGGTCCATGAGATCTACCAATGTAGCATAAAAGCGCTAATCGCGCGATATCAACGATGGAGACGTGATGTTTATCACCAGCACTGCGATTATTCGAATGCACGCGAGAGTGGTGAAGATGCAAGGCGCGACAAAGTGAGGTCGAGGTTGTTGAATTTTTTTGACGCTTAAAATTTTCATTTCCTCATCTTCTTCTAGGGTGCTACTACAGAAAGAGTGCCAACGTGACGGCACATGTGTTTATTTTTCAACTTTTCACGTTTCCATTGCGTCCGTCGGCGCTGGCATCAGAGCAGTCTTGAGTTTGTCAACAAAATGAATCGTCTCAACCTTGCTGACGAGTAAGTTGCAGGACGTGCGTCCACGCCAGCACGCGATGGCCAAATCAGCCTTCGTAGCCCCTATCGCCGCAAGATCTTCATCTCGCGGAACTAATACACAGCATCCTAACGTTATCGCGAGCAACGCCGCCTTAGTTTCCGCGCATGAGACCACCGCGCGTTCCGGCGCCTCAGCGTTGAGCTCAAAAGCCAAAGTGCGACGCTCCAGAATCGTCTTATAGTCTTCCAAAGTCGGTCGTACAATACGATTATTGACGAAAGGAAATATGATAGGCATACCATCTTGCGTCAAACGGAAGTCGCACACTTGACCAGTCTCTTGGTCCTTAACTTGCTCCTTGATTTCTTGACGCTCAAACGCCTTAAGGCCGCACGCTGTAACGCGAAGTTGTTCTCTATCGTCGCACGCCAAGTATTGTCGCATACCATCAGTGATGATGTACACGCGTTTCGGTCGCGTCGTATCTGTCGTGCGAGTAACACAGTTTTTATGCAACGGAATGAGCTCACGGTCCATGCCGTAAACGTCGAAAATGCTGTTGATGACCTTTTCGTCATTCACCGGCAACACCGGATCAATACCGAGCCATTTCGTACCACCCTTGGGACCGCTCGGACCTCGGTGCGGAAGCAAATATTCGCCCTTTTCATCCACTTCAATATGCACCGGCTGAGCGTTCTTCTTGAAAATTTTAAACGTGTCGTACGACAACGACACGTGCTCTTTGGCGTCCACGGTGAGCTCCACCTTGAGACGCTCCTTTGGCGGTCGCACGGGCTCTTCCTCGACGTCTATATCCTTTGTCTTTTGGAAAACTGCGACGAAGAACCCACCAGTATCTTGATGATGCGGTAGCAATCTCAAGCATCGTTCGAGAGGCATATTTTTCGTTTCATCACTGGAAAACATAGTCTCGCACAACTTGTACTTTTGTTCCGGTCCGTCGAGCGTCGGGTGGTATCCAAACTTGTCCCACACTTGCCATTCGCGCAATCCTGGACTTCGCTTCAAATCTGGCAACTCTGCGCTCACATCGAGGAGTTCCAAAGCACCGTCGGTTTCCTTGAGTAACGCCGCAACTACGGCTTCGTTCTCAATCGGATTCAAAGAGCACGTGCTGTACACCAATCGACCGCCAACCTTGAGGAGCTGCGCTCCGCGAAGAGCAATCTTGAGCTGCAGCGGATGCAATCCATTTCCATTGCCTGGAGTCCATCTGTTCCAGATGTCAGGCGCCTTTCGCATCGTGGCATCACCCGTGCACGGAACGTCGCACAAGATCGCGTCAAACTCAAACTTTTCACCCGTCGGCGAGCGAATGACTGGGAAATTTTGTGCTTCGTGGTTGGTCACGAGCAACGTGGGCGAATTTGCACGTTTGGTTTGATGCGTCAACAAGTTGCAACGCTTCAAATCCACATCGTTTGCAACGACGAACCCAGTAGGCATCTTCGACACGCCCTCGAGCATCTCTCCGTGCATGCGTTCCAAAATCTGAAACGTCTTACTCCCCGGTGACGCGCACATGTCCAAAATTCTATGATGCGGCTGCGCGTCCAAAAAGAATGGCGGAATCATCGACACCGCCTCTTGTCTCGAGATCGAGCCGAGCTCGTTAGCATTCTTGATAAAATCAAAAATCCCTTGCAACACTGGAAGTCGACGCAACTGCGCGCGAGAATAGTTGAACTGCCACGCCAAACGCTCAGGATACCACGCCAAAGGCGTCGGCGGCGGTACGCTCCTGAGCTCCTCATCCACCGTCCCCGTCTCCGAATTCGCCGTTTCTCGCATCAACTGTGCAAACAACGTACCCTCCAACTGATCTCTCATTTGCGTCGCAAACTTCCCGCTTCCATTAATACGAAACGTCATCGGCAACGGCGACCGAAGCGATTCCAAAAACGTCTCCCACTCCTCCTCTGGGACAATCTTCTGCGCCTTGTAATACGCCTCAAACGCCTCGTTTTCCTTTTTCACGTCGTTAAACCCACCTTGTGCGCTCCCACCGGTGCGATTATCCCTCGGCGCGCGATCGGCGCCCCATTCGTTTGGTTTTTGTCGCTTAAAATCGCGCGAAAACGCACCAGTGGTGTGTCCTTGACCTCGACCACCGCCGCCGCCGCCGCCCCGTCGCTTGCCGAATCCGCGTCCACCGCCGCGTCCCATGTCGGAGAGATGCGTGCGCGTGTCGTGTGCGTTCTTCGCGTGTGTGTGCGCGTCGTCGACGTCGTCGTCGTCGTCAGACAGTCAACGACGGAGGCGCTGGAATGGCGATCAATGTGGCGGCGGCGGTGTGCTTTTTTTTGTGTTGACATGCGAGAGCCGAGTCGCGAGTTTACTATACTATACAGAGCGTACGTTACACTACAAGGTACATGTGATGATGATGATTATGATGATGATGATGTACACGCGGTGACGAGGAGCAAGGATAACGAGGAACCGATGAAGATTCCGGCGACGAGGGCGATGGCGAGGGCGACGCCTTCGCGCGGACGCCGGTCGAGCGACGCTCTGGACGGACCGTGCATCATGCCAAGGCTCGCGATCCAACCGTTCGTGATGGCTAAGGCTAGGATGAATATGATCGGCCAAAATTCATTGGTGAATAGGCGAGGAATACGCCAAGTATTGGTGGTGGTGGTGGTGGAGACGTCGCACGACGCGAGAAGCGGCGCAAAGACGCATCGAGCCAAAGCGAGACGGAGCAACGCGTCGCCTTTGGGTGGTGTTTTGGGATACACCGTGGCGCAATGTCGGCCAATTAAATCACCGACGTTGAAAAGTAAGAAGAGCGTCGGTGACCAGAGATTGCCAAATAGGTTGTGTGCGCTTTGTATCGCGCTCGTCACCGCCGGAAACACGCTCAACGTGACGGTGAATGTCAACAGTACGGCGAGACGATACTTTGTACACTCTCCGACATCTGCAGTTGATAACGCTCGCGCGCGCACATCTTCGTCGTCTTCGCTCCATGGATTAAGTTCAATGTCTTCACCGCCCTCATCTATGTCCTCGTCGTCATTCGCGTCGCCATCCAAGAGTCCGCGCGTCGACGTCGACGTCGCGCTCAACGAAGACTCCGTCAACAACTTTTGATACAATGGAATCGTCTCTACATACCACGTCGCCCACGCGCATGCGAATAACACGCACGCCGCAATAAAAAAGTACACTACTGCTTGCACATTCGACGCTCCATTCGCCCCTGCTGTGGTCATCATCGCCACGAGCGACACCGCCACGCCGCTCGCCGCTTGTCCGCTCATCGTCGCCTGCGCGTACGTCGGCGGTAAATAACTCGCCACAGCAAACCCACCACCTTGCGCCAACGCGCTGGCAAACCCGACAACTATAATAACAACAATAGTGTGCACGAAAACCGCATCTCCACTCATCGTCGACGCACACGCCACAATCGCGCTCGTCCCGACGGCGCACCCGACGACGCCCAGCGGCGCCGCCAGTCGTCCCGCGCGCGCGCGCGTAGCATCCATCACGCGCGCGCACAGCAACAACCCAAGCAAATTCGCCCCGGCATAGGCGTTCGCAAACATGCCCTCGAAATTATTCCCCACGTACGCCCGCGCCGGGGCGTCACCGCTCGTAAATCGTCGCGCAAAGTACGCGCGTTCGGTGATGAAGACATTCCATGGGCACAGCGTCCCGATACCAATGGCGAAGAATGCGCCGTATATCGCCGTGCGTTGTCGCCTGTGCGCATCGTCCGCGCTCGGTGCCGTCGCGGCGCGTGCGTCCCCGCGCGGCGACATCGACCGCGGTCGGCGGCGACGGCGACAATGAATGACGCGACGTCATCTTTTTCAAAACGTCCGATCGTCATTGCGCGACGCGACGACGACACGACTCGCGACGATGATGACGACGACGACGATGACGATGGCGATGACGCGTGCGCACGCGTCGCACGCGCGCACGGGGCGACGCGCGGTGATGCCGACCGCGACGGCGGCGTCCATGACGATGCGACGTCGCTGCGCTTCTAGGGTGTCAGTCAAAAACACATTCATGATGACGACGACGAAGGCGACGACGACGAAGGCGATGAAGTCTAAGGCGCGGGTGGTGATCACGCGCGCGGCATCGGGGGATGATGGGGAGGACGCGCCGTTCGGGTACACGCGCAAGGATGTCATGCTTTTGGGCGGTGGACTCACCGGGGCTGGGTTCGCGTCGTACTACGGGTTACAAACATTTGCGGGGATGGATGCCGTGAAGGCTGGGAACGCGGTGCAATTAACGTTTGTGCTTGGACTTACGTTGGTATGGGTGGCGTCGTACGTGCTTCGAGTGTTCAACAAGGATATGACGTACGTGAAGCAGTTGAAGGATTACGAAGACGCTGTGATGCAAAAACGTTTGGAAGAAATGCCTGAGGCGGAGCTCACTAAGATGATGCAACAGCTAAAAGATGATGACGAATAATTTATTTGTTTCAACAGAGGAATTGATTGCAATAAACAATGTATGGCTAGCTTTAAAAGAGAAATCAACGCGTTTCGACGCTCTCGTCTACGACTTGGCCCGGAGGAAACTCGCGCGCTAATCGGTCGCTCACGCTCATCATCCCGCGCCGTTCGAGGAAAGGATACTCGCCGACCCAAATGTTCAAGTACGGCAAGTAAGCTTCGCGAACGGCTTGGAATGTGTAGAAATATGGGTCGTCTGAGGTGACGATGAGCTCGACGTCGTCGTCAACGTTGATGTCAGCGTACTCACCCTTGAGCGGCACCTTAAGTGGCACGCGAGCACCAGACTTATCGCCTACGAGTAAATCCAGCATCCACTCTGCACTACTCCCCCCACGCGTTTCTACTGGAGCGACATCTATGACTTTGGCGCGCCACAAACCAGCGTATTTTGCGCTTCGTACCTTTGAGTTCCGTCTCGCCGCCAACGCCACTGGAGCCCATAAAAAAAACGTACTCGCAGGAATCGCCAAAGCGACGACGTAATTCGCCGATAGAATTGTCGTCACTAAAGACAACCCCATGCGCTGAATCGCGGTGTCGTTATCGCCCCAAAAATATCCGTATTGCTCGCCCGTCGCCGCAATCGGCAACACGCGCTCATAGTCTCGTTGCGTCAGCGGCAACACATCTGGCGGCGGCCCTTCCCGCGCTACCCCGCGTCGCGGCGCTCGGCGACTCTCTCCTCTCCCACCATTTCGTCCCCCCGTCGTTGGTCGACGACGACGACGCGGCGAAGACGAAGATTCGTCCTCAAACCCGTCGCCGTCGCCTCGCCCTCGCGCGAATCGTCCACGTCCATCCCCACCTCTATCCCGCCGTTCGCGACCCGACGTCGACGGACGACGAGCACCATCGTCGTCATCATCGTCGTACCCGTCCCACGCGTCGCCATCGTCGTCGCCACCGTACGCGCGAGTGCGCCAACGAATCTTCGCGCCGCCTCGACCTTTCGGTCGTCGAACATCCCAACGCACCGCACGCGACGCACCGCGCATCGGCGTCGCACACCGCGTCGTCGTCGTCATCATCGCCATCGTCGTCGTCGTCGTCGTCATCACCGCCGCCGTCGCCACCGTCGCCATCGATGACGCGACGAGTTGCGCCGTCGACGGCGTGGCGTCGAATGCGGTTGGAATCGTCACAACGCAGCGACGACGCCGAGGACGTGGTCATCGCATGTTTCTTCGACGGTGCGCGGACGCGCGCGGTGCGCCGAGGCGTGTGGTGGAAGGCACGCTGCGCGTCTGCGCGGCGGCGACGGCGGCGGCATCGTCGTCGCGTTCGGTATCGAACGCAGCCGCGGACGATGTGTTGCGCACGCGACGGACGTTTACGGATGACGATTGCGTGCGGTTCGGGGCGCTGACTGGGGATGCGAATCCCATACATTACGAGAACGAGGGTGCCGGGCGCGCCGGCGGCGGCGCGGGGAGTCGAGTGAAAGGCAAGGTGGTGCACGGGATGTTGAGCGCGAGTTTGTTTGGCGGGTTGCTTTCGAGCGCGCACCCAGGGGTGGTGTACGCCACGCAAGAGTTGAAATTCAGAGCGCCCGTGCGCGTGGGAGAGGAAATTATAGCGGAGATTAAATTAGTCAAGAGGTCTGGAGCGAGGGCGAAATATGAAACCGTGGTGAAGCGGGCGCGTTGCGGGGAAGTGTGCGTCGACGGCGTCGCGTTGGCCATTTTGCCCGAAGAAAAGTCATAGCGCAGCGTAGCACGAATCGGGCGATTGTACGCGAATTGTAATATACAGCACTACACATAGTATTCAAATAGGTTTACGAATTCCCATCGGGCCCGTGGCGACTCAAGTCGGAAAAAAGCTCGTCGAGTTTGCTCACCTTGTCTTGGCCAGACTGAGACATCGGTGAGCCGCGCGGCTGTGTATGCAAAGTTCTCGCGGCGCGACCGGATCGATTCATCGATTGTTGCATTGCTTGCTGCAGGCGAGCTTTTGAGTTGTCCCAGCGTGCACTTCCAGACTCGAGATCGGATGAAAGCAAACTGCTACGCGCCTCGCGCTCTTCGCCTTCTAACGACGCGTCGGTTGCAATCACCGGCAGTCTTTGCTCTGTTGGCTCGTTATCGTTGAAGAATGCATCATTCGTGCTACCTATGCGCCCACCTTCTATTACTTCCGCACGCTCTCTGTCCACGATTGCTTTGCCAGCGTCTACGCTTTCGTCCTTGTCTTTATCGCTCTCAAACTTAAAGTTATCCGCTCGGAAGAGCTTGAGAAGCGCGTCAAACCAATTCAGCGCAATTGCCAAGCAGAATAATCCAAGAAATGCGGGTACGATGACGTTGAGTTCACCCGCTACCTCAGGGACGTTGCTCGCCATCTTCTGCGAAAACGTCGTAACTTTCCCAGACTGCTTGATGATGGGAAGTAACATCAGATAGTTGTATGAAAGTGGTGCCGAGTAACGGCATACCAAAGAGGCGTTCACCAGGAGCGAATACGCATCCGTGTTGCGCGGGACAAGTTGATAAAAACTGAACATGCCGAGTTTGAATAGCGAGTAAAACGCGCATCCGCACATGTAAAACAACGGAAAGGCTACAACAAGGTGAAGTGCCGACGATGTTTCGGCGTTTCCTACTATAACGCTCAACATACTCAACTGATCTGCATTGCCCCAAGTCGTTCCAACCCAAATCGTAGACTCAGCCATAATGATGGAGACCGAAAAAAACGTTAACCCAATGGCCAAGAGTCTGAGCAAGATTGGAGTTAAAACAACGCTCCAGGTGTACTCCAAATCGTCTAAACATTTTCCAAGCGAACCATCGCGTACTGACACAGTCGGCGAACGATACATCCGACGCATTGAACTCGTTCTGCTCGACTCAAGCGCTTCGCAATGAAATGCGCTTTCAATCGCAAGAACATATTGCGCACGCGTGCGATTGTACACTCGTACACAACGACGAACAGTGCGACGAAGTTTTACCAAATCGTTCAGCTCGTCGTAGTCGTAATCCAGCACGTCATCCTCGGCGGCATCCATAGCGTCATCCAAGCTTCCACGGTGCACGCTGGCAAACTCGGGAGTTTCGTTTTCAATCGCACTCATGGCCCATCGAAGTTCATGTCTTCGTGGCATCACACGACTCGTCGTCGCGACCGCCGTCACTTGCGCCGCGAGCTTTGCGTGCGCCTCGTGTAAAGATCTAGAAACTCCCGCCACACGCTTATACGCTCGCTGCAAACGTCCAGCGTACCCAGCACGAAGCCAAATCGAACGCGGGACATCCACCAATCCAAACCCCATCAGCAACACCCCGGTGCTAATACCCCAAACATTTCCCAATACTATCCCGTACGCCCGCAACGACGAAAGGCTCAAGCTCTCGCTCGCCAACATCACCACCGATCCTATGGTCACCAATCCAAACATAATACCAAACATTATACCGTTCTCTCTCAGTGCGCGTTTCAATCGCAGTACGCTCGAGAAATCCGCGGCATCTTCATAGCACTGATGCAGCGGAATGATGAACCACGTCGACGCAAAGGTGCTCCAGTACGCCCAATCCCACGCCCCCGCCAAGCCCTCCGGCGGGGCATCCGCGCGCATCGTGCTCACCACATCCAGCGGAACGAGCGCTACGATTGATAGCGACAGCATCCACGCCAACACCACCTGCGCGCGCGCGCGATAGCTCACGCTCGGCGAAGCAAAGTACCACAGCGCGAGCGCGGACGTGAGCGCGGTGCCCGCGCCCACGGTGAGCGCCCACGACGCGGTACCATCGGACGCGGTCATGGACATGGCGAACGCGCCGCGCGACGGCGATGTGCGCGGGCGACGGCGGCGGCGGCGACGGCGACGGCGACGACGCGCGCGGAACTGTGAGGCTTTTGGATAATCTCCGCCACAGAGAGACGCGTGCGGAACTGTGAGGCGACGTTGAACGACGACGACGACGACGACGACGACGATGACGACGATGTCAGGGACGATGACGTTGGCGCATCGCGCGTCGCCGTGCGCGTCGCCGTGCGCGGTGGCGCGCGCGGTGCGCACGCGCAGTGTGCGAGGCGCCGGCGCTGGGACGGGGCGCCGCTCGGGACGCGCGTGCGCGGCGACCGAGGGCGAGGACGCGAGCGCGTCTTGGGGCGCCGAACCGTGGGATGAGGAGAAAAATGGCCCGGACCCGATCGGTGACGACGTGTTGCTGTCCATCGTGCGCTCGGAGCTGAGCGATGAGCAAGTGAACAAGTTGGTGTGGAACGCGCTCGGGTATCGGTGCAAGGTGGAGCTGGACGCTGAAACGTTAACCGCAGTCGAGGTATGGACGCCGGATGAGGTGTTTCCGAATTGGGCGAAGACTTACCCGACTCCTCCTGATGTGTTGGGGGTCACTAGAAAGTATGACCCGAAGATTGACGCTCCGGTGAAGGCGGCGTGCGCGGCGTTGACGAGGTCGGTGCCGGAAGAACACAAACAAGGGATTAAAACGACGCTTACGCCGCTAGGGTGGAAGGGATTCAAGATGGATGGTTTAACGCCAAATATGACGCGACGCGCGCAGGCGGCAAACTGGTTATTATTCTACCGTCGTGAGTTGCGAGGGGTGAGCATAGACGAACTTAGACGACGACGAGAGATTCGACGCGCCAAGGAAGAGGCTGAAGGTAAGACGAACCGACCGACGGGGACGACAAAGCAGGGCGTTGTGTAAAGTGCTACTGATTTTTTAATTACCACTTAATATGTGAATTCACCGTACTCGCTCTTCACGACAACTTCAGACTTGCCCTCCTTGGCTTCGACGCGGCCGACGATGCGAGCGTCAATGTTGAAGCTTTGGCTAATGTCAATTATCTTTTGCGCGTGTTCCGGCGAGCAGTAGAATTCCAATCTGTGACCGCAGTTGAAGACCTTGTACATTTCACTCCATGCCGTGTTCGAGCAGTCTTGGATGAGACGGAAAAGAGGCGGGATGGGGAACATGTTGTCCTTGACGACGCGCAAGCCGTCGACCAAAAAGTGCCCAACCTTGGACTGTGCTCCACCGCTGCAATGCACCATACCGTGAATATCCTTGACATCCATGGCATCCAACACCGCTTTGACAACCGGCGCGTACGTTCGCGTCGGGCTCAAAACCAACTTACCCACAGTCACACCAGTTTCTGGCTCGACGTCGGTGAGCTGGTACTTGCCGCTGTATACGAGCGACTCGGGCACGCTCGGATCAAAACTTTCTGGGTACTTGCTCGCAAGGTTCTTTGCGAACACATCGTGACGCGCAGATGTCAATCCATTCGATCCCATCCCACCATTATACTCAGTTTCGTACGTAGCTTGCCCGAAAGACGCCAAACCGACGACGACGTCGCCCGCGCGAATGTTGTCGTTACTAATCACGTCGGCGCGGCGCATACGAGCCGTCACCGTGGTATCCACCACCACAGTTCGAACCAAGTCGCCCAAATCTGCCGTCTCTCCTCCCGTGGACTTTACGCCAACACCACACTGACGCAAGGTTTCCAAAACGTCCTCCGTACCGCCGATGAGCGCGCTCAACACATCCCCAGGAATGAGCGCCTTGTTGCGACCAATCGTACTCGACACGAAAATATTATCCACGCATCCAACACAAAGCAAATCATCAGTATTCATCACAATAGAGTCCTGCGCAATTCCCCGCCACACGCTCATATCGCCCGTTTCCTTCCAATACATGTACGCCAACGACGTCTTTGTCCCCGCGCCATCCGCGTGCATGCACGTGCAGTACCCATCATCCCCAGCAATGTCCTCCACAATCTTACAAAACGCCTTGGGAAACAACCCTTTATCAACCTTCTTAATCGCCGCGTGCACGTCCTCCTTCGATGCGCTCACACCTCGCGCGGCGTAGCGCTCATCCGCCCCCGCCGACGGCTGCGCCGCGGTCGCCACCGCCCCGCGAACGCGGCGCACCGCCCTGCCCGCGCCCGTCGTCGTCGTCGCGCGCCGCCACGACGGTAAAGACGTCGTCCGCGTCATCGTCGTCTCCATCGTCGTCGTGCGCGGCGTCGGCGGCGCTCGCGAGAGTGACGACCGCCGTCGCGCCCGA
>JACLAB010003986.1_pt1 | contig 63835 bp, 52 predicted proteins | sample 8027921 | NCBI WGS metagenome assembly JACLAB01 (sample SAMN15725117, study PRJNA655200) | protist metagenome | isolation source: fluorescence activated cell sorting (FACS) single amplified genomes of... | place: USA: West Boothbay Harbor, Gulf of Maine | collected 2000-07-19 | reverse complement strand
AAAACCGGTAAAAAATGGCCGAAACCGTTCGACGAGCGTAAATCCTTCGCCGGGAGCGCGGCAATGGTTATCGCCGGATTTCTATTCACGGTTTCTTTAACCCATCTGTTTGGTGTCATGGGTTTTTTCCCGAACAATCGCGTCTTTGGCGGTCCGGACGATATAGGATACTACGCGGTTATCTTGCTCGCCTGCTTCTCTTGCGCCGTCGTCGAAGCGTTGCCGGCGAGTAAAGTCGACGATAACATTAGCGTCGCCGCCGTAGCTGCCTTGTTAGGATCGTTAGCCTTCTTATGATGATGTGTGAGAGAGAGAAATAGATAAGAGATGCTTTTATGATGTGTACGTAGTAATAATAATACTGATACTAATACATCGTAGTATTTTCGTAGTATTTTTGTGCATGTTTGTAACGAACTCTTCTTCACTTCAAAAACGCGTCAAAATCATCATGCGCGACGACGACGACAAAACAAATAAAGCTTTACGTTCCCCTCCAAAACTCAAAGCTCTCGCTGAAAGCATTTTATTCCGTCACACGCGCGCAACACGTAAGCGCGCGTCTTCACATCTGAGGAGATTTGATTTTCCCGAAAGCGGTCAACTCTTTCTCTTCATTAATAACAGAAACAATATGTTTAAAAGACGCGACTGGAACTACCTCTACGGCGACGGTTTGAAACCCAGAGGAGAGAGTAACAGCGGCAGTTCTTCTTCAGATGACGAGAGCGATGGTGAAAGCATGGAAAGCATCGGCGGGATGGTTGATTTGGATGCATCCTCGGAATCAGAATCAGAGGAAACCAACGCCGCCGGGAGGACGATGCATTCGGACGACGACGACGAGTCAGAAGACAAAGTTAAAGAAGAGACGAAAAAAACGAAGCTCAAAAGGAAGTCATCATCATTCGTGGCTCTGAAATGCACCGTCTGCGAGAGCAGATGTCTCGTCTTGTCCGAGAAAGCGAAGCGAGAACACGAGCGCTCGAAGAGACACGAGAAACGAGTGGCTTCGTTACCACTCGAAGACGAGAGAAAAAAAGAAAACGTGTATTTCATACCGGCGTCGAGCAAACGTAAATTCGGGGAAAAAGAGGAGGAAACGGAAACGCATTTAGAACGGTTAGCGAGAATACGACTGAAACGGAAGAGGAGAGAGGAAGAGGAGGCGAGAGAGGAAGAGGAGAGAGAGAGGAGGAAAGAGACGAACGAAGACGGAAACGCAGACGAGGATGAAGAGGAGGAGAAGGAAGCGCGGAATAAAACGAAAAAGAAGACGAAGGAGAAAGTCGGTCGGAGGCAGATGCAGTCGATTCGAAGACAGAAAACGGGAAAGAGAATTAACGATACGAGTAATAGCGGTGACGGGGGCGAAAAGAAAGCTCCTTTGAGCGATAGCGGGAAAGAGAAGACGACGACGAAGAAGAAGAAGACAAAGACGGAGAAAAAAGGAAAGGACGATGGGAAGAATAGTAAAGAAGAAGAGCCTGCGAAAGTAGTAGTAGCGAAGAAAAAAGGCAAACCGGGGAAACGCGAGCGGTTGGAGATGAAAGCAAAACGCAAGGAGATGGCGAAGAAAGCGAGAGAGGCGGGCGAAAGAGGCGTGAAAAAAGCGTTGCAAGCGTCGAGAACGAAAGAGAAGCAAACGAGCGCGAAGGATCGACGAAGAAGCATAATCGCGAAAGCAAAGAAAAAACTCGGCATGGAATAGTAGCAGGGCTTACGTACCCGTCTCGTTTCTTTCAAAGATAATTCTTTTTATGAGATATCTCTTGTTATGAGACACTCTCGCTCACTCTTACTAATATTCTCTCTCCCATCGTCTCCAAGACGACTTTCGCTCTCTTCCGTTCCAGTTTGTTTTCGTTTTCATTTTCGTCGTCGTCGGTGTTCTCCTCAGACCCTCCTCCTTTTTTTTCGTTGTTCTCGTCAGAGGAGTTTCCGCCGGATTGATTCGCCTTTTCCACGGATTCCGTCTTGGCGCCGTCGCTGCCTGCCTCGTTCGATGCAGTTTTCTGGTTTTGACGACCAGATCCGGAATCGTTTTGCTGCTGTTGATATCCACCTTCTTCTTCAGAGGGATGATTATTTGGAGAAGTCGATGGAGCGCCTCTTTCACCGTTACGTTGTTGCTGCTGCTGAGCAGCCAGCTGCTGTTGATGCTGAAGCCTCTGCTGTTTCAAAACGAGCGTATTCGCATTTCTCTCGCGTTTCCAAAGCCCAACCGGTCGCGGCGCGTTGTTTTTAGCAAAATACAAACCGCACGCGTTACACAAACTCCCCTCGCCGTTCTTCTCTTTCCGCCAAAACGGAGAATCTGTGCACTGACAGTTAACGCAAACTCTCGCCGCTCTTTCTGCGTCTGTTTTCCGTTTCCGAGACGTTCGCGTCCCGTTTGTTTTCCCACTCGCACTTCCTTTGTTCGCGTTTGCGTTGTTCATTTCGTTTGGCTTTATCGGAGTGATGTATTGCTGAGGCTGTTGGTAGTACCCGGGCGGGTAGTTATACGCAACCTGACCGTTTGCAAACGCCGCTCCTCCTCCCGCCGTCGACGTTTGTTGTTGCTGTTGTTGAAACGCGACTGCAAATTGCGGGTTCATCATCGCCATCTGCATGTACGAGTTCGCGTTGGGCATATTATACATACCCCCTCCCGGTTGTTGCTGATTCAATTCGCCCGTCTGCCGTTGTTGTTGATGTTGTTGTTGTTGTTGCTGCTGCTGCTGCTGTTGCATCATCATCATCTGCTGCATGTGCTCCTCCCCAGCGCTTGCTCTCGGCGTTCTCTGCTGCATTTGCGGCCCACCCGCCATGCTCTGTGCCATTGCCATCTGATAATAATACGCCTGCGCGTACTGCTGCACCACCGCCGCTTGCGCGTACTGTTGTTGTTGTTGTTGCTGCTGCATGTGCATTTGTTGTTGTTCAGTGGCTGAGAACGTCTTCGCGTCGGACGTCGCGTCGTTCATATCGTTGTGCCGATACGCCGTCGGGAGTCCTGCGTTGTTGTTCTTCGTGTTCTTTTTCTGCTGCTTCTGCGCGTCGTTCGTTCCAACCGTCGTCGTCAGCGGCGGCGGTTTATGCGCCGTATTCTCTACACCAGTAGCATCGCTTCCGGACATCGATGTGTGTTGTGCTTTTTTTTCAATGATCTGAAAAATTCCCCTTTTTTCTTTGGGCAGAAAAAAGGCGTTCTTTCTCTCCTTCACCAAAAAGATACGCAAATTCCGATGAGAGTTACGCGGATTAAACAACTGCGCACACGCAACAAGGAAACGACGAACGCTAAATCTCTTCAACAAATATTTATTCTTACACGTAAATATATGCTTCACTCAATTCTGCGTTCGCTTTTCGAATCCCTCGTTCGCGTCTCTCTTCCTTCTTCTCCGCGCGCGCGCGCAAGCCGATTGCCTTTTTTTTCGAAAAATTCGAGCGATGAGTTGGGGTCGCGCCGATTGGAAAAAAAACAGGTGGATTTGAATTCCTTCGATGACACAAATGAATCTCTCTCTCTCTCTGACTCTCTCTGCGATAGGAATTCAACCGCGCATTTTCATCGCTTTCAAATCCTCTCCCTCTCTCTCTCGAGCAGAAGAAGAGTCTTTTTTGTTTGTTTGCGATCGAGATTTACGTCGAAAGCAGTGTGCTTGTATGAAGCATTTCTTCATTTTATTAATCCATACAAAGTCTCTCTTAGAAAAAGTCCTCCTCTTTGTGCGCTTTTTGATTCGCTCGTGCGCTCTTCTCGAGATATCTTTTGATTTGATTTTTCTCCTCTTTTTTGGTTGGTCAAAAATACGCGAAGGAAAGAAGAACAAAAATAAAAAACACGTGATAAAAAGACACGCGTAAACGTTAAAAGACAACAAAAAATGAAATGTAAAGTGTTCGCGGCGACGACCAGGTCGACGCAAAACATGCGTCAGATGACGATGGAAAGAGAAGTGCCTTCTGGGGACTCTCACGTCGTTTTGGACGTGAAATATTGCGGCGTACTTTATATCATAAATCGTGGTGGTGTTTTTTAAAAACGCTCTCTCTCGAGAGAGAGGTTTTTCTCTCGTTGTTTTTTTGTATCTCTCTTTCTTCTGCCTCTCTCGCGAGTTCTTTCCGGCGATGATGACTAAAAACTGGACTAAAGTGTACTGAAACTCGCAGTTGAGGCGAGACTTTGACGAAGAAAGCATTCTGAGCCGGGCGCGCGTAACGCGCGCGGACGAGAGAGATCGAACGCGCGGCGTTCGAACAAGCGATAAATATATATTTTTTGTATCTACAACGAGGACGTCTCTCGGAAGCCAGCCACTGAAAAAAAAAATCTTCTTCTTCTACTTCTTCTTTCTCTCTTTTCGCAAACCAGGTATGCCACACAGATTTGCATTTCATCGCGCACGACGTCGGGCAGCACTCGTACCCGTTAGTACCAGGTCACGAAATCATCGGCGTGGTGACAAAAGTCGGTTCGAAAGCGACCGATTTTGAAATCGGCGATATCGTCGGCGTCGGCTGTATGGTCGAGTCGTGTCTGTCGTGCTCGGCGTGCGCGAACGACGAAGAGCAGTATTGTAAAAATACGCCGACTTGGACGTACGGTGCTGATACGCGACACTCTTTACACGGTAAGAATCAAGTTCAAACTATAGGTGGTTACTCGGATAAGTTCGTCGTGGACCATCGATTCGCCGTGAAGTTCCCCTTCGCGAAGGAGGATTTCGAAAGCGAAGGCGAGTTCAACGAGGTTTTAGCAAAGTGCGCGCCGTTGCTTTGCGCCGGGATTACGATGTATTCGCCGTGTAAAGAGTACATCGATATGGTGAAAAAAACTCGAGATGCTCAATCGTTGCCATCTGAAACGCCCGTGAAAGTAGGCGTGAGAGGACTCGGAGGACTTGGACAAATGGGTATCAAGATTTTATCGACGATGAACGTCGAGGTGTTCGCCATCTCGCACAGTCCAAACAAAGAAGAGGAAGCGGAAAGAATCGGCGCGAACCATTTCGTCTTGTCCTTTTCCGTCACCGCCATGAACAAATTAAAACGAGATCACGCGCTCGACATAATTCTGGATACCGTAGGCGCTCTTCCTTCGGAGGAAGACGCGTCGCCGTCTACTCCGGAAGGAGGCAGCCCGACTTCTAGAGAGGATAAACGCGATAAAACTCCTTCGCCGCAAGAGTTTTACGACGTCGCCGCAGACGCGCTCGCAACGCACGGACATTACGTCTTGATCGGTTTAAACACGAAACCAGTCGCAATCACCGGAACCAAATTCATCTGGAACGACATCTCTTTACACGGTTCCTTAATCGGCGGCGTGAAAGAAACGAAAGAAACGGTTGATTTCTGTTGGAAACATAAAATCTTCCCGGACGTGAATATCATCTCCGTCCGCGATATTCCAAACGTCTTGCAATTGTTAGAGAAAGGGAACGACTCGACCGAGCGATACGTCATCGACGCGTCCACGTTTGAATAATTTTTTTCTATAGAGTCTTTTCAGTTAAAAGTGCACACCTTCAACTTCTTCACATCTCCGATGTCGTCGTCTGCTTCATCATCTTTCCTCCTGAAAAAAGTCGACGTGTCGTACGCGAGAGTCGCGGCGGCTTTGGTCGTCCTCCTCCCGTCGTCTGCGTTTTGTCTTCGGTTGTATAAAGATAGCGTCGCCGAGTAAGTCGTTGTTCGGAGTCGTTCGTCGTCTCGTTGTTGTTGTTGCCGCTTTTTTCTTTCATTCTTGTGCGTCGTCATCATCATCATCATCATCATCATCGCTTATTATTCTCATCATTACCACGACATTCGAAAAGCAGAGACCCGATGGAGGAAGCCCTTCGACGACGAGCAGCTGCTGCTTCTTCTCCTCCTCCTGTTGCAAAGTAAAGAGAGAGAGAGATGTGTAATACTATAACTACTATTACTTTTCATAGTAAACAACTTGAGAAATTCTTCCTCTTTTCCCCATTAATACAAGCCACGAATACTCTCTCTCTCTCTCTCTCTCTCTCTCTCTCTCTCTCTCTTTCTCTCTTTACACGCGAAAAGCCAAGGAGGAGAAGGAGACCGAAATCTACTACAGAAGAATGAGTTACGCGTACTTGTTTAAATACATAATCATCGGCGATACAGGTAAACACATTCTATTCTTCTTACCGTTACTTATAAGAAGAGCGGGTTCCTCGAAATCATAAAAAACGCTCGTCTGACTTTCTTTCTCTCTCTCTCGTCCTGCTTAAACGAAACTTCAGGCGTGGGAAAATCGTGCCTGTTGTTACAGTTCACCGATAAACGGTTCCAACGCGTGCACGATTTAACCATCGGCGTAGAGTTCGGGTCGAGAATGGTGACCATCAATAATCAACAGGTCAAGTTGCAAATCTGGGACACGGTACGTTTTTACGTAGTAATGATACTAATCTAAACTTTTCATCGCATTAAACAGGCTGGACAAGAATCGTTTCGGTCGATAACGCGATCATATTACCGAGGCGCCGCGGGTGCGTTGCTCGTGTACGACGTTTCGCGCAGGGAAACGTTTGAAAACTTAAACGCTTGGCTGGAGGATTGTCGGCGCCACGCGAACGAGTATGTGACGATTACTCTGGTAGGAAACAAAGCCGACGGCGCTTCGGCGCAAAGACAAGTCAGCGAAGAGGAAGGGTTACGGTTTGCAAGAGAAAACGGTCTCTTATTCGTCGAAACGAGCGCGATGACTTCTGCCAACGTCGACGGCGCGTTCATCGAAACCGCGCGCGTAATCTGTAACAAAATCGAAGAAGGGTACTTAGACCCGACGAATGAAACCAACGGGGTAAAAATAGGGTACATGCCTGGTGGAAGACACCATCACCACCACAACCAATCTCGAGAGGGTGAATCTCGGAGCGGGTCGGTCACCATAGAGGAGATGGAAAAAGAACGAGCCGCCGGGACGTACGGTCCGGTTGGGAAATGTTGTTAATAGAGAGAGCGCGCAGCGAAGAAAACAAATCATCATCAATACTACTATATATATAGGAAGGAGGAGATTTAAAAAAGATAGAGCAGAAAACATAGTATAAAAACGATTAAAACAAAAGCAAAGCAGTGAGTTTGTTGTGATTGCATGTATACATAGAATATAACGCAAAAGAAATCTTTAATAATGCCTTTAAAAGTCTTGTCAAAAGCTCAACATCCTGCACAAAAACAGTTGGTTATATTGGAATATTCGCCCGAAGAAGACAAAGACAAAGAAGAAGAAGACGAGCGTGAAAGAGAAAGCGCGCTAAAGATCACCCTAAACGCATTAGAGACGAATACACGTGGTTCGAAGTTTTTGTCGATCATCGATCGATTAATAAATGGCTTCTCCTTTCACGGACGAGAAACTCTACCGCCGGTGGTTTCCGTTGTGCGACACGGACAACGACGGACGAATCACCGGGAACGATGCGGTTGTTTTTTTCTCGAAGTCTTCACTCAATCAGCAAGCGTTGGCGAAAGTTTGGGGGTGCGCGGATTTGAACCGACAAGGGTATCTCGATAAAGATGGATTCATACGCGCGATGCGAGTGATCGCGTTGGCGCAAATTGGCGTGTCGCCGTCGGTGGCGAATTTGCAAACGGAGTTGGAGAGAAGGCAAGGCGAGATGCCTTTGGCGAAGATGGAAGGTTTGGACGAAACGAGCGGACGGAAAGAAGACGACGATGATTTCACGTCCAATCCGTTCATGGCATCGCTGGGGGAAAAGATCAAAGATGGGAGGAATAAAGCGTCGAACATGTTGGGAGGCGGCGCGCAGACGAAGAAAGAGAAGAAGCGGCAGGCGAAGGTGGACGCGAAGACGGTGACCGGCATCGTCGACGGGTTGAAGTTGTTGTACAAGACGAAGATTAAACCTTTAGAAGAGGCGTATAAGTTTGGTTCGTTTTATGGACCGCTGTTAACGGATGGTGATTTCGACGGGAAACCGAACGTTTTGTTGTTGGGGCAGTATTCGACCGGGAAGACGACGTTTATTCAGCACTTGTTGAAGAGACCGTATCCGGGCGCGCACATCGGGCCGGAACCAACCACGGATAGGTTCGTGGTTTTGACGCACGGGTTGGACGATCGAACGACGCCGGGGAATACAATGGCGGTCAATTCTGCCTTACCATACACTGGTTTACAGTCCTTTGGGACTGGATTTTTATCCAAATTTGAAGGTTCTCAGTGCGACGCCGAGTTGTTGAATTCGGTTTCCCTCATCGACACGCCCGGGGTCCTTTCCGGCGAGAAGCAAAGGATCGATCGCGGGTACTCGTTTCCGCAAATTTGCAACTGGTTTGCCGCGAGAAGCGATATTATTTTGTTACTCTTTGATCCGTACAAGTTGGATATTTCCGATGAATTCAAATCGGTCATCAACGCGTTGAGAGGCCACGACGATAAAGTGCGAGTCGTGTTGAACAAAGCCGATCAAGTGAGCGAACAGCAATTGTTGAGAGTGTACGGCGCTCTGATGTGGAGTTTAGGTAAAGTGTTTATGACGCCGGAAGTGTGCAAAGTGTACGTTGGGTCTTTCAATACGGAACCGATTAAAACGGACGTGAATAAAATGCACGACATTTTTCAAATGGAACACGAGGCGTTGATGGCGGATTTGATGAACATTCCGGCAAAATCGTGCGATAGAAAAGTGAACGAGTTCGTGAAACGAACGAGAGCGCTGAGAACGCACATGATGATTATAGGAGACTTGTGGAAACAAATGCCCACGGCGTTTGGTCACGAAAAGAAACAGAAGAAATTATTGGCCAACATCCACGACGAATTCCGGAAGACGACGATGGAAAACAATTTGCCGCCCGGGGATTTACCAAACCCGGAACGATTCGCGGCAATTTTGGAGCCGATGCAACTTCACAAGTTCCCTCGCGTGGACAAGAAGGCGTTGTCGTCCATAGAGGAGGTTTTGACCCAGGATATTCCGAGCTTAATGCAGCGCTTCGGCAATCCGTTTTGATTATAACTCATAAAAATTGTGTTGTTTGTTGTCCGCGTAATCTAGTACCTTGTATACAAAACTCTACTACTACAGTACTGCGTTAAAAAAATGACTACACGTGTATTTAATGAATTATAACCTTGATAGGATTTGACCGGCGTTGTGTTCGGCGTCTGATTGCTCGTTCCAATCATCCACGATGGCTCTCGCCGCAATCTCGGCTAAATCGTACGCTTCTCTCCATCTGCGTCTCCACGCTTTTTGAATCGTCATGCCTTGCGTTTGATCCGCGCGCAAACCTTCCACGAGTTTTTCTCTCGCCACGCGTTCGGACTCGCGTTCGTTGACGTTCGGCGTTTTCACTCTGTCTCTGGCTAGCTTCAACTCTAATATTCTCGAATCGCCTTCGGCGAATTTACAACAAATGAGGAAATCGGAGTGTTCAAATCCAGTGTGCGCCATTAACGCGTAGGAGCCAGTTTCCTGCCTCAATCTGTGCGTCAAATCGATGGCATCCTCCACGGCTAAGATTTTTGCTGCAGCAATCGCTTCTACGAGCGCTTTCGATGCTCGTTCTTTTTTCCTCAACGAAGCGCACAGTTTCCTCTCCACGTTTACCAGAAACGCATCCATCTTCATTTCCTGTTCCTTGGCGACGATAAACAGCTGACGAAGCTGCGGGACTTGCGATAACGGTGGTCCTCTTTCGTGCATCGCCGTCGCTGCTGCGATGGGATCGTATTTACTCCTTCTCCGTGCGCCGAAACGTTTGTTCGTTGCACTCGCCGCCGCCGACGACGACGACGACGCTATATCCGCGGCGTTCTCTCTCGCCCCGTTGTTCTTTTCGGAAAATCCCCACGTCTCTTTCTGATCGGCAAACGCTTTCGTCTTATGGAACAAACGTTTCCGGAACTCGTGCGCGCCTTGCGCCACGGCGACTCTCCCGGTGTATAATCTCTGCCCAATCCTATCCATGTTCGTCAAATGTCTTTCGTTGTTCGTTCCCGCGCTCTTCTGTACGTAGGCGCCGGTTCTCACGTCGATCCCGTCGTGTCTATCTAACAAAGCTGAATATGGGAGTTTGACTGAATTAAACTCAATCCATGCGTTATCTAAATCATTCCCTGTCGTTTTATCTCCCATGTCGCCTACTTTAATGTTCGGATTCAACGGTCCCAACCTTTGTTTCCTCATGTTCACCAGAAACGCGTGCGGACCGTGGTTCCTCCCTCTTACGATCAACTCCGCAATCACCACCGCTCGGGTTGCCACTAACCCTTGCGAAATCCATATCTTTCTCGCGCTTTCCGACGGCGTTTGCAACGTGAACCGTTTCTCCCGTTGCGACCACGTGCACGTCGTTTGTACGATTAACCCGCTATTCACCCCCGCTAACTTTTCGGTTAACGCGAAACACCCGAGTTCACCTCGTTCTCTCATCGCTTGTAAACTCAACCTCTGCCGGTCGTTCCCGAGTTCCAAAATCGTCCCACCGAATAAGTTATACTCCACGGTAAATCGTATGCTAAAACCAGGCCCTTGCTCGAACCCTTTGCGCACGAGTAATCGATGGGCGAGGAAAAACCGCTCGGGATTGCTCGTCAAATCGGTAAACTCTAACAAACCGCTTTTGACTAAAATCGAAAGTTTCTCCGCGGAATGTCGGTAATCCACCGACGGTTCTTTCAACAACGTTTCCAATTTGTGCTCGTATAAACGCTGCCATCGCGAGTTTTGATTGTTGTTGGTGTTGAAATTATCGTCGTCGTCCTCAAACAGTGGAGAGGACATTATGTGTGTATACTTTGTTGTGTAATATAAAGAGGAAATTGGTCTCAAAAGAGGTCGAAAGGAGGACCAGAAAAGACAGTTAAGAAAACATTTAGGGTTTTAGCCAAAAAAAAAAGAGGGGAACAAGAAAAAAGAGAGACGAAACACTCACAACACACCTCACGTTTTAGATATCACATCTCTCATGGGAAAGACGACGCGCTCGCCGCGTAAACTTCTCAAAAAGAAACACATCGTCTGCTCGTACCAAACGCCGAAATCGAAACTGAAATCTGCTCTGAAAAAATCCGGAAACAGTAGGTACGCGTCGCATCATCGCGTGGAAGAAGAGGAGGAGGAGAATAGAAATCGATTGATTTTTCCCCCGACGGGTAAAGATGATGATGACAAACAGATACAGAAAACGCCACTAAGAAACCACGTAAACTTTGCCGACGAAAAGGAGGAAAAAGAAGAAGAGGAAGAAAGGGTGAGCGAGGAAGAAGACGCGTGGAATTTTGACTTAACCACCACCACGGAGAAGAAGAATTCAAAGAAGAAGAATTTAGTCGCAAGACCACCACCCACGCCTTCCACGCCGTTTCACTTTGCGAGAGATTTTTTCGAGCGCGGGTGCGAAAGCGACGCGGAGGAACAATCGACCACCGCGAGCAGCGAATGCGGCAAGTTTCGGTTCGATTTTTTGGACGACGAAAAAGAAGAGGAGAAAAATGTTAAGGTAGAAAGAGTTGGAATGGCGATGACGCCGCGCTGCGACGACGCCAAGGCAAGACAGACGTCGTCGTATCTCGCCGGGCAACGAGACGCGTTTAAAGACGTTTTGTTGCAAGAGTCGTTGCCGTTGCAAAAGTTAGTGGAGAGGCAAAAGCAGAAAGTGGAGGTGTTGACGAAGAAACAGGAGAAAATGGAAGATGAGGTGAGGGAGCAATCGATCGTGAGCGCGGTGTTGATTGAGCGCACGAACGTGGAGAAAGAGCACGTGGTCAGGATGGAAGAGATGGGCGCGAAGCTTTGCGCTTCGGTGGAGAAATTGGAGAAGGAGGTGATTGTGTTGAAATCCGCGGAAAAGGAGAGAAAGGCGGCACCGAAAATGCAGAAGTTTCTGGAGAAGTGCGTCGGTTTCGGTGCCTTTTTTCTCGGCAAAGAGACGCGATCGATGTTGTTGGAAAGTCCAGTCAGCAAAAAGTTGTTCGAAGAAGAAGAAGAAGAAGAGGAAGGCGCTGAAACGCCTACGCCGTCGACGCCGCCGAAAAGAGAGCGAACCAGCGAAGAACTCGCGACGTGCCTAGCGATGTGCGTCGCCTTAGAAGCCATCGCAAAAATTGAAGCGAGCAATCTGATGCCAATCCGAGCGCCGCTTCCGATTCGACTCGGCGTGTACCTCTCGCGCGTGATCCTTTGGTCAGAATTTCTCGGCGTCGGCCATCGAGAACTCGCAAAAAGCGCTCGAAATACCGCGCAATTAATCGTCCTCGCGTCGCGTTTACCACCATTATCACTGCCACCCTTACCACCACCACCACCATTACCACCCGCGAATGAACTCGCGACGATACGGGTGGTTTTAGAAAAAATGGCGTTTGTTCGAGGAAAAATTTTGCGCTGCCGCTCTTAGAGTTTTTAAACAAAAAAAAAGTTTGAAATCACATGTGTCTCCTCACTTTTCGAATACGCGAGACCTGAACGAGTAACATATAATGCATCCAAACACTCCGTTCCTCCCGCACGCCGTGTCTTTGCCGCATCCATTCCGTTCCTCCTCCACCGATATGGTTGGTGTTGGTGGTGTTCAACGACGCGAAGAAGAAGAGAACGCGAACAACGCCTTTTTTCTCTTTTCGCCTCCTCCTCCTCCTCCTAAGAGAAGAAGAAGTTCGATGTCGTCGAACTTTGGATCGAACTTCGCGATGACGAGTTCTTCCTCGACGCTATCGTCGATGAAGCTGACGCCTCGGACCGGGGTTTGCGCGACTGCGCTCGCGAGGATGAGGTGCGCTCGACATAAAGTCTTTCTCTTCTCTCTTTGTTTTTTTTCTCCGCGATTTATGCCTCAAACGAGTAGACGTTTTATTGAAAAATTCCTCCTCTGCGCTAAATGAAAACAGGACATCCGATCCGACGCCGAACACGCGACGCGCGGTCGCAAAGATTCACGCTTTGCAGAAAGCGAAAGGAAAAGAGGAGAAGAAGACAAAGATGAAGACTACGAGTACTACCGCTGCGACGACGACAAATACGAAAAATACCAACAAGAAGAAGAAGGACGAAAGCGCTTTAGCGAAAGTTATCGCGAACAGGGAGGACTTCCCTTCGAACGAGGTGATTGTGGAAACCATCGAAAGTGCGACGTTTGGAGAGCTGAGAACGTGTTTCCCGCTCGTGTTTGATGGTATGCTAACGAGTTCGAATAATAAGGAGTGGTTGAAAGCAGTGTTTAAGAGAAAGATGGTGACAGATAAAACGTATGAATTCGTACCGAGAACGAGATATTCGAGTAAGAACCGTTTGAATAAGAAGAAAAAGACAGAAGGAGAAGGAGAAAAACAAGAACAAGAAGCGACGAACGCGAGTACCGAGAACACGTTTTTAAAACAGAAGACGCCGTTAACGCCACTCGAAGACGAAAATCGAGAAGAAGAAGACTTGAAGAAAGAAGTCGTCTTTTCCATCGAAGTCGCTCGACTCGAAGAACAACCACGAGGAAACGAAAATGTAAACGAAACAATCGCAACGGACGCGAACGCAACCGTAAACGACGAACATAAGATGAGAGAATTATCGTCGTTTTTCACCAAGACGTTCTCTGCTGTTTCGCCGCTATTGGGAACCCGATTATAGTACAAGCGTCCCCGCGCGCAACACTATAAATGGAAAGAGAGACGCAGAAATAAACACACACAAGTACAAAAAGAGAGAGAGAAACACACACATAAAAAAAACGCATGTAATAACAGCTAATAGATAGACAAACACTACGTTCAAACGCAATCAAGATTACAACTTTTCGAATGCACATTTTCCCCTCGTTCGTCGACGCCTTCAAACTTTATGTTTTAAAATTACCTAATGGTGTTGCTCGCAATCGCAACTCTCTTTTTTATATTCCTCCCTCTCACGCCGTCGTCCACAAAACTATTTATTTATATATATATGAAACTTTCGTTGATATTTAGCAGCAAGAGCTCTTCGCATTCACCGGTCTCCCCTCCCCTGGCCTAATCGTCGCTCCTCGACTCGCGCCGCTTGCCGCTTGCGGTTGACTCGCCATCCTCGTTTTAATCTCATTCGCCATTGTCACAAACGCCTGTTCAACATTTGTCGCGTTCTTCGCCGACGTCTCCATGAAGGGAATCCCAATCTCATCCGCGAACGCCTTCGCGGTCGCGTAATCCACCACTTTCTTACTCGTCAAATCTGATTTGTTCCCGACCAAAAGTTTGTTCACGTTTTCATTCGCGTACCTATCGATTTCGCTCAACCACGTCTTCACATTGTTAAAACTTTCCTGATCCGTCACATCGTACACCACGATAATCCCGTGCGCGCCGCGATAATACGAGCTCGTAATCGTTCGAAACCGTTCTTGCCCGGCGGTATCCCAGATTTGTAATTTTATCGTTTTCCCTTCGAGTTCGACCGTCCTGATTTTAAAGTCCACGCCGATGGTGCTGATGTACGACTCTTGGTACGTGTCGTCCGCGAAACGGAAGAGGAGGCAGGATTTACCGACGCCGGAATCGCCAATCAGCTGATTATAGCGTTGTTGTTCGGTACAGCAAATTTCAAGAGAGAGAGGGAGAGAGAACATCGTTTCGTCAGTTTCTTCGTCTAAAAAGACTCGAAAAGAGAGAGATTTCAAGAGCGGATCTCATTAAAGAAAAACTCTTCTCTCTTTAAAAGAAGTTAAAGGAGAAGAAGAACAAGAGAAGAAACAAAAAAGCTTTAAAAAAGCTTTAGACGCACCAAGAGCTTGAACAAGTAATCGCTGTTAATGTTATTGAGAGAGAGAGAGAGAGAGAGAGAGAGAGAGAGAGAGAGAGAGAGAGAGAGATTTTGCTTATGTCAGTACATATACATTTTGCAAGTTTGTGTCTCGGGGGGAGAAGAGAGACACCGATTCTTTCTCAATGAGAAGATCGCGCGACTCGAAGAAGAACAACAACGAGAGACACCAACGAAAACACCAAACCCAACGAAAAGACTTTGACAACAAAACCGACGCCGCGCTTCTTTCGCTCGAGAGAGAGTAAGAGAGAGAGAGAGAGAGAGAGAGAGAGAGAGAGAGAGAGATCTAAAAACGTACTATTCTGGATTCATAGTTCTGCGTGCGTCTGTTTTTTATTCTTCTACAGTGAAGAGACAGAGGCACCTTTTCCCCTCTTTTTTCACAAAAAACAAAAAGACAAAGGGGGCTTGGTCAACCCTCTTTTCGCGGACAAAAAATTAAAAATTTCTCTCTCGTCTCTTTTTTTGTTTTGGGCAGCCAAGCTTTGGGCTTTTTTTTTTGTGAAAAACTCAAAGAGAGAGTAACCACCACCCCGTCATCATCCTCATCTCTTCATCAACAACAACAACAAAAACATCGCGCGATGACGACGACGACGACGAAAAAAGAAGAAGAGTTTGAGGAGAAGAAAGATGAGGAAGAGAAGGACAAGGGGAGAAAAGAAGAGAGAAGACGTTTATTGAAGGTGAAAAAAACGGAGCTGTACTCGTCTTTAGATGCGACGACGATTGAGATTTTTTTTACCGAGGAGGACATCGTGATGGAAAAGGAGGAGGTGTCGCACAGGTTCATCTTCGATTCGGAAGGATCGCGCGATCCAGTCGGGATTGAAATTAAAGCAGGGCGCGAAGAAGAGAAGTTTACGTTTGATTTGCGAAAGCACCACCCGGTTCGAACGGATCCGGAATTCGTCCGCGTGAGATGCGGGAAGAAGAAGATTGAAGTCAAACTGATGAAAAAGAAGAATCAGAAGAGGGAAGAAGAAAAGGAGCGGCGGTCGTCGTCGAGCGTTTCGGAAGAGAAGCACAAAATTGGGAACGAAACGCGGAACACGACGAGTTCAACTACCGCAACGACGAGTTTAGACGGAGTTGGTGATGAGGGAAAAACGACGTCGCTTGATAAACCGCCGGCGGATAAATGGACGCGGTTGGAATTTTTAGGGGAGATGGAAGAGGAGTTGGAAACGTTGGACGGCGAGGACGGGTTGAACAAAATGTTTCAGGATTTGTATAAGGACGCGGACGACGATCAGAGGCGTGCGATGATGAAGAGTTTCGTGGAATCGAACGGGACCGTGTTGAGCACGGATTGGACGGACGTTGGGAAGAAGTTTGTCGAGCCGCAAGCTCCGTAAAAATAAGAAAGTTTTGAAGCAATAAGAACTAGACGTAGCGCGACATAGGATAGCAGCGGCAAAATTGTAATGCGCACAGGAAAAGAAATATAACGTAATGCACTGCAAAAGGGTGTAAGAAGAACCTCTACGATTAAAAGCACACGGTATCTAACATCGCCCCGAGCTGTTGCGTGATGTTCTTCGCCATCAAATCGCTCGCGTTTTCCGACAACCTCTTCTTCGCGTCCGTTCTCCCCGCAGCTTTAACGACCAACTCCCTCTTCGTCAACTCCGCTTCTTCTTGCACCGCTTTCTGATACTTATCCGCTAAATCTCGCATCTCTCCAACCACCTTCTCGTTCCCTTTCCTATTCTCGGTAAAATTCCTAACTTTCAAACCGTCGCTCCATCTCGGCTTGTCCAAATTCAACAACATCTTTTCCTCTAATTCATTCTTTCTATAGCCGATATTGATGGAATAATAGTGCCTATTCAACCCGTGAATCAACGCCGCGATTGAAGGTTTATTTAAATGTCCTAAATTCGACGTCGTTTGCCTCGGCTCTTGCCCTAACATGATCGTCTGCGGATTAATCAATCGAAATGCGTCGATGACCACCTTCCCTTTCACCGACTGAATCGGATCGATAACGACAGCCACTAACCTCGGATTTAACTGCTCAAAACTTTGCTGCGTGTTGATATCGACGCCAGAAAGCCAACACCCGAATCCAGGGTGCGAGTGGTACCAACCGACGACCATTTCTTCTCTGCCCGTTTGTTTCAACATGTCCAACATTTTCGTCTGAAACACCGGGTCCACGGCTTCAACGGAAACGCCGGTACCAGATTGCGGCATCGCGAACACGTCGACGACTTTAACCGTGTAATCGTCCACGAATTGTCCAAGCATGAGACCCATGACTTCCATTGGAACTCCCGCGCGACCTGTTTTGTGAATGGTTGTGTGTTGTTTGCGAGAAAGAGAGAAAACATTAAAGTCAGAAAGTGCAATCATCATCACGGAAACGACGCGATGAAAACGAATCTTTGAAATAGTAAACGCACCGTGTTTCAACATCTTCAACAAAGCGAGCGAACTGATTTGCACTTGCTCCGCGGTGTCCACCTGCGGCGTGTCCGGTGGGGGGCCGGTTTGCGGCGCTTGGCCCATTCCCATGCGCATCAAGTTATTCATCGTGTTGTGTGATCTGATGTCGTTTCAACTCCACAAAAACGAGCTTTTGAGAGAAATTTTGTGTCGAATTGAAAAGAAAAAGAAGAAAAAAGTATGATTTTCGCATTGTTTTTCGTATGACAAAACCTCTCTCTCTCTCTCTCTCGCGCGCGCTTAGTTCCCTCACTTTCCTAAGAAGAAGACTCTTATTCTGTTCGTATGTATTATTAAAGAGCCGGGAGTTTTCTGTTTCGATAAATCGAGTGGAGCTCGCACGGCTCGACTCTCCAAAACACGCGCTCGCGAGCCGGGAGCGCGACTTGCTCGAGAACGCAACCCGGGGTGAGCTCGAAAAGAGGTTTCCCGGTAGTATCGTCGATGATGAAAACGTGGTGCACGTCTGAAAGACGATCTGTGGTGGACGGCGCGCGTTTGAGAAGAGCGTTAGCTGGACGCATGAGCTCCATGGCTTCTCGCAAGGAGGAGTTGAGGAAGGCGGCGCGGAGATTCGGTTTGCCGAGGTTGTTTGACACGATGAATTTTTGGAGCTTTTGTTCTTTCTCTTCGTCCGTCAAGGTCGTGGGGGTCGTGTCTGACTCGTATTGAGGAGCGCCAACGGCAGACGGTACCGCACTTTGTTGCTGGATGTGCACGGTTCTTATTTTGCGCATGAAATCGACGATTGTGAGATCGAGGTTCTCGTCAAACTCCTCCATGAAATACGCGAAATCGTTCGCCGCGACTGAGTCGACCAGCATACCAGTTTTATCGTCAACAATTGCGACACAGTTTGCATTTTGTCTCGTCAAACCTGCAAAAACATCGATAGCTTTTGAAAAACTCGGTAAAGCGAGAAGGTCCTCTTTCTTTCTTTCGATGTAGTCCGCAAACGCTTCTGAGACGGTTATTTTCTTGAACGGATCCTCGTCTTCGTCCTTTTCCAAATAACAATCGAGCAGAAACTCTATGACATCCGTTTGCGATATGACAGCGTCGATTGTCATCGCTTCATCTTTAGTGAGGGTGTCATAGTGTAACGAATATACCGCGACGCGATGGACTCTTTGAAATCGTTTTCCATGCGTCGTCGGTTTGATCCCACAAATCTCCTCGCCGTGGGTGCGTACATCGATGCGCTGCAAAAATCCACCTCGAACGATTTCAAGAAGCGTCGTCTTTCTCGAACCACGATATACGAATCTCGCATCTTCGTCGGGATGGGAATCTCTCCGACACTCTCGCACTGTTTCGTTCAATAACTCAATCATCCTTTGCAAAACTTCCCGGCGAGTCAAATGCGAAACGAGCGCTTTCTCGAAAAACAACACCATGAAGTCTCGAACGTCTTGAAACCCGATAAACAACGCGCTGCTACTGTTCACCACAGGCGCGGATGATATCCCATATCTTCTCAACACGGACAACGCTTGCTTCACCGTCATCGTTTCTTCCAACGTCACCACGTTTTCAATCTTCTTAATCGAATCTGGGTGCAAAACAGTCACACCTTCCCCCCTATTGCGCGGTGGCGAACCCGGTGGATGCGGTGGATTCAACTCGAAATACTTCTCTATGTCTATCGACAACAAATGCTTTCTCGTGCTTGCAAAGTATTCGACCAGCTTCGGCGCTTTCGACTCTTGTTCTTGTGCTTCATCTCTGATATTTTTTTCCTTTTTCTTCGTCTGTGTATCTTCCTCCTCTTCTTCGCCTTCGCGAATTTGGGAGTCAACTGATGATTTGCCCATGATGATGTTCGAGATCAGACAGAGACCTTGCGCTCGCTCTCAAAGAAGAAAGTATGATGCGTTCGTTTCCGTGGTTTCGATCAGCGCGCGCGCACGAATAATGGAGGAGAAGAGGGAACAAATACTTTTTTTAGAGATCAAAAAAGACATGTGACATGCGATACAATACTCTCGTTTACAATACTCTCGTTTACAACAACACTTATATCTTATTAAAATATAGCCGCACTCTGCGCGCACAACCCTTGCGCTAATTTCGCCTCCTCTTTCGCCTCGTCTCGCTCTCGTTTCAAAAGCGCGATCAATTCGTTCTTCAGCTCTAACTGACGTTGTAAACCGTCGATGGTGCTGTCTTGTTGTTGGATTTCCCTGTTTTGCTCCTGAATCGCTTCCTCTCTTTCCAACTGTTGCTCTTCGAGCCGTTCGAGCTCTTCGATCCGTTCCCGAGTGGTCTTTTTCTTTATCTTTACTGGCTTCTCCGGCGGCGGTGGTGACACTTTCTCCTCCTCATCCGCGACGACCATCGCGGTTGATGATTCTCCTCTGTCTCCTCCTCCGTCTGAAGGTGGTCGTTCAGCGTCAAAGTCTGCGGCAAACGCTATCTTGTTCTTTGTTGCATTCATCCCCAACAACATCATCGTCGCGGCTGCGCTGCTCAGCATCACGCCCCGTCTTCTTCTGCTTCGTTCGTAATTAGCATTACTACTACCGAGTATTTCTTCTTCTTCTTCTTCTTCTTCTTCCTCGCGTCCCCGTCGCCCGCTCGTCCCCGCGATTGCATCTCTCTCTAGGTCGTTGTTTTCTTTGCAACGACGAACAACATTACTACCACCGCGCAATTCTGCTCCTCCTCCTTTTCCCCCTCGCGATAGAATTTCTCCTCCTCCGTGGTGTTGGTAATAAAAACACCGTTTACCTCGTGATACTGGTGTCAGTATCGCACTGGTGACGAACGAGAACGAAGTTAAACTGCTCATCGTAAGTTTTCTATTTGTGCGGGGAAAAAAGAGAGAAAGATCTCACTTCTTCATATTTTGTACGCTCGCGTATAAATAGACACACAATAGACAAACAATAGACACACACAAAACCCATCCGGTTATTATTCTCAGAGCAACGAGAAGGGTATAATGCAAAGACGTCCGATCGACCCGAACCGGGAGTCTTTCGCGCACCAACAAGGAGGAGGAAGTCCTCCTTCAGCGCATCCAATCTCTCCCCCGAATACGAATATCGATGCGTATTATCACAACAACCACCACAACCAAGCATCGGCGTACCTCTCCCCGCAACACAACTATAACTTACTCGACGACGACGAGAACGAGAAGAAGAAACGATCTAGGGGATTTATTAAAGGAACGATGATGGGAGGAAATTTCATCAGAAACGCTGGGACGGTTTTGTCGAGGCACTTTAAATCGACATCGACGCAATCGACGAAAACACCACAACATGAAAGACAACAACAACGAGTGAACCCGTTCGCGGTGATTTTCTTCCTCTTCTTTGCGTTTTCGTATTTCCGCTGGTCGCAGGTTTCGAAAAAGTTCGACCTGTTTAAATCGAACGCGGACGGGAGCATGAGGCGGTTCAAAGAGCTCTCCGGGAGTCGAGAGAGACGGTGTTTGGAAACGTTGGAAGATCGCGAGCGGGAAATGGCAGAGTTACGCGCGACGGTGCATAGCAAAGAGAAGGACGCCGAGGACGCCACGCATAAGTTCAACGCGTGCGAGTTGAAGTTGTCGGGACATCACGAGGAGAAGAAGTTGAGCGGGAACGAAAAGTCACAGTTGAAGGAACAGTTGGAGAGTTTGAGGCACGAAAAAGAAAATTTGGTCATCGAGATGAGCAAATGGAAAGACGAGGCTGAGAGCGCGAAGGATGAACTCGCGACGTTGAAGAAACATCACGAGTTGGAGAAGCACGACGCGAGCGTGAAGCACGAGGCGGATTTGGGCGTCATGGACGAAGGGTATAACGCGGTTATCGATAGCGACGGGGTGTTGCACGAACACACGGACGAGGAATACGAGGAGCTAAAGAGAGCGTTCGAAGCGGTTTCGAAGAAGCATAACTTGGAGCACAAGGAGTTCTATTACGAAAGCTCGGACCCGAACAGTCATCATCACGAAGAACCTGTAGTAGGAGGTGATCCGGAACACCGCGAACCACTCGAACCGCATCCGGGAGTAGACGGACACAACAACGTTCACCACGTTGAACACGTGTCATCGACGGAAGAAATCCCGAATCACAGAAAGAGTGGTAGCCATAGCAATAGTCACGAAGGCGGAGGAGAGGATGATGAAGATATTCGACCTCTGTGGGAACGTTACGCCGACGTCGCGGAGGAAGCACTCAAGACGTCGTGATATTAAAAATTACAATACAATTAGCAATACGCACGCGATTAATACAATACACAAACTAAAAAGCTTCTAAGTTAAATCAATAATTCCATCGCGTCCGTTATCGTCGTCGTCGTCAAACAAGCTCTTCTTTTTCAAAATTAACAGCAGCCCGTAATGGTCGCTCGGTAATACATCGACTTTGATTTTCTTTTGTTCACCTTTTTCTATGTACGGCTTCTCATACGTTTGTCCGTTCACCTCTGGATTTGTACCCACCATTTGAATCGATTGCAATTCGAAGTTTTTCAACTTTGCGAACGCTCGATCGAACCGCGCGTACAAGTTTCCACGCAACATCGTGTTCCTTTTTGCGTCGTAGCTGTACCCGTCTGACTCCGGTCGAAGTTTCAACCACGCGTCTTCCCACGGTTGTTCAATCGGACACAATCCATCCTTTGAGTCGTTCCAATTCATATCACCTATAAAAATAACATCCTCAAACCTGCCTCCTAAATGTTCTAAACTTTGTTTCAACTGTTGCTTCCGTTTTTCCGCCATTAACTGAGGGTTTTCCATGATCCAAGATTCCAGATGCGACGTTGCCACGCATAACCGAGGGAAACCCAAATCGTACGCGTATTGTAAGTTCCTCCCCATAATTGACGACGCGAACGTCGATTTATGCGCTTTCCACGAGCCTTGTGCGAAGCCTCCCAGTTCTGTGCTCGTTTCGCACTTCTCGTCGTCTCTCGCGATGTTCCCGTCCTTCTCGATTCTCGTCTTCCTCACCGTCTCTTTCTTCTTCACCATCACGACGCAAAAATACCCGCACTGCAACTCCATCTCGCTCGGTTGCGCGCATAAACTGTACTTCTCAAACCACGCTTGCCCTTGCAAAACAAAAAGAATCGGCAGCGTCACCTCTTGCAAACATAACACGTCCGGATCGCAACTTTCTATCACTCGTCCTAAATACTCCGTCCTCGCCATCTGCGCCGCTTGGTTATCGAACCAAATGTTATACGAGAGAATCCTTACTTCCTCCTCGTCGTTCGCCGTGCGATCGGGAATGGCAGGTTCTTCCGTCCACTTCCGTCCTCTCGTAGGCATCTCGATCGTTTTCGTCTCGATTTTCGGTAGTAGTCTCGTCGTCGTCACAGAAGCTTTCGTCGTCTTCTGTTCTTTCCTCGTCCTTTCCAACTGTTTCGCGCGTTCTAAAACTCTCTCCACCTCGTCGCTGTGACTGTTGTTCATCGCCTGCTTTTTATTGTTTCGATCACTCTTCGCGATCGAGCTCAACCGACCGACGTTTGCCCACGCGCTTATGTTTCTCGTCGTCGTCGTCGTCGTCGCTTTGGCGACGAGCGACGACGCCACTTTCGCGTTTTTAGACATCATCGTCGTCGAAGTCGAACTCGTCAAAGTCGCTCGTTCAATCGGCGGCCGACGCTGGTTTCGTTCCCTGTGTAACTGCGCGAGCAAAGAGTTGTTGGTGTTGTTTTCCTCCACCACTCGTCGCTCCTCTCTCTCTTCTTTCTCGTCGTTGTCGTGATCTCTTTTCCGTTTGTGCTGATGGTGTTCAGGAGTTGACATGTTCAGTTGTGTGTGACGATTTTTAGGGGAATCTGCATTTTTAGGTATCGCATGTGTACAATCTAATCTAATCGGAATCATTCGCGAACGCCTCAGTCTTCCTCCTCCTCCTCTTCAGACGAAGACTCGTCTTCGCTGTCGCTTTCTCCTTCTTCTTCTCCTTCTGAAGTGCTGCTACCATCTAACAATCGCCTCTCTCCTCTTTCCTCCTCGTCGTAAAACGCGTCTAAACACCTTTCGTCTTCCTCGGTCCAAAACCGAGGCCACCACCAGAAAAACAGTAATCCGCACGGGTTTCTTCCTTTACCGTCTCTGATGCACGCTTCTGTGAATCCAGACCAGCGGCCTCGGGTGATTGCTAAGGCGAGCGCGTACCCGATGGAGCAATACACGGCGACGAGGACGAGAAACATTTGAAAACATTTTCTACCTTGCCCGCCGGGCGCGAACGCAGCTGGTGGCATCGGCGGTGGTACCGGTGGCCTCGGCGGAGCCGCTATTTCGGCTTCAAAATCTACGCTGACTAAAACAGAGCTCCCCGAACACGGCTTCACGTTGTTCTGACACTTCAACGTGGCCGTCGCTTCGCTAAACACCTCTCGGTCGTTTCTATTCGAAGGCGCGTCAAACGGGCCGCATTTTTTCGCCGTCTCTTCCACGAGACAATCTTTGCTCGTAAAACTATCGCTCGCGTCTGGCGTTTGTAACGTTATCGAAGTCTTCGTCAAGTCGCATCCGACTCGCGAACACGAAGGTTGAATCGTCATCGAATATTGCACCACAGAGTGCCCTTTCACGTTTGTCATGTTAAACGCACTTCTTTGAAGCTCTTCTGAATCGTTGTTGTTCAAAATATCCGCGAGACCGTGGAGTAAAGAAAATCGTTTCGGACTGTTCGTTTTCGGTGCGATCGCGGACCATGTGCACTGCCATTCCGCGCGACACGTTCGTGTGGTGGTGGTTACGACATCTTCCCCGTTCGGGCAACGAATCGTCGGCACGCACGAGGACACGAAGAACGACTTTGATGAAGACGTTTGTAGCACGAACAACAAGACGAACAAGAAGAGAGGAGCACAAAAAGGAGCTCCTTCGCGTCGGTGATGGTGTCGACGGAGTCTTAAACTCGATTCTCTTAGTCTTTTCATTTCTCGGGAAGAATGCGCCATTTTTATGCGGAGAATTGCATGTGCAGTCGTTCGATGTCCGTCTCTCTCTCTCTTCGACTGTCGACGACGACGACGAGATTCACGACGACGACGCGAAGAATACGTCGCAGCTTTAACAGCGCTCCTTCGTCTTTCTCGCGAGGAGGAGGAAGGAAGAGATGTTTGCGGAGGACTGTTGTTGCGAGTTTAGAGGATAATACTAATACTAATAACGGTGATGAATCATCACTCGTAAACACCGCGCATGCAGTAACCTCGAGCACTCCCTACGCTGTGCTCGAAGGTACTGTCGTGCTCGCGATACTCGCGTTAATCGATTGCGGATGGTCCGGCGACTGGTCCAGAATAGGCGCGGTGACGCAGGAAAACGAAGCGCAAGCGAGATGGCTTTGTGTAAACGTCGTTTTCCCCGCGCACTGTGTGACCGCCTTGGTCACGTATTCCGTGGAGGATTTGGGGGAAGACAAAGTGAAAAACGGATTCAAATCGTTTATCGTCGGCGGGTTGACGATGATTAAAGCTCTCGTGGAACGCGAGAAAAGAAAAGCGTCAGAGCGATGAAAATGTATTATTTACTATATGAGGCGGTCAAACAAGACACGTGTGAAATGTTTTGTTTTCTCTCACTCTCCGCGTCTGTAGTCTCATTTTGTCATCATCATTGGCGATTAAAATGAGCCTCTCACTCACAGAGTCGCCGAGAAGTGTTTGCTTTCTCGAAGCTTTGATGCGCTCTCGGAGATAGGAGGAGGATGTATTCGCGCGGTTCCGTTTGAAGGTATGCGAGAAAAGCCGTTGCGGTGTAACGGTGGTATAAAGGAAGAAAAAGAGCCGATGATGCTTTTCTCCAAGAACGAGAGCGATGAAAGCAATAATAAACCAAGTAGTAATATCTAGCGAAACGTAGATAGAAAGTATAAAGTAGACAAAACCAGTTTGTATGTATGTATTACGTGGTATATTCCAAAAGTTAAGTGATTTTGTGTACCGAATTCTTCACTTTTCAATCAGTCCGTCATGGAGCAGCAGCAACAACAACAACAACAACAACAACAACAACAACAACAACAGGAGTATCATCCACCACTACCTCAAACGACGAATATGGAACCGAAGCAACCGGCGATTGTTCGCCCCCCTTTAACGGCCGAGGAGGAGGAGTTTCACCAAGCGCAAGTCGTCCGGCCGTACGTCCAGCGGCAACAACATCATCAATCACATCTTCAACACGTCCCCCAAACGTTCGCAACCCCGCCTGCTGCTTTGGCGACGCAACAGATGCATCAACAACAAAATCAAAATCAACAAAATCACGCGCCGACGGGCCCACAAACGTTACCACCTCCACGAACCGGACACCCGGACTTGAACCACGACCACAAAGACATCTCCACGGAATTGATTCAAAAATACTTGGACGAAAATCAAAATCTGATCTTGGCTATTCTGGAGAACCAAAACGTCGGGAGGCTGGCGGAGTGCGCGAGGTATCAAAATCGGTTGCAACAGAATTTGATGTACCTGGCGAGCATAGCGGACGAGTGATTGTGATGCGTAGGATGTTAGATGTAGCTTTGTTTTTTGTGATTTGTTATATATATAATACACGCTTTTGTACCATCATGGAAACCGAAGAATTCAAAGAAGAAGAAGAAGAAAACGAGGGAAGTTGTTTTAGGCGCGTCGTCGATGACGTTTGCGTCGACTTTGATGACTCTCTCTTTTTCTCTCTCTTATTGATCTATTTTCGGTGTACTTTACTATTGATTACTACAAGTTCGGTGACCCGTTGTGCATTAGCAACTCCATGAAATCTAACCCTCTCTCTCCCGCTAAACGTTTAATGCCGGTTAACACCGTGACTAAGTCTTCGTCGTTCATTAACTCGATTTTACCTAACAACCTTCCAGTGCCTAAACTGGTGCTCAATTCGACAAAATTTCTAATGTAAAAGTATACGAACGCGGCCATTATGGTTTGGACGTCCATTCGGTCGACGAAACCGCCGTGACCAGGGATGGTGTGGCCGAAATCGTCGATTTTGAACGCGCGCTTAAACCCAGACGCGAAGAAGCCTCCAAAGGGTGCGACTATGGAGGCAAAAAGAGCCAAAAATCCAGCGTGGACGTCGAACCAGGTGAGAACTACGTAGTCTCGATTGTACACGAACCTCAACATGAGCCTCAAGAACATTTTCATTCCAAAAGGGACCATCGGGACGTCGTCGATGTTAAACTTCATCGGTATGAACGGGTGTTTCAACTGACACACGGCTTCTCGCGAGAAGTATTTATCAAACTTGGTGATCAAACCGAACTTCTCGCTCGTTTTCCAAATCGTTTTACGCATAGGTGGACACGTTAGAAACTTGAATTTCCCGAGAAACGTGGATAAAATCGGTGCCATGACGACGGTGCAAAACATGGCGCCGATAAAGCCCTCCCAAGTTTTCTTCGGCGAAAGCGCGATGAGCGGCGTTCGACCAAACGCTTTTCCACAGACGTACGCCATCACGTCGTTCACGACCACCAACAGAAACGGGAACAAGAACCATATGATGCCTTCAAATATGTTCGAAATAGTCGCCGAGGATTGCAAAAAGATTATAGCAATCGTAATGTGCGTCCACGCGAACTGCGAGAATTGGTACTTGAATAATCCTTTTCTCAACAACAAAACGAAGGCGACGAAGCCGCCCATGTATAACGAATAACTGATGAACGAGTGATGCAACATCACCCAGGTGACTACTTTCGCAAACGTGGTCGTCTCGTCCAAGAAAAAGTGTCCTTTCTCTGCCAACGAGGTCAAGTAAAAATGCCTTCCCATCCTCCCGTATAACGTAAACGCCGCACAAAAATAAAAGTACCACTTTTGTAATCGAAAACGTATCCCGGCGGATTCCAACTTTGCCTTCTCCTGCGACTCGCTCAAATCGAACAACTCTTTCGTCATCAACGTCTGCACCGCAAAAATCATCACCATCGTCGACATGGCCCCGTGGAACAAAACGATCAACCCCCCGGCACCTAAAATCAACCCCGACGCGGTGCGCGCGCGAAACGAACTCCACTTGCTCGAGATATTTCGGGCGAGCTTCTTCGCGGGGCCGTTCGGAGAGCCGCCTTGCGTAGTAGTCTCCGCGCCGGCGGCATCATCTCCTCCTCCTCCCACTCGCGTCACCGTGGTGCGAACTTGAGGCACGACTTTCCGGAAGTTTACTCCAACTCCACCTCCTACTCTTTCCGCAGCAAAATCCCACGCATCTTCCTCTTCCTCATCGCGCGACTTTTAAGATATGAGAGAGAGAATCAGTCACAACGCATAAAAAAAGCATATCGCGAGAAACCAATTTATCATTCGCCCGCGAAGAAGAACACGACGCGCGTTCGCTCTCACCGCCACATCGTCGTTTACGTCGTCGTCATCTTCATCGCAAAAACGAAACGTGAATTTTGCCGCCAAAGCCGGTTCGATATCGAGCGATGATGAGCACAAGAAGAAGAAGAAGAAGAACACACGAGGGAAAAGAAAAGTTCGGTAAAATGGTTCGTTTTTCCCAAAGATTAGAGAGAGAAAAACAAGAGAGAGAGTAGTAAACACAAAAACGTTTACGTACCATGGATCGGGACCGGGTCACCCGGTACCCTCGCCGTCTCGCGATCGTTTGCATCCTATCCGTTATTCCCTTCGCTTATCTGTAAAAGTATTCGTACGTGTGTGTGTAATATGTGTAAAAAGGAGCAGAAAAGAGTGAATTTTATGAGCGTTTTCAGAGCGGATTTTTCCTTAAAAAGGAGACAAAAAAGGGGGGAACACTGACTGCACTCTCTCGGAATTCTTACTACGACTACGACTACGACGACTACTAATGCACGGGGACGTGTTGTCCACGCGCTCCGTGAACGGCTCTACGATTGCACACGTGGAAGCGTTGGACGGGGTACAGATGACTGGGAGGATTGCATCCCGCTCGAGGAGCTCGTCGAAGTTCGGTGACAAACGAGAGAGAAACGATGGGATGATGGATATCGGTGATGTCGCGGATGATGATGAAGAAGACAAAGACAAAGAACGAAAGGCGAAACGCCGAGTCGGGGAAATAGCGACTGGGATGGCGAAAATGCGACTGATGCTGACGAAAGGTAGTGGTGGTGGTGGTACGAGTTTCGGGTTCACCGAAGGGAGGAGGAACAACAACGCGGGTGGTGGTGGTGGTCTCAACCTCATGAACGACGCGAACGAGGAGAAAACCGTCGGTAAAGGAAATACGACGAATGTGATGGTAAAAATTCGCGCGGACATGTCCAAATACGCGAACGAAGACGAAGTTTGGGACGAGATCGATCGTGCGATTCGGGACGTGCACAAAAGAGACGAGGAGAGTCTCTGGGCATGTTCCGTGGTTCGGTTACAAACAGACGTTTTGAACTGCGTATCGTTGGATAAACTGTTTCGCTTGTCCTCGAGGCCGATGGCGAGCGCGAGAGCGAGGCGGTTAATCGCGTTACACGTGAGCGGGTGCAGAGATAAAGCGATTGGGTTTGGCAGAGATTTAGCATCCTCGATGGCGAATCTACCGATGCTGAGAGAGTTCTCAGCGGTCGGGACAAACTTGGGGAAAGCTTTCATCGCGCGGTTCGCGCACGTGACGCATACTTTGAAGCATTTAGAAGTTTTGAAGTTATCGGCGAATAAAGTGGCGGAAGATATCGACGCGTGCGAGGCTTTGATGAATGCCATCGAGAACTTGCAAAGCGTGAAAGTTTTAGATTTGTCGCAAAACTATTTGGGCGAAAGAGGCGTGCGAGCCGTGTGCGAAGGTATGCTTAAAAGGAGGCGGAGACCGATTGACCAATTCGGGAAGCGTCCGGAAGGTTTGAAAATTTTGAATGTGTCGCACGATAGTATTGGAAATAATGGGGCGTTGGCATTAGCGAACATGTTTCGAGCGTTTCCAGACGAGGTTTCAGAGAAGTTAGACGTCTCTTTCAACGGTATTTTCGAACAAGGAGCGACGGCGCTCGCCGAGGCCATGTGTTCGCAATCTTCCGGCATGCGCTCGTTGCGCTCGTTTCGAAGAGAGTTGGATTTTCGGTGTAATTCGGTTGGTTTTGAAGGTGCGTGTGCGCTCGCAAAGTGTCTCGATGGTACCAGAAGTTTGAATCTTTCCAACAACGGCATCAAAGATGCTGGTTTGAAGATTTTAGCGAGACACTTAAAGACGAATTTCACGGTGACGCACTTTGACGCGAGAGGGAACGATATCACCAGCGACGGTGCGTTTTACCTCGCCGATTGTCTCTCGGAAAATTCAACGCTGTTGGATATCTCTCTCGATTCCAACCGCTTGGACGATCGTGCGGCTATTGATTTGGCAGAAAATCTCTCTTCAAATCTCGCGACGAGACTGTCGATTTTAGATTTGGCGAGGAACGATATCGAAGACGAAGGAGGGATGCGATTGGCGAATTTCTTAGCCACGAACGTGAGCATCGCTCGCTTGAGTTTATCCTCAAATCGTTTATCGGCGAAGGGAGCGCGAGCGTGCGAAGATATCGCCGGTCTACGTATAGACGTAAACTGGCAAAAATAGAGTGACTTTTTATAATTTTATAGTGGAAATTAGAAGTAGATTAGAAGCAGCAAACGTAGACGAAGACGAATACGATCGCGCGGCGAGAGCACAAAAATATGTTGTATATAAGACTATCATGTACATTAACGCAAGTAACAAAGCATCTTGGGATAATTCTACACTCGAAAACACCACGTGAAGACACTTTTATAGACCACTTTCGCCGCCTTTCTCGTCACTCGATGCTGCATCGCCGCCGTCGCGCTACAGACGTTGCGAACAAACGTCAACCGTTTCCAATGTTTCTCGAACGACTCATTTGCGAAATTGTCTTCCTGGCTCCCTCTCTTCAACGCGTCGTTAAATGCCTCGAAAAATTCTCTCTCTGTCGTGACGATCTCATCGTCTTCTTCCTCTCGTCGCGTGATCTTCGCGTACGCGCTCGTCAACACGTGCACCACCGCCACTTCCAACGCTTCCTCCTCCTCTTCTTCTTCTTCTTCTTTCAACACGTTTACCCAATCGTCCAACAAATCCTCCTCGCTCTCTGATTTCCCTTCCTCTTCTTTCTTCGCTTCGTATTCTCTTTCCGATTTCCTTCTGCTTATTAACCTACCGCTCACCGCCTGCGTCGTAAACGCGCGATACGTTCGTTCACTCGAGAACGCGTCCAAAACGACTCCAAGCGTCTCCCGCTCTCTCTCTCGCTTTTTTTTCCTCTTTCGTCGTTTCTTTTTCCGCGTCGAAATGGAACAGAGTTTCGCGCGGAACAGAGCTAAAGCGCGAGACGCGAGCGAGGCGATCGTTTGCTTTGTTTTCGCGCGCATGAGCGGTGGCATGATGATGATGAAAACAACGCTTTCTGTTTTATATTTTCGTTTCGAGTATCTTTTTAATGTGATGCGGTATTACTTTTAAATATTATGCGTTTACAACTATAGATGATCATTAATACTATTACTTTCTCCTCCCTGCGTCGTCGTCTGAATCGTCGTTCCTCTTCGCTGCCTTTTACTACTTATCCATGTACTCTCTCACGGCATCGAAGACTTCGTTTTCGACTAAATTCAGCTGCTCGTTTTGGGCAACGTCGTTTTCGTTTTCGCGGTTTTTCGCCGCCAACGCTTGCAACTTTTTGTTTCTATTTTCCTCCCACAAGGACAAACCAGAGACGTATAAGATGGTAAATCCGTACACGCTGGCGACGCGGTAATCGAGAGGAATGACGCCGTAGACGACAAAGTTAAGTGGTACCCAAAAAACGATGTTTGATATGTACAAATCTCCCCAATCGCGTTTGAGTTCGGCTTTGATTTCCTCTTTCGATTCGCTCCGTAACAACGCCATGATGACTATGAAACCACACGCCCAAACTGGGTTATACACGAGCGCGTCAAAAACCACCTTCTTCGTCAACACCACGTGTTCCGGGTTGCTAAAAAACCACTCGATTACATTCGATTTGGTCAACTCTATATTCTCCGAAGCGAAGCCTTGCGCGGAAGCCATGGCGTCCGCCGCGTTGGCCAAGTCGCCGGTTAACTCGTTGTCGTACGTCGTCGATGCCGTCAACGCGGAGATGGAAACCGCGTCGGCGGAAAAACTCGATCCGCTCGGACTCGGTATCACCTTATCCACTAAGGTGTACCATAAGTACGACGTCAAACCATCGAAACTTCCATAGGTCACGTACCGTCCTCGTCTCCGGTCGTCTCTCGTGTACGTTTCCTCGCCTTCTTCTTCCGCCTTCGTCTCGCTCACCCGTTGCGCGAGCTCGTCGGAGATCCAATAACACGCCGCTCCTACGCCCATGTCCCGCGCGAGCTCGAATCCAAAATCCACCGACGCAGAAGCTCGGAAAACTCCTCTGGCATTTCTTCTTCGCACTCTTTTTTTTCCAATTCGAAAATGTCCTTTTGCCATTTTAAAAGTAGAAGAAGACAAAGCGCTTTGCGATTTCGTCGTCGTCATCTTCATCCTCTGAATCGTCGTCAATTCAAACGGGGTCGTCGTTAGTCTCTGAATACTGTTGAAATCTTAAACTCCTCCTCCGCGCGAAAGCGCGAGAAAGAGGGAGGTCAAGTGCTCTCTTCTTTTCCTTCTGAGGACTGAAAAGGAAGGTTTTTTGAAAATCTTGTGTAAAACCCTAAAGTTAGGTTTTAGAGTCGAGTTTTTCTCTCTCTGTCTCACCCACCCCTTCCTCCTCATAAAAATAAACAAATTCATTCGAAGACTCTCCCTCAAGTGCACGAGCGGACGACGAGAAGATTAAGTTTTATTAGATATTAATCGCATTTCTGCATCATGCAAATTTTCGTGTACGTTTATGTGTCGTTTTTTTTACGTTTCAAACGTCGCGTCGGTGTTGTTTTGCGTTCGGGACGTTTGTCTTCTTTCTGCGCGTAAATCCTCTCTCCCTTTTTTGGGGCTTTTGATGATGATGACGATGATGATGATGATGATGAGAAGTTTCTCTCGTCTCGTTTTCGCGCCGATGAATCGGCTTGAACAACGCGCACTCGAAAGAGGAAGAACGGCGTTTTCGTTTCGTTCGCTGTTTTTCGTTTTATTTTCAAAGCGCGCGCGTGTTGATGTTTGTATCCGTGTTCTGACCTGGTGTTGGTGTTTCTCTCTTTCCTCTCACAACAGTAAAACTTTGACTGGGAAAACCATCACGCTCGAAGTCGAGTCCTCGGACACGATCGACAACGTGAAAGCGAAAATCCAAGACAAAGAGGGCATTCCGCCGGACCAACAGCGATTGATTTTCGCCGGTAAACAGTTAGAAGACGGGAGAACTCTCGCGGATTACAACATCCAAAAAGAGTCAACCTTGCACTTGGTGTTGCGTTTGCGAGGCGGCGGTAAGAAGAGAAAGAAGAAGACGTACACGAAACCAAAGAAGATCAAGCACGTGCACAAGAAGAACAAGTTGGGGTTTTTGAAGTTGTACAAGGTTGACGACGCCGGTAAAGTGACGAGGTTACGGAAGGAGTGCCCGGCGCCGGAGTGCGGCGCGGGCGTGTTCATGGCGAACCACTTTGACAGACACTACTGCGGTAAGTGCGGCTTGACGTACGTTTACGAAAACAAGTAAACGACGATGACTCGTTTTTAGAAATAAGTAAATGGGGGTTTGGTACGTTTGCGTGATTGGAGAGTGATATCGCGAGATGTTTTTTGTTTCCCAATAAAAAGGGAGACCGAGAAGTTGAGGACCGAAAGAGTCTTTTCGATCGTTTCTTTCGTCGCAAAAATAAGATGACGGAGAAGCGCGAACTGCCGCTTAGAAAATATTAACAAGATTTAGTTTTGTTGTTACACGATAAAGATTTGCTACTGTATCGGTTGCATCTAATTTTACACGCTACTTTCGATCTATCTGCTACTTCTATATAAATAAAATACACGTCGCCGCGCGTCGGCGACTTCTATATTTGAGCTTATTTCGCGTTCAAAGCTCGGAACCTTTCGTATCTTTTATGTAACGAAACCACGTCATTCGCTCCGGTGAGTTTTTCAATCTCTCCTAAAGCGCGCACAAAGTTCATCTCGTACTTATCTTCGATTTCCGTCGAGTCTAACTGAACAGCCGTCAGCCGACGCCAAAAGTTCAGTTTTTTTTCGTCGCTCGCAAAGGATGAAGAGAAAGAATCGAACACTTCGCCTAGTTTATTGCACGGCGCAAACGTCACGGTGCAGTTCGATTCGTCGTGCGCCGCGATTCGACAACACGCTTCGCTACTTTTATTACCACTACTACCATCATCTTCGTTATCGCTAGAACGCGTACACTCAAACTCCGTTAACTTTTGAATCTCTCTATCGTCCTCGCCAATCAACTCTGGTTGTTCTAACCGTCTTTGCAGTATCTCTTTCGCGGATTCCGCGCCTTTGCATCCAATCCAAGCCTCTCTCGCTCGATATAAGAACCAATAAATGGGAAAGTTTGACACCGGTGAAAGAAACAACGGGAGCGTAAACGGCGCGCACGCCAAGTTGAAATACTTCGCTCGTCTCGCTTTCTTCTTCCCTCTCTTCAGCAGGTCTCGTATGGCTACGCGCACGTCATCCGCGTGCATCAACGACTTCGGGTACACAATTTCGCAGGAGGAAAGCGTCGCACCGAGCGCCTTCGACGGTATCGCTTTCAACACGTCTTCGTCCGGATCCACTCGCTCTAACAACTTCTGCGCGATATCATAGACTTTCCGTCCAAACCCTTTCTCGCTCTTCTCCCACGTTTGCCAGGTTTTTGAGGCGTACGCGGACGCTTTCTCTTTCAAGCTATTCACGAACAGCGGCGTGAACCGTTTCAATGCATCTTTCTCTTCGTTTTCTCGCACGACGCGAACGGCTCGCTCGTATCGACTCGGATTTGGTTCTCGAATCGCCGAAGCGTGTATGAAGAAAATATTTTCGTCGCTCTTTCGTGTCGTTGCTGTTGATGATGATGATAACGACGTCGACGTTTCTTCTCCACCGTCTTTACCTCCGCCTTTTTTTTCAGCGAAACTCTTCAGAGTCGACGAAGATGTTGTCGTTGACGATGGAAAAATCCGCCGCCGTGGCAGGACAATCAATCGCAACCGAGTGAGCACTTCTCTCGACGTCGTCGTCATGGGTGGTGCCCCGGCGGCGGCGGCGGCGACGACTTCAACGAGACGACGACGACCACGACGAAAGAATCCCTCTCCTCTCTCTCTCTCTCTCTCTCTCTCTAAAAAAGAAAAGGAAACGGACGCGCGCGCGCGCTCTCTTTTGTCTTCCTTTTCCCCTTGTAAATGCGTAAAAGAATAAAAAAGTTTTCTCTCGTAAAACGTCTTCAACCTTCTTCTTCTTCTTCTTCTTCGTCTTCTTCGTCTCGGACGACGCGAAGGAACAGTTTTGTCGTGCACTTGTGTCAAAACAAAATATCTAATAAGCGCCTCTCTTCACGCTTCTCTTTTTCTCTCTTTTCTCTCTTTTTCTCGCTCTTCTTTTTTGGAGGCTTTTGGTGCGACCAGAAGACCACACGTCCAGGCTGTCTTTTTTTCGACCCCAAAGGACAATTCACGCGTCTCGTCTTCTGTGGAATAAAAAATTAAATCGTTTCAAATTCATTCCCGCGCGAGGTTGCGTCAATTGGTTTCGCGCGCGCACGCGACGACAGAAAGACACGGACAGAGTTTCTGGTGGTTTCGCGCGATCTACTTCTTCGCACGCGACAACAACACTTTACGTTTTATATACAGAACACAGAAAACACACGCAGAAAAGGAAAAGAGATCCATTTTTTTTTTCGTACTTTCTCCAATCGGATCCGTTTTTAATTATGAGCTCAGACAACGACACCACTCGAGCAACTCCTGCCAACGACGCCGCTCTCGCGGCAAACGACGTCAACATCGACGACATGGTGTCGCACTTGACGGAACGAGTGCATGAGATCAGCACTCGCGGCGACGAGGAGAGGAATAAAGAAGGAGACGAGGATGATGATGAGAAGAAAGTCGACCTCCAATCCGACAATTCGAACACGAAGACGAACGAGGAAGAGGAAACGACGAATTTCGAGGAGGAGGAAGAGGAACAGAAAAAAGACGTTGGCGATTCAAAACGCACGATCTTTATCGGCGGGATCCCGCCGTACGAAATCGACGAAGAACGAGTCACTCGGTTTTTTAAGAACGAACACGAGGAAGAGGTGACGACGAAGTTAATCCCGGACCTGAGGAAAGGATGCCACAAAGGCTACGGGTTTGTGAAATTTAAAACCCAGGAATCCGCGGAGCGATTTTTGGAACGAGGGAAAGTGGAGATCGACGGGAAGACGATCGACGTGAAAGCGGCGAATAAAGATTCGCCGAGGTACGATCCGAATCATGTGAATAGTCATAATAATAATAACAATAACGTGATGATGATGATGATGAACGCGGGCGGTAACGGCTTTTATAACAACAACCATCAATATCAGAGAGGCGTCGGCGGCGGTTTTACGCAACAAGGCTATCCGAACCAGATGATGATGGGAGGCGGAGGAGGAGGCGGACGAGGATTCATGGGAGGTGGAGGAAGAGGCGATTTTGGTGGCTTTCATGGTGGAAGAGGTGGGAGAGGAGGGAGACACGCGAACCATTACGGCCAAACGCACGGGTATCATCAACCGAACATCGTCATGGGCCCGGACGGGAACATGATGGTCTTAGATCCGTATTTTAACCCAAACAACATGGACACAGGTGGTGTTGGTGCGAACCAAGGGATGTTTGGACAACCGAGACCGAGACGATTCTCTGGCGGCCGAGGCGGAGGGTTCATGGGCCAAAGAAGAGGCACGTACCCGGCCCAATTCAATCAATCGGGGAACGTGAACGGATTAAACGGCGACAGCGTGAACGGTCCGTCACAATCCGACGGGAACGATGGGATCGTGAATAACCCGGACGAAGAAGATTCTGACGACGCGAACGGAAATGCGAAGAACGTAGCCGCGATTGGTGGTAATAACGAAACCATTCCTTTGTTGGACGAAAACGGATTTCCGTTACCTGCGGAAGAGCAAGGAAGCGAACAAGACCGCGGGGTTGGAGGCGCGTCGCCGTCGACATCATCCAGGCGGTATAATAATAATAACAATAACATGGGAGGCATGGGAGGTGGATACCCGCAATACTCCTCGCAAGTGTTCGTCGGCGGCTTGCCGAAAACCGCTACGGAGGAGGAAGTTGGATGGTTCTTTTCGCAATACGGTCCAGTCGCTCGAGTGCGTTTGATTTACGATAAAGAAACCGGCGCATCCAAACGATACGGGTTCGTCGAGTTTGCACACCCAGAGATTGCCGCTGCGGTAAAAAATTTACGCAACTTACAGTTTCAAAACCGAACGATTGATGTAAACTACGCGTCTCGACACATATCTCAGATGAGTTACGGCATGCCGCCGAGAGGCTCGCGGCATCATCAACATCAGCAACAGGCGATGATGCAACAAATGATGGCAGCAGGGGGGATGCCTCCTCAGTTTGATGCGATGGGTAATCCAATCATGTACGCACCGAACGGAATGATGATTCCGCCTCCTCATTTTGCCGCCATGCAGCAGCAAAATGAAGGGGGGTTAATCGGCGGAGAAAACATGAAATCGGGAGACGATGGGAACACTAGCATTAGCAACATTGGAGGGGTGGATATGAGTAGCTTGAACGCAAATACGAACGCAGGGGGTATGTCGGGAGGAGCTAGTCTAGACGGGAAAGAGTATCCGAACATGTACGGTGCGCCGTATGGGATGGGTTTCCCTCCCGGAAACGCGGCCATGTTCGGACAACCCGGAATGATGGTGCCCGACGGTATGGATCCGAGCGGAATGATTCCGATACCGCAGCATCACGGACAACAGCAGCAACAAGATTTTAGCCAACCACTTCCACCGACTGGAATGAGTGAAAGCGTTGTTCCTGATGAGTGAATATAAAAATGGGAGGAGTGTGAGGGCACGCTACCACGTTGATTTGTATTTTTTGCTTCTATAGTTTTGCTGCTACCTAATTTAGACTCCGAGTTGTAAATAACTTTATTCATATACTATTTATTAATTGCTAAACTACTAAAGCTAAACTACTACTATTGCACTACATTTTCCGCTCCAAACCGTCATCCATTCCATTCAGCAGCATGACATTCCCATCGATTTTCTTTTCAACCTTCTTTTGTCTGCGCAGTTCGTACGATTCCCAACCTTCCACCTCTCGCAAATCTTCCGCGGTCACTTTGGTATCTTTCAACGAGAGTTCCTCCAACCCTTCGCAATGTTTAAATACATCCGACGGAACTGTGCGTATATTTTCGTTCCCGTCCATTCTCAACCGTCTCAGCTTCCTCAAAAACGCAAACTCATCCGGTATTTTTTCGATTTGATTTCTCTCGCACCTCGCGTCCGTCAACGAGGCGCACACCGACACGCACGTCACGTCCCGTATCCTATTCTCCGAGCAACTGAAAATCTCCAACTTTTTCATCGTCCCAAACGAACTCTCCGGTAACTCCGTCAATTCGTTGTTATCTACGATAAGTTCCACGAGATTCGGCAGATCCAAAGCGCAGAGTTTCCTCAATCGGTTTCGACTCAAATTGAGTACTTTTAAACTCTTCGTGTGTAAAGAGTCCGGTAGTCTACTAAGCAAATTATTCGCGACGATTAACTTCGTGCATTTCTGCAACAAGTTCACTTTCTCTGGAATCTCCTCGAGTTGGTTCTCGGAAACGTCGACAACTTTGCACTTGTTCGCACCGACGACGTCGAATATGAAATCCGGGAAGCGCGTCCAATTCAGATTCCTTTCCAAGTTACACAAGCCTGTCGTTTGCGCTAACTTGATGCGTTTTTTCACCGCATCCGCGGATTGACGGTTCGACGAGGTGTTGTAGGAATGTAAGAGCTCCTCGAACGGTTGGACGACGTTGGCCGTCCACCACGCTTCCATCGCTCGGTGATTTTTATACTCGCGTACTCTTGTTTTCTCGTACGTACGTAGAGGAGAACTTTTGTGAAGTTTCGATGTGAGGTGCAAATATTCATAATCATAACACAACGAACGCTAAAAGATAGTATATCATCAAGGGGCGGCGGCGTCGACGATGTACACGCCATCGGCGCAGTGACTCTTGCAGGAGTTGTCGTAGCGAGAATCGCGAACGCCGACGCACGGACAATCCATCGGGAGGCCGATGAAATCGCTATCGCTACTGCTGCTATTTCTAGTACTACTACTCGAGACGAGCGCTGAGGAAGAAGAAGGTCGTCGGAAACATTGGACGACTTGGACAAAGTTACATCTCGAATCGCACCCGAACGCGGCGAGGTTAGGACTTATCTCCACAAATGCACTTTTGAGTGCGTCCAAAGACACTTTCTTTCCCGCGCTTCGAGAGAGTTCCTCCGGCGTGCCTAAATCTTTCGCCAAGTGAAACATCCCGACGTAAAAATCTTTCTGCGTAAGCGGGTTCACCACGTTCTTTCCTGTGCTACCAATACTGGTGGCATCATCCTTCGCAGGCCACATCGCGCACGTCCCGTGCTTCTCCCACTCGTGCTCGGCTAAACCGTCGTAATACCAAGCCGGCGCTAATCTCTCAAACTCTTCGCCCTTCGGCAACGCCTTCTCGTCGTAACGAAAGCTTTCGTTTCTCGGGTACCCCGGCGGTATGCGACAATTTTGAGGCCAGTAGCATTTCTTCTTGTCTTTACTACTTCTCAATACCACCGCGGGGTCGCTCAAAGGCTCGGAATAACTTGGCCACAATCCGTGCACGGTCAACTCGTTCTTTAAGTATGCCTTCTGGCACTCCGTCTTTTTCTTTCCTTTCCCCAAGGAAGAAGAGTCGAACGAAGCGCAAAATCCAGGCGTCCACGAGCGCGCGAGTTCAAACATGTCGAACCGATCGGATTCGTCTCCGTTCATTTCTTTCGTATACATCGGGTCGTCGCATCCGTCGTGTGTTTTCGTGCCTTCGTTTTGGCACGAGGAGGACGGGGAAGAGAAGATACCACCGTTATCTCGGGAAACATCATCGCGAAGAGACAGACGCGGTGGACGACGCGCGAAACGCAAATACGCGGCAGATGAGTGCTCCAAAAGGAACATAAAGACGTAAAGTACGGATGCGTGATAAAGTTGGCGCATTTTGTGCGTATGAATGCACCGCCTTTGCGCGTCAAGTTGTGAAGAAGATTTCACGACCTTTTAAAGAAAGGAATAAAAAAGAGCAGAGAAATTGAGAAAAACGAGAAAAGACAAAAGGATACTCTTCACACCGCTTACGCGAGCGCGTAATGTTAAAGAGAATTCTACTCATGGACAGAGGAAACTATCTCCCTTCGGTACTTTCGAGACAACCAATGCGGCCGGCGTCTTGCCCGAAAGAACCGTATGGTATAAGTGCCATACAAATATCTCGGACACGTTTGTCGTTTCGAGAGCGTTCAGTAAGTGCAACGGGTTCCCTTCGTTTTCGTTTTCGCTGGTTTTATTATCTCTTCTGAGGACGTTACGTGTGATTGCCTGCAGGAACGCGTCTTCTAAGTAGCCAGATCGCACATTCTCGTCGAATCGTACTTTCTCAAGGGCGTGTAAACGAATGCCGAACCCAGACATATCGACGTTAAATACTCGAGGTTTGAACGTTTTTAAATCTCCGCACCAAAACGAACGAAAGCCTACGACTTTCGTAGAAGAAGAAGACGAAGAAGATTGCAATGCATCGCTTTGATGTTGTGCTTTAACCACGGGCGCTTCAAACTTACTCTTAGTGCTCGGAAATCCAACAGGCCAAACTCCTACCTTTCCTATCTTAGTCGCTCTCACAAAATGTTCAGCGGCGTACGCGTTATCATCGTCCACGAACAGAACGACCGGATCCTGTTCAACATACGAAATCTGCTGTTCCAACCAGTCTAAAGCTTTATTTCGTTGCGCAACTCCTCTGTGCTTCGATCGTTCTACCTTCACTCTCAACGCCTTCACGAGCACGCGTTCACAATACGCAGGCCTCTCTTCTCGTTCGTATCTCTCAACGAGTGAACTCTTTCTCCAATCGCTCTCACTTTCGACGAGGATCCATATCATTCCCATTCCCCCCGTCGAACAGAGCGTATTTTGGAGCGCAAGTAATTGAATAGTCTGGAAGTTTCTGTTCTTCTCCCGGTGAAACGTCGGAGTAATTACCGCGAGCCTTATCTGTCTTCCCCGAGCTTCAACAGAAGAAGAAGAAGATAAAGAAGAAGAAAACGAGACGACTGAGACATCTCGCCTCGTTTTCAAAATCAACACGAGAGATATCCAGTACGCGATCAAACTGAACGCGACTAATCGCCACCCGTTATTGGAGGCGACAACCAAGTTGTTCGTCATGTCCTTTTTGTATCGGAAACAGTGTGTTGTTCTTTCTCGCGTATTTTTGAATTTTCCCCAAACTTTTTTCTCTCTTGGCTCTCGTCTCAGCGCTCGAACCAACCATGATCGACGATCATGACGCTCGAGAAAACAAAGCGACGATGTCGTGCTACCCATCTCTCGCGACAGCAGGCCAGAAACCACCACCGTCCTCGGCGCAGAAGAACACCATCGAGCTTGGATTCAACTTTTTTAATTCTAAGGAACAAAATGGAAATGACATGTCGGAAGGAGTAAAGAAGAGCAACAACAACAACAACAACAACAACAACAACAAGAGCAGATCAGCGCGACCGTTTAATCGAGTAAACGACGACGAATGGCTCGACGAGAAGAACAAGAAATGCGACAATAAGTTCCGAAACGCGCACGGGTTTGGAAATTATAGGAAGAATCTCGGGTACAAAGCGGAGCAGAAGTTTGTTCAAAAGCAAGGGAAACAGTTCGCGCACGAAAAGAACAAGGAGAAGAAGAGGCGAGTCTATCGAGGAGGGAAAATCGAAACGAACGCGGTGAACTCGAGAGTTTTGTTCGACAGCAGCAGTGATGAAGATGAAGTGCTTTAGTTATTAATACACGTACACGCTAAAATATACTACACGCACGCTCACTCACGCAGAAAGAGAGAGAGACAGAAACAGAGACAGAGAGAAACACGTTGTAAAAAATTTATACAATCAATTTTTTACCGAGTCTTCAAGAACGTGCGATCTTCGACGGAGTAGTCGCCGCCGACACCGGAGGTGTTGAATTTATGTTTGAACTCTGACCAACCTTGTCGTCTCACTTCCGCTGGCAACGACAACCACGCTTTGGCAATGGTCGACGCTAGCCGTTCGTCGTGCCACGAGAACGACAATCCAGCCGGATTTTTACCACCAAACAGTTCGCCGTTTTCGTCGAAGCGTTTTAAGAAGCTTTCTGCGGCGCTGAATGGATTGTGCTTTGCTCTTTGCGAACCGAAATTACCTCCTCTTCTTCTGCCCATAATCCCAGGATCTTCGCGCGGACAGAATTTCATGCAATGTTCTAACGCCGCGAGTTGATTCCTTTTCACGAACCAAATGCAATCTACTGGACACATATCGATGGCGATCTCAATCGTCTCGCTATCGTCGGCCCATTGGTTAATTACTCTCGCTCGACCGTAATCTTTATCTACGTCCATGCTGAATGTCTTTGCTGCATATTGTGCACAATTTCCGCACCCGATGCACTCGCTTTCGTCCACAAAAACCGCTCTCGTCTCGCCTTCCTCGCCGCTCCATTTGGACACCGGCGTGCCGTCAAACTTCGTCTCTTCGCTCAAGAAGAAATGTTTCCGAAAGTCAATCACGGCGAGAAGGTACGGTTCTCGCGTTTGTCGATCGGATAACGTCTTATAAGCCGCGTTTAAAATGACCGCGAATCCGTTCGTTTCCTCTTCGGAAATGTCTGCGTACTTCGACGTTAAAACATCTGGATGCGAAATCTTCAACTTTTTCTTGAACGCAGTTTGTACGATCGATTGTACCATCGCTTCATCTCGCGACGCCCAAACGTCCGCGTCGTCCAAATCTAAATCTAAAAGCTCAAAAAAGTCCGACGGTGCTTTCAAAAACCTCGTCGCATCGATCGCGTCGACGTTGGAAAGTTCGCGGTAATACGGGGATTCCGTGACGTCCAAACGTTCCGTTTGGATTAACGAAGAGTTCGTTGCTGACGAGGAGGATTCGTTTTGGGAGGAAGAAGATCCTCGCGCTTCGTCGTTCGCCGATCGATTTCGAACGGCTCGATGATCTGTGATGGGTAAAACGCCATAAATTCTACGTTGGAATTCCTGTCGTGCGAACGATTTTGTCGTCGCTGGTGTTCTGTGAACGAGCGAGGATGATGTCGCGAGCATCGTAACCTCCTTTACTGACGCTTTTTTTCCAAAGCAGCAGGAAGATATTTATTTGAACAGAAGATTAAAAAAAGAGGGAGAGAAGGACAACCGCCACAAAAGCCGGGGCGGCGTACACAGAAGACTTTTATATATTATATATGTATGATTACAACACGAGCGATGACAACGCGATATATATATACAGATTAATTAATGTAAAGAATCGCCGCCTAACTTCTTCAGGGCAATTTCCACCTCCTCTCTGGTGCTTTGACTGGCGTCGTTGGTATCGCTGGGGGATAAAATCGTCGCTTGCGCTTTCTTGGTGAGTTTGGCCAAATCGTCTTGGGTTGGGTCGTACCTTAACGTAGATAATGCCCAGATGCATTTGGCGAACGCGTTTGGACGCAACGAATCGGTTTGGCGGATGGCGTCTCTCGCTAAGACGTCTAAGACGTCTTCGTCCAAGTCGAGTTTTAAGAGCGCGCAGCCCCACAAGCCGAGCGCGAGGGTGCCGGGGTTGAGTCTGGAGGCTTGGGCGGAGTCCGCGAGCGTTTGCGCGAGATTCGTGAGGTGTGCTTCAAACTTACTTCCAGCTTCTGAAGACGGCGAAGGTCGATGGTTGATGCGGCCGTATGCGCAGAGCAGCTTCGCGCACTCGTCCGGTTCCAACTCTTCGTATTCGTCTTCATCCAAAAACCCTCGGACGAGCTTGTTGACGACGTTCTCGCCAGGCGAGATTCGTAACACGCCCCAGGCGTGTAATATTAACAGCTTATCCGAGCGTTCTAAATCATCCACGCACATTTCGACTTTTCGAACGAGTTTATCGATTATCGAACGATCCGCAGGAATGCGTCCTCGACGAGACAGCGCCCAAAAGATTTTTGCCACGAGTTCCGGATTAGATTCGTTAAACACGCTTTCTCTGTTATCTGCGATGGCTTCCGCGACGGCATCGATTGCATCGTCATCGTATTTCAACGTGAATCTCGCCTCGCCGATAGACCACGCAATGGCATCGAGCTGAGATGCGGAGAGTCTTTTCGTCATTCGCGGAATCTCTTGATTCAACGCATTCATAAACGGAGCCGGAACTTGACACTTACAATTCGCGAGCGCCCATACAGTCATGGAGACGTTCAAGACGCTTTGTTTACCACCGAAATTATCTGCCACCAATCGTTGCAACATCAGCGAAATCAATTCGGGATCGATCGATTGCGCGTTGAATTTTTGAGATTTCAGCGACTTGCTCAACCCCCACAAAAAATTTGATATATCCCTGGAGGTAAACACAAACCTCGGGTCTGCGTTTCGATCATCCATCGGGTACGCTTTCAAATTGTGAAGCGCACAATTTTGCATCTTTTCGTAAAACGACCATCGGTCGGTCGCGTTGTCTCCGTGCGCCACGCCGACCAATAAATTCGCCATTTCTTGCGGCTTCCAAGCATCCGCGTTTTCCACCCACGACGTTTCACACTGGTCGTAGATTTTTCTCAAAACTCCATCCTGGTCGCTAATTTTATATTTAAAACTCCCGAACGCCCAAAGCAAATTACTAAACGCTTGCGGTCTAACGCTCGACCCGCCTTGTCTTTTGACGCAGTTGGCGAAATTTCTCGCAATCGTATCCAACATTTCCGCGCCTTTCTCATTCATTTCTTTATTCTCCCCGTTATCGTCTTCAAACACTCTCAACCGAGCCAACGACCACGCGACGTTTGCGAGACCAAACTGGTCCATGTTTGCTAAGTTACTCTCCACCACACCCATCAAGTTTTCAAAATCCGAGTTCTTTATTATCCGTTCGTACGGATGTCGGTCGCCGCCGTCGCGACTTCCCGTCGTCCTCCTCCCGGCTCTCGCCACGCTCGTCGACGATCCTCTCCCGTTCACAGAAGAAGAAGAAACATCAAACTCTCGCGTCCCTTTACTCGCGATGCGATGTAACGCCGTCGACGCGTTTATGGAATCAAACTGATCGACTTCGTTTCTCACCACTTGGAACACTTCGTCCAAGGAATAACACTGGGTCAACTTCCCTTGAATCTCAAACCCAGCTTTGGATCCACCCCCGGGGCCGTTCTTATTCTTGTTGGTGTTATTACCACCACCATTACCACCTCGATTATTCTCTCCTCCTTTTTGCCACTTCCCTTGCTTCTTTAACGCGTTTTTTGAGACTTTCTTCCCGGAAGAACTCGAAGACGAAGAAGAAGAAGAAGAAGAAGAAGAATCGGGGGGCGAAACCGCGTTGGCGGCGGTCGGTTTTGCACACAATTTTTTCCTCTTATTCGACGCGTTGTTCCTTAAGAATACCGTTTTCGGCGAAACGCGCATCGTTCGAAAAGATGAAAAGGAGGAGGTCATTTTTGTGTTAATGCGTATTCTCGGGCGCGTGTAAAAAGAAAGGATGCTCCTCGAAGTGTGAACAACAGCTATAGATGACTTTGTGGGGAATTCGAATGTCTCTCTTTAATTGGTGAAAAATGGATGAAAAAGTCTCTCTAAAATTATTGGTAACTTTTCGCCTTGTGTTCCTCCTTTGGAGGATTATACACGCACACCGGGCACGGGCTGTATTGCGTGCAAAACAAAGGCAACGTGCCGACGTAGAACATCTTCCCGAATAAGTTTTGGTCCCCGCTTTCCTGCATCCTTTACGTTTCGTCTCCGCATCGAGAGAGAGTTCTTCTTTCTCGTTCGCGGTGTGCGGACTTTGAGGACAGAACGAAAACACAAACGCATTGACTTTGGGAGATGCCAAATGGCGTGAGAAATACTCGATTATTGAACAGTTCACGTCGTCTTGCGATAACGGACCGAGCGCTATTAAAACGTTAGCGATGCCATCGTTTTGGGAGGAGGAGGACATTTTTGTTGTTGAATGTATAATGTGTGTGTGTGATGTGATGTGGTGTGTGCTCGTTCTTGTTAACAAAAGCGCGCGCGTATTTTTTTTTGACACGCGCAAAACGAATTGGCGTTTTAGATACAAATTTCCCTTCTCGGGGAAAACAAAAACAACACAAAAAGAAGCACTTTTAACGCTTTCAAATCACACGTAGTTATATGTCTCTGTCATCATCGTCGTCGCTTTTAGGACACGAGGCAAGAAGACTCCTCCGGCGACTCCTCCGCGCTCGACTCGCGCTCTTTCACGGAGACGAGAAAGCCTTACAGGCGTCCGCGCTTGAAATTCGTTCGCACTTTGACCAACACAAAGATATCGCAGACGCAGAGGAAATTAGAAAACGAATCAAAGACGGGAAAGAGGCGGAAATGTTCTTAACGACGAACGTTTTGCAAGGGAAAATGAACGAGAGAGGGAATTTTGAGACGAAGCTGAAAAGCGCGGACCCGGATAAGGAGACGTGGGAAGTTCCGAAAGAAGCAAAGTAAAAAGGAATGTGTTGTGGAGGTGATGGTTCGGGTGAAGAGAGAGTTTTAGAGACGCGTTTGTTTAGCAAATAGAAGGTACTGAGGTAGCGGTTTATAGTAGGTAAATGGTACAGAATAGTATGTAATTACAACAATTTTTTGATCAATGTATATATATACAGATGGTTATTATTATTATGTGTTCGTAAGCGCCAGCGACGGCGACGTCGGCGCTGGAGGTGGAGGCGCGCGCTGAAGGACTGCCTCCGCGTTCGTTTCTTTACCACGCATCATCTCCTTCGCGGCGGCTAAACTGGCGCCGGCAGAACCGACGGCTCGCATTATTTCCTGAGTCTGTTTTTGCGCGTGCGTGAGTTGCGCTTGCCCAGAAGTCTTTTCCTCGTCGTGAGGATGTTTCTCGACGATGTTTACGCTCCCGCTCGCGAATCGGCCTTTTACGCGCACGCGGTTGTCAGCTCTCACCTTTCGACTCTCGTAGTGAATTTTCTTGGCAAACTTCCTCGATTTTCTCTTTTCGAGGTATCGAGCTAACACCGCGGGTCGCTCGTCGCCGCCTGGGGCGTGAGATCGATCGAATACCATGGCATTTTGCTCTTCTTTCTGTGCCTCTCGTTTTTTCCTTTGTTTGATGTTCTTCTTCGTAGCCGCGGCGGTAGCGCCGTTCTTATTCTCTGCCGCCGCCGCATCGTTAATGGAGGATGTCAACCGTTGTCGCTCCTCGAGTTGCTGCTGCATCAACATCTGTTGTTCCTGACTTTGAATATACAGTAAATTCGACATGGTTTGGTTTTTGTCGATATTTTTGGAGGCCGTGGTGGCGTTGGCGGTAGTATTCTGATTTCGAAAGAGAAACTCGGACGCGGCGCCTCCGGGGTTGATAGTTTCGTCGTTTTGTGAGACTCTTGGCTGTTTTGCTTGCATATGCTTCGGCGACTGATCTATACTGTCAACATTTTTCGTTTTTTCGATCTCTATCTCAATCGCTGGAATCTCTCCTTCGATGGATATCGATTCGTTAGACCCGACGCCTTTAAGCAAGACCGACGCAGACACGTTGGCTTTCGCTTTGCGCGAAACGGTCGTTCGTTTACCGCGAGCGATCTTCGTCGCCGGAGCAAACAACGTCCCCAGTGAGTTATCCTCTTTCCGAGGTCGTCCTAATTTCTTCTTCGGTTTACCTGATTTTGTCGCGGTCGTCGTCTTTGTCGTTTTCTTTGTTTCTTTCTTTGCTTTCGGTTTGGTTAACGATGTCGATTTCTTCGTACTCGTCGTCGACGCTTTCCTCTTACTCAAAGGCGCTGCCGACGAAGATTGACCCCTCTTCGTCGAAGTTGTCGCCGTCGTTCCCATCCCAGCGCCGAGTTGAAAGAGCTCCTCTCTCGATGAGCTCGACGAGCTGCTTCGATTCGTTCGTCGTCTGGAAGACGTGCCTCCGTTGGTATTCTCGTTACTCGCGTTATCTCCGCTGTTTGTATTCCCTCCGTTATCCTCGGAACTTCCTTTACTCGGATCGTCGACTAAATCGTGCGCGTAATCGTATAAAGATAATCTCGGATCGTCTCTCGCGTGTGGATGATGACGATGCTGTCCTGTAGCTGCTTTTCGTTTTTTACCGGTGAGATTTTGCCTCGCGTTGTTGTTGTTATTGTTGTTGTTGTTTTGGTTCGACTGTTGTTTCTTCGAGCTCGCCGCCTTGCTGTTGCTGTTGTTGTTGAGAGATTTCCTTCCACCACTGCTCGGAGGACTGGACCTCCCAGACGCCGACCGCGCGCGACTCGCCACGCTTCTCTTAAAGAACCCCATCATCTCGTTATCTTGCTCGTCGTTCTTCATCGCCAAACCTTCGTCGCCGAAATACGGGCTAAACTCAATGTCTCCTCCGTCGTTCCTTAATCCCTTATCCTCAGAGCCGTTGCTCTCGTCGTCCATCGGTAAAAATGATTTCCTGTACGCGTCTTCGATTTTGCCGCCTTCGATGTCCTCCATCTCGAACGACGCCAAACGCGAAGCGTTGGTATTTCTCATAATCCTCTCTTTTGTTCTTTCTGTTGGCCGCCACCAACACACGCTCCTCTACGTTTTAAAGACTGTTTAATTACTCTCTCGCTCGAAACCTAAAACACGCGGGCAGAAAGTGCGTCGTCGTTGTTCGTAAAGGAAAACAGAAAGCGCAGAGTTTGCACGCGTCAGCAACAGTTGCGACGATACGCGCGAGACTACACAGAACACCACGAAAAGCGCGCGCAACAGAGAAAGAAGAAAAAAAGGGAAATTCAAACAGTTACAAAAACAAAGAGAGCGATGTGAGACGATGGCGCGCCGAAACGACGACAAAAACATGACGACGAAAACAAATTGCGCACCAGTATTTACCAGCGCAATTCAAACGCAAACGCAAACGCAAACGCAAACGCGCGCGTGTGAGTATGTGTTCCTATCTCTTCCTCTTCTTCGCTTTGTGTGGTAAGAGAGATGTGAAGAGCGTTTTAGATACTCAATTAACCTAAGACGACTCGTCGAGGAGGCACTTTTTTTAAAGGGAAAACACAAAAAAGTGCCTCTCTGTGAGATGCTTTTTAGCCATTTTTAAGGCGAAAAATTCTACGCAAACCCAAGAAGAATTTTGCCCAAGACGAATACTCTACTACTACTACTACTACTACTATACGCCGCTGCTTTTCGTACTACACGCGCGAGGCTACAACGCTACGCTATTTCGCCGCTTTGGTCTCCTCTTTTCTAAATCCCTCCTCCTTTCTGAACAACCGAAGGTGGCACGAGGAGGACGCTTTTATTAAAAACTACTCTTTGTTCTTCTTTGTTCTTCGTTTACTTCTTCTTCTAAAGGAGCGAAGAAAGTTTCTCGGCGACGACGAGCAAATCGTCCGTGTTCCGGACGTACTCGCTGTACACACCACCTATCGCGTTTTCGCCGTCGTCTGAATCGTTCTCGTCGTTGTCGTTCTCGCCGTCGTCTTTCGCATCGTCGTCGTCGTTCTTTTTTCGATTATTCGCCCGAAGCTTTCGCGGCTTTGCCGGCGGGGGCGTTTTGGATATCGGGGATGAGAGAAGCCTACTAGGGGGCGTCGGTTTTCCTTCGGATGTGTGTTGCGCTTCGTAAAAGTCGTCGTCCTCTTCTTCCGTGGTGTTTTTGGCGGCCAATCGAATCGCTTTCGCGACTTCGCGCAGCTTCGCAATCAATTCGCTCTTTGACGAATATTTTTCTCCATCACCTTCCTCTTGGTGTCGTTCGTACGCGTCGAGCACATCGAACACTTTCTGCCAACTCCTGTTATTGCTTCTGTTCTTTTTCTTCGATTTTGACTTCGTGTCCTCGTCTTCTTCGTCTAGGAGTGCGTTTGAAAGGAGCATCGGTTTCGCCGTGGACGGTGCGAGTTCTCTCAACTCGTTCAATCGTTTTCTCGTCCTGTGCGCGAAATTCCAATTCTCGTTGTCGGATGTAATTTCTTCTTCTTCTTCTTCTTCTTCTTTGTTGTTGTCGTCGTCCTCCTTTTTAGTGGTGGTGTTTTGAAGCGACGAGCTCGTGTTGAAGACATCGATGAACTCGTTATCGTCGGTGACGCATCTGTTTTTCTTCCTGTTCCTTTGTTGCAAAGACGAAGACGACGAAGCGCCTTGACCCATTTTTACTCTGCGGGGAATGGAATCGAATTTTCTTCACTTAAACGTGAGATAAAAAATGTCACAAAACCACCAACATCTTCTGAGCAGCGATCCGAAAACCTTGCGCAGACACCGACGCATAGCGAAACTGGCCATATTTTGTTTCCTCCTCGTGCTCGCGTCCTGTTGTTTGATCCTTTTGAAAGAGTTTCAATCCGATTCCAACGAGGTGCAAATGCAACCGATGCGGAAACATCCACACGCGCACGATGGGTCTTTGTTAGATCGATTGGAAGATGCGGAAGAAGTTTTATATAGGAAATTAGATCCGTATTTACATCACGGAGAAAGGGACGACGCGTTAGTCTTGGGGAGTTTAAGGAAACCGATCGATTTGCCGCATTTTCATTGGCAACGAACTTCACAACAGAGACGACAACCGAAGACACAGACGCGATGACGAGAGATTCGATTGAACACGAAAAAATAGCCTTTAGTAGAAGAGAGAGACGCGTTGTAACCGTTTTTATGAGAGTAGTTTCAAATGTGATCCTCTGTTCTTTCTATCTCTATGCGCGAATATTTTGCTACGACGAACGACGCTACGGAAACAAAGGAAACTCTTTCACTTTCCTCCAAGACTTGCAACTCTTATCTTCCACGTCTGTCTTCCACAAACTCACGCTGGTCGCGTTGAACGATTCTTCGTAGGTCTCGTCGTCGTTTTCCTCGTCCGTGTTGGAAAGCGAGAAAGATTTTTTAAACACTTCGTCCGCTTTCAGCTTCAACCGTAACCGCTCGCCTTGCGAGTCGTCGCCGTACGCTAAAGACATGTGCGGCGTATACCTTCGAGCGTCCCGAATATCGAACAGTTCGATCGCCTTCTCTCGCGCGTGTAACAAGTTTGACGTCAATTCCGCTTCTAAATACACGCACTGGAAGTACGTTTGTCCAATCTGTGCGCCTTTCGGGAACCGAATGTTAAACGTCGTCGTCGTTTTCTTCATCATCTTCTCTCGAATCTCTCGAACTAAATTCTCGGTTTTCGCAACCATCGCGCGTTCGTTTTCGTCGTAGATTGGGCCTAGCAACGTCACGTGTGGTTTGAACGCGACGTCGTTTTTCGCGTTTTCAGTGATAAAGTTTTCAACTCTCGAGGATAAATCATCTGTAGTAGGTGGTTCCAACCACAACGAATACGCCACCGCTTCGCGTTCGTTTCGTGTTCTCGTTCGATTGGAATACAGAGCGATGGAGAGTAAAGAGAGAAACGTCAGCAGGATGACGGAGAAGCGGAGGAAAGGGTTTATTGGTTTCGTTTTATGTTGTTGTTTACGACGGCTCGAATGAGAGGATGCCATGAGAGGTTTGTTTCGTGCAGCCGCGACGTTGCGCATTTCAGCGAAACGAGAAGACAACAAAAGAGTGAAGAGCGGGAAAAGATGTTTTTGATGATGGTGCTACTTTACTACTACTACTTCTATTAAAACTGCTTTTTTTGTCTCACTCACGGAAGAATTAGAGACGGTTTCAAGACGACGTCGTGTAACGGCTGTAACGGCGCGTTTGCGATAACATCCGGTCGGTTATCGACTTCCATCATCTCCCACATCTTGCACCCGCACCCTTCCCAAAGCGCCTTTTCGACGCGTTCCATTTCGCGAGTTGGTGGCCATAACCCGTCCGGCGTCGCTAATACCGCGCCGACGTACATTTGGCCGGCAGATTTGGCCGCGCCGGCGTAGTAATATAACGCCCAGGATAAATCGTCCGCGGCGTCGACGATGCGCCAGTATTCTTTCGACGTGACGCCGTTGTCCATGAACGTAAACGTAAACGTGCCGGGAGTGTCTTCGCGTTTGCATCGGTAGTCTGAGCGACGCCAGACAGATTTTCCGTCTAACGTGTTTACTTTGAAAACTGGATTGTACCAGAACGAGTTTCGCGCTTTACCGGCGTACCAGATTTGGTATTGCGCTGGAAAATGATCGTACGCCGGGTTTTGTCCCGCCACGGCGAGCCAACTATAATCGATTTTCTTCCCGTCTCTCTCGGTTCCTAAATGTCCTTGCATGATTTGCTCGGCGACTTCGTGCGTCAACGCTTCGCCTCGAAAGGTTTTCATCGGTTTCACGATGGGAAATTCCGGTCGTTTCGCGTCGTTCCCTAAGCAATTATGCGAATGCAACATGCATCTGGCCAGATATTCAAACTCTCGATTTTGATACGAGCGAATGCACGTGTACGTACACACTTGATCGTTCATTCCACACGCGTCGACGCAGTCTAAGCTTTTCCTGCACTGCGGGTTTTTATAACAGTCTAACAATTTGGACCCGCAGTTGGAGGCTATGCACCAGACGTTGCCGATGTTGATCTCTTGATTGATGGCGACTTCCGGGACGACGATCCCGGGAACCTCGCACGCGTCGATCAAAACTAAACTCATAAACAGTAAGTCTAAGTGATTCTTCCTATCAAACAACGTTTTCATCTGTAAAAACTTCTTCTTATCCTTCTCTCTTCTCGTTTCAAACGGCATCTCGAAGAAATCGTTGTGCCCGGCGTCGTGCATCGGCATGAACTGTAACTTTTGCAGATCCCGCAACGTCGCCGAACTCTTCCCGCAAACCACGCCGGTTGGAACAGTTACGGTCAACTCGCGAATTGTCTCCGCAATACTCTCGCTTTCCCCGACTTCGCACGCAATAAATGCCGTCGCTTTTGAACACAGATCTTTCGCTTTCGATACCGTCTCCGTATCCGCGCAGTCCACGAGAATAGTCTCGAACGTCTCGTTGGACCACTGTAAGCGCAAACGCACGTGTTCCCACACTTCCTTCCACGACACTTCCCCGGACGGTTTTTTGTCTTCGCTGTAATCTGGTAACGATTTCGGGTACTTTAAGTACGAGTTTTGATTGAAGTTCGTAAACACGACCACAAGGACTTTGTCTTCTTCTTCTTCTTTCAACATCATCTTCGGTGACGTCGGCGACGACGCCAGTGAAATCATCATCGAGTCGTCGTCGTTTGGAAGACCAACGACGGACGGGGACGGATCTAAGGACGATCGAACGCGCGAAGAATGACGAGACGCAACACTCTCCCGCGTCTTCTTCTTCAGAGAGGAAAAGGGAGAGAGTGTACTCGAGGAGGCGAAACAGGAGGAGGACATCTTTTCGTATCCGACGCGTCACACTTTTGACGCTCGCATGTAAATCTAAAATGGCGTTTAAGGAAGGACGAGACGCGATGAGTGTACGAAAACCACCGGGCGCGATCGACGGGAAAGCGGTCGTTTTGGCGTTTTTTGCCGCGACTGTGTATTTTTCGTTCACGTTGAGCAAAAAGAGCAACAACAGCAGTCGTTCTGCGTCGTCGTCGTCTTCAAAGAAAGAGGAAGCGGGGAAAAAGACGAGCAAATTGGATGACGCGAAAGCGAGATGGTACGTGCCAAGCAACCGATGATGATGATGATGATTGGAGAATAAAAGAGACGATGCATGAAGAGAGTATCGTCTTCGTTCGTGTGCGTGTTTCCCCTCCTCCTTCTTTGAAACGATGGTGTCGTTGTTGTCCGCGTAAAAGAATAAAAGGAAGAAGACAACGGTAAACCAACAGAAACACAACTGTCGCACGCATCATCATATTCCCGCTCAATCAACGAGGTAGTATCGAGTAGTATACGGAGATGACCCGTTTTAGCCACCTGTGAGGCCGCGAGTGAACCCCAAGCGAGGCGGCGTTTTGACATCTTCTCGTCGTAAAGACTCTTTGAGACGCTCGAGGAGGTTACCGTTTTCGTTCGGCGGCGAACGCGCGCCGCGCAACCGCTTCGATACTCGGAGACGCGCATTTGCATTTCCAAGAAGAGTACCACGTTGTAATGCCGCGGACAAACGCACATCAAGTTCTCCAATACCACTCGATGTGCTTTTTCTCCTCTCTTCTTACTCGTCCAAAAACCAACGAAGAAGAAGAAGAAGAAGAGAGCGTCGATGATGCTTCTTCGTTTCAGAGTGATTCTTCTCTCTTCGTTCCAACGTGTTCATTTTTTAAAGTGCATTTTTTTCCTTTTTTTCCGTCTGTCCGTTCTCAGTATGTAGTATGCATAGTCACTCGTGAGAGCGAAAAAAACACCTTTCACACACAGTCAGTCGCCTCACAATTCAAACGCACTTTTCAAGCGCGCTCTCATCAGACACACACACACACGCACGCACGAAGTATGCCGGTCGGAAACCTCCGAACGGCGGCGAACGATGAGCAGGACGACGATCCTCGCGCGTTGCGCCCGATACCAATCGCGACGAAAGATGTGGTTTCTTTCGTCGAGAAGAGGAATCATCATGTGCCGGGGCACACCGCGGAAGTGGTAAGTTTTTTGTTCCCAACGTCTCGATTTGATCGTCGTCGTCTCTCGAATGATGATGATGATGAGAAGAGCGCGCTTCCTTCTCTTCGTCTTTCCGAGAACGGAAGAACAGAGAGAGAGAGAGAGAAATTTGCGCGTCACGAAACGCGTTTCTTTCGTCTCTCGTCTTCGCGTATCTCTCTTTCTCTCTCTCGCGCGCGTCTTCTTTTCTCGTCAATCAAAAAGAGTGAATTTGAATCGATTTTGAGCCGTTGTTTCGTCCTTTGAATGCGTTTACATCAGAGAGACGATGACGAACGCCAGAGAGACGAGAAAGACGCGACACGAAGACAATCAAACCGAGAGAAGACGAACGAACGTGCGCTTCTTTTACCTTTTTATGTGCTCACCCCGTACTGCTGTGCTCCTTTTATCCAACGTTATTCACAGAGAGCGTATAAATTGGGGAAAAAGAAACGATCGTACAACCAAGTGGAATTGACGATTGGGAAAGCGTCAATTACGAAGTGCGAGAACGAGAATAACATTTTACAAATATTCGAAGCGCACGAACGACCAATCGGTAAGGATATTCCGAAAGATTTAGCGAACTCGGCGTTAGAGTACGAGTTACGCCTCACGAACGGGACGAGAGCGAGGTGCGTGATTTATCTCGTCTACGCGGAACCGATGGGAGAGACGGGGAAGGAAACCTTGAAAAGACCGACGAGCGAACTCATCGTCCACGGCGAAGGGAAGATGTGGTTACCGGTGACGAGAGAGAGGTGCAATAAGAGCTGCGAAGGGCCTATTTTAAGCGCCATTCAAAGGTTTGGGAAGCAAGGGAGGACGCAACCAAACTCTTCTTCTTCGGCGACGACGACGACGACGACGCAACAAGATTTAGGCGATAAATCAAACTGGAAGAACTCGAAGAACTTGTTCATTTCCATCGACGAAGCGTCGAACCACGTCAGGCCGTTCGGTCCGAACAAAGTGAAGGCGTTTCGGTTGTTGTTTACGATTTTCGAGTTAGAAAGCGACGCGAACGGACACGCGATTCCAAACGTCAAGTTGAGCGAGGCAAAGTTTATCGGAAGTGGATTTTCGACGCCGATTCGCGTGTACGCGAATAACGACGTCCCCAAAGGCGCGGCGGCGATGCAGGTGAGGTGTTCGCTGCAATCGAGCTGGATAGGCTGGAAGCAAGCGTCGTACGCGACGGAAGAGGCGTTGAAAGAGGCGTTTGCCGATTTGCCGCCGGAGAAGCACGCCGGCGGTAAAGAAGAAAAGAAACCGAAAAAAATCAAAACGAGCACGACTACAACGAAAACGACGAAATCAAAAGAAGAAAAGAACGCCAAGACTTTGCTCGCGAAGGAAGCCGCGGAAGAGAAGAAGAAACAAAAGATGCTTCTGAAAGCGGCGAAAGAACTCGAGAAGGAACGCGCAAAGGCTGCGAAGCAAGCCGCCGCGGTCACCGCCGCGCTCGGCGCAAACGGGAAAACGACGGGAAAACGAAAGAATGGTACAGCAACAGGAGGAGGACAAGGGCCAATGGCAAAGAAGGGCAAGTTGAGTGGACTCCAGCAAAAGCGCAACTTGTCGCAAGCGGAACATATTGCCGCGATGCAAATGTACCAACCGTATTTCGTCCCGTCGCAATCGGGAGACGCCATGAACGCCGCGAACAACGTCAGCAGCATTTTTTCGCCGCTCGCCTCGGGCCGCTTCCCGCCATCATCTGCGGGTGGCCTCCGACGTTTATCGGATCAGATGCCCATATCCGTCGCCCACATTGCTGGGTTCAACTTGAACGAGTTGAACGCGTTGCAAACGCCGGCGACGAATGGCAATAACGGAGGGAGTCCCGGAAACGCTGGCGGCACGCCACCATCCAACGTGATGAACAACATGTACGGGCAAATCAACGCGGCTGCGTATGCGCATCAGCAAGAACGCGCTGCCGCCGCGGCTATTCTGAGCATGGGAACGCCGCCGGATCAACAACTGCAAAATACCTTAGGCGGCGATTCGACGTTGATGAAAGGTTTCACCGTCGACGGGGAATTTATCAGTACCGCGGACTTACCGGCCATGTGCACGCCGCCTGGGGGATCAGCGATGTTGGTCTCGCCAACGGATGCGTTCTTACGCACAAATCCAAACCTCACGACGGCGAAGAACGGGAGTAGAAAAGCAGCGAAGAATACGGCGACGATGAAAAAGAGCAACGGAAAGAACAACGCTCACGCAGCTTCCATGCGATTTGGAAACACGCCAGCGGCCAACTTGAAACCTCCAACCGCGTCGACGATGAAGAACTTGCCGACGCTACCGTCGATTGGTTCTCTTGGCTCCGCGTTCAAGCAAACGTCTCCGACCGCCGCGTTGAACACGACGCACGGCAAAATGTTTTCGCAACGAAGTTCTATGTACAATACCAACGCCGCCAACGGCGCGAGAGTAACGACGGCATCTAAAAGGCAATTACCGTTTCGCGAGAAATCAGTCGTTGCTTCGCACAGAGCCGGCGATAAAGAAGTCTCTTTCGCGAAGGATACGATGGGCGTCCCGGCTCGAACGAATGTGAACGGAGCGACGACGACCACGACGCGTGGAAACAAGAATAGCACGAAGAAGGACACCGCGGCAAACAATAACAACAACAATAACAACAACACGAAGGTAACTGCCGCGCTCGCGGGGGGTAGAAAGGTCAGAGGACGTAAGAACTCTGTCGCGAGCGTCGGAGCTGACTTGGCGCCGACGCGTTTGCACTTTGGAGGCGTTTCGCCACCGATGTCCACTGCGCATAAAGGCTCGTCCCGTCGCTCGGGTGTTCCGCCGCCCATGTCGATGGTATTAGAAGCATCAAATGTAGACCATGAACGCATGGAGGCGAACAACGCGCCTCCAGTCGTTGAGAAGCCGAAAGCGGCGCGATTGAGTTCCTGGTTTAAGCCGCAAGCTGAAGTCGGCGTCAGAGCCACGCGATCGGCATCGAAGAAACGTAAATCGACCGACAACGTGGTGGGAGCTACCACAAACGGGGGCTTGCGAAAAGCGACGCGCGGTAGTGGGAAAAATGCGGACGTCTCGCCTTTGTCACAAGTTCTTGAAAAGGAAGGTAAATCAACCTTTGCCGGTAACCTCCGCGGTTTCATGGCCTTTCCAAACAAAGCTTGATAAAAACGCAAGAGAGAGAATACACTCGCCTTCAAAACATGCGAACGGAAACTGAAAAGTTTCTTTCGCGCGTTCGAGAAGGCGCGTGATATCTTTTTTACGACGAGCTTTGGCGCTATTTATATCGTTGACATCATGAAAGGAGAGAGAGAGCACAGCACATCTAGTTTAACTGCCTTCGCTATATATATCTTTGAAATTGTCTTAAAGTTGTCTTAAAGTTGTCTGTGCCGGAATATATTTTGACCTTAAAAAATTGATAGTACTGCGCTCAGGCTTTGTGGCTGAAAGAGAAAGAAATTTCTCAGCAATTGAATCGCACACTCGAGATAACAAAAATATCGTAAACTTTGCTGAATCTATTTTGCATAACACCGCGGAAGGTTCCGACAGGAAATTAAGAGTGCAGCAAGTTACTCTTTTGTGCAGAAGGATTATTGAACACGTGTTTACATACGATATGCTCTTGACTGGCGCTCTTGATGTAGATTAAGGGAATAATTTATCGCAAGAAGACATAAAAATACTAGACAGGTAACTTTTCGTGGGAAAATGAAAGCGTGAGCTGAAAGCAAATTCTTCACCATGTGACGGAGCAGTCGCAAAAAGGAATCAAAACGCACTGAGCACTTATCTGTAGATTTAGATTGCACAAATTGCGGATTATGTAAGCAATACTGGGATGAATTTAAAGAGGATATAAGCAAACAGAAGTCCACTTTAGATACTGAGATTGAAAATATCGTCGAAGCCAATGAAATAGAAAAGTATAAGAGGGAAAAGACACTACGGTGGTTAGCCCTTAAGAAAATACTGTATTGGCAGAAGAAACTTGATGAAAGAACGTCATTCAACAGCGGAGGGTAAAGTGAATCAATCAAAATGGAGAGCCTTCCATGATCACATGCGTACACTTATAGAAACAAATACGGCAAGTTAAAAATTCCATTTTACCTTTTTGTTTGTTTATTTTCATTCATTATTTTCAATACATCCAAAACGCATCGAAATCCATGTATGACGACATGTAAACAAAAACTTTAGTAATGAAACTCTCTTTACTTGGACACGGCCGGTGCTTGCACGATAACCACTTCTTTTTTGCCGAAGCAGAAGCATTTGCAGCACGCGCAGCATCCAACTATGGCGAACACGAGGAACAAGATGGCGCCGATAGCAATACCCGCGACCGGTCCCGGGTTGATTTCGCAGCAATCGTCATCAGACGCGCCAAAGCAATAATCATCACACCACATGTCCGTCTTCTTCACGACAACGTTGCAACTTCCCGTGTATACATTGCACCCGTCGGTCGAAACGCACGCAAATACCAAAGTATCGCACGTTTGGCTCGAGCCCTGCAAACTCGAGTAGTCACTGCCGAGCGTAGACGAGAGGTAGTCGGCGAAACTTGATCCGGTTACGGAAAACGCATCATCCCCGGAATCTGTCCCGGAGGTCGGGCACTCGGAGCAGCCGTCCACGGAGTTCATGTAGGAACACGGGTACAGCGAGTCCGTGCATGACACGCACACGTCAGCACCCGAGTCACCAAAACTACCCACAGAAAAATCGTAGTCTCGGCAGTAATTGTCGCCGTCGCAGTCCGAAGACCCCAAGCACGTGTCGCCCGGGCTCGCCCGCGTCGTTCGTTTCGCGGTTTTCTCGCTCGGGGCAGGCGCTGGTTTTTTGCGTATTCGCGCCAGCGACGCATCCGCCGGTGTTTGAAAAAAGATCACCAGGAGGAATGTCGAAAGGATGGCTAACTTTCGCATCAGAATCATAACCATAATTGACCTACGAGAAAAGAAAAAAAAGATAGTGATTATGCAGCCGTTGGTGCAGAGTACGACTATAGAAGTAAAAACGGACTTAGAACAGAAGTAAGCTTCTAGCCTGAAAGAACAGAAACTTTCCCCGCACTCCCCCGCGACCGCACGAACTCTGAAAGCACGCTTCATTCACGGAACTAATGAAGTTTCGCGACAAAAGAACTTACATTGACGACGAAGTTTATGCGAATACGTACAAAAGCGACGATGTGATCACGGCTTGGGAAAAAACGAACTTCCAAAACACAAAAGAAACGCGCGTGTTTTTGAACGCGCGAAACACAAAACAACGCGTTGCGTACCTTACAAGTGCGAGAATACAGTTTCGAGCACGATTATTACGTTCTTAGACAAAACAAACTTGCGGAAACAAACGAGCGTACACTTGTTTTTGAGGTCAATAGATACTGGTAGATATTGGTAGATATTGGTCTGTTGGTAGATACTGGTAGATATATATTGTTTTTTTTAAGTCTTAAGGTGGCATTCTTTTGGTCCAAGTGATGTAAACGAATAAACGATAAAGGCCGGAAAGTTTTTTTACAAAAAAAAGACAAAAATGTAAACGATGTAAACGAATAAACGATAAAAGTGTGAAAGTATTTTTACACTAAAACATATTACTCCGTATAAGGCGTATCAACCAAGGCTACATCTTTTGCCCTCCTCAACACATCTGGAAGAACTTGTTTATCATCATCAAGTATTTTTGTTCTTGTTTGTCTTTCAACTTGTTTAATGATAGTGAGATAATCCTTGATTTTCTCTTCTGCTTCGGTCAAGTCTTGAAGTTGGTTTATATAATCTCCCTCCCATTCTTGAACCTTCGCATTCAATCCCTTCAAAACATTCTGGACCGTCGATGAACGCATAGTCTTCGCAGTCGTTGATAAGAGTTGGTCTATTTTTTTCTTGGAAACTTCGGGAACAAGTAAAGGGTCTTCCTCCTCTTCCTCCGCCACCTCCTCTTCCTCCTCCCTGGAACTCAAGTTTTGCCTTTCCAAAGTTTGTTTCAACGCCGTGATTTCATCTCTCAACTCTTGAAGCTCAGATTCTTCTGGATTATAAGCAGGAGCCGTAGCTTCTTTCAACGCCGTGATTTCATCTATCAACTTTGTATCCTCAGCTTCAGCCAGAGACGCTTCCAGAGCTAACATTTTTATGAAACATTTTTCTCGCCAGATATTTTTGGTTTGACATCCTCCTTCTTTTTGTCGTGTGTCTTTTGGAAACGAATCAAATCTTTTCCCGAATAGATAACCTCACTATTCAAACGCGTACGACGACACTTCAAAACAAGTACTCGTACCGAAACGCGGTAAAAAGAAGTATCAACACTTCCTCTACCCCGTGAATCGTCTTAATCAACGGAACTCGCCTTCGGCAACACTCGTAAGTAAAGAAATAGAAACCGATTTTAATCGTTCGTCGACCGATTTTAATTCTTTGTTCGTTTTTCCAAAAGTCGCGAAAAGTTCCCGAAGTTGCGGACCTTAGTATAAGTTGCAGGTGGGGGGTGTTGGTTGCGGAAGTTTGCGAGAGTTGGGGGAACGCGTGGGGAGAAAATGAGACTTCCTCTCGTGCTCGCGCTGTATATCTTCGCAGGCACTGCCTCGGCAGCGACGCAGGCGGATCTCAACGCCGCTCTGGATCACAAGCAGGATGCTTTGGACGAATTCAAGCTGAGCCTCGAGACCGCCGCGGTCGACATCAACACCGGCACGTTCGATAACTCGACGTGCGAGATCTACTCCTCGTGCAGTGCCGAGCTGAGCGAGCCGTTTTGTCACTTTAATTATGGCAACTCCAGAGGCTGCGGGTGCAACGCGGGCAGGACGATCGACACGAGGAACAGCGTCATCAAGACCTCCCCGAACCTTGGCGCGAGCGACTACTCTGTGAAACGCACCGCGTGCGAAGCGAATCACATCAACGCCAACCTGACGAGTCTGTACGACAGCATGATTGAGCTGGGCGACGCGAAATGGCTCTTCTACGGGTCGAAGGACGGGGTCCTGATCAACTTTCCGGGCATCGTCTGGGACGAGGACATCGCCGAGGACACGTGTGGCACCACCTACGATGCCCGCATCCGCCCCTGGCACATGACCGGCGCCACCGGACCCAAGAACGTGGTTCTAATCCTGGACACCTCTGGTAGCATGTCCACCTACAATCGCATCGACATGCTCAAGCAAGCGGCGAAGGCCGTGCTCGACGCGACCACGTTTGCCGATTTTATCGGTATTGTCGAGTTCAACAGCTACGCAAGTACCTATGCCGATCTCACCACCCTGGCCCGTGCCATGCCGGAGTTTAAGGAGATTCTCTTCGGATTCATCGATGGATTCAGCCCCGGCGGAAGCACAAACATGCTTGACGGGTTTAAAAGGGCGTTCAAGCTCGTGGACGACTCGAACGAGAAGAACTATGGCGCGGGATGTCACACAACCTACGTTTTGGTAACAGACGGCGAATGGGCAGGAGAGGGCAACCCCACGAGTACCATCGTGGATAGACAGATCACTCACAGCGACGAACACTTCTTTGTCGTTGGCCTCGGCGACGACAAAGAAGTGTTCGTGGGCCTCAAAGACCTCTCGTGCAAGACGGGCGCCATCTACACCCAAACGAACGACGGCGACGAGTCGGGGCTGCAGCGCGCGATGATATCCTTCTACAAGTACTACGCCCTCTTCAAGACTCTCAACAAGGTCGAAGGCTACTCGTGGTCTGAGCCGTACGAGTCAATCCCCAGCATCTGGGGTGCGATGACCACGGTTGTTGCTCCAGTGTACGACAAGACCCGTGAGCCGTGGCACATGATGGGAGTCGCCGGGGTGGATGCCACCGTTTGCGACCTGCTCCAGAATAAAGTTCCAGATCCAACCGGTTCCACCAGGACCCAGAGGGGGTGTACCTGCCGAGAGACGTACACGTACCATGGAAAGATGTTATCAGGTTGCACGACCACGGACTGGCCGGTGCCTTGGTGCGCAACCTCAGGCATCTGCGGCTCGTGCAATACGGATAGCGTTGAGGGAGGATGCTGGGACGACTGTGAGCCGGAGGGCAAGGAGGGCGTGTTGCAGGAAGAGCTCCTGGCCCGTTCGACGGGTTGGTGCGAACCCGCCTCGCTCGACGCATGCGCGCTCGAGGCTTTGAGACTGAGCATGGGCGAATATAAACCCGAATCCAAGTGCGGCTCGAGTGAAAGTAAATTCGACTACGCCAGCTGCACAGACGCGAACATCGCAAACTACTCGTGGGCCATCGACGGGCCCCAGGATCCGGACTCCACCACCTACAATCTCAAGTCTGTTCAATCGAGCTTGCAGGGCACATTGTACGACATGAACGCGGATGAGTGCGAATGCGACGACACCATGCAACCGACGTGCGCATGTGCGGCGATGCTGGAAATAAATAAGAGGAGCAAGACCTGCAGTGGTGGGGACTGCTCCCATCTCAACATGGGGCTTCTCTTTGGCATTCTCATACCATGCCTGCTTTGCTGTTTTGGCTTTATATGGAAGATAATTTGCAGGAAGAAGCGGGTGCCGCCACAGGTACAAGTCACGCACCATGTGATACACAGCAACGGGCCTTCGGTGCCGGGTATGCCGGCTTCATACGCTTTTCAGCCTCAACAATGGGCTCCTGCGCAGGCTACAGCACCTCCGCAGAGGTACACTTACCAACCGGCTACAGCATCTCCTCAAGGGCACATTTACCCAGCATCTCCGCAACCGTATTACCCAAAAGTGTAAATGCGCGCAAAAAACGGGTGTCCCTGGGACGAAGGGGCTTGTGCTGCTGCTGCTAAAGGCGGTCAACTCGAGTGTTTGAAATTGTAAAAATAGGGATATGTGCGTCAAAAATAATGACGATTTTTGTTAGGTTAAAATTGAAAAATTAAAAAATACACGGTCTCTCTCACAACTTGTGAGTACTCTCGTAATGAAAAATGGGGAAGCTTCTTCGACACCAAACCCCTAATAAATTGTTTAACGGTGTTATACAAGTATTCCCTTACTTTTCTGACGCTGTGGCGGCTGGAGCCTGTACGACAACAACTTGGGGCGCTTCGGATTTACTTTTACAAATGCATTTTTTACAAATGCATGCAATGATACCAGCTAAGAGCAAGAACAATGCGATTGCAATTCCGGCAGTTGGGCCTGGCGCGACTTTACAACAGTCAGATTTGTTGTTCGCCAAGCACACTTTCTCTGCACCTTCGATCCCGAAGATGCTGTATCTGATTGTACACCAACGATCACTGTCATTTTCGAGAAAAACTCCACACTTTCCGTCATAGAGATTCCCACCCGCATCTGCTGTTGTCCATCCGCAACTGTCAGTCATTGAAAAACTAACACCAGGATACAACACAGATAAACCATCAGTGAGCACAGAAAAATCCAAAGAACATGAAGAACTTCCGTCAGAACATATAAAATCAGAGCAGCACCAACCATCGATAGCATTATTGAAGTTGCAAGGATAACTACTGTCTGTACATGAAGTGCATGTATTCGAGGGGAATCCATCATAACAGTACAAACCGCTGTCACAACTAGAGTACGATGTACAAGAAGATCCAACAGAAGATTTTATCGTTCTACTTGACTTAGAGAACACTTCACTTGATTTACCATCCAGTTGCTTCAAAGCGGAGGCGCAAAGAACATTCCCAAGAAAGTAACTCAGTAAAACGAGCGCTTTGTATCTCCAGGTGGGAGCCATTTTTGTATTGTGGTTTTGGAAAGAGAACTGCAAGACGTAAAATGGAATTAGAACGGAAGTAAGATTCTAACCTGTCCCTGTCTTTACTGTCGGAATGGTATATATTGTAGTCAGTTTCTACACATTTTTCGGTCGATGGAAT
>JACLAB010014726.1_pt1 | contig 64352 bp, 43 predicted proteins | sample 8027921 | NCBI WGS metagenome assembly JACLAB01 (sample SAMN15725117, study PRJNA655200) | protist metagenome | isolation source: fluorescence activated cell sorting (FACS) single amplified genomes of... | place: USA: West Boothbay Harbor, Gulf of Maine | collected 2000-07-19 | reverse complement strand
GACGTGGTTCTGTAGAACTATGGAAAAGCTTTGATGGGACTCACACTCTGAAGAGTAGTGACCTGCAGCACGTCTTTGTATGTGACGACGCTACACTGAACGAAAATGATGAATTGAGTACTACTAGTGAAATTCAGCACTGGTAAGGCGTGATAAACAATCGCTCGAGTTTTATTTCATTTCGAAACGCAAGCGAACTGTCCGATGCAAACGCCATCGCACAGTCCAAGATAGTCGAGGTTGGTACACTTTTTAGCTGAGCGAACTAGTTTAACACAATATAGGTTGACGTCGCACGTTTATCATCTTCTCACGGTTTAGGAAAGGCCACAGTACTGATTGAGTACGTGGCAGAAGTTGACGAACGTCAAACCGGTACGTGAGACTTGCTGCCACACCGTAGGGTATGTAGCTAGTAAACGCGTCGTGAAAGCACGGTGTCCTCGAAAGGTATCCAACGTGCAAGCACGGTATGATAGATTTCACATTGTTATGGAAATTCACGCCGTAGAATGTCGCCTATGCGCGATGCATGGGTATGTAAGAGTTAATTTCTTGCACTGTAATCGTACAACAGAGCTGTACGTCTGCTCGTACGGTGACCTGACACGCAGCAACAGGCAGTGCAGTTGGTTGAAAATAGTCCTTTCTAGTGAAAGTGAGCGTATGTTAGGGTTCGAGAATTTGTATTCGCAGACTTGTAAGAAGTATGTATAACGAGTCGTCAGTCGTGAGTGTTCAAGTTCCGTAGAAAAATATGCGTGCGCGTTCAAACTACATCAAAAAGTGTATGCTTTTCAGCCTCAGTGCGGTAGACCTCACTATGCGCCGGGCCTCCGCACTTGTCACAGTCAAAGCTCACAGGCTTCATAGCGATGGTCGCCAAGGATAGGGTGTGCTACTACTATGACGAAGAAGTTGGTAGAAACTACTACGGACCGAACCACCCCATGAAGCCTCATCGCTTGTGCATGACGCACAATTTGATTTTGGCCTATGATTTGCATAAGCACCTACAAGTTTTCAGGCCACGAGCCTGCACGAATGCAGAATTCACTCAGTTTCATAGCGAAGATTACGTCGATTTTTTGTCAAAAATAACTCCTGACAAGCAGCAACAATACGTTTTAGAAATGCAAAGATTCAACCTTGGCGAAGACTGCCCCATTTTCGATCACATGCTTGACTTTTGTCGACGGTACACAGGTGGGTCGATTGACGGAGTCCGGCGATTGAATCAGGGGTTATCGGACATAGCCATAAACTGGTCCGGAGGTTTACATCATGCAAAAAAGGCAGAAGCTTCGGGATTCTGCTACATCAACGACCTGGTGTTAGCGATACTAGAACTCCTGAAGCAACATGCACGGGTCGTGTACATAGATATAGATATTCATCACGGTGACGGAGTGGAAGAAGCATTTTACATGACTGATCGAGTGATGACAGTCAGTTTTCATAAATATGGCGATATGTTCTTCCCGGGCACAGGTGGTTTGAGGGACATCGGTATAAACTCGGGAAAATACTACAGTGTCAATGTGCCCTTGAATGACGGCATAGATGACAAAAGCTTTGTGGATCTGTTTAAATTTGTCATGCAAGACGTGATGGATTTATTCCAACCAGGCGCTATCGTCCTGCAATGCGGTGCCGATTCACTAGCTGGCGATCGAATCGGTTGCTTTAACCTTTCACTGAAAGGTCACGCAGAGTGTGTTTCCTTTATGAAAAGTTTTGCGAAGCCGATACTTGTTACAGGTGGCGGAGGCTATACGAAATCCAATGTAGCCAGATGCTGGGCGAATGAGACAGCAACTCTCCTAGGTAAACAACTGGCAGAACATATTCCACCGCACGAGAACTATTACGAGTATTACGCCGATGCAGGATACAAGTTGAAGGCGCACGCGCCAGTGTGGATAGAAAATTTGAACACACCTTCATACTTGAATCAAGTGAAAGAACAAGTTCGGCAAAACTTAAAATCACTCACGTTCGCACCGAGTGTTGAATTCAGCGAAGCACCTCCCGCCGTCCTCGTACCGGAGTTGGACGAGAGTGATTTGAACCCAGACGAAAGATATGGCGGGAGTTTGGGTCAAGACAGCGTCGTCATGAGTAAGGAAGAGTTCTACGAAAACGACTAATACTTCGTTCGCTGAACATTGTGGCAAGAAATTCACCACATCGTATTTCGTATAGTTGACGTAAGTGTGATGTGACTTTAGGCGTTCGTGTAAACACAATGCAGTGAAAATCAATTTCAATGGATACCTTGTACAATCCGTCCTATTACATCTTCACATAATACACTAGCCTAGCTCGCGCACTGCGCGAGATCCTGCGTCCAATTTTGTCGCCTTCTTTCGTATGGTCGGTCGTTCACGGACAAACTTCAGGTCGCTAGAAACCGTCGCGCGAGCCATCACGGTGAAGTTGGGTTAAACACTAGATAGCGCGTCATCTACGCCTAGCTTCCGGGCGTTGACACTTCTAGAAGGCCAGTGCGCGTGAGAAGCTCTCGTTCTCAGACAAGTTCCGAACGAGACCGATATGAGTATGAAAGATTCAGACGAGTAAGTTGAGCGCAGTGTTTTTAGAGGGACCTCGTGATAAGAAAGCGCTAGTTACGATTACCTGTTCAAGATAGTCCTCATCGGAGACTCTGGAGTTGGAAAATCAAACCTACTTTCGCGTTTCACCAGGAACGAGTTCTGTTTAGAGTCGAAGTCGACGATTGGTGTCGAGTTTGCCACTCGTAGTGTGCAGGTATGCATGATATAAATTAGGGAACACGATGAATAACGAATGAGTTTGGTCGCAGATAGATGGAAAGACTATCAAAGCTCAGATTTGGGACACCGCTGGCCAAGAACGATATCGAGCCATCACGAGTGCGTATTACCGTGGAGCAGTTGGCGCTTTATTAGTCTATGATATAACGAGTCTAGGTGAGTTATTTGCCAGTTGAATCGAAACATATATTTCAGACATGGTGTAGACTCGTTCAATGCCACTAGTAAGTGGCTCACTGAGCTCAGGGATCACGCTGATTCCAACATTGTTGTTCTCTTGGCCGGAAACAAGAACGACCTTGCACATCTACGCACAGTTTCAGCCGCACAAGCACAACAATTTGCCCATGCTGAAGGTTTGGAAACAGATATGTCTGTATATTTTTATCTTGAATATTTCTATGTAGAATTATCAACCGTTGAGACTTCAGCCCTCGACGCCACAAATGTTGAACAGGCGTTCATCGATCTATTGACGCAAACGTATTCGGTCATGTGCAAGGTATGTTATGATCATTAGTCTGTGTGGCTATGTTGCACTTTTTCTGTACTTACGGTGAATAGAAACAGGCACAAGACGACTTAACAGCAACAACTGCACGCCCGCAAGACTTCATAGAACTCTCTGATGCAAGCAATCAAAATGTGAAGAAGTGCTGCCAGTGATCTAAGATTGTCGCATCGTAGTGACGACTCTCACAGTTTCCCACGAATTCATCGGCCGCGTGAACACACTGAGAAAGTTTACTCTCATCATTACACGCGTAGTGCTATTTTGTAGGTCGACTACCTGAGCCTACGCGCTTCGCGCTCGGACTCCATCAAAGTCAGGATATCACCTGTCACAAAATTAGCACCATTGTGAAGCGAAGCGACCGTTTTATCTTACCTTCTCGAACCGGACCCTTCACGTTACGCATGATTTGCCGATTTTGATCGTCTAAGAATTTGACCCTAACTTGCGTGACCTGTACATTGAATTTCAGTCAGTACAGATGATCAATTGCATGTGTCATTCAAATTTTCGAAGCGCGTTTTGTACGCCGGATAATCGCGCTTCGTACCTGGCCCCTCGAGCCCGTCCGACCGATAACTTTCATGACGATGGCCCTAAAGTCGCGGGAAAAACGGGGCACGGTCAGTGTTCGCGTCCGCCCTTCAATTCGGAGAGAGCAAAATATCGCAGATGCCACGGGGTAGTGTGTAATGAACGATACGAATAAAGTCTACCATCGCGTGGGGGCGACGTCGCCCATCTTGTCGACTGCGCGCGTTGCTTACTTTTTTATTACGTCCTGAAGCGCCGCAAAGCAAGCCAAAACACAAGTCAGTCAGTGCATAAGTACGCGAACCGTGAGCGCGACGAAGGATGTTTGCACGTACCATGATAGTGCCAATGTAGCTTGGGCGTCGAATGCACTCGCGGCGAGTCGCAGCGTGCCGGCTGCGGTGCGATCACGCGGGCCGACCCCGGTACGTGAAAAAATACCCTCGGTATAGCATGATATCATATCATATGACACGACCAGATATGATATGATAGAGCTATTACCATTATAATATGTCATACACGCTCGCGGAAATGTGCGATGGGTATAGCGTATTCAAGCTCAATACGAAGTATCATGCCATAGGTTATGTTGGATCAGGAAACTTGGATAGATCCTCTTCGCGTCCGGTTGCGAAGTCGCGCTGCACACTGTGTTGCACCCAGCACCTGGTGCACAACTCGCGGCATTTAGTTCGTTTCCCACAAAATGGTAGTGATCACAATCAGTGCGCAGTCTCGCCCGGTTGCGAAGATTCAAACCAAAAAAACCGCGTCCGCGAAACCTACGAATCGTCCGCAACAGATCGTAAAGCTTGCAGTTCCGGTGTCTATCGCAACTGGTAGGTACCGCGCGCACGCGTGATGAAATTTCGTATAATTACTTCTTCGCGTGCGCGAGCCGCGCTGACCTTGGCTTCGCTCGCTCACTTGCTCGCTCGTGTCGCCTGATCTGGTTGTACAAGATATTGTGACTTATCTACTTTTTTACTTAGGTTGCATGACTCTGGCAAGCGAAGCGAGAGCTGAAGAAGCTGCGTACGCCATCAGCGCACAGGTGCGTTCGATCACGCACCAACGTTTCGCGACTCCGTTCTTTCTGCTGTTCGACTGTTCTCACACGTTTCTTCCCAGGTGGCCCAAATAGCGGCTGTCCCAACTCCTTTGCTCTACTTTGGCTTCCTTACTTCTTCGCTTACCTTCGCGGCCGGGGCGGTGAGTACACATATATTACTTTCATGCCTCTCCTCTAACTTCTTAATCTTCAGTACATCGCCCTCAGCAAGATAAAGTTGATTTAATTTAACTGACGTGAGAGTCCACGAGGTACGAGTTATGCGTTGATACATCTAGTAAATGCATTTGTAATAGCGTAACTACGTGTCGCACTCAAACTTCTTATCTGACTTCAGCGTCACGTGGTTCTCGCGCGCGTTTCTAGATTTCAATGCGATTTTATCGACGACCGTGAGCAAGCAAAACACAACAGAGTTCGTCTGCTTTCCCTCTTGCCGTCGTTGCGAATCACTTCAATTCGATATAACATCGGTAGGTCTAGTAAATATTCTGATCGCGCACGTGGATTGCCTTGCATGGCACGTTTGATCAGAATTCACTGGCAAACATGGGGATGCCAGAGTTGCTAACTGCGAGGTGTGTTGGGTGCTGAATGACAGCGTCAATCAACCCGTACTCTACAGCCTCTTCCGCCGACATGAAAAAGTCTCTATCTGTATCTTCCATGACTTCTTCAAGCGGCTTGTTCGTGAATTCGGCAAGGTAGCCATTGAGAGTGGACTTGTGATGCATGATTTCGTTCGCTTGAATCTCAATATCTGCTGCTTGACCTTGTGCACCGCCTAGAGGCTGGTGGATCATGATTCGGCTATTCGGCAAACTGAAACGTTTGCCTTTTTGCCCCGATGCAAGTAAAAAGGCTCCCATCGACGCAGCCAATCCGACGCAGACGGTTGACACGTCCGGACGAATGTGTCGCATGGTGTCGAACACAGCCATTCCTGCTGTAACAGAACCGCCTGGTGAGTTCACATAAAGTGTAATGTCTTTATCAGGGTCGTTTGCATCCAACCACAAAAGTTGTGCAACGATGAGGTTGCAGCCATCATCATCCACAGCTCCTCCCAGTCGAATGATGCGCTGGTTCATCAACTGGCTGGCTACACTTTGGAATCTTTCCACGACTAGCGGCGAAGGGCCTTTCCCTTGCTGCGCTTGAATGATAGAGCTGAGTAAAATTAGCACACTTTTGGTCTGTTCAGTAGAAGCCTGCTTACCTGGAATCGTATAAATACGACGGGCCGTTGCGTGTGGCGTCAGCGTGCAACTGCAGTGTCGATCTGCGAGCGGACGAAACTTGCGTTAGGCAACTGTACGTATAGAGGACAAATTCGAGGATTGTACTTTTATCCTATTCGGTGTTTACATTAGATCCCGGATCGTCTTACCTGCTTTGTGTGCGATAGCAACTCTTCCTCTCGGTAGGTTTAACTCGCCGGGACGAAATGGACGACTTCGCCGCGCTCACGCGCTGAAGCCCGCTCATCGTATGATCGTCAATCGCGGAATCGCACTAACGGAGAAATAATTTGGGTCGAGATTCGTCGCAACGGACGATCAGCTCGTTAGATCCGGGCTGCTGCGCTCCGCTATGGCGGACACGTGTAGCCCGGCGCAAGTCGAAACAAAAAGAAACCACATGCGATGCTGTGTAATGAAACTGTGAAACTCCTATCTGCCAAATTCATGTGAAGATCGGTATGTGTGTCTGGAAGTATCGATATGGATTTAACGTGCAGAGATGATAAATCTGTAAATGTAGCGGTCCCGCTCCAAAAATTCGCACGATGACTTTTTTTGTAAACTTTTCGCAACGGCATCCAATATCATAACGCTGTATAGTACTCTGATCAGACCACGATAAATCAGATATAAAAGCTGCGCACCTGTTGGAACGCTGGAGAGGAGAGGAGTCGCCGCGACACCACTTTGCAACTAGCAAACCGTCACGGTCCGAGAGCGGTCCCGGCGCGAACACAAGTAAAAGCTTTGAATATGTCTGGTAAAGGTGCAAAGGGTTTATCCGGGAAAGGACTTTCCGGGAAGGGTGCCAAGGGCACGATGTCGTCCAAGAAGGGAGATAAGCGTAAACCGACTTCGCGCTCCGTGAAGGCCGGTCTTCAATTTCCCGTTGGGCGCATCCATCGATTCTTGAAGGTAAATAATTAAGACACCCATCCTATGCGTCGAGTTCCGCGTTGGCGCTGAGCGGAGTAGTGATGGAGAATGTCTCCTTGACTTGACCGTTTAAAATTTCAAATCGCGGAGACTTTTCAAACTGTCGTTGAGCGCGCTGCGTGTACGTATCCATTCATTCTGACGAATTTATGCCATAAACAGAATCGTGCCGCCTCCGGTGGGCGGGTGGGTGCCACTGCGGCTGTGTATTCGGCCGCCATTCTGGGTAAGTTATTGGCCAGCAGGCTTAGAGCCAACAATTTGACTTAACTTTACAGAATATCTTACTGCTGAAGTTCTTGAGCTCGCCGGCAATGCGTCTAAAGACCTGAAGGTATTTAAAATTGATAGCATTTTCATGCACTGTACTCACACTACTGAAAGGTGAAACGCATCACGCCTCGACACTTGCAACTTGCTATTCGTGGCGACGAAGAGTTGGACATGCTCATTAAGGCTACCATCGCTGGTGGTGGTGTCATTCCGCACATCCACAAGTCCCTCATGAACAAGTCGTCGAAAAAGGGCGAATAAGCACGAAATATGAGAGACACTATACGACTACAACAACAACATACCATAGAGCTCTATGGGAGAAGTGTGCACTTGTACTTTTTGTAGGGCGGAGGCTTGGCACTGTACACCGTGCCATCGATTCCTGTAATGAAATAACAGTCGAAAACGAACATAACATAACATAACATAACATAACATAACATAACATAACATAACATAACATAACATAACATAACATAGCATAACATAACATAACATAACATAACATATATGCGTAACGACTACGTCTTTCAATTCACAATTTGTTACACCACGGGGAACTTGGAAAGAAAAATGTCATAGAGACGGTTTTCTTCAAGCACGCCCACGGCCAGAGAATCGGCCACCTCGACCTCTACCACGGCCGCCAGCGCCGCCACGACCTACAGTGCGGCCACCTCTACCACCTCGGCCAGCTCCACGTGCAGTTCCACGACCGGTGTTGCCCCTGCACGAGCTGAAAATAAGCATAACATTTTCCGTCGAAGCGACTTACCTCTGCATCGTAGGTTGCGTGAATCTTTCAATTGGTAGAAGCTTATCTGGACTGATGTAAAATTTATCACCTTCCGATTGAATTCGACTCAATATCCGCTGTCAAAGATTCTTTAAAATCACTCGTACCTTTCCTGTAAGAAGACGCTTTCACGCCGTCCGAAAGTTTAACCGTGAATTTCTGTTTGCGAATTGAGAATTTACAGGCACAGACATTCTTCACACCCACCACATCGTTAATTGTTCCGAAAATCTCCTCAACTCGTCCAATGAGAGCTTTACTTTCGAGAAAAATCGGACCATTGAAATACGGAATCTGAATTTGTCAGAATTTGTCAGATTTTGTGCCGGACTACGCGCTTGATGTTACCTTTGTGTTTGTCAAACTCAGAACTAGCTCTCCTTCGCATTCATGCATTAATTCGCCGATTTCTACAAGCATAGTTTAGTTTCAACGATGTCGACACAAAAAGTTGTACCTTCAACGGTGTCGGGAGTTGTATCGGCGACAAAACCACGGCCTCGCCCGCCACTTCCGCGACCGAAACCTCGACCAGCTGATCTGTTCCCCGCACTTCGCCCTCGTCCACCAGGTGCTCGCATTATCTGTTTGAATTTCTCAAATGTTCGTGTTTGTGTCGTCACGCACCGCAAAAGCCAGCCGCCGCACCGTCTGCTCGGAAGACCATTCCCGTTTCGGAAACTAAAATCTGCCGAGTGGTCTCATATGATATCAGTAATATTACTATATGACACTACACACTCCCTCTATAAAAATACAGGGAATTCAGCTTGTTGTATGATCCGATCATGGATAAATTTTGCAACACATTCTTGTTTGGCGTCCACGGATGTGGACGTCGAGCTCACGCAGCGAAGCGTGTCCAGCCGATTTGTAAGAAGCGTGATATGCTATGTAAAGACAAGTGAACGCACATCAACAGAAGTGGGGTTTGACTTAAAGATATCGAGGCCGCGTTGTCCAATATTTTCAGTTGTTATACGCCCTTTTCAACGCTCGCGAGCAGCCACGATTCTGACTCGGAAAAATGGTGCGACGTCTACCTTTTTCTGGATAATTTGTTTGAGCTCGGTGTATAGATATGCATCGGCCCGGTCTGTGTGCCCGCCACAGCATTATTCGGCATGAGTCTGCTTGCGGCTCGACGTCAAGTCGAGAACTTTTTGAGCAGCCTTCGGAGACTGTTTGAGTATTACTGGACTAAAATCCGAAGTGAAAGAACCTAAGGAACTAATTGGCTTAGATGTGCGATTGACAACGCAACAAACGAGCACATTTGATTGATTCAAAGTTGACTGGAGCGGAGGTCCACCACGATGCAAGATACATTATCTTGTGTACGGCTCTTGATGGCTCTCTCCACTAGTGCACTAGCCACGTCGTGCATCTTGTAAGTGCTATCTCTTTTCATCATGGAACGAACGAAGGTTATAGCCTGTGCACTGTTCATGACATCCCAAAGACCATCAGTGGCGATGACCAAGAAATCGTCCTCCTCTGAACGTTCATAGACGCGAACATCTGGTAGAGCAACGACTGGTGGTCTCTCAAGGGTGCCTATCCCAGATGCACCGGTTGACTCGAATTCCTGCAGCAACTCTGCCCTACCTCCCTTGAATTCATAGTCACCAAACGCCCTACTGACCGCTAAGATCCCGCAAACGCGCATCTGTGAGACCCATCCACCACTTTCAATTATACGCGATATCTCAGCACGACCTGCTTTTGAGGACCCAACTGGTCGGTGATCGTTGCTCATATCGACTGTTCTTCCCTTTCGACCTAGAACGGCCCTACTGTCGCCAACATTCGCAGTGATGACGTGATTGTCGCTCACAAAACAGACTGTAGCAGTGCTGCCGCTCCAACACTCTGGGTCACCAAGAGAGCCGAGGTGGTCAAGTAGAGCAGAATCTGCCCTTTCGAACGCACTGGCAAGGGGATTTTCTTCGTCTACCCCATAATCCTTCAAAGTATCACCTTTAACAACCTGATCACACATTTTCATCCCCGCTTGGTCAATGAAATCTAAGAGGTTGCTTTTTAAATATGTAGAACTTGCGGCTCCACCGTGTCCATCAAAAATTCCAAAGTACAGAAGCTTTCCATTGAGATTGCGCATACACCAGGAATCCTCCATTTCGTCACGCGGGCCCTCAGAGTCATGACCTCCCCAATCGATAGCTGCGAGTTTGTTCCTTCCAATCTTTTTCAGCTTACTTTTGCCTTCCTTCGTACTTGAGTCTTTCCCTTCCTTACTTGTCTGTATGTACTGCAGGAGAGGCACTGCGGCGCAAACACAAAAGGTAGAAAGCAACCATGAAACGTCAGCACCATCTTCAATAGTGTTCAAAGACATCAGCGCGATATTCATGCGTTTTCGAGCTAGCCTTTCACTTCGGAACCGTCGTTGTCTGCGGGGAGCGGAAGGACGAAACACGCTACGGGCTGAGGCGCTTCCACTGGATAGCACGGGGATTGGCATCAAAGCAGGGAAGTATGTCAGATACCGCGGCGATCAATTACCACGCTTGAGCTCACATCCATGGGGTGCGAGAGTGCACTGTTGAAAGCGGCTGCCAATGTTTTGTTGCGTTTCACAGCATTTCCGAAAGAAGAGACTTTGGATGGCGTATTTCCGGATTATGTACGTACAAATGAATATGAATGAATATGTGAAAAGGAGAAACGCAGAGAAGAACAGTTTGCTGGACAACTTCCGGTCCGTTTCGTCACTTATCGCTTCTCGAGATAGGGAGCCATCGCCCATCGTTAAACTTGGCCTCATGACCGCAGGAGACACACGCTTCTTTCAATCTCAACGAAAAGGTAGATGCTCTGTCGTAAAAGAAACCAAAAGCTGACTCTGTTCTTTTCTAGGCGAAATTGCTGAATGGCGCGATGAACTACGACGTACTGATTTGCTAGTACAAAAACAAGCTGTAAAGAAAGGTAAGTTGCTCTGAACGGCCATTTACTACTAACGATGGTGACATTCTATCGCAGTCATAGCGGCAATGACCGTCGGCAAGGACGTGTCCTCCCTCTTTCCTGATATGGTTCAGTGCATGCAAACTCCAAATCTCGAGTTGAAGAAACTCATATATCTTTACTTGATCAATTACGCGAAATCAAAACCGGAACTCACAATTTTAGCTGTGAACACATTCATTAAGGTGAGCTGACGCTCGTAGAAAGTTTATTTTGACTAAACTGCTTCAGGACGCCCAAGATGCCAATCCGCTCGTCCGTGCACTTGCAGTTCGGACAATGGGATGTATACGTGTCCATCGGATAGCAGAGTACCTGTGCGATCCGCTGCAACTAGCCTTGACGGTAATTTTGACGAGAAATAAAGTAAAATCTTTATCTCAACCCTGCACTCCAGGACGGAGACCCATACGTGAGGAAGACCGCAGTGCTTTGTGTGGCAAAACTCTTTGAAATCGACCCAGAATTAGTTGAAAGTCGGTAAGTTCACGAGTATCTCATAGGCTTTCTAGTCTCATACTTTGCTCCAGCGGTTTCATTGATACATTGAAGGAACTGCTGTACAGTGAAACCAATCCCACTGTTCTGTCCAACGCCATCGCTGCTATGTCTGAAATATCTAGTTCAGAGCGATCTTTCCACATCGATGCGAAGCTCGCAGATAGATTGAGTACTTTGCTTACGGAGTGTACAGAGTGCGTTCGTTACACCGATAATACATTTCTACTAACAATCGAGTAGATGGGGTCAAGTTTACATACTAGATGCGCTTGCAGCGTTTTCAACGTTCAATTCTCACGAGGCATCAGCCATACTAAAGCGCGTGAGCGCTCACCTACAGCACTCAAATGGCGCTGTGGTCTTAGCGAGCATCAAAGTGTTGACAAATCACTTACAGGTACGGGACTGGGAACTTTCTAATTTCTTGCTTCTGACCAGGTAGCAACAGTTGATACCTGATACTTCGCAGCGCACAATCAAGATGCAAATAGCATCATCACTTGTGACTCTTTTGGGAAGTGAAATGGAGGTTCAGTACATTACACTACGATGTGTGCATTCGCTGCTCCGATCCTATAAGGAAGAGTTACAAAGACACTTGCAGGTAAGAAACACGCCCTAAAAGAATCGCAACGAATTTTTTAAATTGTGTCTTTGTAGGCTTTCTTTTGCAGATACAACGATCCGTTCTGCATAAAGCATACCAAATTAAAAATTCTACTCGAACTTGTTTCAAACGACACAGTCAGTCATGTGCTGAATGAACTGAAGGAGTACTCTTCCGAGGTAGACTTGGATTTTGTGCGACACGCCATTCGTGCTATTGGGGTATGCGCCATCAAGTTTGAAAATGCCAAAGAGGAATCAGTTGCGCTGCTTCTTGATTTAATTGATAGCAAGATCAATTATGTCGTCCAAGAAGCTATAATTGTCATGAAGGATATCATCAGGACCTACCCTAATCAGTTTGAGTACACTATACCGACCTTGTGTTCTGCTCTTTCCTCGTTGGATCAGCCAGAAGCAAAGGCAGCGTTGATATGGGTAGTGGGAGAGTATGCTGCGCGAATCGAAAATACGACTGCACTTATAGAAAACTTTTGCGAAACCTATACGGATGAACCAGATTCGGTTCAGCTGCAGCTGCTCACATCTGCGGTAAAAGCTTTTTTGCAACACAAAGTTGCCAGTACTCAAGGAGTTGTTCAACGAGTTTTACAGAAAGCTTCTACATCAGAGAATCCTGATGTACGAGACAGAGCTTTCATTTATTGGAGATTACTTAGTAGTAATTCTGCGTACGTTAGCGATGTTGTGTTATAGTTCCAAATCCAGAAGCAACGAGCGTGAGATAATATTTTTTTGCCCGAAGAGAACTGTAGTACAATTGATAAAAAGACAACATGTCAGCTCACAACTTCACGAATTGTTAAACGTACAAGTTACATATATGATTAAAATCACTGAGCAGACACGAAGCGCGCCTCGCGAAAGTGAGGAAAGCGGGAGACCTCTTACTCGAGTATGCCTCGAGCTCAGTCGGTGACATAGCTCAGTTGGGAGAGCGTTAGACTGAAGATCTAAAGGTCCCGCGTTCGATCCGCGGTGTCGCCATTTTTTTAAACTCCCCTGTTTTTCTTTCTACCTTTCAACGGCGCAAGCCCTCTATTCCAGGCTCCCGCAACCGAGTACCGTATTTTAGAGCATCGAGCGCTATCACAAAACACATGGTATGAAAGCGACATAAAAACGCGCAGACAGCGGTCGAGGCGAGTAGCAACTTTTCGCAGGACCTGCCGGCGTAACACGAACAAGCGCTGCAAGCTTTTCGTCTGCGGCTACTCACACTCTCGATGTTACGTGCGACCTCCATGCTTCGGCACAGGGTGCGTCATGTTTGCAAATCAAAAAGAGGAGTCCGCGCTGACAAGAGCGTTCAGAAAAGGTTTGTCCGCAAGCTGAAGACAAAAGTTTGTCCAAACCGCTCGAAATCAGCAAGGCCTGATTCGCATGTTTCGAGTGCATCCAGTTATATAGCAGTAACAGATGGTGAGCCTTTGCCGACTTACAGCTTGAAGAAGACGATTGCTACCTTAGTGTCCCAAGGCGTCGCCATGATAAACCCTATGTTTCATGGAGATGTAAGTGTAAGTGAGACAACAAAAACTTCTTTTGGCGATTACCAATATAGTGGTTCAATGCAGTTATTTTCACAGCTTTCGACCATGACAGCAGAATACGGAAATCCACGTGAATTGGCCGCTGCAATTTCGAACTCACTTGAGGCCACCGAAGTTTTTGACAAAGTGGAAGTCGCAGGGCCAGGATTTATAAACATCTTCCTTTCCGACAAGTATATCTCACGCAAGGCATCACAAATGTTCAGACAACTGAATCAAGAAGTACCGAAGAATAACAAAAAAGTGATTGTTGATTTTTCTTCACCTAATATAGCGAAGGAAATGCATGTTGGGCATCTGCGTAGTACAATAATTGGAGATTCGTTGTGTCAGGCTCTGGAACATCGTGGCTTTACTGTATCCCGACTCAACCATGTAGGGGATTGGGGAACACAGTTCGGTATGCTGATTGCGTATATGCGTGAGCAAGGTGATGAAGGCACAGTTGGCTTATCCGACCTTCAGTCGTTTTACAAGCAAGCAAAAGTTAAGTTCGACGAAGATGAGCATTTCAAACGACGGGCTCAGGCAGCGGTGACAGAGCTTCAGGCTTATGAACCGGAAACTTATAGAGTTTGGGAGCAGATATGCGCAGCTAGTAGAAATGAGTTCGAAGCGATTTACGAAGAACTTAACGTTGAGATAGAAGAACGCGGTGAAAGTTTTTACAACTCTTTCATTCCGAAAGTTCTCGAAGAGCTTATTGAGAAAGACATCGCAGTTATGAATGATGGTGCATTGTGTGTATTTAGTGCTAACTCAGATGTGCCACTGATCTGCCGAAAGAGCGACGGCGGATTCAATTATGCGTCGACAGATCTCGCTGCACTATATCATAGAACACAGGTTGAGGATGCCGACTGGATAATATATGTAACAGACATGAGTCAAAGGCGACACTTTGACGCTGTCTTTGACGCCGGTAGGCGTGTTGGATGGCTCAATTCCAAGAAGAATGTTGCCGTTGACCACGTGGGATTCGGTCTTGTGACTGGAGAGGATGGAAAACGGCTTCGCACACGGTCAGGAGAAACCGTCAAACTCAAAGATCTTTTGGTAGAAGCGAAAGAGCGCTGTTTGCAGCAATTTCAAACTCGAGGCACAGACTTAGATATCGATGCACTTCGGACCTCTGCGCATGATCTAGGCACAAGTGCAGTAAAGTATGCTGATCTTCGCAACAACATAAGCACCAATTATGCGTTTTCTTTTGCAAGGATGTTGGATTTGAAAGGGAATACGGCCGTCTATTTGCAATACTCTTTCGTTAGAGTGAATTCTATTCTCGAGCGAGCCAACCGCTCAAACGAATCTTCCGCTGACTGCGTGGATCCAACATGCTCAACGCCTCAAGAACGTGCACTACTTCTTCACCTCTTGAAATTTGATGACGCTGTTGACTCTATGCTTACGGAACTGATGCCGTCGAAAATTTGTGAATTTACGTACACTTTATGTGTTCTCTTTAATAACTTCTACACAGAATGCAAAATATTTGGCGTGATCGAAGAAGAATCCCGTCTGACTACATGCTTGCTCACGTCGGCCGTGATGAAAAAATGTTTCAAAATAATAGGGATGCGACCACTTAGAAGAATATAATTATGAAATCAAGTTCACTCGTTTCAAAAAGATGAATAAAAGAGGCGTTTATGTCGGGCTAAACTAATTTAGTACGGGAGGCATCAGCAGATGAGCGTACTAGATTCTGTTGAATTTTTGAACGCTCTTCGCAAGAAAAGAATTTGAGAACTTTCTCCATTTTCTTCGTGTCTTGTGATGAAAACAAAGCAGCCAGATCTTCGATGCTCCATATATTTGCCAAGGCAAACGGAGTTAGATGCTTCTTAGTGCTCGGTAACTCACGTGCAGTCATCCAATCAGCTATTCTCGTCATTTGTTCGTGCGGACTTCTTTGCTCTGTTGTGCGCTTCGGTTCTTGTGTAACACGTATTTTATTACTTCGTAGGAAAGCCTCGGCATATGGCGCCCAAAAAATGCGCGCGTGTATGTCCAAATTCAACGATGACAGAATCCCTCGCAGCAAAGCAACGACTCGGACTAACATAAAAGTTTCTTGAGGGATTCGTGACAACTTCATTTGGCGAATTTCGAGTGGAAGTTCATCATCGAAAGGGTTCATTCTTGCCTCTGGTAGGTCCATACGTGTGTCGAACAGAATGTAAGCAACAGTAGACTTGAGATGACGTTGAGCGTTGTCGACCTTGATCCCTAATAGTGTCAATAATTCACCGGCATATGGAGAATCTCTAGCGAGAGCGACGACCACTTGTGCGAGCGCTATTCGAGTTGATGAACTCAGTACTTTTACCTGACCAAAGTCTAGTAGCGTTAGCGAACCATCGCGACCGATGAGTATATTACCAGGATGTGGATCACTTTGAAATATACCAAGCTCAAAGATTTGATATGCATAAACTTCAAGAAGAGAGTGCGCAAAGGCTGTTAATGTTGTTTTGTCTAGTTTGATGCTCGATTTCTGTGAAAGAAAGTTTGATAAGCTGCAACCCTCCATGAAAGTCATCGCGATAATATCATTAGAGCTAGCGGTTGGCAATGAAGATGGTACGTTGATACGCTCAAACTTAGATCGGATAGATGTCCCCAGTAAATCCATCATAGTCCGCTCCCTCTGAAAGTCAAACTCTTTCGGTATCTACATGGGTGGGTTAGGAACAATCAATGCGTGCTCTTCCAGGACTTATACCTCATTCTGATACTCCAACAGAACGCTGATGTGATCAAACGGCAAACTTATATTTAATGAGTCCAGAATTTTCGAAACTAAAAGCATATTTGACATATCAAGTTTCATCAAGTTTTCACTGCCAGGGCGTTTGATTTTCAGGACGATATCTCCCTCTACCCCGGCCATCGTGCCACGGTGAACTTGCGCGATTGTTGCACTAGCAATAGGTGAATATTCTATGTTTGACAATTGCTTGCGGATGCTGCTCGATATATTGCTATCAATGATCTTCTGAACTTCGGTTGGTGACATGGGCTCACAACTTTCAAAAACAAAAGCTAGTTTTCTGATGTACTGTTTAGGCAAGAAATCCTGCTTAGTAGCGAACACTTGCGCCACCTAGGAGCCATTAACTTGGATTTCATCCGAACTTTGTCTGACGAACCTTCAAGTAAAACCCTGAAAGCTTTTGAAGCATATCTGCGCACTTCTCAGCGCCCCAGTGGTGTCGCATATCCCATAACAGCTGCAATATGTGTCAGTCTTAAACCCGAATCGAAATTGATGTCGACATGCCTCAGTCGGCTGCGAAGTTTTCTTCAGTGGAATTGTGCTTGTGATAACGGACGTCAAGTATAATTAATATCGAAGAAAACATACTCACATGTATTTAGTCTTCAGGTATCCAAAAAAGATCGGTAGGAAGTGCTCGTAAAAAGCCAGCAAACGTCCAATGCCCGGGAAGGCGTTTGGGATGAATACCGCCGCAATCTATAAGACACTTCAAGGTCGCCGAAATCGAAGTTGATTCGAATCGCACCTGGTTATACAAACATGGTCCGAAGTATTTTTGTGGAAGAAATGCCTGCAAGCGTTGAACCTTTATGTCCAAGATGACCCTCTGTACGTAAATATTTGTTTACTGGAAATGGCTATTCGACGACTGGCACCTTACCACGTACAGGAGAGTTCGAAAAGCCTTGTAGGGCGCTGCATGATTCGTTCATGATTCGTTCAAACACTTGACCACGTCACAGTACCTGGTTGAAAACAACGTCCTATCGTGCACACAAGGAAGCGAGCGAAGCCTGCCAACATGCCCATGGTCGTGTACACATAAAATTAACCGCCGACTTTTTTCGCTAGGATCAGCCAAGGTCGCAAGTAGTTCGCCCTCGACGCTCCGATGTGCACTGTCGGTCATCAGAGGTCAACGAAAGGAAGCGGCAACGAACTTGACTGGTTTTGCCAGTCTCACGTATTTACAGTGTATATACAAGTAGTATGATGGTACTTATACAGGTTTACACAAAAGCGTCATCACATAATATCCACGGATTGATATCTATAGTCTCAAAATATCGTTCCCGAAAAAGAAAAGCTCCGAGCTCCGTGCACCATCCGGGAGTCGAACCCGGGTCTCGAGCTTGGAAGGCTCATATCCTAACCGTTGGACTAATGGTGCCTAACCATCCGTGCGTGCAAGAGGGCATTATACTCTACGCGCAGACTTTAACCTTCGAGCCAGTGCGTCGTCGACCATCGATTGCGAGGATTTCGCGTCGAAAATCCACCGCGGCGAACATCTGACCTTGCAGATCTTAAGGATCGCACTTCCCCTCCCGTCCATCGTCTTCGCCGCGAAAGTCGCGCCAGTGGTGACGCGCAGCGACGAATGTTGCGAGCGCCTTTAGCGCGACCCGCGTCGTGCGGTTCGCCTCGTACTGTCGTATGAGTAAACACTATATAAAATTTCGTTCTGCAACCGAAATCCTTCCACTGAGAGGCCATTTCGTTCCGAGAAATCGGGTTTCCCTATGAAATCCTCTCTGGCTGCCTCTCTCGCACACGGCGCGCTCCTCTTGAAACGTTTTAACGTTTTAACGTTTTAACCATGGATCACGTTCGCCACGGGATGGAAGATGTCGGCCCGTTGCATGGTATCGATAGGCGACTGCTTGTGTGCGTTCGCAAAAAAATACGGGCTCTACTCCCTATACAGGTTTCGAGCTGGCGAAGCCTTCAATCGGGTCCCGCGGAGAGGGACTTTCAAATAATAGCGAGCACTGGTAAAGGCAAAACCCTATCATACGCTCTACCGACTTTGAACACGCTCGCAAAATTTGCTAACAAGGAGAGGAAAATTCTGGTACTTGTGCCAAGCACTGAACTTGCCAAGCAAGTCGCAACCGAATTTCACCCGTTCGCTGAAGCCATCTTTGCAAAGGTTGCGACTTATAATACTGCGCTTCAACGCGAAAGAAGAAAGACCGCGATTCTATCGCGTAAGCGCCGTGCACAACTCGTGACAGCAAGAGCTGAAGTGAAGCTTCGAGGCCGTCACATGCACTGCGACATTTTGATTGTCACACCTAGTCAAATACAGAATCTCTCGAGAGTGCTTTCTCATACTATCTTGAACACGTGCATAATAGATGAAGCAGATAAGCTGACTCGTCAACTCCATCAAGGTTGGTTGGCTCACATGAACTCTATCTCCGCTTCGATAAAGCAAAAATTGCGCGCACACGTGGGTGAGCGTCTGTTTCAAGTGAAGCGCACCATTCTGGTTTCTGCGACTCTTCAAAGCGATGGTAGCGACGCGTATCGAGTAAATACGCATGCCATGAAGAATGTTTTTGAGTCGCATTTCTGTGATTTACAACTTCCACTAGGACTGAGGGAATTATGTGTTCTCACAGCGCCGAAGCAAAAAATCGGCGTATTACAGATAATTCTAAAGCTATTCGAAAGAGAGTCGATAATCGTAATTACATCTTCAGTCATAACATGTTCCTACGTTTGGGAACAGATGACGAAGCTAAACCGAGCGACAAGACTAGTCAAATACAGCGGTGGCATGTCAAAAATGGAGCAGAAGAGTTCGCTGGAGGCTTTCCGAAGCGGCAATTCTAGAGTAATGATAGCATCAGATGCCGCTGCACGTGGCTTGGATATACCTAGTGTAAGGCTAGTTGTCTTATACGACGCACCTCTTCATGTTGAAACATATGTCCACCGTGTTGGGCGGACAGCACGCGCAGGAGCTACGGGCATAGCGATTACTTTCTGCTGCAACTCAGAAAGACAGCAATTCGAGTCACTTTCATCGTCTATACGACGTCATACAGCAGTCAAATACCAAGATGCAAAAGATTTTCTCGATGAAGCGACATCTAAAGAGCTACAAACAGCGGAAAGTGACACAACAACGACACGATAGATATTCCGATTTCAAATCATTGAAACCTTCATGTGTATATTCATCGCAGCAAGTTCTGCGGCTAAATATTTGAAAACATATGGTAACGCAACCACCTCAATTGATGAGCTTGTCTCGCAAACTTGGCACCTTACGATACTCGAAGCAACTTTTAAGGAGCCTGTTGCTGCTCTCGGCACAGTGGAGATGAGGTTACCGCATGACGTGCAAACACTAGATAAGTGCGTGTCCGATGATAAATGCAGTCGATCGCGAAGCAGATACGCAGCGCCATGTGCCAGAAGAGAATCTCTCTCCATCTCCCCGAAACGCACACCGCCGCCAGCTTTGCGACCTTTGATTGGCTGCTTCGTCAGAGGGTTGACTGGCCCAGTTGATCTCACTTGGAATTTATCGCTTACCATATGTCGCAAACGTTGATAGTACACCAAACCAATGTAGATATCGACGTCGAATGGCTCGCCTGTAACTCCATTGATCATAGTTTCCGAACCAGTGTAATTGTATCCAAGATTTCGAAGCGTTTCACCGTGTGTATCTAATGGGCTCACCTTTTCTGCTTTGAAAGCAGACGCATCGACGAAATCACCAGTTAAAGCACCACTTTTGGAAGCTAAACTTTCGACTAACATGCCGATAGTCATTCTTGATGGAAATGCATGTGGATTTATCAGAATATCCGGTCTAACACCAGATCGTTCGATAAAAGGTAAGCCTTCGTCTGGCCACAAAAAGCTTAATACGCCCTTTTGCCCATGCCTACTGCTGAACTTATCACCAATAACTGGATTTCGATTGTATCGCAAAGTGATACTGATCTCATCGCCTTGAGGACTGCTCTTTGACTCACGGCAAACTCGTTTTATCTTATCCACACAGGTTTCGTCAGCACCCTTCAGCTTAACATGGCGATAACTACTTGATGCTCCATCAAAAGTCTCGTATATTGTTGACGCCGTCACAAGTCTTTGTCCCACATAAGGTAGTCCATCCTCATCTAAAGATGAAAGAGCTTGCCGTATTTGTGAGTTATTTCGCTGAAAGCGTTCATTTGATCGCAGCTGAATGACATTAGTCTTATACAACGTTGAATGCGCAAAACCACGTTCAACAGCGGATTTGTTGACAATCATTGCATCTTCCATATCATATCCTGTATGCGATAGGACGGCTACAACCGCGTTTGTACCCAGTGGGTAATTGTCTATACAATATTTGTCGTACGTCATGGTCAGTGCAATAGGGCGTTGTGGTGTATGTAGCCGATACAACTTTGTATCGGATCTACTCGCGAACGTATGTAACGGCATCCCCATTGTCTGCTTCGCCATTTGGCATTGGTACATGTTTCGTGGACTTTGATTGAAGTCCGACCAAGGCGTCAAACTTGCAACGATACTCAACACATGACCTGGAGAAATTTCGCTATGTGATTTCGGTCCAATTTTTGTGGTAACTTCGGGTGAAAGCGCTATATTCAAACTGTTCTGCTCCATTGTGCCAATGAGTTCGACTGTTCCTGTGATTTCATTCCGCACAGGTCGAAGTAGACGTGAACTGGACGAGAATATCACCAAACATGGATAGGCACCGGAAATTGCAGAGTCCAGCAAGACAGCTATTTCCAACTCTTCGGTGATAATCGATTTGGATGAAACTTTCTGGCGCCGCAATGTCGACGCAACGGCCCAGACGTCGTTTACTGGTATGTATCCTAAGACGAGACCATCAACTAGCACAGGGCACATTTTTACGTCTTTGATGCCCTCAGGAGTAAGTATCCGGCAGTATCGAGATATGGTATCTACAATGGCGTCAAAGACTTCATCAGAACGCCCTTTGTAAGCGTTTGAACCCATCGCGACCTGGCACGATGCACTCATGTGCGTCAATAAACCGCACGGTGAACCATCAGGTGTATGTACTGGACACATGAATCCCCACGACTCAGGCAATAGCTTTCTCACTGTGGTTGTTCGAAGTTCTGCAAAATATGCACCGCGATGGATCGATCGGAAATGGGATATATACCGCAAGTAGTTGAGCTTTTCAGCTACGATTGTGAAACCACTTGTCTGACTCAGGCCTAAACCTGTCTTGCTTACCAAATTGCCTGTTGCAAGAAAGTATTCAAGTTGACGACCTACATCTATACGGTTCATAGATGCCATCACGAGCGTATTTAATTTATCATCTGATAAGTCAGCGACGTTGACCCGATCAATCCGTTCGAGATCTGATTTGACACGCAGTAAAGCTTCGTTAAGCTTTTCATGCAATATATTCTGCAAAAGAAACCCTGGGAGTAAAACTTCCTGGTGAACAAGAGAATCAGGGTTGTCTTCCTTGCAGTTTCCAGATACCAGCGACAATAGTTTATTCAGCATGAAAATGAGTAGATCTGATTTAGCTCCGTTTGTTCGCAAGTGAACGAATATACAACTGTGCATAATGCGCTCTCCTATCTCAAGTATACTAGAAGCACGTCCTGGGAAAACTGCTTTGAACATGGAGCCTACGTACTCTAAAGCATCTGTTCGTGTGCGAATCGTTGCTTGAAATGCCTTCTCAAAAATCTTTTCCAACGTTTCCTGAGCATAGCCGAATTCTACTTTTCCACCTACAAGCACACCCTTCAAGACTCTTGATTGGAGCTCGTAGTCAGATAAGTCAGTCAGTGCTCGGAAAACGAGTGCCAACGGAAGAAATACTTCCTGGCGCCCTAATGTCACGCCTACATTCACTGATCCGTCTGAAAGATAATGCAGACGCACAGTGCTAGATCGCTCGCATTCATCAACGCATCGAATCGCCGTGGCATACTTGGTAAATCTTGAGCCTCTACTTCTGAACGAGCTTCGGACAAGTGCCATCACATAATGTCTTCGTTGCTGTATGAGAAGACGAATCACTCTTTCAATGCCACTCACAATGAAATAACCTCCGAATTCATTCGACTCTTCTCCAAGACTGACGAGTTTCTCTGCGCTTGCGTCGTGTAGCTCACATAGCCTAGAGCCAACCATCACAGGAATTTGGCACATATTGAATAGCGTCGTCGTGGCCGGCGGCGAGTCGTTGAGCGACCATGATATTGAAATCGCAAGAGGTGCCGTGTATGTACTACCGCTCTCTCTACATGCCTTAGGCGTCGTCCTCAACGTGTGTTTGATACCACGTACTTCTGGTCTGCCTGCTTGAACGTCGTCGAACCAGCACTTTAAACTATTTGAAGAGTCGATCTTCACGGTCACTGGTTCAATACTTTCAATAATTCTCGTCAAACCGACTCGTATAAATGTGTCGTACGAGTGCACGTGTGTTTTCGAAATGTTTTGTGACGCTTCAGCACTGTCCCTTTCGGTCATGTTTAAGCACCAACTTAGGCTTTCGCTTTCGTTTTCCCTGAGAACTGATCGTGTCGTTCGCTTTGCCTGACTAGAATGTGACAGGTCCCTACGTCGAAATTGCTCTTTACGTGATGTGTGCCTCCAGACCCAGCAACAGCCCGACGTCTTAGCCTTAGACGCCCTGCCGCGGCTGCCCCGGCGGCGGCGGTTGCCAGTCCACGATTAGCGCAGAGCTCACTTTATTTATTATACCCGTATATGACGTATATAGATGAAATGATAATCTAACTATGCGAAACCTTTCCGTTAACTGGTAAACGTATAGAGTGAGATGAATATCGGGGTCGGGTATGATATGGGCAAACAGTTGCAGGGTTGCAGTGTTATGGAACCCATTGCTTCTGGTTTTCAGTATCTTCCAACATGTTGTGCAGTTGCTGTTTGTGTTCCATTAACATATCAAGACCAACAAAAACGAGTTGCTGCAACTCATGTTTCTCGTGGGTGTGACGTCTCTCCATTTCAAACAAACTTGCCTACAGCAAAACTAATTTAACGTGCAAAATGGTAAGCTTTTGTCTTGCCTTTGTCTTGTTGACACCCTCGACTTGGAGCGGAGTTGCTTCATTCAACTGAGTAGCCTGCGTAAAACTAAATATCTCTGCCTATAATGATTGATACGCAGGCGAACCTGTCTTTCTAGCTCTCTCAATTTCGCTTTTAGTTCATTCAGTGTGAAATCGACCGTCTCTCTCCCAATCCTGTACGAAGTCTCTGCGTTCTCGAGATCAGCTCGGAGCTGTGAACATGCATAAACTCTGAAATGCGGTTTCATCATTGATGAATGGGATCTGCTAAGTTTAGGTTTACCTCTCTTTTAAGTTTGATGAGATATTTGTCCTCAATCTTTCTTGGCTGGTCAACTGTTGGCGTAGCTTCCTGAGGTAATTTCAATCAGTTTCGTTTTGTTTTTATAGAGGAAAAACATACCTTAGATTCGCATCCTCTACGTTCTGAACGCGGCATGCTTGTGCATTCGAGATTGCCTTCAACTAAGCGTGTTTTTGCATAAGCAAGTAACCATAATCAACTCAAAATAACGTACATAAAGTCTATCTTGCACAACTGCGCTCGTCTCAACTGCATCAGATATCGGGAGTTCCAGCCGCAGTGACCAAATCGCGTGTTCAGCTGAAAGCTGAGACAAATTTTGTTTCAGCTTTCGAACTTTAGTCCGAAGTGAATCTGAGACACTCTCAGTCACAGGGGCTGGAAAGTGAGAAGTATGCGTGTCCTATGGATGTAGTGTGACTCGGAGCAGAATGCTTGCACCACAAAAGCGTACCGCTGCCTCACTACTCCACCGTAAAGTTGTACTCTTCTGCGAAAGAATAGAAATAAGACATTCTAAGCAGAGAGAGTTCGTCGAACTTACTCCCTCATGTATGTGTATGTTTCGATGGACTGAAGCGCATCGCTTGCTGTTCTCCTGTAGCTGCTTCATGTACTGTTCGGCTTTCTGACCGTGCGTAAGCTTTTCTTGTCTTAGAGCGGCCAGTCTAGAAAGTATCAAATCGTCATTCCGTTGCGTGAGCCTTGATTCAGCAAGGGAGCGCTGTAACTCTAAGTTTGCCTGTCAGAGTTTGGGTCAGGTAAACGTGTTTCTCGTCTCTTCATGACTTACATGCTCAAGTTTGGTTCGATCACGCATCCATATATCACTTTGTTTGCGAATAGTTGACAATAGTTGTTGACATGCCTCTAGGCATTTCTGATCTTGCCCGCAGAGGAAGAACTGTACAAATAGAGTTTCCGTAAGGTGCAGACATCAAGAAGAACTCAAAGTTACCTTGTAGGACGAAGTAACGCGATGAACAAACGATTCACCTTCAACCGCGTGCTTCTATTTTTATTTTGTCACCTCAGCAACGCGATAGACGGTTACTTCGAATTACGTACCTGCGTTCTCCTGTTGGCTCCGTAGTCGCAAAGTTGAAGAAGCCAGCTGAAGGCCAGTGATAGTGTTGGCAAATTTGTCGCTAAGTTCTGAAGCAAACCGCATGTCTTCCCAACTTGAAACGGATAATGCAAGTACCGTAGCAGATTCACCAAATCTTCTTCTGCAATTATCTGATTGCCGCGCTGGATGTCGAGAAGTTTGAACGACTTTTCAACAAACGCCTTGAAATCTTTTGCGTCTAGTTGCCGAATTGTCGGTGTACCGGGCACATCGACTCCGCTTAGACGTTCTGCGATGAATCGCACACATGACTGTATATATGTCTGATCCGATACCGGACGAGGATCGAGTTTCATTGAGCGCGAACGGTGCGTTGTGACGGGCCCAGTGCTTGCTGCAACGGTCAATATGAAGTACCGACAATAGAGGCTCTTGGAGGTTCTTGTTACAAGACGCGGCGTGGCTCAGTGACTTTGGATTTCATTCCCTTTGACACTACTATGGGGATTCATTTAGGTGAAACAATTCATTTCACTCGTCCGCCTCGGCAACGACAGAGCCGATACTTTTTCTACTTACTCAGAGTCTGGGAGTAAAGAATGTCCGCAACATGCGTGAAGCAAAGAGGAATTGATGTGCAAACGGTCGCGCACGGACTTTATTTTTGGGGTTTTGATCGACATCGAGTGAATCATCACATGTTCATCTACAACGGTCTATCGTCGCCGACAATTTGGAGTGGCTTTGCTAACGAGAAGGACAAGTTCATGCCCCCGTGGCATTTGAGCGATATCCTATGGTTGCATCACGCCTGATTAGATTGGTACTGTTCAGCCATTCGCTGTAAGTTGGCCAAATTTTCCGGTCCTTCACGGGTGTTAGCGACTATCACACTGGTTTTATTTGGAGAAAACGTACCCAACTGATTCACAATACTCGGTAGAAAGTCTTCCAAACCTGTTCATTCTGTGAGATGTCCGCTGAAATAATAGAGAGTAACGCTTACGCTTTGTCTCAGGATGTCCACTGACAACATACGCGTTCGCTGGAGGAGACGCTTGTACTGGGCCAAAAGTTAGACTCTTAAACTGAGGTTCCGAAGGTGATGAAAACCCTACCTTTCGGATTAACGAACTGCGTCACGGTATCCGAGTGGAAGATGTTGACTTCTTGCACACCCGGGATGGCATTCATGCCCATCTTTTTCAAAACTGTTTGCAATCGCTTGTCATCGTTGCTCACGGACTTATGCATAGCCTTCTTCTTCCTGAGCATACGGTGATTGATTTTCGGGGTTCGTCCAACTCTGATGTCGCTTACCTTCTCATAGAACCTTTCCCTCCCATCCGGACCGCTCCGGCTAAACGCTGCAATTTTTCGACATCCATGTCCGGTAGCGGCTACGAGCGGCCAGTTGGCGCGTCGGTCAGTATTCAACCGAGTCGGCAGATGCCTGAACCGGGCCAGTTCGCGGTGTGAAAGCCTCACATACCTCGTACACGTGATGATGATAGACCGGGCAAGATGCGTCGAAAGCTTATTTCGCACTCTCGCGCTCGGGGTTGAAAGCCACAGAGCGCCGCTGTATGTGTCCGCGGCGTTTGTCCTTATCGCCCCCGAAAAAGAGACAGCGCGCGAACAAAGAGCCGCTCTCACATTTGCTGTGCATTACGCATTATACAATTTCGTTTGATCGTCATCGTATCGTATTACACGGAAGCTAATCATCAAGTTATGCAGGAAGCTCAATTCGCCCTTTATTTTCAACTCGCGACTGCATTTATTAGCGAACACGACATACGCGACGTCTCGAGTTAAATGTATGTGCGGCGCAAATACGTAACGAGCGCGGTGCGTCTCGTCCTTCGAAGAAAGTACTTAAGTGATACCGCCGTTCCCGATACGCGGTCGTCCACGAGTCGAGTATCGCTCGCAACGTTACACGAAAAGTACAAACAAGGCAAACCCATAACTGCCATAACAGCCTACGATTATCCGAGCGCTGTCCACGTACGTAATTGCCTGAATCTGTGAACGACGAAGTCTTAACCTAACACACACGTTTCAGGTAGACAGAGCGGGTTTCGATATAGCACTCGTGGGTGACTCAGCAGCGATGGTGGTGCACGGGCAAGATACCACATTGCCGATGACACTTAGTGATATGATTGTACACTGTCAAGCAGTGAAGCGCGGTTCAAAACGATCTTTAGTCGTCGCTGACCTTCCATTTGGATCCTACGAAGCTAGCTCCACGCAGGCTCTGCAGTCGGCTGTGAGGCTAGTGAAAGAGGGCGGCGTAGATGCCGTTAAACTAGAGGGTGGAAGTAAAACAAGAATTGAAGCTACTAGGGCTATTGTAGAGGCAGGTATTGCCGTGATCGGGCACTTAGGTCTAACTCCTCAAGCGATCGGTGTACTTGGCGGATTTAAACCACAAGGAAAAACGGCCGCGTCGGCAATAGAGATCTTCAAGTCGGCGCTGAAGTTGCAAGAAACAGGTTGTGTAGCTATTGTCCTAGAATGTGTGCCAAAACCACTTGCGGATGCTATTACAGCAACCTTAAATATACCAACGATCGGAATCGGTGCCGGAAATGGAACGAGTGGGCAGGTTATAGTATTCCACGATGTCCTAGGTTTCCTACAGCATCCACACCACGCAAAAGTTTCTCCTAAATTTTGCAAGCAATACGCCACTGTAGGTGAAACTATTCAGCGAGCTCTAGGTCAGTTTATCATCGATGTGTCGACTAAAGACTTTCCAGACGATCAATTTACGCCGTACGAGTTTGATAAAGGAGAGCTCGCCGAGTTCACAAAAGTACTTGCCCAAACAGGTCTGGCAGACACGCGTTAGTAACATTCCGCACTTGAGTTCGAATATATTTCAAGTTTCTATCCACACGCACGACCGAGATGGAAATGCTGCTTTTTCGAGGTTCGAAAATGCTGCCTTTGCACTGATTATGAATTCTATTATTTTTCCTCAAAAAGTGACTCTATGTGCTACTTTTCATTCAGTTCTGCAATCTCAGCACCCGTAAAACGCTTGACTGCGATGGAGTTGTCGTTCTCTGTAATTTCCAGTAGCTCCACTGAGTCCCTAGAAAGAGTAGTCACATCCATGATCGTTCTTAGCGCTGTCAGTGCAAGCTTCTTAGCTTCATGTAACGACAGCTCTGGACTATAATCGGACTTTAAAACGGATTGCGCGGTTTGGCTGTTTGCTCCTATCGCGATCGCCTGTGAAAATCAGAGTTTTGGAATTTGTTTGAAACTATGTAATAACTAAGATTTACCTTCCATCCGACATAGTTTCCGGAAGGGTCGCTCTGGTAAAGTTGAAAGCCTAAATGATGATCCCTATATTGCGTCAGAGTCGTGCTAAATATTACACTTGAATAACGTACCAGCCAGCAAAAATGAAAGATACGCCGTATGGGCGAAGTCCACCAAACTGAGTATAACCTTGTTTCTGGTCAGCTATCTGCTGAACAAGCAACTCAACTGGAACCGGTTGCCCATACTTGTATTTATAACGTTGCGATATCAATCTAGGATGCAGTAAGTAAAACTTTTGAAGTTGTCTCATGGCACTGACACACCTTGCAGAATTGATTAAGATTTCGGCATCAGCGTTGACGCCAGCAGAAGCTGCAACGATATGAGCGTCTATTCGGTGTAGCTTCTCCGTGACAGTACTTTCTAGAAGCTAACGCAACTATGAGCGAGCAAGAAACACCCGGAGTGATGAGAATACCTTTGATAAAACCCGTTTTTCTGTAGCCAAGATGACTCCCTTCTCTGTTTTGATTCCTATGGCTGCTCCTGCGTGGTTTATTGCTTCGACCGCGTATTCAACCTGATGTAGAGTTAGCATGTCCTGTAGAAGAGGAGAGCCTGTTATGAATACCACCTGATAAAGTCGACCTTCAGGGCTGAAAGTCGTCGTGCGGGAATCGTATCTTAGACGAGCTGGTCAGATTGAACCGCAACACCGTAACAGCGAGCTCACCTGCGCGCCATTCTCTAGATTGCAGCGCAGATAGGTGGGGACTTTTGTGGTAACGGCTGTTTTATAGTTCTAACACGAATGCAAGTGCACTTGTCGCGTTCGTAAACTGACGACAACAGATCGGTACACCGGTGTGGCTTTTCTTCTGATTTCACTCGTGTTGAGTTGACGCAAATAACGATTTTCGAAATTTGGGGAAGTGGTTGTCCCATATTGACCCATATTGAATCTGAAGTCAGTACTATATTTCACAGACTGCGACCGACGTGATTTCCTGTCGACGAACCAAATAAAAACCTCGACGACGGCTGCCGCACGACGAAAAGCAGCTCGTCCGGCGTGACAATCTAACGATTGAACACCGCACGAACCTGCTACAACCCGCTCGAACTTTAAAACTCCACGGTGCCTGATGCCTGCAGGTTTTAGTACAACGTGTCGCGGGCTGCAAGCCAAAGCACTCACAACGCCGTATTTGAGGCAAAAAAACACGCACGGCGCTGTGGATGTGTCCAAGCCGAGCGGAACAAATAAATGTGCTTCGTCATTGATCTCTCCTAGTAGTGCCCGTGTTCAGAGTCGTCGACGCACTATCACTTCGGTAACAACTGCAACTTTTGTTAGCCTTCGGGACCAACGTTTTCTGTAGGTCATACCCAGCCTTCAAGGCGATGCTTCTTCACAGTCACCACCGGACTTGCCCTCTTATATTTTCAAAGAAAGAATTGTTTACCTGGTATTGTTTCTTCACCCTTTCTGAATGTATTCGCCTTACGAAGACCTTTAGGGAATGACGCTCGTACCTTCAGTGACAGAGCTGATTTTGGCAGAATTACTATACCTTCAGTACGAAGACAGCACGAAGCCCATTCAACTTTACATAAACTCTACTGGGACATCAAAGGTATAAGCGTTTCTGATATCTCACGGAAGCAAATGACAGTGTTTATGTGTAGGATGGACAAAAATATGGATACGACACCGAGGCATTTGCGATATATGACACCATACAGTACATCAAATCGCCGGTGCACACAGTAGCAGTGGGTACCGCGTGGGGCGAAGCCGCTATGCTTCTTGCGTCTGGAGCACAGGTAATAGAACCTCAGCAAGTTACCAATCACGAGTTATTATTTCGCTTAGGGTCATCGTTCTGCACTTCCAGCCGCAAGTATTATGCTGAAACAGCCAATTAGTTCATACCGCGGACAGGTACGATCTTTTTCTAGTAATCACTTCATTCTCGTTTTGAATCTTTCATCAGGCCTCCGAATTAGAAATTCATAGACAGGAGATGCGAAACACGAAATCTCAAATGATAGAGATTCTTTCCAAAGCATTGCAGAAAACGGAAGCAGAAATTGCGAAGGATATAAACCGTCCAAGATACTTCGACGCGCAGGCGGCTAAGGATTACGGCATCATCGACAAGGTGAAAAACTGAATTAAACGTGGTGATTGATTTACTCTCGAGCTTTCGGACAGGTCCTTGATGGTTAGCGACGCTTGACTCAAACTGTTTTCGAGCATCAATACTTTCTGTGTTATCCCGCTTATGACAGTTCTATGTAATGACGCGAAAACTACATCAAAATTACAAAAGGACACACCATAGACTCCAAGATCCGATGATCAGTGGTGATTCATATATCTATTTCAAGAGCGTTGCGCTGTTCCAGTCACGCAAATGTTGATCATACCAACATGTCCACAAGCGCTGATCGCATACCACTGATCGTTTCGCTGGAACCTTTTCCTTTAAGCCCTAATATATTTTCGACGACCTAAACGCTCGAATTAAGTTAATGGGAACTAATATCATACCGTCAACTTACTGCAATCTCGGTCGTAGTGGTGTCGAGTCCACAAAATGCGCTCCAGTCATTTGCCGTGAGACCAGACGCAATGACGTCACTACCTCTGTTGACCGTGCCCGCAACGAGAGGAATCTACGAAGGAAGAAATCACACGGGTATCTTTGTCATGTTGCACACCAACCTGCAAAAGCGACGAAAGTTCTTCCAAATCAGCAAGACTAGCTCCTGGATGTACAATTCCACCCTTGTTTGTGAATCTACAATAACTCCCAACTAGCATATTCCCTGCGATGGACTGATCGCATCGTTAGGTGGAGCCGCAATAGTGAGTTATCACAATACCTGTCGAAACACTTCTACACCTAGTACATCAGAAATTATTTCCTCCGTTTCCTGGTCAATGTCGGGGTGCACCAACGCTACGTGATCATTGCACGCGATACAATTGCCAAGAGCTGTGATAAAATGAGTAAAAACTCGAATGGAACATCGTTGCCATTCATACCTGAAAGCCGCTCGTGTGTTCGTTGAACGACGATTTCATCAGGTAAACTATTGCGAATGTGCAACGCCTCTAGAAAACGCTGTCAGTATTATCCACCAAAGTGCTTTCATAAGGCAAACCTTGGTCACTGGCACCAACCGGTAAGAGCAGACCATTTTTGTTCCCTAGAAATCATCAGCTAGCAATACACGGCAACGCATGCAAATACATACCAACCGACATTCTGCCAATCAAGCGAGTTCCACCAAGACTCGCTTTCACAACGGGAATTTCTGATGCCAACTCACTCTCAAAGACGCTAGAAAGATATACACTTAGATCAATCACCGTATACATGTTACGTCGTGCATTTTTACCTGTAAAAGTTTTCAGAACCTCCTATAGCTACCAAGCAATATGCATTCGTCAGCTGACTGAAGACTCCGATTTCATTGCTGTACGAAGATAAGTAAAACATGAAAAGGGCTGTACCTGAACACACCTGTTTTCGAAGCAGTGACGAGTTGCCATGTTCTGAACTGCTTCGCGTCTAGAACAAGCTCCGCGCGTCCTTCCGCGTCACCGTCAAATCTTCAAGCTCAAAGTTGCGATGGCGGCGCGACGTTCCGTTTTTTCGTTTCGAAAAATGCATAAATGATAGAGCACAACTATGAAACTATATGTGACTTTTCGATTATCGGATAGTACAAATATGGACTCAGACTCGCTCACAGAGAACAACAAACCGCTGACAAGCGCGTTGCGTGACTTGTACGTCTTGCACCCGACCGCGGCGTCACGTTAATTCGTGGTTAAACCTGTCACGTATTCAAATTCGAGAGCTCTGCGACATACTAGCTTGCGTTAATATCAGTTCACGCGTGGATCAGAAATGCCCGACGCTTCTCCAAAACGAGAACAATCGCGTCCAAAAGGCAGAGCGCACAAGGCGAAATCTGGCTCGAGGTAACTTCGGAACAGTCCCTTCAAGTCTACGCTTCATCGAGTACTTAAGTACTTACCTGTAAACTACAGCCCAAAAACCATGTTGAGATTAAAATCAGCTTCTCGAAAGTTTCCCTTCTACAAGAAAAAGTGTAAGTTACCGCCACCACGAGCATAAACTCGCACTCACCCAGACGAACCACAGCTGCCACGAAAACGGAAAAGTTGATGGATAAATACGCCGAACTACAAAGAACCGGTAAATTAGACGGTTTTCTGCGAAAACGTAGAGAGAAAAGGGCGAGCAAAGGCCAGAAGTATTTACCCAAGAAAGTCGTGTAGATTGCATTGCAAATTTTGAAAAGTGTGCCATGCCGCAGTGCGCGCTCTGTCGGTCTTCAGTTTGTCCACAAGCTGTCTTTACGCTACCCACACCAACCACATCAAGAGGTCGTCACGTAAAAAAATTAGAACGAAAACGATATTCAAAAGCTGTTTCCAACATTTCGAAGCACGAAAAGTATACTAACAATCACTACTATGGAAATCGCGCTCTTGCTGTACATGGTCTCGAAAGTGCAATATTTGAGACTGAATTCCTGACCTCCAAGATTCCTCATCTGCGACATCAATGTCTTCATTGCAGTCTATCACTAAAATTGGGGTCTAAATGGCGCGATTAGTTTTGAAGTTAGATGAGAAAAAGAGTACCGACCTTGATCGTTCTACCGGCGATTTTTATGGTCATGTCACTAATAGCTGAGTGCTGGGAGTCGCAACGAGCAGAGCCTGCAGAGCACTTGAGAAACTATCACAATATTACTACGAACATACTCACGGATTCGGTTGTCCATGAGCCATTTTTCGTGTTTATCGTGCAATAATGTCAGGTAACTGATGTCGATATCCAACTCTTCGCCTCGTGCGCGCTTTTGTAAACGGCGCAAACACGTCTCAGGCTTGGCGCGCAAGTATACGAAACCATCCGGGATTAGCGTTGGAAATGCCTAAACTCCAGACCTTTGAATTTGGATGCGCAAGGCTTCAACTGAAAGAATTCACCTGGACAATTGGCGCAAACCATGCGTGATATAAACTGTATTCAAGCTCAGATAGCCAGCCACTTTCACGCAGAGCTTCTGTAAAAACATTTTTATCAGAGAACACGCTGCGTTCTATGACTCGCAGGGGAAAGCCAGACTGTTGCGTATTTTTCTCTTGTATGAATCGCGTCATGAAGACAAAGTGTTGAAATGTGTATGCATATCTGTTGGGATTTTTGTAAAACTCATCTAGAATATTGAAGCCTTGTCCGTTCCCATCTGGTCTTTCTACGTGCTGCCAGAGGTTAACAGGTTCCGGAATTAGATTGACAAGGTCCTGGTACAGGATTCAAAATTAATCAGTCAACGCGCTTGATACCCAACCTCAAGACCGCTGTCGCCAGGAGCCAGTATCTCTCTTAAGAAAGTCGTCTTACCCACGCCGATGTTCCCCTCTACACAGAGAGTGATCTCCTGCACGGAACAATATTAAAATTTCATTCGAGGAACCGACGAAGAATAACGCACTTCGGAGGAAATATTTCCCAAATTTCTTGCAGCCCCAAGCTGAAAACGACGATATTGTGAGTGTAGTTTGGAGTTCTTAGGCAACTGTTTCTGTCTCCAACTCCCACCGCAAGAAATGGAAAGATTAACGCTGACGTGATCCATTGAAGTCGCTCGTGAGCGAACGCATGATCGTAAATTACTGTTCATCGTCGTATAGATGCGCGAAAATCGTGCGAGATCATTCTCAAAGTATTGTGCTTCCGTCAGCGACAGCTACCTTTATTTCGAACACCAACGGTAAAAATCGTGTCCACGTGAAATTCTCTTGCTACCGATTCTACTTTTCAATATATCGGGAATCAATTAGTCTATATACAGGGTATAGCTCAGTAGGTATTTTCAGTTTGTTTTAGGAAAGTACGATTTGTGTTTTCGACTGATTATGGCTTCACCAGCGCGATATTCAGCTCTCTGCAGACGCGTTCACTTGACCTCGGCCAACTCAAAAGGCTAAACATACCCAGCTATGAACATCTTCAGGTTTGGTAAGACAATCATTCAACTCTGTGCAAACCTTTTTCTAACAATACTTTGCACGTACTTCCATAGCGGGTGACATGACGCACCTTGCGAGTATTCTGGTACGTCGAATGCCCGATCGGTAAACAACTCGTGCGATATAGATGCGTTCGATCCGTTATCTGAATGTATCTGAATGTTTATATGACAGGCGCTGCTCCTCAAGATCCAGGCAACCAGATCGTGTGCAGGAGTTTCACTGCGAACACAAGAGCTTTATGCTCTCGTATTCGTTACTCGATATTTGGATTTGTTCTTTAGTTTTATATCGGTTTACAACACTATCATGAAGTTGTTCTTCATCTGTAGTAGCTGTTGTATAATTTGGTATATGCGACAACACAGAGTAGTCAGTCAAACATACGACCGAGAACAAGACACCTTCCGTATTGTCTTTCTCATTCTTCCTTGTTCTCTTTTATCTGTGTTCATCAATCACGAGCTTTCAGCGGTCGAGATCTTGTGGACTTTCTCCATTTACTTGGAAGCTGTTGCTATACTGCCTCAGCTCGTTTTACTGCAAAGGACAAAAAATATCGATACTCTTACCAGCAATTATGTTTTCCTACTCGGTGGTTATCGTGCATTGTATTTGCTCAATTGGATATACCGATACTCTACTGAACCCGGATACAGTCAGTGGATCGTTTGGATTAGCGGATTCGTTCAAACTCTCTTGTACTGCGACTTCTTCTACTATTACCTCGAGAGTTGGAGAAAAAACGAGCGCCTTACACTCCCCTCTTGAGCAACTCGCTCAGTGCGCGTGCCCGACTCAACCCAAGCAAATTGTAATGGATAGCTCGCTAGCTCGCCCTGTAGTTCGAACAGATTCGGTGGAATCCACACAACGGTTCACTCTGTGTCGTCCCACTCGGTCCATGTGGACAAAAGGAAATACTTGTTTCGCACGTGGTTCGTGCCGATTCGAGTCAAACCCCTTAACCACTCGGGCACGTCCGCATCGTGACAACGCGCTGAGTTCTGACAGTTCGCGGACGGCAGGATTCGAACCTGCGCAGGCAGAGCCTATTTGATTTCTACGCATGTTGTTGCCGAAATGTAGTGCAATACGCGTCTTAGATACGCATTAAATAGTACATACTATGGAGAAGCTCCGCGAGCGCCGTGAGAAGGCGTCACTGGGCGCGTTCACATGCCAGTACGATCTTTCCATCGAAGCTTTGTTTATGTTTTCGCCGAAGAAGTAGAGTGTTGCTGGATCACGCTGCGATGCCCACCGATCACCCGACCGAAGCTCACGAAAATCGCTTAGATGCCAGGTACTTGCTGGCAATATCCTGCGTCGTCGAACTATCGCTTGTAATGTGCGCAAAGCCATACGGTAAGGGCGTGGATTATTTGCAATATTCGTTAGTTCATGTTTATTACTTGTAGGCGCAATGACAGATTTGATCATCGCTTCAACAGCGACTTCCTTCTTTTGGCAAACCTTTGAGTACCGAACCGTGGAGTGTCCTTCACAGCTAATTGTGGTGTGTGTCAAACTTTCGTACGATTCGTTGGGGTTAGCGTTCCCAGGACTTGAATTTTTGCAAAATTTGCACGAACGTGTATCTCACGCGGCCCTGAAAAAAATTATTGTCCTTGGGGTTGCAGAGCCAAAACCACCAGCAGAAAGTTTTTTGGACTGCCTCGCCTCACATGAAATCGAAGTCTTGGAAAAAATCGACTTTGACTGTGTCGCGAATAACTCATTCCAACACTTAGACGTTAGTGATTGCGAAATCGAGAGTCTGGCTATGTTCTATAGACTTCATGCTTTGCTTTTGTGCTTAAATCTTTCGAAAAGTGCTTGGAGGTTCAGCCCACCAAATTTGGCAAGCGTTACGGGTGACATATGGAAGGTAGTATTCGCAAAGTACGCGTTGACAAAAGATCCGAACGATTCGAGAGATTTTGTAAGCATTTTGAATGACTTAATCGTCCTATCTGAGATCTTCGATGCCCAAAATGTGGACGGTGAGGTTTATCGGATGAACTCAATGTCCTGATTTTAACTGAGATTATTTACTGTAAATGGAAAGCACTAGTTTGTGGAAAGACAACCCATAAAATTCTGTTTGACATGCACAGAATCTACTTGCTGCCAACGGACCTTGTTTTCGTGCGCATCGTGACGAATTCTTCTGCACTCGATGGATGGATACCGACTGTGCTATCAAAGTGCTTTTTGGTAGCACCACACTGTAGTGCAGTTGCAAAACCTTGGAGAATTTCAGGCGAATCAACCCCAACCATATGCACACCTAATACGCGATCAGTCGCCTGATCGACGACTAACTTCATGAAAGTCTTTTCTTGTCTTCCTGCTAACGTAGACCGCATCGGTGTAAACTCAGAGCAATATATGTCGCAGTGGTATCCTTGTGCGACAGCCTGTTCTTCAGAAAGGCCAACTGTTCCAACAGGGGGTTGAGAAAAAACAGCGCACGGGATATTGGAATAATTTGGTTTTGTAAGCTGTTTGTCCACGACGCTACTCACAAAAGCCATGCCCTCCATTAAGGCAACAGGAGTCAGATTCACCCGATTTGTAACATCACCGACAGCCCACACATTCTGAACAGATGTTCGGCTGTATTCATCGACAATAATAGCCCCATCTGCATCTAACTGCACGCCAATACCGACAAGACCAATATCTGGACGCGACGTATTGGGTCTCCTCCCAGTGGCAAACATGATTGCGTCTGCATGAATGTCACCACTGCTCGTGCTTAGCGTCAAAGTGCCGTCGTCTGCACGAGAGATAGCCAACGGAGAGCAGTTTTGACGAACGTCTATATTTCTTCGCCTGAGATTATCATTCACTGTTTTACGCAAGTCCGTATCAAAACCTCTGAGCGGGAGATCTTGTCGGAACATCAGTGTCACGTTCACTCCGAGTCCCTGGAAAATGCCGGCAAACTCCAGTGCAATGTAGCCGCCTCCAACGATGACAATTCTGTCAGGTAGCTTATCCAGAGCCAAAGCCTCATCTGAAGTCATTCCGTATTCTGCTCCAGGAATATCAGGCTTAACAGCAGTACCGCCAGTCGCGATGAGAATCGAGCTTGCCGTAAATATTTGAACATCGCCCTGATATTTGTCAGTGTTGATCATATAAAAACTCTGAACGAGAACGCACCTCAGGGGAAGTAACTTGAACAGTGTTTTTATCCAGTAGCCTACCAGAGCCAATATGCGTATCAACGCCCGAATTATCAAGCAGCCGCGAGTATATTCCGTTTAACCTCACGATTTCTTCCGTTTTCGCTCGCAACAATCGATCCCAACTGAACTGTGGCTTGCCAGGAAGTTCCCAGCCAAAACCTTCAGCGTCAGAAAACTCAGAAGAAAAGGCACTACCATACATGAGCAGTTTTTTCGGAACGCAACCACGTATGACACATGTACCTCCAAGACCACCCGTCAGTTCCGAGCTGATAGGATCGAAGGGTAACTCGCAGAGACCGACCTTGGCTTTTTTCTGGGCTGCCATGCGGGATGCACGCACACCGCCGGAACCTCCACCTAGTGACACCGATTAGTTGACAAACGACAAAGTGCCCGAAAATCTACCTATTACGTATATATCGTAGTCAAAATTATTCGTTTGCATTGCCCTCGAGACTATATATGCGTTTCTTCGTAGCGCACGACCAGGTGGAGCCCGTATTACAGTAACAAGACACGAGCTTCTCGCCACGATCCTGGGACCGGAAAGCGGAAACGCCATGTAACTTCGTCGCTCTCTGGAAAAAGCGTGTAGACCAAAGCTAAAGCCGCTCTATAAACCCTTGATATGCTCGAATTGATCACAGTGCACGCGCGTGTCTGCCTGGTCAAGACCCCGATTTCACTGGGGGGGGTTTTGCAGCCAGTTTTGCAGCCAGACGGGAAGATTTTATGGCGAGGCACTACGCGGGAATTCGACATTGGTAGACTAGTAATGATATGTCGTTAACATGCTACGCTAACTTTCCCTATGGCGTACATAAATCTTTCATACACCCAAAGTTCCAACGTTCTGCCAGTTTAGTAAGTCGTGATCCGACCACTGAAGTGAATGTCAACAAATGGAACACAAGTTGAAGGGAAACATTACCTTGACAAGAACCGTGTCAGGATATGCTCTAACTGATCCTTCAATAGTTATCAATTCGGATGCGCTAGCTCGCTCTATGCCAAGATCAAATTCGTTGATAAGATCGTCTGCGACGTCCACATCGTCGACCCAAATTGGCTCAAACCCTGAAACCGTAGTGAGAGCGTCTCAACAAAAATTACTAACAATTACCATCGAACCAACTGACGAGAAACTGGTCCCGCGAAGCCACTGATCGCTTTTGTATAATGGATAGTGGGACGATTTCTTCGAACATGTAGCTACGAAGTGTGGAAGATACTGCTTCCATCGCAAGACGCTTCGAGAAAAGTGACGTTGTTGCGGGAGTGTTCTGCAAAAGTGTTTCGACTAAAGTAAGCGCCTAATCAAATTCAGATCAGAAAAAGTGAAACCAATGAGATGCATAAATACCGATCGACCAGAGTTGTCTTCTAGACTAGGATCTGCCCCAGATTTCATCAAGACCGATATGACTTGCTCATGTAGATAACCCGCAGCTATATGCAGTGGTGTATAACCATCTTGATCCTAGTACAGCACGTAAGCTATCACAAAGACAAGACACGGTGTAGTTACCAGTGCATCAATCTCAGCACCACAACTGATCATGGCTTCGACGACAGCGACGTCGCCACGACCGCACGCATAGTGCAGTCCACTAATAAAAACATGAGTGAACGCACGACTGACGAACGAGATATTTACCTTCTCAGCTGCTTATCTCGAGCCAATACTAAAACTTCGCCTCCCTGCGCCAAATGATCCTGGGCGCCGTCTCCTCCCTGAACGCATTTGATAAAAATGTGACGAAAATCCTCCCCAATAAACTTACCTCTCGGCAGGTTTTCCACCAGGAAATTTCATAATCTCGGCGAAGGTCCTCAGAGACATTAGAGGAGTGAAGCCTGTAAGTTTGGATATCAGAACTGGGAAGACTGATGCGCATTCGTAACACAACACGACCACTCCGAAAACAACTTACCAGACTGCGTCTTCGTCTGCCAGCTTCACCAAGAACTCCAAGGAAGCTATGTCGTATTTGCCACCGTTGCGCATCCGGCACCCGATTATAGACTCTGCATTCGTAAATGTAACCTCACGAGAGCTCGCGCGGGCGACCTGCAGAAGATAAGTCCTGGTTGCTGTAGAGGGAAGTCGTATGCGTACCCTGGATAAGGGGCGCGTCTGACACAGTCGACAACGGGGAGATCGTAAGTATGGAACATGGGTCCTCGTCATCGAACCCAAACCCGGCGTCGAAATTATCATATCGTCTCACTATGAAGAACCAGCGTGAGAAAAGCTACGACGATGATCCGACGCCAGGGCGCCTGGCGCCGTGAAAAGTAAACGTTTCGTTTCGCCAGTTCGCAACAGCCTTATATGAATACTAGCTCGCGCGATAATTTGACAAATAGGCAACTGTACATTTGAATACGAGGTTTCGATTCGAATACCTATATTCGTAGTCGTCGGAATGTTCGTAGTGGCCCAAACGCCATTAAAAGTGCCTGTTTTCTCTTAGCGACCCCCTCAGACCAGTATTTTGGTCCTATTTAAATGCGTATTTTGGTCCACATTTCCACTGTTTCTCGACTTTCAATCGGACCGATTGGTGCCAGTACCGGTACATATCTGGAAGACTACAGGTACCTACCGGCGCGCACAGCGGGCCCTGCAAACGGTTTGTAGAGCGGCGACGGTGAGCACCAAACTTGCATCCGGTTCGGTCTTCGCTCGGCTAGCGGTGCTCAAGTTTATCTTATACGCGCCAATGAATTCTGTCTCAGACGAACGTCCCGTCCGCCGTTTTAAGCGTCCAGTGAAACAAATCACAGATGCTGTCTCGCTGGCTCGTTTTGAGAAGAGTGTTGTACGAAGCGAAATCATTAGTTTCCTGGAGGTAAAACATCCAATCCAACAGCCCTGAAAGCATGCGATACCAAGCTATACAGCTCGTGAGCGATGTGATGAAAGCTCCAAGTGCAAGGCACCCGTCACGCGAGACGAGTACGGCAGTGAAACAGACCATGGACTTCTTGGAGACAGTCACCTCACACGTGGGTGAGCCAGTCGACAATCCTATATCAAAGAAAAGATACGGTGACCCTGCCTTTCGAGTATGGCATTCGCAGTTAGATACAGAAACGTCAGGTATAAAGCAGACAGCCTCTTTCTTTCATACTTAGACTTGCGCTGTAGAGTTTTTAGATATTCTGGTAGCAGGAAAAATATTGGTAAGTTTGTTATCTTGGTGCACGAACATGTTCTTAGCTGCTCGAAGCTGGCGAAGCTAGAGTTATCGACGTACATCCTAAGCAGGTAAGATGGTCGTCCATGGACTCCCCTCCTGAAAAGCTTTAACGCGCTCCACCGCAGCTTCGGCGATCCAAATCGGCTCGACTATGGAACAGGGCACGAGTTGGCATTTTGTGCGTTTCTACTTTGTTGCTATAAAATTGGAATCTTCTGTCCGGATGATCTACATGATCTTGGTGCTATCATTTTCACCAAATATACCGACGTTGCTCGCAAAATTATCGTCAAATACAGGTGAGGCTAAGGAGAAGATGCGAGTTATTTCCTCTCAAGAGTTACATAGCCTTGAACCAGCTGGATCACGAGGCAGTTGGGGACTTGACGACTATTTCTTCCTTCCATTTTACTGGTATGTCGGTCTACTACGTGTCTCTGTTGTCTTACAAAGTAATAGGGGTTCAGCCCAGCTATCAGGTCAAGATGGCCAAGATATATTCTCGCCTGCAGCCATATGTGACGGTCAGCTTATCAAACTTTATATGGGCTCGTACATGTACTTTGCTAGTATATCGTTCATCACAGAGGTGAGATAACTGATGATGACGATCATCCTACATAATTTTTATCACAGATGAAGGGAACACCTCTAAGCATAACTGCTCCACTTTTGTATGATATCAGTCAGCTTAAAAGTTGGAGCAAAATAAATGCTGGTCTTTTGAAGATGTACCAGGTGAATGAAATGCTTTGATATTCCGTACGAAACAGTAATTAATGCATATATTGGATCAGGCGGAGTATCTATCCAGCTTTCCAATGATGCAGCATTTCCTGTTTGGTAGTATTTTAGTCTTTGAATAGATAGAAGTATCTGCAGTAGGTGCCTGGATTGGCATGGTATGAGAAGTTGAACACCAGTATCATTCTATAGAAATAACATTACATGGTTCATGCGTAGCAGTCGAACCATGGTTTCAGGCCACAAGTTATAGGAATATGTAATACTAGGAACTAGTTGCGCAACTTGATCTGTGCATTGAAACGTTGCTTCCCTGTCTTCGCATACACAAAAAAATCATCATGAAGGACAACGAAAACATCAAGCATAGATATACTCTTAAGGGTGCGTTTTTCAATTGTACGCTGTAACTTGACAGATGCCGTTTCTTGTGCATTTTTTGTATTTTTTGGTGGCTGTGTTTGAACTTTGACGGAGATTTCTTGTGCTTGCTGAGACCAACGTAGATACTTAGCATCCCCTCCTAAGGCAGAACGAACTGCTTCGTTCGTTGCTGATGCTCGCGCTCGATCTTCTTCTTCCTGAAGGACCTGCGTCACCTTTTCTTTCAAATGTGCATCTTCCTCAGGAGCAGCTCTTCCCCGCTTTGCCAAGTTTGCTCCTGCAAGAATGATCGCTTGCCGTTCCTCTTCCACCCGCAGTTTATTCCCATCTTCCAAAATTGCGTTGCTGTTTCGTACAGTAGTTCTTGGAGAATCAATTCTATGGCAACCGGAAGAGTCTGATAAATCTTTTCGTCGAGCCGATGCCCGCGTTAGAGCGAGAACAAACTGTTGCAACTGGACAACCGCACTTGTATGAATAAGGTCTACAACACTTCCGGAATATTGCACGTGGTAACTTTTAAGAGAAAGTGCCCGCTGTCTTATGAAGATTTCTAACTGTTTTCGCTGAGCACCGCTTGTAAGCCACATCACACTCTGCCGCTTCCCGAAAGTGGAGTTGTGAGAAGTATGGTTGCTGTCGGTACTCTTTGCATGGACGTTCGAGTCATTATGGACGGTCACTGTGTGAAGATGTTCATGTGAGCTACCAAATGACAAACTACGTACAACTCGTAACGCCTTTGAACCGTACTCACGAAAAAGTTTGTTGAAAATATTCTTAGCACTCTCTCGTTGGGATTTCATCAACAAATACATTTCAACCAGCCTTCTGTGCGGCTCATCTAAGCCCTGCAATGCGTGCAACACCGAGCTTAGTTGCAAGTTAATAGTAGGCATATCATCGTGTCGCTCGTTTTCAGTATCCATCTTTGACGCGTACTTTGACCCTCTCCCCGAAGCGCATCTGAAAGACACTTAGTTCGCGTCGTTCGTTGATATATCATATATGTTGGGTTTACGTTCGATAAGGATGACACGGACGATTAATGGCGTCTTCATTACAAAGAGCTTAGGCGTTTTCATGTGTAACGTATGCGTTTCTACACATGGTGTTGGGTTTATGTCTCGAGTATATACTTAGGTATCCTTGTAGTATAATACGATACTCATATTATAGGAGTAGAAGGCCTAATACTTACGTGTATTATCTGACACTTCCCCTGGGCTTCTAGTCCTTTTAAATCCTTGTATTTCATTGTTCAGGACCAATGACTTGTACTCATCGATGGAGTTCATGTCCTCAGTTTTGCGCATGCCTTTCTTCAAGAGTTTCTCAATCCTATCTTGAGGCATGTCCAATATATCGATGTCTTTGGCTTTCGGTTTAGTGAAAACGTCTGCTACATTCTCGTTTGTATCAACGTAGAATGGTGTTATTTCATGATTGTGGTATTGTTCCCTTAACCATGAATAACAAATTTCAACGTGGCGAGATGCTTTGCAACTTTCTAAGCCCATAGTTTGCTGTATAGCAGATATGTTGTCACAGAATATTGGTATCCTATGCAATTTGATGCCAATTTCTTCAAGTAGTAGTGCTTGAGATTTAGCTTCTTTGGCTGCGTGGAACATTGCCACCGTTTCAGCATACGCTGTTGAGGTTGCTATATTATTTGCCAATTTGCTTTTCCAGCTTGTTGGTCCAAGAAAGTAGGTGATAAATCCATAGTTGGATTTCCTGCCGTTTCTATCTTTTATGTCTTCAGATAGTGGTAGTCCTGCGAAGTCCGAGTCGCTAAAAGCATATATTCTTGCGGATCCAGCAGCGTTCGTTGCATCAAAGGTTAGTGGCTTGTTTGGATATCTTTTTAAGTATCCAATCACTTTCTTTAGCGATCTTAATTGCTTATTAGTTGGCCTTTGCATCACTCTGGATGCGGCATGCACTAAATGTGCTAAGTCTGGTCTTGTTCCAGTTGTGAACCAGTTTAATGTTCCAACAAGGTTTCTGAATTCAGTTTGGTGTTTTGGTTGGCAAATATCACCATTCGATTCTTCTGCTAAAACAAATTGTATGTCTTGTTCAGCATACTCTTGCTGTTTATAATTCTCAGCATTGTGTTCGTTCAAGAATAGTCTTATTTGAAATTCTTGAGAAAGCTTGATCACATAGGGATTGTTCAGATCTCTTATGATTTCAATTCCATTGAATGTCGTCGCTTCTTCAAGCTGACTAATCTGATATTGGTTGCTAAATTCTGTCGCAAACCGTTTGCATATTTCTTCTTCCCCTGCGACTAGAATGTCGTCAACCAGGAGAGCTACAATTAATTTTGTGTTTTGTTCATCTTTGTGAACGAAGACACATGAATCTTTTTGCGTTTGCCGAAGTTTGATCTTCATTGCTCGCAAAGTTTTTGTCACATGCAAGTACCAACATCTTCCGGCTTGTTTTAGGCCGTAGAGCGGTTTCAGCAGCTGGTAAAATTTACCGTCTGATTTTACAAAGATTTCTTCTTTGAGTTCTCCTTGCAAATATGCTTGGCTGACATCAATTTGTTTGAGTTCCCAGCCATTTAGTGCTGCTAAAGCTATGATTTGTCGAAAACTATTCATGCTTATTACGGCGCTGAATGTATCGAAATAGTCTTTGGCCCATTGTTGTTCAAAACCTCTGGCAACCAATCTGGCTTTTAGATCTCCATTGTCTTTGACTTTGAGGACCCATTTCAAATCTATGAAATGTTTACCTTTGGGAAGGGATTCTAGTTCTTTCCATGTTTCTTTATCATGCAAGCCGTCTAATTCTTTTTGCTTTGCGATAATCCATTCATGTGGTTTAACGTCCTTTTCCTTGCGGACAATGTTTGGCTGAAATTGATCGCCTCTGATTGCACCAGTTTTATAAACTTGATGATGGAAATAATGTACTTTGTATGCTTTTGGTTCAGTATCACCTGTTCCTTGAGCTTCAATGTCGATGAATTGTTTGTGCAAGAATGTATAATACATTTCTTGTTCTGATTTTCTATCAATGTCTTCCATTTGGATGATTTCATTGATGATGTTAGTTCTTTCTTTTCTACTTCTGGTTCTTGTAGATATTGGGTCATGAAAGGTATCTTTGATTTCTTGTTGTTCATTGTCACTTTGTGTAAGCATGGCTTCATCATCAGTAGACATGATTGTTGGAGAATGTACATCTGGTTGTACTTGTTCTTCCAGTACTTCTGTTTGATCAGATAATACTTTGTCGTCGATGTTGGATGCTTTTACTCTTACATCGTTCACATCAGTGTCGTTAGAATGATTCGAAACCGCTGGCCGTACTTCGATTTCGTCAACATTCAAATTCTGATTTCCTGGATAGTCATTTTCCATGATATTATCCTCAGAATTGTTGTCCGACCGGTTATTATCCGCTGGTTCTTCACCGAGTGAGTTAGGAGCGTCCCCCTTTACACTATTATGAGGTTGGTGAGAGGTTTTCTTCAGCGATGACGGAAAGTTCTCGTCCAATTTTGCATAAGGATATTCTAATCCAGTTGTTTCAAATCCTGAATTGGTTTGTCTAAGTTCTGTTAAAACTTTAGTTAGCCTATCATCTTGGCTGTTTTCATATGTTTCCATTTCTAATGGATGCATTTCAGTTTCATCGTGGTAACTTTCCCAGTTCTTGAATAGTTGATTTATATCATAGAAATCGAACATCTTGTTTTCTAGATGTAGTTGGCTGTCTTCTGGAATACTTTCAGCAAGAAACTTTATTTCAGCTGTCAGAATTAACTTTCCAGTGATGTATCCTTTACTTTCGATGTGGTTTACATCTATCCATTTCAGTGGTATGAAAATTATCGCTTTTCTTTGTCCACCATCATTTGGTTTGGCCATTTCATGGTATCCCAAAAATATTCCCTTACATCTCTTTATGAGAGCATCTTTATTTTTCTTTTGCTCATTTATGTCCAGTACATAACATACTTGGCCAAACTTTTGCAGAGTTTTGTAAGATGTGGTTTCACCTAGTAATTCTACCATCGGTGATATTACTTTGCCTTTGGTTTTTACACCGGTGGCATTTCGAATCATCGCTGCGTAGTTGAACGCAAATATCCAAAATGTTGGGGGAAGCTTTGCTTCTATCAGCAACTTTCTAGTGTGTGTTTTTAACACTCCAATAGTTCTTTCAACGACTCCGTTATGGTATGGATGATCGCGTTCTGTTGGTTCAAACTTTATGTTTAATGACCGCCAGTATGCGTTCAGGTCATTTGAAATGCTTATAGTGCTGTCATCATCACTGTGGATTACTCTGACAATCATTTCTTCGAGGATATTATTTTGTCTTCTAATAGTTCTCAACTGAGGTAATATCAGTTGGAATAGATGTTTGAATGCTGATTTGACATCAGTTACATTCTTGGATCTCATTCCTATGATTGTTGTGAATCGCGTCGCTTCGTCTGTTACGACTAGCGCGTGTGTGGTATCAAAAGTGTTCTTTGTGACATCTTTTGGATTTGAATCAGGAAAGACATCCGTCAATTTGTTGGTACTGGATCTTCCATCATATGTCAATTCTACCCAATTTTTGGTTTGTGAATTTCTCTTAGGACAGGAAACTATGTCCACATGTATAATTTCAAATGGACTTGTTGTTCGAAGAGTTGGTTTTTCTCTTCCCCTGTTGTTTCTGCGGTTGTCGCTTAAACAGCATGTTTCGCAATTTGCTACATGGCTTTTGAAGTCTTTGTGTAGTTGAATGTCTTTAATCCATTGTTTAGTTATTGCATTTCGGATCTGTTTTTCACCAATATGCCCTAACCTTTTGTGAATAGTTAGTGATTTCTGTTTGTCACTCATTTCGGTTACTTGGTGCACCTTGTTACAGCTGCAGTAACCTTGCTGTTTACAAGCATCATGATTGTTATCGTGGATATTGACTCTGATCATTTCATCTGTCAGATGCGCTTGAACAGTCCTTAATGCACCTTTATTATCTTTGATATTTAAAGTGTAGTTATTATCTTGCATGGTGAATGCACACCCTTTGCAATTTTGGAAAATTTGAATCAATGACAATATGTTCTCTGTGTTGTCAAAGTTCTTGTTCAATAAGCATTCACTCGTAAATGTGAATGTCTCATTATTTACATCCTTCATCTTAACAGAGAATTTGTAGCGCTCTAGTTCTTCAGAGTCACCGGTCAGCGTCGTGATTATGGACGTTGACGAGTTTGGGATTTTGACAAGATCAAGATAGCTTGATGTGGACATTACATTTATTGTACTTGCTGTGTCCAATACTAGCGTTGGTGTTATCATCTCAGCCGCTTTCTCATCTTGTTGAATCTCAATGATTCACTCTTGATTCTTATCCTCACTCTGTTTGTCGGATGTGTTTTGCTCCTTTGCCATTTTTAAGACCTTGGAGCAATTTTGTGTCCAGTGATTTGTTTTGCCTGGGCATAAAACACATGTCTTTTTCTGGTTTTCGAACTTTGGTTTCTTTGCCTTTGTTTGGTTTACCTTTTCTGATGACGTGGAAGGGTTCTTTCTCTTGTTGAATTCCTTTGTTTGGTCATTTGATTGTCGGCTTATTGCCTCCATGTTTGCAGCAGATGCCAGTCTGTTGAGATCATCAAATCTTAAGAGTTGATTTTTCTTTTGGTACAAGTCATTTGCTTGCAGGTAAACCTGACTAGAATACATCGACTTTTTTGTATAGTAGTCTGTGATTCCTCGTATAATGTTTCTTACAATTCCATGGTCATTAGAAAGTTGTCCATTGATGGCTCGCTTTTGATCTTCACTCATCATAGAGTACCATGTTTGCTTAGTCGCCACATATCTTGGAAATTCATGCGGACCTCGATATTGAAAAGATGCAAACACTTCGTGAAGTATGTCCGAAGCGTCGTCGTTCGGGAATACCACGAGAAATATGTCTTCCAGTAGACGTGCTCCAGATTTGGACGTCTCGCCCGCTGCAATTATATTCCTTATTGACAGTGACTCAGATGCCTTGATGATTGGGAGTACTGCTACCAGCAATTGTATCTCCACAGCATGAATAGTCGATAGTCCTTTTGACTCATATTCCTTCACATCTTGTGCAGTAACAGTGGTTTGACCATCATTGTACCCAATGTTTGGATAAATAAATTTCAGCAATTCTTCTTTGTTGTCCGGCTTGTCGATTTGCCGTTGCAACACTTGATTTCTGAGGTCGTGTTGTATAACATTTACGCCTAAGATGAGATCATAATAATTCAAATCGTCACCTTTTAGCTTCGATTCAATATAATAGTTTACAAGAATCGCAGCGTTTGAAGCTGCCTGTTTCTCCTCTGCTGACTTCTTGGCAACTCCATCAGTCGCAGTCAAGCGATTCGTTAATAACGACTTCAAATTCGTCACGTATTGGACTTTTTGGATATTATTGGTTCTCAAATTCGGGTTGTACTGTTGTACTTGTTCCCATGTGTAAGCGTCATACCTTGGTGGGCATGTTTTTGCTGATGACATCTTGACAAAATTGTCTTAAAACTCTTTTTGTTGATCCGTGAGACAGACAAATCGAAACGAAACGTGTTCTCGAACCACTTTAAAGTGTTGGGTTTACGTTCGATAAGGATGACACGGACGATTAATGGCGTCTTCATTACAAAGAGCTTAGGCGTTTTCATGTGTAACGTATGCGTTTCTACACATGGTGTTGGGTTTATGTCTCGAGTATATACTTAGGTATCCTTGTAGTATAATACGATACTCATATTATAGGAGTAGAAGGCCTAATACTTACGTGTATTATCTGACAATATACGTGTATAAGTCGCCCATTTTCATGTTTTTCTCGTATTTTACCACTATATCATGCTATCATATCATACTAGCTTTAGATTATTTAGTGAGATAGTATAGTGATGCACTTATCGACGCACTTGCTCCGATTGAATACAATATATGCGTTGAGCTCGCACAGTTGAAAAATTGAAGGCGCGCTATATCACATAACTATCGACCTCAAATGCTGGCAGTGGCACGGAATATTGCGTTGCGTAGTCGTCGTGCGTCTGAGTCATCGTGCCAACTCAATCACGCAAACAGTGTTGCATAAGAGTGGTCTATTACCGCCACGGAAAGAATTTGTGCCAAACTTTAAGTAGGATGTATACTCCGTCAGGAATTTGGAGGGCTTGGGATGCACAGGTTTCGCGTCTGACGTTTGCGGTGCTCGGCCGAATTGGTTGGAAGGTACATCCTATCAGCAAGCTCACACAGTCATGGCCTGCGGTAGACTCTCCCAGTATTCTCGTCACTTGTCTACTTGTTTATCTGTTGGTTGTGTGCGTCGGTGGTGTCAGGCTTCGTGGAAAATCTGAGACAAATCACGTTCAAGCATGGCTCAAGCCGTTCGTGATATTCCACAACATCTTCCTCATCGCACTCAGTGCTTACATGTGCTTTGGATGCGCATCTCAAGCGTATAAAAATGGCTACAGTCTCTGGGGCAATGCATATAACCCTAGCGAAGTGCAACTTGCGAAATTCATATATATATTTTTCATAAGCAAAATCTATGAGTTTGTTGATACGTTCATCATGCTGATGAAAGGAAATATTAACCAGGTCAGTTTTCTGCACGTCTATCACCACGCAACAATATCTTTCATATGGTGGATGATAGTGAGGGTTGCACCAGGTGGAGATGCTTACTTCAGCGCCACCCTTAACTCTTGGGTGCATGTATGCATGTACTCGTACTATCTTCTCGCTATTCTGGTAGGAAAAGATGATTCCCGCAGAAAAAAGTACTTATGGTGGGGTAGATATCTTACACAAATGCAAATGTTCCAGTTTGTTCTCAATCTGCTACAAGCGTTGTATTGCAGTCGATTTTCTACTTATCCGAAGTTTCTTTCAGAAATACTACTCTTTTACATGGGAACCCTTCTCGCGCTTTTTGGGCAATTCTACTATTCGAAGCACATATCACCGGCGAAGAGAACAAGCCAGAAGCGAGAGTAGCTTAAATATCATAGAAATGACGAAAGAGAAGAAACTACAAACCACTAACTGTCAAGTTTAATGAAACTATGTCGCACGAGCGCTATCGAGCTCTATCTCGTACGATTATCTACTGCGCTCGCATCCACTAACGATAGTAAACTAGTCTGTAGAGATAGAACTTGTTTCAAGTCACTAGCTTGCCGAGTCTTATGTTTGTGTCCCTATTGCAGAACGCGGGAGCTAAGGCGAGGTTATTTCGTTGGAGTAAAACTCTCACCTCGAAGTTTATGATAGCCCCATACGACAGAATACCAGTGCTATGATTATAAGAAACTGATACTTTCAGCTGAGAGCGAGCTTTAGCAAGAGGGTAGAGCGAGACAGGTGGGGCTGGCATACCTTTGTGGGGCTTTGGGCTGCACAGGCTTGCGCACTTGCAACTAGTCTCTCCATCACGTTTGTGAGGAACGCGCACTTGCTATGCAAGAAGTATCAGACCGCGTTTTGCAGTGTCACAACTCCTTGAAATCTGCCTCAACTTGTCGTTTCAGTGGATTTCGTCTTTCTCGCTACACTAACAAACTCGTAGACGCGCGGCGATTCCGCGCCACCGCGCAAGACGCTCAAGGCTTAGCCTATAGTCGCGGCGTTTAATTGACTTTAAGTAATTCTATACTAGTACTTGTACATGTTCATATTATGATGTATATGAACGCTACCAAGGGTGGGTAATATGAAGATGATAATGAATGCCAAGAGCACAGCCCGGAAGTTCAAAAATCTATGTCCGCTGTCAGGTTCCAACAGCGTAAGTGTGCGCACGCACCACACGTGCACACGCTCCACGCCTGGGGTTGTAAAACCGACACGCTTGACTTATTGAAGTCATTAATCGAATATCAACGGAAAATAAGTCGCTTGTTTTCAAGTCGGTTGGTACATCGTGTGACTTTTTTGAAATTAGCAGCGACGGCCTGGCTGGATATGAGGGAGAACATCGCATACGATGAGGCACACTTGCTCAGTCTAGTATCAAACCTTGGCTTTAAAAACCGAGATGGCGTGTATGTGCGTGATCTGGAGTGCGCAGAGTCCCTGCAAGACATTCAGCGGTTCCTGAGACAAGACCAGACGCCTGAAAGACGGGTCGCACAGCAACTCATCGCCTGGAATTTGATTTCAAAAGATTTGTTTCCCATCATTAAAGACCATGCGCATGAAAGGATTTTAATCCTTCAAGTGCTCAAGCTATTAGTGCATGTGACATTACCAACAGAAGTAGAGTACTGTGAGTTCAAAGCACCCAGCCTGTGCACACATCAAAACGCAGTTATAAACATCATTTTAGATGACACAGACGCTACGAAGGTGTTACTCGCGTTGATGTGCGATCCACTGCAACAATTACAAACAGGCGCGTTAAACTTAGACCCAGAGAACCTAAAGATAGTTGAACTTGTGTTTACGCTGATACGAAATGTCGTATTGGGCGCCACACAGCCGCAACAACAGGCGTCAGTAAACACCGCAACCAGAGAAGCTTCCCTGCTAAGATGGTTTTTTGATTGCTCGATCAGTGATCTTCTTATTGCGGTGGCACAAGATGTCGGAAACGGCAACATGCGTGAGACTGGCTTTCTTGTTGTTGAAACTTTACGATGCCTTTGCACGAGTACAACTGGTACTGAGTTGATGTCGCGCTCTCACGTGGAAACACAAGAAGGAAGTGGGAACGCTACTAACTCCAACGACAAATCGTGGATACGCGCAGATCTATCAACCGTAACAAGATTTTCTAGTAGATACAAGCACAGTTCTTTCAGTGGCGGGCACGTCAGGGATGTGGTGACCTGCGCGCCGCAAAAAGTGATGAAATCAACTGTCAAAAGAGCCGGCACCGTATTTCGGAGCAAATCGCACACGGATCTCTCGTACTTTCTACGAAAAGTCAAACAGGGACCGCTACCTGTACTAATGGAAAGCGTATTTCGGAGCTTGCAGAGCACTACAAGGGAAGCTGGCCTGGTTGGAGAGGGCAACATCAGGGTCTACAATTTCATACAGGTTTTGACGTACTTTCTCGAAGGCTCGTCTTTAGCTTTGCATCCAGATGGTTCTAGCGATAATGCCTTCAGTTGCGTTAATTTCGCACACATTTTCTCGACTTCGTTTGTTCATTACTTGAGCATCATGTGGGAGAAGTGGACGGTTGAGAATGATACGTTCGGTTTGGTCGTTCTAGATCACTTCATTAGAGTCTTTTTACAATTCCTCACACGACAGATTGAAAATTTAGACGATCAGATTAGGCTTGCAAGCCATGCCATCGCTACCCAGATTTTGAGCTCAAAGAAAGACAGCTCGGTATTGCAGCACGCACTTCGCCGCCTCAAATCCAGCGATTGCAAAACAACAAGCCCAGCGCAGTTCGGACTTTTGTTTGAAAATATTCATAGAGCATCGATGCTGCAAAGGAAACTGAATCTCAGCCCGAGTTCCGAACGCACAGCGAAGTTATGTGTCAACTCAGCTCTGCTTAAGAAACTTGCCAAGTGTTCGACACATGTGGATACCATGACTGACACAGCAGTTCAGTCTACTATCTATTGCCTTCAGTTGATAAGACGAAGTGATCCGATCTATCTTCGCCACGCGGATTTATTACTGACGTACAGTTTACTGTCACAAAAGCATGCCTTGCATCAACACAGCGGTGCCAACCAAGCGAAGATTTGGAAATTCATGAAGAGTAATGCTCATCAACTCATAAGAGACTTGCGACCTCAGGACGCGAAGGGTAGCACATTCATTAACAACTTATTTTCGCCGAACGTGCATATTTGCGTCTGAAGACTTAAGTATTAGTGTGCAATACAGTGAGAGACCCTACATGGTTCATATGGGCCATTCCCAGACGAACGTGTGAAGACGTTTTGCGACCTCATTGAATCTTAGCTGCGAATATTTCTCATAAACCGAGCATTCTGACGGAATCATAGCCTTTGTAACGAACATTTTGATGGCGAGAGCACAGTCCATTAAACAGCCCTCTTCATAGCCTGTATCCGTGCTTAGACGTCTCGACCATGTGTTGCCACTTACCATGGAAGTGCTCAACATGACCGCTGCAGCTGCGATAACTGAAACTCTATATTCGCGAAATGTGCAGTCAAGTAACGTCAGTTCACACAAGTACCTGCTAAGGAAAACGTTCTCTTGATGTAGTTCCCCAACCACGGTATAATAGTTCAAAAATGTATTCACTGTAGGTTGGCACATGCGGAAACGCAGCGCCTCCAAGACCTGGCGTTCCATGGCAAGTATCTGTTCTGCGCTATACGTATTGTCCGTGATATCGCAAAGTTCACTGATTTGTGGTGAATAAATCTCTTCAAATTTCGCCGCTATGAAAATACATGTTATCCCCAAAAGCTGAAGCGACCTACGGGGAACTTCTTCTTCAACTAAATATCTGTCCACGAAGGCGACAGCGAGAAACAAGGTCTCTGGGACGAGACTGAACTCTTCAGACACTTCTACAAGCCAATCAACAAGCGTGGTTCGCATTCTTGATGTTATCTCACGCTGCGCCGAAATCAAAACTGGACCTATACGCACATACTCTTCTTCTACTTGTCTCAGATGGTCGTAGATGGCGACGGCATCTTTCTCAGGAGACACACAATTAGTGCGCACAAAGCTGACCGATTCCTTTGCAGTGATGATATCAGTGAAGTCGCAACTATCTGAATTCGATCTAGCTGAGCAGCTTTCACGGTATTCAGCGACTGTTGTGGTATTCCCGTGCTCTAACTTCTAAAGGCAATTGAGTCCTGATAAATTTCAAACTCCCTGCACTCACCTTTCTCGTTTCATTCGGACGTAGGTTAGTTAGCTCTCTTAAGTGAGTCCGCTGCATCCTTCGATCGCCGTGCTCTCCTACGCAGAGATTCTCTTAAGTTGCAGCGTCTCTCGGGGGCGAACTTCGTTGTGGCTGATTACAACATTCGGCTGGTTCGCCGTTTCGTGATTTCGAAGCCCCAGTTGCTTTTGCTCCTTGTCGTTCTTTTTTCGGTCCGATGAAGAGCTCATGGTTGGGCTGGATACGCTTTCGGCTTTTTTGTATATGACATGATATACTTCCCGTGTCCACAAAAGGCATGGCCTCGCGTGAGTTGTTGTATATTACGCGGAATTATCCATTTACGCGCGTGTCGCGAAATCCATAATGGCCGCCGTCCACGGCTAATCGCGTATCGTGCTTACTACGGCTGGCGACGTCGAGTGTTCGACGTTACACCCCCCCCGTGCTGTAGCAACACCTCCTTCATTCTGCTTCGACCGACCTCTGTTACCTCTCAGACGACACCTAACCGCGAGAGTGGGAAGTGGCGACGACGGTACCTTTCGATCGGCTATTATCTAAACAGCCGTATCTCTTCACCAACACGATGCGCTGCCAAGTTACGCCGCGCATACTTTTTGTACGCTCCCACGTCCAAAGTGGACGGCATGGAAACGGCCAGTCAGACTCGCGTCTCTGCACGCCAAGGGCAGAAAAAGTTGGCGATATGTCGACAATAGGCGGACGTGGACTTGTACTGGACGAGAAGGTGAACGACGCTGCTTCAACGAGTGCACAGAACCCATCGAATATTCCAATCGATGGAGGATATCTATGCGAAGATGAGTTTGGCGAGCACGCTGCCGCATTTTTGCGTGGAAATTATACTCCCGTGATAGCGGAATGTACGGCGAACTACGATCTGGAAACCGAAACAGGGAAAGACAGACTGCAACTTCTTGGCGAGATCCCAACAGACTTCCCGACTGGCTCCTTCTCTTACGTAGGTCCAAATCCAAAGTTTTCGCGAGAACACTATAAAAGGTGGGGCGAAGGACCCGGACAACGCCCAAGTGGTCTTGGAGATAGCTGGCATCACTGGTTTGAAGGGGACGGCATGCTGTATGTTGTAGATTTTAAAGGTACAAGTCTAACTTACAGAAATCGGTTTATTCGCACCGAGAGCTGGAAATTAGAATCAATGCTACAGAGGCGCGTGTTCAAACCGTTAATGAATGCCGCAGGTAGCACATTCATGTACAACGCTGTGTGCAACTTTCTTCAAACCGGCTCGTTTTTGAAGGACAGTGCTAACACAGCCATTTTCTTTTATGCCGGCAAACTACTTGCACTTCAGGACACTCAACCACCATGGGAAATCGACGTTCGCTCTCTTAGAACGGTTGGAAAGTGCACATTTGACGGCACCTTGCCAAAAAGTTTACCCTTCACCGCTCATCCCAAAGCCGCCCCAGACACTGGTGACTTAATATTTTTTGGTTTCAATCCAGTAGCTCCACCTCACTGTACGATTGGCGCTATTTCTCCGTCAGGCTCGGTAAAGTCACTCAAGCCACTATGGAACCATATCGTAGGAAGTGTGTTCATGCACGATTTTACGGTCACAAAAAGTTTCACCGTTTTATTTGAAGGTAGTATGGATATCGAGCCAAGTAGACAGTTGTTCGGACAAAATCCGCTCCAATACAACCATGAGCGAAACGCCCGTTTCGGACTGCTTCCGAGGAGTAATGTAGATTCATCGCACGGTGAACCGATTTGGATAGATTGTGAGTCTCCGCAAACCGTTTTCCACTTCGTCAACGCATGGGAAGAAATGGACGAAAATAATGACCTGGTTGTCGTCGTAATCGGTGTGCGAGAAGATGGATTTTTTCACAACGCTCTGCAGGCCAACGGGGCTCGAAAATGGACAAAAAAAGCAGTGCAAGCTGGCGACACAGTGCCAAGACTTCATGAATGGCGAATTAAACCATCAGCGAGAGAGGTGAAGCAGAAGTTCTTATTTGAGGACATTATTGAAATCCCGCGAATCAATGACTCTTACACCGGGAAAAAGAACCGCTATGCATACGCTGGCATCATTCATACGGCCGCATTAACAGAACACGCTCAGTTGAAGTTCAGTGGAGTCATCAAATTTGATTTAGAATCAGGAGATAGAGAGCTATACGAGCACGGAGAACTTTCGTACGGAATGGAAGCTCAGTTTGTTCCGCGGGCAGAGGCAAGCAGTGAAGACGATGGCTGGTTGATAATGTATGTCCACGACGAGACTAAACGCGAAAAATCCATACTTGGAACAAGCTATTGCGTCATACTCGATGCAAAAAACATCAGCGAAGGTCCATTAGTAAAAATACGTTTACCTGACCGAGTTCCATATGGAGCGCATGCCACGTGGATACCAGATGGGTCGCGGCCCAACGAGGTGCAAGACATCATATCCAAGCGTATACTTCCAAAAAGATACACTTTTCAAGCGGATCAGGTGAACGATCTCCTTCGAGCGGTCAAGTTGGGGATTTTTCGTGGTGCATCTGGTTTATTTATGAAGAATTGGTGCGCGCGTTTAGGCAAAGACATACCGGGAAATTACTCCTTCTTACGAGGTTTGGGCTTCATGCTGATCGAGAACGGGTCAGTTGGGGCCGTTCGCGAGAAAGAGGCAAACAGAGAGTTGCAAATGAGTGAGCCTTCCGCACCGACTCTCACGCTGTACGATGTCGAAAACAATGGTGAATGTAAAGTCGTCCGAGAAGCATTAAGTATCTTGGACCTAAGCTGCACAATTAAGCCTTGCCCGCACGGCGCAGTGACGCATAGAAAAGAAATAGAGAACTTGTTGGGACGGACGAACGTGTGTCTGCCCCTTTTGCTGGACTCCCGTACTCAAGTCAAACTCTCAGGCGCCGACGCTATCCTTCATTATTTATTTTCTGTCTACGCAGATGGTAGCACAATTCCGGCGCATCTGAATCAGACCGCTGCGCAGGCAGCTCTTGCGCTCAGTGGGACTAATAACGCCTCTTACTATGCGGCACCAACGAAAGTGCCAGCCAAGCCTCTCGAGTTATGGGCGTATGAAGCGAGTCCCTTTTGTGCGATAGTTCGCGAGAAACTATGTGAAATGGAGCTTCCGTACATCCTTCGCCCGTGCGCGCGAGGCAGCACGAGAAGAGATCAACTTCAGCGTCGAACTAGGGCTGTGTTTCAGGTTCCATATCTTGAGGATCCGAACACAGCGTCCAGTTTTTTCGAGAGTGCTGAAATTGTGAAGTACTTACAGACAGAGTACACGACAGAATGAACTCAGACTCGACGGCTAGACGGATTATAACTCGATTTCATTTCAAGAAATTTATATCAGTCGATTTTATCGCCGCTACTCATAGCCAAGTCTTGTTTGCTCTTGACGATCCCGACTACCCTTCCCGTCACTCAACTCATCAGTTCACCTAACTCCTCACTTCACACACAGACGCTGCGCGTATAACGTGTATGCAAACGTATATGAAGGCAAAGCGCGTCGGTGAATACGTATCTCGAGAACAGCTCGTTTCACTTGAAGAGTAGAGATACGTTCGTGCGCATCTGGATAAATCTTCGTGATGTTGTCCCCAGCGTGTTTCAGCAAACCTACCTGGTTAAATGCGCGTATTTTGAGCGCACGACGAACTGCGAAGAATGCGCGAGTGACGAAAATATCATGCGCTGCAGATGGATTTGAAATCACTTCGGTTTATCTCAAGTGCCCAATGGGACTTGTTCTCGCTACTGAAGACGGCACAGGGGCGTACGTTGAAGATATTGTACCAGGGGGCTATGCAGACGTGAACAAATGCATAGACATAGGTGATATAATTGCAAAGATTGAAGTCCAAGGCGGACTCATTGATTGTGAGAATATGCAATTCGATGCACTACTTTCTCTCTTAGGAAATAGGCAAGAAGTACGACTTGAGCTTCGCAGACCTACCGGTCAAAAAACATTTAGCACAACAACTGATGCCGCCGCCGTATATTGGGAAAAAAAGAGACAGGAACAGACTAGTGGAAAGAAAATACTACGAAGAACGTTTGGGGTGGAACCAGGAGATATAAGCGTCAGCAAAAACGGCCCGCTTAGCCAGGGTAATTTTGGAGTTGTCTTCAAAGGGACATGGAAAGGGAGTAATGTCATCCTCAAGACTTCAAGAGCAAACGTATTATGGGCCGATGATCTACTGGATATAGAACTGGAAATGAATGAGATCGTACACAAACGTGCCAAAGGGACGTGCGCTAAGTTCTTAGGTTGCTGTGAAATCGACTTCCGCAGTGAAGGGCAGCTGTACAACGGCTCGCTACCCGCTGGTCTTTGGTTGATGTGGCAGAATCAAGGGTTGAGCACACTCGGATCCCTTTATGAGCGTGCCGATAGCTTTCTTATTGAGACTTTAAACAAATGTGTAAGGTCTTCTGCCGATGCATCAAAACGCATCATCATAAAGTCTTTCTTGAAGAACTTGGCGCTCAAATTGGCGAAGCTTCACTCTGTTGGTATTGTTCACCGTGATGTGAAGCCAGATAACATTCTTTTGACCGAAGATGGTCCAGTTTTCATTGATTTAGGTGCATCTGCAAGCTGTCTGACGAATCTCATAAACTATTACCCTGGGTCGGGACCGGCGGATCCTTTATTCAGCGTGCAAACCGAGAACTTTTTGATTCCAGAAGATGCGCCGCCGCCTACGGATAAAAACGCAGCAAAACTTTGGGATGAATACAAGCCAGATCGCTTCGACGCGTTTAGCTTGGGCGTCATTCTGTTGCAGTTGTGTGTAGAACCTTTACGGGACAAGGATAACCTGCGCAGCTTCATACTTGAACTAGAAAAATGTGACCTTGACCTCTACGCATGGAGAAGTGCGAGCAGATATCCATCGGAAACCTTCTCACTTTTGGAAAGGGACAGTGGCAGTGGGTGGGAGCTGGCTTCGTCTCTGGTGTGCGCGCGTCATGCTCGGCTATCACTTGCCGATACAACATCGCATAGATTTTTTGACGAGTTGTAAAGGGAGTCTCACAGGTTCTGCTCGTATCATTTCAATAGTGCATCAATAACAATATCCCATCGACAGCTTGGAGCCGCTTTGGAAATGAATTTGACAAAATCAAAATCTTTATATTCGCGCTTGATCAGTGACAGTGTGTTAAACGCGGCATCGATCGAAACAACTTTCTCTTCATCTTCATTTTTGTATACTTCTGCAGGAGTCTTCGCATCGTTAGACGACGCCGACTTCAAGTGGCAGACGTAGCCCCCTACTTCGCCGTCTGACCATACTTGTTTCTTTTGTACGTCAAAATCATCTACGAAGCAAAGGATTATAGATGCGCGACTCTGGCCGGTAGTTGGCTGCTGCGCAGCAACAGTGTAGTCTAAACCAGGACGAAAGCATCGAATTTGTTCATCAGTAATATCCAAGTCGCAGCCAAGAATTTCCGCCAACCAGCGTCCAAAAGATTCTGAATTGAAAACCCGAGTTCTAATATAATGGAGAAAACCAGGAAAATCGTTAACATCATGAAAACAGCCGGCTTCATGTTTATATTTTATGAATCGACGTATGTGTGGCGGTCCACACAACGCCAGAGAGTAATCAATATTTTTTCTGAGGCAAGGTTCATGAAAATCATGTTCCTTTGGCTCAGACATGAGCCATCTTTTCGCCTCATCCGCGACTTTGCTTTTCAAAAATTGTTGAAGTAGCATGTTTCCTTCAGCCAAGTATTGCTGTCGCATGTGCGCCATGCCCGCATGATCCAGGTACTCCCCGTTGATCCACTCTGCAAGATATCTTCGATCGTTCTCGCTAAAACTCTTCTTTGATACGCTTCTACTGACTAATTCAGGCTGTTTAATGTCAACGACCGTGTCATTTGGCCGTTGCTCGGTGAAGACATAGCTGCCATTGAGTAATGTCTGCGCACTTGCATTCTCTGTCGCGAAGGTAGTTTTATCAGCGACATGATACCAGCCAGAAATCGAAACTCTGGCCTTGTGTTTCGCATAAACTTCTTGTACGGCATGAAAACTTTTACCCGGTTCGATGGAAAATATAACCATGGTGTTCCATTTCGGCAAGATGTTCTTTGTTGGGACAGCCTTGGGAAGTTGTGGCGTGGTGGTTGTGGTAGGATATAATTCAAGAGCACCACCGTCCTCGGGTTTCCACGCTTCTCCCGGTTCCGAAAGGTAGAGTATGTACGAGATACAACGAGTGCCAATCACATCATCATGACACAAAAGATGTCCGCCATGTGGATAAACATTGCACGAACAGTCCACCCGTGAGTCTAGTGGCGGGCAGCCTGTAATGGTCTGGATGGACTTGCGAAATTTTTCACTGTACAAGTCATCCCTCAGCGCCATTAGATTTTTGCATGTAACATCTCCATTTTCTGCAGTTATGCTGGCCATGTCCACCGACTGCAGAACCTTAAAGAGGTCAGTCTCTTTGAAGCTCAGTGTCAGGTGTGTCTCCAACTCTTGCAGTACTTTCCTAAGCCTGTCGTCGTCACATGCCGGGTCGATGTATACGTGACGATATGGTGAAGAACGCCCATATTCCAGCTTCTTTTGCTCCAAAATTTTGAGGTCGTATAGCCTCTCAAAGAACGCGCCAGCTGCTCTCTTTTCTAAGTTAGCCGCCGTGAATTTTCTTTTCCTCATGGCCTCTTTAGTCGTCTATCGGTCTGAAAGTAAAAGCGTCGAAAATTGCCACTAGCACTTAGCAATGTTGCGTGACGAGTGTCTTTGCGCTGTCCTTGGCTGCGACTCTCGCTTGCAGCGAACTCGCCCCCGATTGAGAAAACACGGTGTTCGCGCCGGGAACGCTGATTGTAAGGCACGTGCTGTATTTTTCTCCAAAACTGTCATCATTGACAAGAACAAAACAATTGTTTTTGTTTTGTTTCATAAATACTTCTGTATTTCTTCTGTATTTATGTCTGGCCATATCGTTTGACACCGGTGGGATTTGAACCCACGCTCTTTCGAACCAGGACCTGAACCTGGCGCCTTAGACCACTCGGCCACAGTGTCTTTTCGACACAAAAGAGCGGATTGAACAATAAATAGCGCGCTGTGCGCGCGATTCATATGTATTGCACGGAGTTTTTCGGCGAACATGCGCTCAATTAACTCAGTGGATAGAGTGTCAGCTTCCTAAGCTGAGGGTCGCGGGTTCGATCCCCGTATTGAGTGACTCTCCCTCCTTACCTCCTGTCCTTTTCCTCCTTTTCGTGAAATGTGGTCAGTACTGACTGCACTTTTGCACTTTCGTTTGATGACGCCCGCTGCCGTCGCTCTGCGCGCGCGTGCGTCCTGTCCCACCGCGCGCGCGTCGTCGTCGCCGTCGCGCCGCTCGACTCCCCGCGCGTCGTCCTCGCCGACGCGCGCGCGCGTGCCGGCGCGCTCCGCGCCAGACGTCGACGACGCCTCGACGACGTCCACGCGCGCCGACGACGGCGCGGGCGGTAGCGCGGCGCGCGGCGCGCGCGTGCACGTGCGCGTGGCGACGACGGCGGCGCACGCGGCGGCGGCGGCGAAAGTCTGCGGGGACGCGTTCGCGTACGAAACGCGAGACGGGGAAAAAACCGAGCGTCGCGGCGACGCGTTGGACGACGCGGCGGCGGCGGTGAAGAAAATGTTGGACGACGCGTACGCGCGCTCGATCGCGAAGGAGTTGAAGCACATGACGACGCACCAGATTGAAGAAAGGAAGAAGGCGAGTCGCGAAATCCGTGCAATGAAGAAAGTCGGCGATGGATACGCAAAAAACGACGCGCGGGTGCTTCGTGCGAGACAAAAGGCGCAGTGCTTGACGCTGATTTCGCGCCTGGACGAAGCCATCGCCGATGACGAGTCCCGTTGGGTAGGAAGCGCGAGTCTTCGCGTGTGTTCACCAGAAGCTTTATTTCCAGAGCCATTTCCGACGACGAAACCGCGCGTTCCGTACGTCAGTAACGTCGCCGTCAAAGCCGACGCGCGCGGACGAGGCGTGGCGAGCTCGATGTTGGTGAAGTGCGAACGCGCGTCGCGGCTTTGGGGATACACCCATCTTTGGCTTCATGTTGATGTTGATAATCAGCGCGCACGCGAGATGTACGAGCGCCGGGGATACGTCGCCTGTGGCGAAGATCCGTGGTGGTACGGGCTCGGCGGGGTACTCGGGGCAAGACGCGTTTTGCTTAAAAAGTTGATCGGAGAGAAGCAATCAAGCGAAAGAGGTGCGTGACTCGAGTCATTGTTGTTTAGCCTGCCGTTCACGTGTCGTGCGATAGCGTGTGCGCGTATTGTAATTCTACACTGTTTGCCCATACAAAAACTGAAGGTACAAAGGTACAAAGGTACAGAAATTCCGGTACCACGTGCTGCAGGCCTAGTCTCGACCTTGTGACGCGCGCCTCGGACGCGCGCGAGGGCACCTCGGCACTCCGCGACGCGCGCGCGACTCGGCGCGGTCGTCGCGGAAGCGTCGCGAAAGAAGAAAAAAAATCGAGCGTCGAACCGCGCGTCGTTCGAGCGCCGCGCCGCGGCGCGCGCGACGCGCGGACGCGCGAGATGGGGCGCGTTGAAGCGGCGTTTCTCGGCGCCGGATCCCGCCTCGGGCGGCGCCTCGGGCGTCGCGCGCGCGACTAGCAAGACACGAAAACGAAGGAAAGAAAGCGGGTACGAAATGTTTTGAATCGATGTGCGCGGCGATGGACGCGCGCGCGCGCGTTCGCGCGACGACTCGCGCGATCGTCATCTCCGAGACGGGCCGGGCCGCGCAGACTGACCCTCGCGCAGAGGCCGACGCCAGAAGACACGCGAAACAAGGCGGCGATAGCGTCCAAACTATCGCTCGCCGCGGAGGGTTAACGACCCAGCCCGCAGCACTACACCCTCGGGAACTGAACTGCAGTTCCCGAGAACGCGAAAGGGGCAGAGCTCGCGCGACATCATCGAACGACCTAGCCTTTAGTAGCGATTGTAGTCGCAACATTCGCGCGTAAACGTCGCTCCGCACTTCTCGCCCTCGAGCGCGAGCGATGTCCGTGTTTTCGCGTAAATTGAAATCCAATAAGTCGATGAAATCACCGCCTTCGGCGCCGACGTCGACGTCGGCGCCATCGACGGTGAAATCGTCGCCGTCGCCGTCGCCGTCGTCGGCCGTCGTCACCGCGGGCTTGACGACGCTCCCAACGGTATTAGATAAAGCCGGCCCCGCCCTCGTCGCGGCGAGCCGTTTGGCGGCGCAATCTGAACCCTACGCCGTGGCCACGTTTGAGTTTTGCCGGAAAACCTGGCTCGCGCTGCAGCCGTACCACCCGCAAGAGTTTGGACCGGCGATCGTTGGATTCATCCTGTGCTTCTTTGGCGGATACTTTGCCACGCTCACGGCGGCGGTGGAGGCGTACCGAATCACCGGCTACGCGAACACTCGAGACGCTTTGGTCATAATATGGCGCAATATCGAAGCTGCGCAGCGCGCGAGCTTGAAGGACGATGAGCTAGATGAAGACCACAATGGTATTCCAGATACGCAAGAGATTACGAAGAAGGCGTTGGTGGTTCGAAAGATTGGCGTCGTCGCAAAGGCTATGGATCCTGAACAGGTTGGAGATGCTCTGGGTGCGATCTACATGGGGTTTGTGGCCGTCGTGGCTACATTACGCGTGCATTTCGCGGCGTGTGTCTCTCTTGGTGTCGCTGTTGGTGACATCGTGCACAACATTGTCGATGAAAATCTCACCCCCGTGTTGATGATGAGCACGCCCAAGGAGTATCAAAAATGGGTTGGACCTGGCGTGAGATATGCCTGTAAAGTCATAGGTGTCATCGCGGCGTGGTTAGTTCAGCAGGCCATCACCGCGTATCACTCTGCAACGCGTGGCGCACAACTCTTTGCTCGTGGGCTGTTGACGTATCTCGTCCGCCACAAGTACCTCAGACCAAACGTCATCGATGAAAAAGGAACGGTTTTCAATTTCGCCATCTTCGTCCTCGCGATGACGGGATTTTGGTCGCAAATCATGTACGGCTTCAAGCTTCCGTTTCCGATCAACGTCTTTCTCATCCCGATCCGCATGTTAGAGTTTGCCCTCCGCGTGTGCGTGGGCACGATGCGCGACGGCGCGCGCGCGTGAGCGAAACAGCCGTTGAAATAACCGCGTCAGCGCGACGACGGACGCGCGCGCTCGACGTCACCGACAGATGTCCACGTCTAGACGACGCCTAAGATGCTTTTTTTACGATCGAATACATCACCGACGGCGCCGACGCTTCGCGTCGCGACGACCCAACCCAGAATTCAACCGCCCTTCGCTTCACTTCGCGCCTCGCGCGTCGCGTCGCCGAGGCGCGAGGCGAGCGCGCGCGAAGCGAAACGAAACCGATGGCGCCCGCGACGGCCCCGGCGGCGCGCTGTCGCGCGACGACGTC